>Ga0207695_10012033_pt1 | contig 10407 bp, 16 predicted proteins | sample KBSC54metaG_FD_184354 | JGI IMG/M metagenome (GOLD analysis project Ga0207695, IMG submission 184354) | Corn rhizosphere microbial communities from Kellogg Biological Station, Michigan, USA - KBS C5-4 metaG (SPAdes) (version 2) | ecosystem: Host-associated > Plants > Roots > Rhizosphere > Soil... | reverse complement strand
CCCTGATCCCGAACCTGACCCTGATCCCGACGTGCCGCCGGTGCAAGTGCCTCCCGGGCTAAACAGGGTGGCGACGGTCGGGTCCCACCCGGTTCCAACATAGTCAGTCTGCGTGACCAGCGCGGTGTAGGTCGCCCCGTTGAAGGTGACCACTTCGCCCGCCGTGTAGGTGCCACCTGCCACCCAGGCAACACAGGCTGCCTGAGCCCGCACTTCTTTCGCGCTCAGCAGGCCACCCATCAAACTCAGCGCCACGGCACCCCAAACTACCGTCGTCCTCATAACTTCTCTCCCTGTGCAGATGAACAAGACCGAATGGCGCGGGACCTTCGAGCAGTACAGACCGCAAGCGGCCACGCACGCGTGGCGCCGACGGAGCCCATTCATCGCCCGATGAATCCATGCCAATTCAGCTCGATACTGCTGACCAAACAAATACCAGGCAAGATACCAGTGCCATACCATTCAAAATATGGACGTGACCTCGGGAAATTTGTCGGAGGAAACAAACAGTACCAATCAGACTCCAACCGAGACTGCAAGGATGAACAGCTTGGTCAGAACCGACTTTAGGGTTGGGAATTCGGAATGTCAGTCAGGGTCGGGGCTGACTCGAGGGCAGCTCAGCGAGCTGTCGGAACTCTTAGCGAGATATCGCTGGAAATAATCCCAGGCTCACCCGGCATTCAGTCGATATTGGAGGCATGGATGTGCACAATCTTCCAGCCCGCCGCCCTACGACTCAACACAATCGAGCGGCGTCCGAATGACGCGCCATGGCGTTGAAATTCAAAGGTCGCCACCGCAGTATCACCGAACTGCTGGACGCGGGTACGCTCCGGGACGATGTGGGGCCCCGCTGCATCGGATGCAACACGGCTCGCTGCAAAGACCTTGCGGAAGCTGTTCTCCACCTCGACCCGGCCATCGAGCCTGTGAAGTGAAGCGGCCTCTGGAATGTTGGGATTGAACGGAAGAGACATCCTCCGCAAGACAATCCTGAAATGTCTGCCAGGCCTAGAAGGCGCCTGCCCTTGGCGATGGATTATCTTCCGAAGTCCAACCCCACGTTTGCGCCAACGACAATATGGCTGCAATGCTGACTGCCAGAGTTCGCACTGCATGTGCTACTACCAACTGCGCATAAGCTGCGTCCGTGAATCCGTGCTCCTGCATGTCGCCTTGGGCATTCGCAGCGAACGGCGTCACGATGATAGAAACAACACATAGTGTCGCGATAGCCCAGACAGTTCGTCGCGAGACGCGACCCGGCTTGCTCCAGAGCGCCAAAGCCCATGTCAGACACGCAAGCCCATATGGCAACACGACAATCGGAAGCTTGCGAATATAGCTGCGGCTGAATGCCTGCAACGCGGACTCACTCAGTAAGTGCATGTCGACATGAATCGGGTAGACGTTCAGGGCCAACAGCCAACAGACACCCACGTTCCACCAGAGGAGTGCGAGCCCGACAGCCTGAAGGCCGTTGGCCGCTGCTCCTTGGATGAAAACCGGGAAAGCGCCCCGCTTCACCCCGGCAACCACAGCCGCAGCCAGATAAAGCAGCACTGTCGCAGCCAGTGACGCCAGAAAGCAAAGAAAATAGACCGGCATTTGTACTCCCCGTCGGGGCCCGGCGCCGCTCGAGCGAGCGGTTTGGACCCATTATAAGAATGAATATGAGTCTATACCTAAGCGCATCGCGTATTCTATCGCAACCGCTCAACCAGCATTGTCAGGTGCATGGGTCGCATGATCACTGTAGAGTTCGAGGCGCCCACGCGGAGTCGACGTGCGAGTGCTGCGGGGGCGAGAAAAGCACATCTGAAGAGCGGATTGCTTTTCCGTTTCAGATTTGGACGGACGAGAAAAACTTCAAAGTTGGTCTCGTGGACGCTGCAGATTCACCCTGGAGCCATGTAACATTCCTCGGGCGCATACTCGATAAACCATGGCCACAGATTTCCACAGCCTGAGCTTGCTGGTGCCTGCCAGCGAAGTGCCGCCGCGATTTGACTCCGCCGAGGCCATCGCCGAATACCACGAAACGAACCTCTACGAGCAATCCGACGAGGGTGTCGTCAATTATGTGATGACCTACAGCCGCAGAGGCTGGCTCGTCGAAGCGCTGGAAACATTGTGCCGGATGGCGGCGATCAATGCTCTCAGTTTCCTGTACAGCGCGGATGCAAAACGCGTTCAGTGGCAATTCGAGGAAACGATCGGCGACCGGCCGTGGTGCTTGTGGGCTGCGCGGCAGTTGAAGACCGACGAGTTGCTACCCGCCGTCGCCGCAATATCCAAATTGTTCGAATGGTCGCAGGGACATATCCCCCAACTGGCCGCGGACAATTTCCTCGGCTACTTCGGGAATGAGGATGAGATTGCCGAGGCCATCGACGCACCCGTCGTCACCACCGAACCCACACTCGGCGAGTCGGTACCCTATAGTGACGACGGCGACGGCCCATGGTGCCTGTATTCATACCTGCGTTCGCTGCAGGCGCTGATGCGACATGCGATCGAAAGCAATGCCAGCGTGATGCACATCGTACAACTGCCGCGGTAGCCAGGTAGATTTGCGAAGGGTCTCTCACAGTCGATTACGGCCGTTCCGAGGCGCCTCTCGATAAGGACGCAAGATCATGCGCCCTGACTGCCGGGAACGCTCAAAGCCGCTGACAGTTCGGTCGCCACTCTGTGCGTGACCGAAGTTTCCATTGACCGTGGTCTACGACGGGGCCGGGCAAGCGCTTGTGATGCCCTGTCAGATGCGTGGGTTTTAAACTTCTCGTCATGAGAGCCTTGGATGATACGTGCAGGAGTCGTCGTTCAAGAGAGGAACTCGTATGCACAATCCCTTCCAAGCTCATGGCTGCCGTCCGTGCTACCACCCTTGTGGTCGCGGGAATTTCTACCTTCTCCAACGTCACGCCGGCGTATGCCTGGGGTGATGTAGGTCACGAAGTAGTCGGTTTGATTGCGAACCACTATCTCGATCCGGCTGTACGGACCAAGGTGAACTCCATTCTGGCGGGGGATACAACCCACCTGACGGCGACCACAATGATTGACTCGGAAGCCACGTGGGCGGACAAGTTTCGCGATTCCAACTCGGCACGTCATGCTGCAACGGCCCAGTGGCATTTCGTGGATATCGAGATCACTGCGCCGAATCTTGCGACCGCGTGTTTTGGCCGGCCAGCGCTGCCCGCGGGAAAATCAGCGTCGAACGGGCCAGCAAATGATTGCGTGGTCGATAAAATCGAGGAGTTCCAGGCAGAGTTGTTGAACAGCACGACGAGTGCAACCGAACTGCGTGAAGCGCTTCAGTTCATGCTGCATTTTGTCGGGGACATCCACCAACCCCTGCACTCCAGCGATGACAATGACGCTGGGGGAAACGACAAAACAGTAACCGCTCCCGGGATCGCATCCAACAGCCTGCATCACTATTGGGATACGGAATTCGTGAATCGGCTGGGGCCGAGCGAGTCGGCCATCGCGCAGAGCTTGATCGCCAACATTACTCCCGATGAGATCACACAATGGTCAGCCGGCACGGCGGATGACTGGGCGATGGAATCATTCACGGTAGCGCAGAATCACGCGTACGGCCTGTTGCCGGCGCCCACCAGCACGAATCATTACAGCCTGCCCGCATCCTATGTAACCGATGCGACTTCAGTCGTGGCCACCCAGTTGAGCAAGGCCGGCGTGCGACTGGCATTCGTACTCAACAACGCACTGAAATAGGTGTTCAGACGGGCGGTTGCTGTGAGCCGCCCGTCCCGCCTTCAGTTCATTTGCACTGCCCGCAAGCGCCAGTACATTTGCGTCCTGTGGTACACAGAAACTCGCCTCCTGCTGCGCAACACACATTTCCCGAAAGCGTCAGGAGGGGACGTGGAGTCTCGCCATCATCAGGATGACCAGGACACGTCAGAGAAAATCTCAGGGAATTGGTAATTGCGACCGGGGCACTGAATAGCCGGGTCTCTGCGATCGGCGTGGGACGCTACCCACCGTAAAAATGCTAGAGTGACGACCAGCGACGCGACTTCAAAGCTTAGGCAGTTAATGGCACTCGGCGACACCATTTACGTATTTGACATCGAACTGGCGAACTCCGATAACAATGTCTATGAGTCGTTGAGCTTGCGCACAGCTCGTCATCCATCTGAAACGGCAGAACGCATGCTTACGCGGGTGCTCGCCTATTGCCTCGAGTACACAGAGGGCATCGTACTGACTAACGGGATATCCGAACCGGATGCGCCAGCGATCGCAATACGCGACCTGACGGGTGCGTTGCTGGTATGGATTGACGTCGGCGCCCCGGAAGCGGCACGCCTGCACCGTGCGAGCAAGGCGGCGCGACGCGTCGCTGTGTATACACACAAAGATGCCGCGGAGTTGGCAGCACGGCTTGAAGGAGAGCGCATCCATCGTCTAAATGCGCTGGAACTATATGCGATGGACTTCGAGTGGCTCTCGAATCTCGCCGCACGGCTTCAGCGCCGCACTACGCTCACACTGACGGTGTCTGAACGGCACATCTATCTCTCACTTGGCGAAGAGACTCTGTCAGGTGTCATAAGGCGAATTCCGGTAGGTCAGTGACGCTCGCCGTCTATTACCGCTCGCGATCACCTCGATTATGGCCGGGCACGCCATTCACAGAGTGTCCAAAGCCGCGCAGAGATTTCAGGCGCGCGTCCATCGGCGGGGATCATGATTTCCCAGAGCTGAAGTCTCCGGATTCAGCATATACCGGATAAGTACTATGATGCCCGCTGGACGGCTCATCACAGGGAGGCGGGACGAGACGGGGCCCGCCCAGGGACCCCATCACGTGGCAAAACTCTGCGTATCCGGGAGACCTATATGGCCCGTACCTTCTCGCCCAAACTCCATGAATTGTTGATCGTGGGCCTCCTGGCCATTGCGGGATGGCCAGCGGCAAGCCTGGCCGCCTCTCTCGACACGTTGACCTCCAAAGACGCTGCTGGCGGTCTGCGGGCAGCACTATCCCAAGGCGTTGACATCGCCGTTGCACAACTCGGTGCTCCGAACGGATTTCTGAACGATCCGAAGGTATCCATCCCATTGCCTCCAGCGCTCGAAAAGGCGGACCGGGCTCTTCGCATGGTTGGCATGGGTGGCGACGCAGACGCCTTGAAGATAGCGATGAATCACGCCGCGGAGGCGGCGGTTGCCCAGGCTAAACCGGTATTCAAACGAGCTTTGCAACGCATGACGATTGCGGACGCCAAGCGAATCCTCACTGGCGGTGATGACGCCGGGACACAATACTTTCGCGAAGCCACCAGCGCTGAGCTCACCGCCCAGTTCAAACCCGTCGTCGCCCACGAAACCGCCAAATTGAAACTGGCATCCCGCTATGACGAATACGCCGGCAAGGCCGCGAGCCTCGGTCTCATCAAAACACAGGACGCCAACCTGAATGACTACGTCACCGCCAAAGCGCTCGATGGCTTGTTCAGCCGGATGGCGGACGAGGAGCAGGCGATCCGCAAGGACCCGCTCGGCCAGGGAAGCGGTCTCATCAAGAAGGTGTTTGGCGCCCTACACTGACAGGAACGAGACTGCCGGGCTCGGTTCCCAGGAGTTCCCCTATGAGTGATGTCGTGAAAAATGCGAAGTCACTGTCCAGTCGCGGCTGTAGGGTCCGAGTACACACGGTGCTGTCTGCGACCGTTGTGGCGTTTGTAGCCCTGGCCGTCCAGGCCCATCACCACCATGCGACGGCCGACCGAAGCGGACAGGCCGGCACGTTCGACTATTACGTGTTAAGCCTGTCGTGGGCCCCTACGTACTGCCTGACGCATGCGGACGACGGCGAGGAATGTTCGGGGAAGGGCTACGGATTCGTGTTGCACGGTCTGTGGCCACAGTACGACTCCGGCGGCTACCCTGAGAACTGTACGACACAATTTAAGCTGTCCGCCAATGCCGCTGACAAGGGTCGGACCGTCTATCCCAGCGAACGCCTGATGCATCACGAATGGCAGGAACATGGCACCTGCAGCGGGCTCGACGCACGGATGTATTTCAACACGGCCGATCGCGCAACTGCGGCGATCAAGATCCCCGCGGCACTCGAGGCGCCTCGCTCCAACCAGAGACTGACCGCAGAACGCATCGCCAACCTGTTTCAAGGCGCCAACCCTCGGCTACCCGAGGGTGCGATGACAGTGGCTTGCAACCGCGTCGAGCTTTCCGAAGTACGCGTGTGCCTGACCCGGGACCTCGAGCCGCGAGCGTGTGGACGCGGAGTCCACTCCAACTGCCCGCGAGTCCCTCTCGACATTCCGGCCTCACGCTGACCGGGGCGCGGCAAGCCCCCGGTGACTCCATTTCGCGGCGCGGCGCTCCCACGAGGGCAAGAATGACGGTAGCTCCGGCGGGGGATTCGCGATGCGCCAGGCGAGCCTCGCAATCATCAACAGGGAAAGGGTCAGTCCTGTCGATTTATGCAGATTGACATAGAACCCGCGCGCGGGGATCCCACGCGGAATGGTTTCCAGAAACCAACCGAACGCGATCTGTCCAAAGAGTAGAAGCGCAATGACCCAATGCAGGAGAATAGCGGTCGTGGTATAGCGTTGCGCCCGACCGGCGTGGCCCTGATTCTGCAAATCAACTGCACTTTGGCTCATACTACCCCCAAACCTGGCGGATTGACCGACTGGCTGGATCTTGGCCATACCAACCAGGAACAACCTCGGTACTGTCGTGTTTTATAGAGTACGCAAACTCATTTGCGTTGGTACACGACAGGAGTGACTTCTCTATGAGCCACCTCGTCCGAATCGTGGTCGCAACCTTGGCCGTCTGCGTGGGCTTGCTGAGATCCACAGCCGCAATGTCGGCAGCTCCCGCCGAGGACGGCAGGGTCGAATTCAACAACTTCTGCCGCACCTGTCATTCGCTCAAGGCAGATGACAACCGGCTAGGGCCGTCCCTGCATGGGGTCGTCGGCAGCAAAGCGGGGCACTCTCCTGGCTATGCTTATTCGCAACGCCTCAAACAGTCCGGGGTGACTTGGGACGAAGCGACGCTCGATCGCTGGATCGAACATCCCGATGCGGTCATCCCCAACAATAACATGAAGCCCTACAACGGCCTTAACGATGCCGCGGCCCGCAAGAGGATTGTCGAATTCCTGAAAAAGAATAGTGGCGGGTCTTGATTGATGCCGGAACGTGAGTTCCGAAACCCACACCGGAGCGACTGACGATCCGAGGATGGCCCGCTGCTACACGGCCCACAGCGGCCGCAGCGATCGGTCCCCATGCTGAGCCATCGCTCCACGGCGTGTGATGTCATCAGCAAGCGGCACCAAGCGCCCGGCCTCGCCCGCCAGCCTACTTCGCCGGTGCTACCACCTCGAGCTGATTGACGACGCGATCCTTCCCGGCGATCTCTGCGGCCTTCATTTCGATAGCTTTCTTTTCGCCTTCGTTGCGGACCGGGCCCTTCAACGTGACCGTTCCGCCGTTCGCGATGATCTTGACGTTGTGTCCATACGTTGATATGGCCTTGTCATCCATGACGCTGCGCCGAATGCGCTGGGCCATCTCGAGATCGCTCGCGTTGTTTTTCTGCTGATCAGATGTCGGCGCACCGTCAGCGCGATCTCGCTTGTTAATTCTGGTGTTGTCAGCGTCAGACTGTGTGGTGGTGGGGGCTGCAGACGTGGACTGAGCACTCACGCCGTGTGCGCTCACTGCGACAGCGACGACTGTCATGTAAGTAATGAGGTGCTTCTTCATAGGTATCTCCTGAACGTGCGGGAGGCGCGACAGAGCGCCCGGCGCGTCATCACATCGCTGCCGGGCGCAGGCCCGTGCACGCCATCGCTAAGGCCGATAGTCGACTCGTGAGGGTTTGTTCGTAGATAGCACCAGCACTTTCGCCGGTAGAGGCAACGTCTTCGGCCCCGGTGGATTTCAACACCTGCTTGGCCCCGGTCACCGCCTCAGATGTGTCACAGTGAACGGAGAGCAAAACGCCACCGTTCTTGACACGGCCCTCATAGCGTTTGGCTTCGTACTCCGGAATGCCCATTCCGACGAGTGCACCAACCAGACCTCCCACTGCTCCGCCGGCGCCGAGCCCAGCCAAGCCGCCCATAATGGGGCCCGCAGCAATGAAAGGCCCCAGGCCCGGGATAGCCAGCGCGCCTATCCCGGCCAGCACGCCCAGTGTTCCACCGATCACTCCTCCAGCGGTCACTCCCACGGCTGTTCCCTCCGGCGCCTTGGTGTCCTTTTTGTGCGCAAAGTCCCTTGTCGTTTCATTATCGGGCATGAGCACTGAGATATCCGCACTCGGAAATCCCGCAGCGATCAGCTCATCGACCGCTCGTTCTGCTTGGGTGGGGGTAGAATAAATGCCGAAAACGGCGGTATTTTTGTCAGCCATAAAAATGCTCCTGATGTGTAACAATTTGACCTCTTTGCGCCGCACAGGCAGCTCTAGCGCGGGGCGGGGCTCGGCTGCTTCCCTTCGTTGTATGCGGACTCGCGCGTCGGCGCCGTGGCATCCTTCCGCTCTCGACAGACGCGCAGCGCTCGTCAACTGTGCTTTGCAATCGAAGAGCCCGCATTAGGCACCCTGCATCTCCGCTCTACTGTAGGACAGCGCGCTTAACTGGGTCAGAAGCGTCCGCAATACATTTGCGGACTCAGGCGCGCGCCGACCGACTCGACGCGGTACTGAACCTTCAGCCCCGCCTGACTGGCGAACTTCATCGCGAGCGTGCTCGATGACAGCGCTCACAACGGCACTGTATTGATGAAGGGGTGGCTCGACCATGACAGTCACTCGGAGGGCTGTAACGGCGGCGCAGCCACAAGAAGGAAACCAACCAGGATGTGTTCAGGCAGCGGCGATCCCAACGTCTGCCGGTAACCTCTCGGGCTATGCAGGGCGGTGACGGTTGGATCCCACCCCGATTCCAACATTGACATCGACATGGCGAACTCCGATAGGGATGTCTACGAGTCTTTGAGCTTGCGCATAGCCCGTCACCCGTCGGAGACGGCGGAACGGATGCTGACGCGGATGCTCGCCTATTGCCTCGAGTACACAGAGTGCATCGCACTGACTAACGGGATATCTGAGCCGGATGCGCCAGCGATCGCACTACGCGACTTGACAGGTGCGCTGCTGACATGGATTGACGTCGGAGCTCCGGAACCGGCACGCCTGCATCGTGCGAGCAAGACAGGTCCTGCGCGCTCGACCTCCGATTGCATGCCACCTATACATTAGTATACACTGAACCATATGGTTCAGTATACGAATGCCAACCTCGATGCCTCGTTCGCCGCCCTCTCGGACGTCACTCGACGCGGCGTGCTGGAGCAGCTCGGACGCGCCGAGGCTTCAATCACCGACCTCGCCGACAAATTCAACATGACCCTCACGGGCATGAAGAAGCACGTCGGCGTCCTGGAACGGGCCGGGCTCGTCATCACGGAGAAGGTCGGCCGCGTGCGGACCTGCAAGATTGGCCCGCATCGACTGCAGGAAGCGATGGCATGGCTCGAGAAGTATCGCCAGCTCTGGGCCGAACGCTTCGACGAGTTGGACGGGGTTATCGAGGAATTGAAACAGCAGGAGAAATTCGATGGACGCAAGAAAAGAGCGTGAGCCCATGAAGAACCGCACGACCGTTGAGCGGAAATCCGAGCGTGAGCTCGTGGTCACGCGAACTTTCGACGCTCCGGCGCGCATCGTGTTCGAAGCGTGGACCAAGCCCGATCTGTTCAAACGGTGGTGGGGACCGAAATCGATGGGCATGTCCCTGCTTTCCTGCGAAATGGATGTTCGTGTCGGAGGCGGGTACCGTCTGGTTTTCAGCAATGGTATGGAATTCTTCGGCAAATACATCGAAGTGACACCCCACTCGCGCCTCGTCTGGACCAATGACGAAGGGGGTGACGGTGGACCTGTCACCACGGTGACCTTCGAGGAAAAAAGCGGTAAGACGCTGCTGGTCATGCACGAACTCTATCCCTCGAAGGAAGCTCTCGACGCTGCCGGCACCGGAGCGGCGGAGGGCATGGGCGAACTGTTCGGACAACTGGACGAGTTTCTCGTCACGCTCGGCGCGAGCGGAGGACAGGCCTGAAGTCGTCGATTCGCGATCGGTCGCGTGCCCTTTCAGAGGACTATCTACCGGCTCCATGCCGGTAGATTTCCAGTAGACGCATCTGCCGTCCTAACGGGGGCGCGGCTGAAAGCGAGGTCCGAGGATAAGCGGCAGTTCAATGAACTGGTGCAGGAAAAGGTGGGGGTGAATTCGCCCCCCCTTACTCCTGATGGGTCGCTAGTGGCTGTTGGAGGCGTGGTCGTAGCTGATCACGCGTGTCA
>Ga0207695_10012023_pt1 | contig 10412 bp, 10 predicted proteins | sample KBSC54metaG_FD_184354 | JGI IMG/M metagenome (GOLD analysis project Ga0207695, IMG submission 184354) | Corn rhizosphere microbial communities from Kellogg Biological Station, Michigan, USA - KBS C5-4 metaG (SPAdes) (version 2) | ecosystem: Host-associated > Plants > Roots > Rhizosphere > Soil... | reverse complement strand
AGTTCGCGCAAACCGGGTGTGAACTTGCGTCCGGCGATGATCTTGGCGTTCGTGCGCAGCTTCCAAGCCATGTCACTGACGCCGCGCACGGTAACGCTGCCGACGTCCTGCTCCGGATCACCACCCCTCATCGGCAGGTTCGCCGCGACCACGAGCTCGGGCGAGGAAATCGGCTTGCCGGCCTCGTCCTTGGCGATGCCGGGCGCCTGCTCGATGACCACGGTCGCGTCGTGACCGAGCACCGAGGACACCTCGGATGCCGACGCACCGCGCATCACGATCGCGGTGTCGCTGCCACCACTGCGGCGCAGGGTTTCGCTGTAGCCGTTCGCCATCGCCAGCATCGCGACGAGCACGCCGACGACGCCGGCGATGCCGACGACGATGACTGCGGAAGAGCCGAGGCGCTGGCCGAGCGTGCTCACGCCGATGCCGGTCACCTGCGCCGCCTGCTGGCCGCGGCGTGTGAGCAGCATCCAGGCACCGAGCAGGATCAAAAGCACGACCAGCCCCTGCCACGGCAGGCTCAGGAACACGAATACACCGGCGATGACGACGACGAGGGTCAGAAGTCCGATCAAGAATTTCATGGCGTGTTTCTCCTCAACGTCCGGCCAGCGCATCGACGATATTCAGGCGCATCGCACGCAGCGCGGGCAATGCGCCGATGACGATGCCGATGGCGAGCGCCAGGACCACGCCGAGCACCCAGCTCTTCCAGCTCACCGCCGCGGTCGTGATCATGCCGCCGCTCATCGCCGGCAACCCGGCGCTGATCACCGCGACGAGGCCGAGGCCGATGACGCCGCCGAGCAGGAGCAGCAACACCGACTCGGCGAGCACCATGCCGAGCACGCTGCCGTTGGAGAAGCCGATCGTCTTGAGTACGGCCAGCTCCGAGGTGCGTTCGCGCACCGCCTGCATCATCGTGTTGCCGGTGAGCAGAATGAGCGTGAAGAACACTGCGCCCATGATCGAGGTGACGATGAGGCCGATATTGGCGAGCTGCTTGATCCAGTTGCGCGTCGCCGCCTGCTCGGTCTGCGTCTTGGTTTCGTGGTCGGAATTGGCCGACAGCGCGTCGATCGCCTTGGCCACGCGGTCGGCGTCGTTGACGTCCTTCACGCGACTTATATACCAGCCGACGTTGCCACGGTTGTATGGCGTGGTCTCGTCGAAATTCTTCCAGTGCAGGATGATCATCTGGCTCTGGAACGCCTTGTCGTCCTTCGCCTTCATCACGCCGCGCAGGTTGAAGCTCCAGTTCTTCGAGCCTTCCTTGTTCGGAAAGATCTGTGACTGCAGCGGAATCTTGTCGCCGATCTTCCAGCCGTACTTCTTGATCAGCACCTCGCCGGCGAGGATGCCGTTGAGGTCGTCGTTGTAAGCCTTCATTTCGCCGGCATCGACACTGACCTCGGGATAGATGTCGAGATAGTTGTCGCTGACCGCGAAGGTGAAGATCTGGTTGTGCGGATCCTGGTAGGCGCCGCCGAACCAGTTCGCGTGCGCGACTTCCTTGACTCCGTCGATCGTTGCGATGCGCGTCATCAGCGACTGCGGCAGCGGCTGGATGAACGACAGCTTCGCCCCGGTCTGCAGGCGTTCGGCGCCGTTCGCCGACTGCCCGGCCTCGGCGAACGACACGCGCACGGCGTCGAGCAGGCCGAACAGCAGGAATGCGGCGACGATCGACACGAGGGTGAGAATCGTGCGCGTCTTGCGGCGGAACAGGGCCGCCCAGATGAGATGCAGATATTTCATGGCGGCGCTCCGTTATGCGTGCGCGGCTTGTTCGACGAGCGTGCCCTTGTCGAGATGCAGCGTATGGCTCGCGTACTCGGCCGCCTTCGGATCGTGGGTGACCATGACGATGGTCTTGCCGTGCTGGCGGTTGAGCGTCTGCAACAGGCCGAGCACGTCTTCGGCGGACTGGCGGTCGAGATCGCCGGTCGGCTCGTCGCAGACCAACAGGGTCGGATCGGACACGATCGCGCGTGCGATCGCGACGCGCTGCTGCTGGCCGCCCGAGAGCTCGGTCGGCTTGTGCCCGGCGCGGTCGGCGAGGCCGACGAGCTGCAGCGCGATCGCCGCGTTCTTCTTGCGCTGCGCAGCGCCGAGCTTGGTCAGCAGCAGCGGCAGCTCGACGTTCTTCTGCGCCGACAGCATCGGCAGCAGGTTGTAGAACTGGAAGATGAAGCCGACGTTCGATGCGCGCCACTTGGCCAACGCACCCTGGTTGAGATTGTCGATGCGCGTGCCGCCGACGCTGATCTGACCTTGCGTCGGCGAGTCGAGGCCACCGATCAGGTTGAGCAGCGTCGTCTTGCCCGAACCGGACGGCCCCATCAGCGCGAGGAAATCGCCCTGCGCGATATCGAGGTCGATGTGACGCAGCACCTCGACCTTCTGCTTGCCGCGTTCGTACACCTTGCTGACATTGCGGATTTCGACCAGCGTACCCATGCCTGAACTCCTCGATGATTCTTTGTGACGACGTGCGAAAGACGCCGAATTCGACAGCGGCGAAGCTATTTCGCCGACTTGATTTCCACTTTGGCCCCGTCGGCCATTTCCGCCGGCGGTTGTTTGACTACGCGCGTGCCCGCACCGATGCCTTCGGCCAGGCGCAGATCGTTGTACGTCTGTCCGGGTGTCACGGGTTTTGCACGTGCACGATCGGCGTCGATCGCAAAGACGATGTCCTTGCCGTCGCGCTTGACGATCGCCGAGCCCGGCACGAGCACGCCCTTCGGCGGCGGCGCATTCGCGGCCTTCGGCGCATCCTCGAAGAACGACACGCGCGCACCCATGTCCGGCAGGATGCGCGGGTCCTTGGCGTCGATGCCGATGCGCACCTTGACCGTGGCCTTGCCGCGGTCGGCGGTCGGGATGATCGCGATCACGTGCGCAGGAATCTTCCAATCGGGATAGGCATCGAGCGTCGCCTGCGCAGGCTGCTTCGGCACGACGCGCGCGATGTACGACTCGCTGACGTCGACCTCGATCTCGAGCGAATCCATGTCGACGATCGTGCCCACGCCGGTGCGCGTGAAACCGCCGCCGGCCGACAGCGGCGAAACGATTTCGCCGACCTGCGCGGCCTTGGCCGTGATCATGCCGCTGAACGGCGCGCGCACCGTGCAGTAGTCGAGCTGCACCTGCGCGGCCTGCACGTTCGCCTGGGCGACATCGACCTGACGGCGCTGTGCGGTCACTGCGGAGGCCTGCGTGTCGACCTGGGTCTGGGCGAGTTCGAGCGATTGCTGCGAGGCGAGCTTGCGCGCGACGATGTCCTGCTGGCGTTTCAGATCACGCTGGTTTTGCGCAAGCTGCGCCTGGTACTGCACGAGCTGCGCCTGCGCGGCGCGCGCACCAGCCTGCGCCTGGGCGAGGTAGGCCTGCTGCTGCGTCGATTCGAGGCGCGCGAGCACTTGGCCTTTCTCGACGCGGTCGCCTTCCTCGATCAGCACTTCGGTCAGCGTGCCGGTGATCTGCGCGGACACGGTCGCCGAGCGGCGCGCGGTCGCATAGCCGGTCGCCTGCAGCACCGAGGTGTCGGCGCCGCCCGCACTCGGCGCGGCGGCGGTGGCAGCCTCGACCTCGAACGCCTTGGCGTCGCCCGCGACGAAATACCACCTCGCCGCACCGATGGCGACGGCCACGGCGATCGCGGCGGCAACGATCCATGGCAGGCGCGAACCGTCGCCCGTGTGATCGTCGCGCTGCTCCTTGCCGATGCGCAATTCGTTCAGCAGATCCGATTTGTCCATGATGCCCATGCGAGTTTTGCTACTTCCCAAGTGTGCCATAGACTGCCGATACCACGATTCGCGCGACAGGGACTATCCTCACGAATGCGGAATGACAACTGTCAGATCGCCGCGCGGGTGATGAGTGGCACGCAGTTTCGCAATTCGTCCTCGCATACGACGAATGGGCAGCACGCATTTCGACACACATGGAGTCGCCATGCCGGCCATACACAAAAAATCCCAGCCTGCCCCTGCCGGCTATTCCGGCAAGCCGCTGTGGTCGAAGCTGGGGTTGAAACCGGGGTTGCGCGTACGTCTCATGCACGCGCCGGACGACTACTTCAGTCTATGCGGTTTCGACGCCGCGCAGGTTGCACTGGTTGCGCGCAAAACCGGCAGCAGCGACTTCACCCACGTCTTCGCGACGAAACGGAAGGAGCTGGAACGCGAGCTGCCCGGCCTGATTGCGAGCCTGGCCGACAAGGGCGTGTTATGGATCTCGTGGCCGAAGAAATCGGCCAAGATCACCACCGACGTTACCGAGGACACCCTGCGAGAAATCGTATTGCCGCTCGGCCTGGTCGATGTCAAGGTTTGCGCGGTCGATGCGATCTGGTCCGCACTCAAATTCGTGCGCCGCACGGCCAGCGCCAAGACAGCTTGATCCAAACCCGGCCCGATCCGACAAAGGGGTTTCCTTTAACGAATCTTGGTGTAGATTTGCGTCTGCGTCGCACCATGCAGTTCAAACCCCTATCTTCAGGAGAGAACCCGCCATGAGCTTGGCCACCGAATTCAAGGCTTTCGTGTTGCGCGGCAATGTCGTCGACCTCGCCGTCGGCGTCGTCATCGGCGCAGCATTCGGCAAGATCGTTTCCGCGCTCGTCGACAACGTCATCATGCCGCCGATCGGGCTGCTGATCGGTGGCGTCGATTTCTCCGCATGGAAATGGGTGCTCAAGGCCGCCGGCGCGGACGGCAAGGGCGAGGTTGCGATCCAGATCGGCGTGTTCCTCAACACGGTCATCCAGTTCGTCATCATCGCTGCAGCGATCTTCATCGTGGTCAAGATCATCAACAGCATGTCCAAGAAGGCCGAGGAAGCGCCAGCCGCACCGCCCGAGCCGACGCCGACCGAGAAACTGCTGACCGAGATCCGCGACGCGCTGAAGAAGTAGTCGCGTGATCCGGGCAACTAGCGGAGGGCGCAGCGACCATGCTGCGCCCTTTTCGTTTGCGAAGCTTTGCGCTGTCGAGCAGGAGCAGCAAAACTTGGTTGCCTCGTTCGCGCGCCAAGTGGCCCTTCTGCATGAAGGCCGATTTTGCGACGCTCGACATCGTCGCGAACCCGCGCCATGCCCCATCGTTCCTCGCCAGATTCGGAGTCCATCGTGAAACTGTTTTCCGCCCTGAGCCTCACCGCCGCTTCCGTGTTTGCCCTGGGCGCCGCCCACGCCGCCGACACGCGTATTCCCGACGCCGCCGTGCGCGCCGCCGAGCAATTGCGCGACCGCGCGATGAACGACGACACCGCGTACAGGTTCGTCGAAGGCCTGACCACCGAAGTCGGCCCACGCCTCGCTGCCGGCGACAACGATGCGAAGGCGCGCGCGTGGGTGATCGCGAAATTCAAGGCGCTCGGCTTCGACAAGGTTTACGAAGAGCCGGTGAGTTATCCGAAGTGGGTGCGCCGCCACGAGGCCGGCGCGATCGTCGCACCGTTCGCGCAGAACCTCGTACTGGCCGCGCTCGGCCACAGTTTCCCGACGCCGGCAGGCGGCCTCACCGCCGAAGTCGTGCGCTTCGAGAATCTCGACGCGCTCAAGGCCGCCGATCCGGCCAAGGTGAAGGGCAAGATCGTCTACATCGGCTTCAAGATGCAGCCGCACAAGGATGGCCACGACTACGGCACGGGCTCGTCGATCCGCGTCGGCGGCCCGCCGCTCGCAGCGAGCAAGGGTGCAAGTGGATTCTTGCTGCGCTCGGCCGGCACCGACGCCAAGGACCGCATGGCGCATACCGGCGTGACCGGTTTCGCCGACGCGAAGGCCAACGGCATTCCCGCCGCCGCGCTGTCCAATCCCGATGCCGACCAGCTCGAACGCGTGCTCGCGTACGCCAAGCCGGTGACGCTCAAGCTCGATCTCGACGTCGGCTTCGACGGCGACTACACCGGCGCCAACGTGATCGGCGAAGTCACCGGCAAGAAGCATCCCGACCAGATCATCGATATCGGTGGCCATCTCGATTCCTGGGATCCGGGCACCGGCGCGATCGACGACGCCGCCGGCGTCGCCATCGCCGCGGCCGCCGCGCACCTGGTCAAGCAGATGCCGCAGCGTCCCGACCGCACGATCCGCGTCATCGCGTTCGCCAACGAGGAAGCCGGCCTCTACGGCGGCAAGGCCTATGCAGACAAACACGCAGCGGAAATCGGCAAGCATGTGCTCGGCACCGAATCCGATTTCGGCGCCGGCCCGATCTGGCGCATGAGCGCGAGCGTGAAACCCGAAGCGCGTGCAGCGATCGCGCAAATCGCCGCCGTGCTAAAGCCCATCGGTGTCGATTACGACGACAAGAAAGCCGGCGGCGGCGGTTCCGATCTTTCGCAGATGCACGCCAAGGGCATGGCCGCGCTGACGCTGTTGCAGGATGGCACGCACTACTTCGACATCCACCACACCGCAAACGACACGCTCGACAAGATCGATCCCAAGGAACTCGCGCAAAACGTCGCCGTGTACGCCGCGTGGACCTACCTGGCCGCGCAGGCCGAAGGCGACTTCGGCTCGGCGCCGGCTGCGTTCGCCAAGGACAAAGACGAGGAGTGACGCACGACGCAGCCACGCTGCGCGGGGGCTGCCATTGCGGCAGCCTGAGCCTTGAACTTTCGACGGTACTCACGCCCGCCGCCATCGCGCCGCGCGCATGCGATTGCTCGTTCTGCCGCAAGCATGGCGCGTCATGGATTTCCGATCCCGCCGGAAGACTCGAGCTCGAGCTGCGCGGGGAGCCGCCTCTCGAGTACCGGCAAGGGTCGGGCGCGGCACAGTTCCTTCTGTGCCGGCGCTGCGGCGTGCTCGTCGCGACGACCTATGTGCACGCTGCGCGCATCTACGCTGCTGTCAATGCGGCATGCCTCGATGGCAATCCGGGATTCGGCGCCACCCTCACCGTTTCGCCGCAAAAGCTCGACGCGGAACAGAAAACCACGCGCTGGCGCGAACTCTGGGTGCCCGATGTTCGCATAGTGCAAATCGGAGTGAACCACGACGCGGAATCACATCCGCCGTCGCTGCGCTAAACTCGATCCGATTCCACGAGCGCGAGGCGCGGATCTCATGGCCGCATCGAACTGGTTTTTCTGGGCATTGGGCTCGGCCGTCTTCGCCGCGCTGACTGCGATCTTCGCCAAGATCGGCATCAAGGGCGTGGATTCCGATCTCGCCACGTTGATCCGCACCGCGGTCATCATCGTCGTCCTCGCCGCCTTCGTCGGCGCGGCCGGAAAATGGAGCAATCCGCTCGAACTGTCGGCGCGTACCTGGATCTTCCTGGTGCTGTCCGGCCTCGCCACGGGCGCGTCGTGGGTCTGCTATTTTCGTGCACTCAAGATCGGCGATGCATCGCAGGTCGCGCCGGTCGACAAGTTCAGCCTCGTCGTCGTCGCCGTGTTCGCGTTCGCCTTCCTCGGCGAGCGACCCTCATTGCGCGAGTGGTTCGGCATCGCAATGGTCGGCGCCGGCGTCCTCGTACTCGCGCTGAAAAAGTAGCGGTCGATTCGACTGGCTCATTTCGCCAGCGGAAAATTTTGCTCCGGCGCTGTCGATCCGATCCTCTCCCGTTCGACCAGATCACGGCAATCCCGCCACGTTCCCAGGAAACGACCATGCAATATCTGTTGCTGATCTACGACAACGAAGTCCGCTTCGGCAAGATGAACGAAGCCGATCGAGGCAAACTGCACGAAGAGTACACGGCCTTCACCCAGTCGATCATCGAAGGCGGCCAGTTCAAGGCCGGCGATGCGCTCAAGCCAACGACCACGGCGACGACGGTGCGCGTGCGCGATGGCAAGACTACGATTACCGACGGCCCCTTCGCGGAAACGCGCGAGCAACTCGGCGGTTACTATCTGGTCGAAGCGACGGATCTCGACGAGGCCGTGGCGATCGCCGCGCGCATCCCGAGCGCGCGCCTCGGCAGCATCGAGGTGCGGGCGATCCACAAATACAGCTGATCTTCGTGCCGAAGATCGAGGCCGTCCTGCAACGGGAAGCGGGTCGCGTGCTTGCCACGCTGATCCGCCTTCTCGGCGATTTCGACCTGGCCGAGGAGGCGCGCCAGGACGCGTTCACCGCCGCAATCGAGCAGTGGCCGGCTGCGGGCGTGCCGGCCAATCCCGCCGCATGGCTGGTCCAGGTCGGACGCAACAAGACCATCGATGCGCAGCGTCGGCGCACCTTCTTCGACGCGCGCATCGCTCCGGAATTTTCGGCCGGTACCGTTCACTTCGACGCAGAACAAATCGACGAAGCGCACTTCGACGACGACCGTCTGCGCCTGATCTTCACCTGCTGCCATCCGGCGCTGAATATCGAAGCCCAGGTCGCCCTGACCCTGCGCACGGTCTGCGACCTAGACACGCAGGCGATCGCGCGCGCCTTCCTCGTCGGCGAGGAGACAATGGCGCAGCGCCTGGTACGCGCGAAGAAGAAGATCCGCGATGCCGGTATTCCGTTCGAAACGCCGGCGCCCGCGCAACTGGAACAACGCCTCGCCAGCGTACTCGCGACGATCTATCTGATCTTCAGCGAAGGCTATGCGGCGACCGCAGGCGATACGCTGATCCGCCGCGACCTGTGCCGCGAAGCGATCCGCCTCGGCCGCCTGCTCGACGAACTGCTGCCGCAACGCTCCGAGGTACAAGGCCTCAATGCATTGATGTTGCTGCACGATGCACGCGGTGCGGCGCGCACGACTCCGGCGGGCGACATCGTGCTGCTTGAGGACCAAGACCGCTCGCTCTGGAACGGCGTACAGATCGACGCCGGCACCGCCTTGCTCGATCGCGCGTTGCGCACAAAGGAGCTTATCGGCCCCTACGTCGTGCAGGCCGCGATCGCCGCGCTGCACGCACGCGCGCCGCACCATGCCGACACCGACTGGCGGCAGATCGCCGGACTTTACGAGGTGCTCGCGCGCCTGCAGCCGACACCGATCGTCGAACTCAACCGCATCGCTGCGATCTCGATGGTCGACGGACCGGGCCACGCACTCGACTTGCTCACCGCGCTGATCGCGCGTAGCGATACGGAACACAGTCATCTGTTCGCCGCGGCGCGCGCGAACTTGCTGCAGCGACTCGACCGCCGCGACGAAGCGCTGAGTCAATACCGCATCGCTCTCGCCGCGGCGAAGCTCGAACCGGAACGACGCTGGCTTTCGCGGCGGATCGCCGCGCTCGGCGGTTGAACCGTCAGTCGGCCAATCCGAGCGTCTCGGCGGTTTCCGCAGCGAGCGCGTAAGAATCGCCCTGCGGCCGCGTCGCATAGCGCTGCTTGCCGCGATTCCACTGCTCGCCGAGCGCGAACCAGTCGATCGGCTTTGCCGCTTCGCCGGTGCGCAATTCGTCGTCGAGTGCGGCAAAGTATACTTTCCAGCGCTGCATGTAGTAGTCGCGGGTCAGGCCGGCCCAGTCCTTGTTGCCGTAGTCGTGCAGTTCGGCGCCCTCGCTCGCCTTGCGCTCGCCCCAGGTAGTGAGAATCGAGCGCGCGTCGTAATCGAGGCGGCGCAGTTCCTCGGGTGTCGAGGCCCAACCGCGCACGCGCTCGAGCCAGACGCCGACGAGAAAATCGCGCTGTGTCGAGAGCAGACGATCCTGCAAGTCCATCAGCGCGAGCCAACGCTGCGTCAGCGAAGAGAACTGCGTGCGATCCTTTGCCACGAATGCGCTCTTGATTCGAGGCAACAGGATGCGGCTTTCGTTCGCCAGCGTCTGGCGCGCGACGTCGACGAGGTCGTAGCGATAGGTCTCGCTCGTGCGCAACTGCGGCGCCACTCGCAGCAACTCCGGCAGCGCGACGGCAAACGCTTTCGCGTCATAACGCAGCGCGACGGGCGACCAGTGCGAGGCCTGGAAGGCGTCAAGGCTTGGCTGTGCGGCGAACAGCGATTCCTGCCCGGCTTCGCGTTCGCTGTTGAATTCGACTGCGTCAGGCGCAATGCTGTACGCCGTCTCGCGCAAGGCCTTCCAGGCCGCCAGCGCGTGCGCATCGGCCGCGCCGTAGCGGCGCTGCACATAATTCGCCGTCCACTGCGCGGCATCGACTTCGCCGTCGCGCCAGGCCATCTCGGTGAACAAATCGAAGGCGAATGGATTGGTATCCATGCCTTCGGCAAACACCGCCGTGCCGATCATGTTCGGGTTCGCCGCGGCGATCCGCGGCAGCCGTTCGGTGTAGTTGCGGATGTTGGCGCCGAACGTCGTACGCCCGCCGAATGCCCAGATGCCACCGAACAAGAACGGCGCGCTCTTGAAGTCGGTCATGCGATCGTCGCGCGCGACCTTGTCGTGATCGATGTCGATGATGAAGAGTTTGTCGCGGTCGACGCCGGCGAGCAGTTCCGGCTGCGGATTGCCCTGCCAGGCAAGCA
>Ga0207695_10012022_pt1 | contig 10412 bp, 7 predicted proteins | sample KBSC54metaG_FD_184354 | JGI IMG/M metagenome (GOLD analysis project Ga0207695, IMG submission 184354) | Corn rhizosphere microbial communities from Kellogg Biological Station, Michigan, USA - KBS C5-4 metaG (SPAdes) (version 2) | ecosystem: Host-associated > Plants > Roots > Rhizosphere > Soil... | reverse complement strand
TAACAGTTTAAATATGCTCAATAAGAGCATAATAAAGATGGAGGCAAACATGCCGATCGCTGGAATTTACGGCCCGGACGACTTCGCTCACCGCGCAGAAGTCCGCCCCAACCTGCCGGCAAGCCGCCATACCGGGCATGAGCGCGATACGCTGCCGATGCCTCAGCTCGAATGGACAGACGAAGTCGAGCGCGACACGGCTCACCTCTATGAGCGCGTGAAGAAGGTGATCCCACCGGTCGAGTGGCCGTTCATGGCGCCCTACGTCAAGGCTATCAACGAGCTGAAAGCGACGCGCGACGCAGTGATCCTCGCGCACAATTACCAGACGCCGGAAATCTTTCATTGCGTCGCCGACATCGTCGGCGACTCGCTGCAGCTCGCCGTCGAGGCGACCAAGGTGAAAGCCGGCACCATCATCCAGTGCGGCGTGCACTTCATGGCGGAGACCTCGAAGATCCTGAACCCGCACAAGCGCGTGCTGATCCCGGATTCGCGCGCCGGCTGCTCGCTCGCCTCCAGCATCACCGGCGCCGATGTGCGGCTGTTGCGCGAGCGTTTCCCGGGCGTGCCGGTCGTGGCCTACGTCAACACGTCAGCCGATGTGAAGGCGGAAGTCGATATCTGCTGCACGTCTTCCAACGCGGTTGCGGTGGTGGAAAGCCTGAATGCGCCGACCGTGATCTTCCTGCCGGATCAATATCTCGCAAAATACGTCGCTTCGAAAACCAGCGTGAAAATCATCGCCTGGAAGGGCGCCTGCGAGGTGCATGAGCGCTTTACCGGCGACGAGCTGCGCACCTATCGGCAAGCCGACCCGTCGGTGCAGATCATCGCGCATCCGGAATGCCCGCCCGACGTGCTGGCGGAAGCCGATTTCACCGGCTCGACCGCGCACATGATCAATTGGGTACGAAAGAACCAGGCCAAGCGCGTGGTGATGATCACCGAATGCTCGATGGCCGACAACGTGAAGGCCGAATTGCCCGACGTCGAAATGGTGCGGCCGTGCAATCTCTGCCCCCACATGAAGCGGATCACGCTGCCCAAGATTTTGGACAGCCTCGTGTACATGCGCGAGGAAGTGACGATCGATCCGGCCATTGCGGAACGAGCGCGCCACTCCGTCGAGCGAATGATCAACCTGAAGAACTAAGCACACCACTGTCGTCCGGGACAAGCGAGCGCGATCCACGACCCATAACCCCAGGGCCGAAGTGCTCGCGAGCAACGGCAACCAACAGCTTCGCAAACCAACCGGCGCCAGTGGTTATAGGTCCCTGCTTTCGCAGGGACGACTCGAAGAGAGAGAGACATGACAGACAATATCTACGATCTCACCCGCAGGACGGACGACGTCGTCATCGTCGGTGGCGGCCTTGCCGGCCTGTTCTGCGCGCTGAAACTTGCGCCGCGCCCCGTAACCCTGATTTCCGCCGCACCGCTTGGCGAGGGCGCTTCCAGCGCCTGGGCGCAAGGCGGCATTGCCGCGGCCGTGGCCGATGGCGACAGCGCCGAAGCCCATGCCGCGGACACGGTTGCGGTCGGCGGCGGCATTGTCGACGAGCAGATCGCACTCGGCCTTGCGCGCGAAGCCGGCGCGCGCATCCACGATCTCCTGCACTACGGCGTCCCCTTCGACCGCGATCTCGAGGGCAAGCTCGCGGTCGGCCGTGAAGCCGCGCATTCGGCGCGCCGTATCGTGCATGTGCGCGGCGATATGGCCGGCAAGGCGATCATCGCCGCACTCACCGACGCCGCGCGCAAGACGCCTTCGATTCGCGTGATCGACGGATTTATGGCCGAAGCGCTGCTCGCCGACGACGGCGCGGTCACCGGATTGCAATTGCGCAGGGTGGATGATGCGACCGCACGTCCGGTCACTATTGCGTCGCGCGCGGTGGTGCTAGCGACCGGCGGCATCGGCCATCTCTACGCGGCAACAACGAACCCATCCGAGGCGAGCGGACAGGGCCTGGCGATCGCCGCCCGCGCTGGCGCGGTAATTGCCGATCCCGAGTTCGTGCAATTCCATCCGACCGCGATCATGGTCGGCCGCGACCCGGCACCGCTCGCCACCGAAGCGCTGCGCGGCGAAGGTGCCACCCTGATCAACGAGGCCGGCGAGCGCTTCATGCTGTCAGCTCATCCGCTTGCCGAGCTCGCGCCGCGCGATATCGTGGCGCGCGGCGTATTCGCGGAGATTTCAGCCGGCCGTGGCGCATTCCTGGATGCACGCGAAGCGCTCGGCGCGCGCTTTGCGGAGAAATTCCCGACGGTCTATGCGAGTTGCCTCACCGCCGGCCTCGATCCGGCGAAACAGCCGATCCCGATCGCGCCGGCCGCGCATTACCACATGGGCGGCGTTGCCGTGGATGCCAAGGGCCGCACCTCGCTCCGGGGACTCTGGGCCGGCGGCGAAGTTGCCTCGACAGGCGCGCATGGCGCCAACCGCCTTGCCTCCAACTCGCTGTTAGAGGCGGTAGTGTTTGCCGCGCGCATCGCCGAAGACATCCGCGGTCAGGAGATCGGAGCACCCGCGAAACTGCCGCCGGCACTGGTCGTTCCGCGCAATTGTGCCATGCCGGCGCTTGCAGAGAAAAACCTGCGCGCGATGATGAGCGCGCATGTCGGCGTGATCAGAGATAGCGAGCGGCTGGCGGAGGCGGTGCGAAATTTCGCGGAGCTCGAACGCGAGACCGGCAATATCGCGCTGCGCAACATGGCGACCACGGCGCTCTTGGTCGCGGCTTCCGCCTGGATCAGGCGCGAAAGCCGTGGCGCGCATTATCGCTCCGACTATCCCGCCGAGAAGCCGCTGCTGGCACATCGCACCATGACCACGCTCGCTGCTGCACGCGAGATCGCGGAGGAGCTCGATTTCCGTGCGCCGCGCGACGTCCAACCCATGATCGCCTGAAGGACACACCATGACCACCGCTCTCTCTCTGCTCAATCCGGACGCCTTCCTCTCCCCGCTCGCGATCGACGAGGCCGTGCACCGCGCGCTCGACGAGGATCTCGGCCGCGCCGGCGATATCACCTCGATGGCGACCATTCCCGAAGCAACGGAAGCGCACGCCACCATGGTCGCGCGCCAGGCCGGCGTCATCGCGGGCCTGCCGCTTGCGGTCGCGACGTTCCGGAAGCTGTCGCCGGATATTAGGATCACGGCGCATGTTCGCGACGGCGCGACCGTGGCGAAGGGCACGCCCGTGCTGACCATCGATGGCCCTGCCCGCGCGGTGCTCACCGGTGAACGCACCGCACTCAACTTCGTCGGCCGTCTCTCCGGCATCGCGACGCTGACTGCTGGCTATGTGCGTCACACTGCCGGCACGAAGATGCGCATCTGCTGCACGCGCAAGACCACGCCGGGCCTGCGGGCTTTGGAGAAATACGCGATACGTTGCGGCGGCGGCTTCAATCACCGCTTCGGACTGGACGACGCGATCCTGATCAAGGACAACCACATCGCGGTCGCCGGCGGCGTCAAGCCGGTGCTGGAACGCGCCCGCAAGAACGTCGGCCATCTCGTCAAGGTCGAGATCGAGGTCGACACCCTCGCGCAATTGCGCGAAGTACTGGCCACCGGCCTCGCCGATGTCGTGCTGCTCGACAACATGGATACCACAACGCTGACCGAGGCCGTGAATCTCGCGCGAGGTCGCGTTGTGCTCGAAGCCTCGGGCGGGCTGACCTTCGACACGATCGCTGCGATCGCGGCAACCGGCGTCGACTACGCCTCCTCCGGCGCGCTCACGCATTCGGCGCCGAATTTCGATGTAGCGATTGATATTGAAGCTTAGTGGGACCTCGTCATGGCCGGGCTTGACCCGGCCATCCATCCAACGAGAAAGGTTTCTTTTCGATGGATGCCCGGGTCAAGCCCGGCCATGACGAGATGATTAGGCGGCCGCGCCTTACCGCCGCACCGAATTCGGATACATCTCGGCTTCGCTCTTGGCTTCCGCCGCGAGCTCGGCCGACAGCGCGGCGGTTTGCTGTGGCGTGCCCCAGCTCGGCTCGTCGCTGCCGTCGCCCCAGGCCTTCGGCCGGTAGAAAGTGTGCACGCCGAACTTCCAGAGCTTGGTCATCTCGTGGACCCAGGACGGATGCACATAATAGGCGTGGTAGTGCGTCGACTTGCCGACTTCGGGCAGCCAGATCTGGCCATCGAGCATGGCCTTGGAGATCTTCTTGGCGCGGTCCCACATGTCGGGCTCGCGGATCACGTCGGCATAATTGTCGCAGGCAAAGGTGAACTGGCAGGCCATGTGCCGGTGCTTGTTCTGATAGACCACGCCGCAAACGGAATTCGGATATTTGCCGGAAAACACCCGGTTCATCACCACCTGCGCGACCGCGATCTGGCCGCGCACCGCTTCACCGCGCGCTTCGAAATAGACGACCTCAGCGAGACACTTTTCTTCCTTGGCGCGCGCCTTCTCGTCGGTGAGGCCAAGCCGCTCGGCCGGCGACTTGTTAACCTGATTGTCGGCGTTGACCTCACCCTTCGGCGCGATGCTCTCGCCGCTGTTGATCTCCTTCGCCTCATCGTCGGAGGACTGAGGCAGCGATGCCGTCACCTTCATGTCCGGATCAGGCGCCACGATGGTCGGCTCTTCACCGGGCTGCCAGCGCTCCAGGCCATCGAGCGGGCCGCCGAGCGAGGAGCTTCCGAAGAAGAGGCTGGCGGTCTTGATGTTGAAGCTATCGGCTGGCGGGCTCGGCTCGAGCGGGATCGCATCGGGCGAATTCTTCAGATCGTCCATCGGCTGCGCTTCCAGCGACAGCGAGATATCGTATTTCGGCAGGTCATCGCCGCTATATTGCGGCAGCGGCGGCGCATTCATCGCCGCCTGCAGCTCCGGATCGAGCGGTGCCGGCTCGGACGTTTCCTTGGCCGCATCCAGCGGCGCCGGCGCCATTGCGGTCTTGGCGCCCATCACCGACGCATTCGAGGTCGCGGGGTTTTCCAGCGTCGACGGTGTTTCATCCGGACGCCCCGTCTCGGGCTCGATATAGACCTGAGGCGCCACGACAAGCCGGTCCCCCTTCAGCGTGCGATCGACTTTGGGGAAATCAGAGGGCTGATAGCGCGGCGCCTGCAGCACCACGTTGCGCGGAATCGAGCCCGTGATGTCGGACGCGGCACCTTCGAGGCTTGCGAGCCGATAGGTCGCGCTCTCCGGCGCGGAGGTTCCGATCGGACGGCCAAAGCTGTAGGTAGCGAGCTGGATGGTGGCGGCTGCGCCGGTGACGCGCTTCTGCCAGCGTTCACCGACGCCAGGCTGGCGCGCGAGCAGCGAGGCGATGTCCTGATAGCCCATCTCGCTGGGCATCAGAGCGAAGACACACAGCGCAAGACCGAAGGACGCGAAACGTACGCCCCTCGGCTTCTTACGCTTGACTGGTATCACCGCACTCACGCAACGCTACACACTCAAGGATGAGTTCGAACGCAGTACATCCGTGCAATTCGATCTATTCTGGTGATATCCAGTTTAGGTTGCCGGGGCGTTAATGCGCGTGGCTCACGCGACACACTCAAGCGATGTTCGTGCGCGCGGCAATGACATCGAAAGCGTTGGTAAATGGCGCTTGGAGAGAAGTGGTAAATATCCGGTCAACAAAATCGGTGAAAAAATTTCAAGCGCTAAGCGGGTCATTCCGGGGCGATGCGCCAGCATCGAACCCGGAATCTCGAGGTTCCGGGTTCGCGCCTTCGCGCGCCCCGGAACGACTGTGTGGGTTGGTTACGCCTGGCTCGCGACCGCAGTGCCGATCGCGGCCTGCGCCGCAGCAAGGCGGGCGATCGGCACGCGATAGGGCGAGCAGGAGACGTAGTTGAGGCCGACCTCGTGGCAGAAGGCGACGGAAGTGGGATCGCCGCCGTGCTCGCCGCAGATGCCGACCTTCAGATCCGGCCGCGTCTTTCGGCCGCGCTGCACGCCGATCTTCACGAGCTCGCCGACACCTTCCTGGTCGAGCGCAATGAACGGATCGATCTCCAGGATGCCCTTGCTGATGTAGGCGCCGAGGAAACTTGCCGCATCATCGCGGCTGATGCCATAGGTCGTCTGCGTAAGGTCGTTGGTGCCGAAGGAGAAGAACTCGGCGCTCTTCGCCACATCGCCGGCGAGCAGGCAGGCGCGCGGCAGCTCGATCATGGTGCCGACCTGATAGGTAAGCTTGGTGCCGGTCTCCTTCATCACGGACTGCGCCGTCGCATCGATGCGCGCCTTGACGAGATCGAGCTCGGCCTTGGTTGCGATCAGCGGCACCATCACCTCGAGCCCGACCGCCTTGCCAGTGCGCTTCTGCGCCTCGACCGCTGCCTCGAAGATCGCGCGCGCCTGCATCTCGGCGATTTCCGGATAGGCGATCGCGATACGGCAGCCGCGGAAGCCGAGCATCGGATTGAACTCCGACAGCTCGCGCGCCCGATCGGCGAGCCGGCGCGGATCGGTGTTCATCGCGCGCGCGACTTCCTCGATCTCGGCATGGGTATGCGGCAGGAACTCGTGCAGCGGCGGATCGAGCAGGCGGACCGTGACTGGCAGGCCCTTCATGATTTCGAACAGCTCGACGAAGTCGGCCCGCTGCATCGGCAGGAGTTTTGACAGCGCGGCGCGGCGGGTCTGCTCATCCTCGGCCAAAATCATCTCGCGCACGGTGCGGATGCGGGTTTCCTCGAAGAACATGTGCTCGGTGCGGCAGAGGCCGATGCCTTCCGCGCCGAACTTGATTGCGGTGCGCGCATCATCGGGCGTATCGGCATTGACGCGCACGCCGATCTTGCGGGTCTGGTCGGCCCAGCTCATCAGCGTGCCGAACTCGCCGGACAGCTCCGGCTCGATCATCGGCATGCGGCCGGCCAGCACCTGGCCGAGCGAGCCGTCGATGGTGATGACGTCGCCGGTCTTGAAGGTGCGCGGGCCGATGCTCATGGTGCCGCGGCCGTAGTCGACGCGGATGTTGCCGCAGCCGGAGACGCAGGGCTTGCCCATGCCGCGCGCGACCACGGCAGCGTGCGAGGTCATGCCACCGCGCGTGGTCAGGATGCCCTCGGCGGCGTGCATGCCGTGAATGTCTTCCGGCGAAGTCTCGATGCGCACCAGGATGACCTTGCGCCCATCGGCCTGGAGCTTGGCAGCTTCATCCGAGGAGAACACGATCTCGCCGGCGGCAGCGCCGGGCGAGGCCGGCAAGCCGGTCGCAATCACGTCGCGCTTGGCGTTGGGATCGATGGTCGGGTGCAACAGTTGATCGAGCGAGGCGGGATCGATGCGCGACACCGCTTCCTTCTTGGAGATCAGGCCTTCATTGGCGAGTTCGACCGCGATCTTCAGCGCGGCCTTCGCCGTCCGCTTGCCGCCACGGGTCTGCAGCATCCACAATTTGCCGCGCTCGACGGTAAACTCCATGTCCTGCATGTCGCGGTAATGCTTTTCCAGCATCGTGTAGATCCGCGTCAGCTCCTTGAACGCGTCGGGCATTGCGGTTTCCATCGACGCCTTGTCGGAGCCGGATTCCTGGCGCGCGGCTTCGGTGATGTCCTGCGGCGTGCGGATGCCGGCGACGACGTCCTCGCCCTGCGCGTTGATCAGGAACTCGCCATAGAGCCTGCTCTCACCGGTCGAGGGATTGCGGGTAAAGGCAACGCCGGTCGCAGACGTGTCGCCCATGTTGCCGAACACCATGGCCTGCACATTGACGGCGGTGCCCCAGGACTCCGGAATGTCGTGCAGCTTGCGGTAGGTCACCGCGCGCGCATTCATCCAGGACGAAAACACCGCGCCGATCGCGCCCCAGAGCTGGTCATGCGGGTCCTGCGGGAAGTCCTTGCCGGTCTCGCTGGCGACCGCTTCCTTGTACTTGCCGACGAGTTCGACCCAGTCATCAGCCGTGAGATCGGTGTCGAGCGAATAGCCCTGGCTGTCCTTGAAGGTGTCGAGGATATCCTCGAAATGCGAATGGTCGAAGCCGAGCACGACATCCGAATACATCGTGATGAAGCGGCGATAGCTGTCATAGGCAAAGCGGCGATCGCCGGACAATTCGGAGAGCGCTTCCACCGTCTCGTCGTTGAGGCCGAGATTGAGCACGGTATCCATCATGCCAGGCATCGAGGCGCGTGCGCCCGAGCGCACGGAAACCAGCAGCGGGTTCTTGGCATCGCCGAACACCTTGCCGGTGAGCTTGCCAACATGGTCGAGCGCCTTCTCGACCTGCGGCTTCAATTCCTTCGGATAGGTTTTGTCGTGCGCATAGAAATAGGTGCAGACCGAGGTCGGAATGGTGAAGCCGGGCGGCACCGGCAGGCCGAGATTGGCCATTTCGGCGAGGTTCGCGCCCTTGCCGCCGAGGAGGTCGCGCAGGCCCGCTTTGCCCTCGGCCTTGCCGTCACCGAAGGTATAGACCCACTTGCCGGCCTTCACCGCTGACGCCGCGGGCTTGGGAGCCTGCTTGGCAACGGGCTTGGCCTGTTTGGCAACAGGTTTGGCCGGGCCCTTCTTCAGCGCTTTACGGGCCGCCGCGACCGGAGCTGGCTTCGCTCGGGCACCTGCCGATGCCTTTGATTTCGCTGAGATTTTCTTCGACTTCGCAACGGCTTTGGCCATGGCTTTCTGAACATCCAGTGAGAGGGAGATTCCGGCGCCTTACACCATTTTGGGCGGTTCCACGCAAGCCGCGAAACCGCCCTTTCCAGCGTTACACATGGATCCAGTGGAGCAGACCGAGACCGATCAGCCCGACGATGATGAGATAGATCGCCACGATGAAGTTGAGCAGGCGCGGCATGATCAGGATCAAGATGCCGGCGATCAGGGCCACGACGGCAGGGATATGCGCGCTGGTGATAACCATAAGAACTCCTGTGATGCGGTGATGCAGGGAATCGTTTCGAGGCGGGCATTTTAACTTCGCGAGTTCCCAAATAGGAGACGCCTGCGCGGCGATTGAGTTCCGTCGCTCACAAAAATTGCCCGAAAATGCCGCGTATGGGATCGCCTCGTTCCCGGAACGATGCCGAGCAAGACGCATTGGGCGACGTGCGAGCCATCAAGCTCGCCTGCATCATGACAAGAGGAGCAGTCCCATGCGGAACAACATACTTGCCATTGCAGCGCTTGCGGCGACGATCGGCGCCCCTGCGGCGGCATTCGCGCAAAGCGATGTCACCGTTGGTGTAGCACCTGGACCAGGCGTGATCGTCGGCGACGCGCCGGCCATCGCGGTGGAACAGCGCCCCGCCTTCCGCGAATACGTCATCCGCGAGCGCATACCTACGCACACGATTCCGGATCGCGTCGTGGTCGGCGCCGTGCTGCCGGAAACCGGCGTGACCTATTACGACGTGCCGCAGACGTACGGCGTGACGCCCTATCGCTACACCGTGGTGAACGGCGAGACCGTGCTGGTCGAGCCGCGCACCCGGCGGATCGTGCAGATCGTCGACTAGACTGGCGCATGATCTCGAAACTTAGCTGCTGAAACTGGGTGTCTGTCGCGCCCTAGCGGCGAGCGGACACATAGCCCCGTCCGGTTTTCCCCCGCCGGGCGGGGCTTTTTTTATTTCCGCGCGACGAGGCGGTGCATTTTCTTTGACGAGGAAGCGCTGACGACCTCCTCGTCGAGCAGCAAGGTCGCGCTCTTCAGCTCGTCGCGCACGAGCCTCGCGTCGAACGCCGCATAGAGGCGCCCATTGCCATCGCGCAGACCGGCGCCCTCGGTGACGCGCCAGCTCAGGTAGAGCATGCCGCTCGGCTTTGCGATCTCGAGCATGCGCCTGACCGATGGCGCGATCAGCGCGGGATCGAGATGCATGATCACGGTTTCGCACAGCACATTGTCAAAGCTATCAGCGGCAATCCCCGAAAGCGCCGGCAACTCGGCGTGGGTGAATTTCAGCGCGGGATAGCGCCGGCGCGCCTCGGCGAGCAGGCCGTCGGACGCATCAAATCCTTCCGCAGGAAAGCCGTTGGCGTTGAGCCATGCTACCTCGCGGCCGCTGCCGCAGCCGATATCGGCGGTCCCGCCATTGCGAATGAAGAAGCGCGTGAGAACATCATGCAGGTCGACCGGCGCAGGCTGCTCGTGCCATTCGTTCGCGAACGCCGCCGCATCCTTGTCGTAGGCGGCGAGCGTGGCGCCATCCATGCGATCAACCCTCGATCTTGGAGAAGTCCGCGACTGCGCGCGTGGCGCTGCGGATTTCACCCAGCAGCTTCAGCCTGTTCTCGCGCACCTTCGGGTCGTCGTCGTTGACGCGGACCTTGTCGAAGAACGCATCGACCGGCGGACGCAGCTTTGCCATCGCGCTCATGGCGGCGGCAAAGTCTTCCTTGGCAACGGCGGCGCTTGCTTCCGCTTGCACCTCGCCGATCGCCTTGGCCAGCGCCTTC
>Ga0207695_10012021_pt1 | contig 10414 bp, 6 predicted proteins | sample KBSC54metaG_FD_184354 | JGI IMG/M metagenome (GOLD analysis project Ga0207695, IMG submission 184354) | Corn rhizosphere microbial communities from Kellogg Biological Station, Michigan, USA - KBS C5-4 metaG (SPAdes) (version 2) | ecosystem: Host-associated > Plants > Roots > Rhizosphere > Soil... | reverse complement strand
CGGATGCTCACCCAGGACTTACTAATCGTATTTTGGCGCGCTTTGCGACCTCTATCGCAACAGGGGCGCCACTTGAGTATTATTCCTACCCTAAAGCAATCTCAAAATATGTAGGTATTCCCATATCGAGCGCGTATCACCCTGTGTCAGAATTAGAGCAGCGAGACGCCAAGCAGCAGTGGGGGATTAACCCCGATCGACCCCTCATCGTAGTAACAGGTGGGGGACTAGGGGCGCAACGAATTAACGATACAGTCGCCGAAACACTCGACGAATTACTTAAAATTGGTTCGGTGATTCTCATTTCTGGAACAGGGCAGTATGATGAACTCAGGTCGCTTATGCCGCAAAATAACTCGCATTTTCAACTCCATGCGTTTACAACCGAGATGCCGACGCTCCTCGCAGCAGCGGACGTTGTAGTGACGCGGGCAGGTGCCACCACGATTTTGGAGCTAGCGGCGCTTGCTAAGCCGACGATTCTTATTCCAAATGCCAAATTGACTGGTGGTCATCAACTCAAGAACGCGGCTGTTTATACAGATAAGAACGCGGTACTCGTCGTCAATGAAGAAGCCATGATGGATCACAAAGAACTCCTTGTCGAAGCTATCAAATCTGTCATGTCTGATATGCCAAAAGCACGCGACATGGCTCAGAATCTATCGAAATTTGCTCGTCCTCACGCTGCAGACGACGTCGCTGATATGATCGTGAAGGCCAGCACAACTCGTACGCTATAATAGACATAACTACTATGGCATTACTACGTAAAAAATCAGATTCGAATATTCCGAAACGTCGCATGGCTCAAAATACCGTTCGCGAACCGGCTCAATCTAGCGATCAAAACGCATTTCGACGCAACCGTACACTTACGGGTAGCACGTCGAGTAGCATATCGACGAGCCAACATATTCAACCGGATATGTTATCGGCACGCTCGCATGCTCATAGATTAGCACGTATTCGCCGCCGCATAGGTTCGATTCTCCTTGTTGTGGCGCTTGGTATAGCAGTTTTATACTGGCTACTAACACAGCTAACGGCTACTGTTACTATTACGTTTTCGGATCCAACGATAACTCATTCAACGGATACATCCATATATCAAAAAGCCATCAATGACTACTTAGGTATCCATCCATTTAGTAGGCTGCGGTTCTTGCTTGATCTTAATGACATGAGCCAATACCTAGCTGCCAATGTGTCTGAAATTGATAGTGTAACGAGTGCCAGCATGGGTGCCATTAGCGAAACGGACTTTACTTTAGCGATGAGAAAGCCTGTCGCTGGATGGAAAATTGGCAGTAAGCAGTATTATGTCGATGCCAAGGGGGTGGCCTTTCAGCGTAACTTTTACGGTGATCCAAGTGTACAGATTGTCGATCAAAGTGGTGCCGCTTTGCAACAGGGAACACTGGTCGCTAGTAATGAATTCTTGGGTTTTGTCGGTCGAGTTGTCTCGTTATCTAGCGCTCGTGGCTACATCGTAACAGATGCAATTCTACCCGAAGGAACGACAAGAGAATTGGAAATTAGGCTGAAGAATGTAGGGCCACTCGTAAAATTATCGATCGACCGCTCGGCAGGGGAGCAGGTAGAGGACATGGCCAGGTCACTCGTATACTTAACAAGTAAAGGTCAGTCGCCGTCATATATAGATGTGCGCGTTAGCGGCAAGGCGTTTTACCAGTAGAGATACTGGGGAGCACCCCCACCACTACTCTACTATGTTCTATATTTGTTCTATATTTTATTATGAATTTTACTGCAGAAAAAACATATTAAAATATCAAAAATAACAAAAAGCAAATAGAGTGTAGTGGCGAGAGGGCAGCAGTGTGAAAACATGTCCGTGAAATATTGCAAATAGCTCTATAGGTATTGTGGATAACTAAGCCGGTATATAGCGTCGTAGTTACAACAACTACAAAGCTATATAGGGATACTAATAAGTGCGCGCGTAATTATAAAAATAAAAGTAAATAATATATCAAAGAACGTGCAGTATGAATAGTACTACACTCTTCAGGAGTGATATGGCTATTTTCGGAGTTCAAGTAGACGTATGAATAGTCGTCTTTATTATATATAGTTAATGTCGTAAAAGATATATTGTGCGACGCAAAGTCTGTATCTTCGTTTGTGCGTGTAACATGCTACTTTGTGCGTCTTAGGTCATCTTATTATTCTGCTGCCGTTTGTATACGTGCTTCTATTCCCCGCCTGCCTGTCATGATTTCCATATCGTCTTTATGTAGCACACTGTATGATAATTATTCACTACCATGACCGACATATATAAATGTTCTATTTATGTTCTATTTCATGTTGACGTGTTTTTACGTGGAACGACGGAGCCAAGCAGGGTATTCCCTATCGTTCTATATGGATGGTCGATGAGTCAGGCGAATTTGAAGCCTGGATAGGTTCGCTAGACGCGTCTGTAGAGTCGGGGGTCTTTTTGCGGCGTGTACGCGTACGTTTACGCTTAGCTGGGGCTTCTGTCCCCTGCTCTGTTGCTACAGGTGTAGTGGCAGTTTGAGCGCCAGCATCGATTGGCCACTGTTTGGCCTGCGTAGTGGACACAGGGGCTTTCTGGAGGTGTGCAGGCGGTTGAATAGCCGCACTGATCTCTTGTTCGATTTCCGCTCGAGGACGACTATAGACGCGGCGTGTATTTTCGATAATTTTAGCAGTGTTGTCAGTCTGCGGTGGCGGTAGTGTCAGCGTAGTGGCACTAAAGGCGGGGGCCTTCTCGCCGGCAATGACCATATTGATAATAAAGTGACGATTATGCATCTGAAGGAGATCTGTCGGTTCAAATTGTGGCTCGAACTGCTTGGCGAGGATCGGCGCGTCGTCAGCTGAAACACGGAACGAAATCATCGTGCCAACGTTACCAAATACAGCATCTCGTACGGTCTCTGTCATCTGTGAAATATACTGATTAGCAACAGTCAGGTTCAGCCCATACTTACGTGCTTCAGATAGAATGGTTGCGAACGAATCAGTTGCAAAGTTTTGGAATTCGTCGACGTAAAGGTAGAATGGACGACGATCTTCGATATGTTCGATATCACTACGGCTCATAGCGGCGAGCTGAATCTTGGTGACGAGGAAGGCGCCCAGGATGGCTGCATTGTCCTCACCAATCAGACCTTTAGACAAATTTACGATCAGAATTTTGCCTTCGTCCATGATCTGACGAATATTGAAGGTACTTTTTGGTTGGCCGATGATATTTCGAATAATCGGGTTGGCGGTAAAGGCCCCTACCTTATTAAGAACCGGTGCGATGGCTTCACTGACGAATTTATCATTCCAGCTGGCAAATTCGACTTTCCAGAAGTTTAATACAACTGTATCTTGCGAGTATTCAAGGGTTTCATTACGAAATTTTTTGTCTGTCAGCATACGTGTGATATCAAGCATTGTAGTGGATGGACGGTCAAGTAGTGCTAGGATTGTGTAGCGTAAGATATATTCAAGTCGTGGTCCCCAACTCTCGCCGAACATACGCTTCAAAACGCCGATCACTTCACTACTGATATTCGTTTTTTGGTTTGGATTAGTAACTTCCAGAGGATTAAAACCGAGAGGAAATGCCGTATCAGCTGGGTTGAAATAGACGACGTCATTCATACGGCTGCCTGGAATAAAGCGCATATTGTCTACGGCAAAATCTCCGTGCGGATCAATAATCGCGTAACCGTGACCATGAAAAATATCAGATAGCGCAAACAGTTCAAGCGTCCCTGACTTCCCTGCTCCGGTCTGTCCGATGATATACACGTGACGCGAACGGTCGCTTCTGAGCATTCCGAACTGGTGATTAATACCCCGGAAGTTCGTTAGACCAAACGCACTAATATTCTCGTCGATGGCGGGATTACCAGTAATAAGTGGGAGTTTGGCTGGCGGTTCTGCTGTTTTGGTGCTGGCCCAGACGATGTTTGGCGTCTCAACATTAGTGTGTGGCAAGTGATAAACACTGGCGACTTCCTCGATATTTAATATAAAGCCGCGATCGTGAAATGCGCGGGCTCGATAATGGTGCAAATCTTCCTTTTTGAAGCTTGCTTTAGACATTTTGAAACCGTTCAAGTTCGTACTATTAAATTGTTTAAAAGTACCCACAATTGCCTGCATGCGGAGTCGCGCGTTGGTGGTGCTATCCCCTAGGTATGCCAAACGGATTTTTACTTCGTAACCAAGCTTGGTCGCTTTCGTCGCGGCTTCGGTGATGCGCGTTTTATCGCGGTCGGACATCTCTGGACTTCCGGCGGGTTTGCCGTCCTTACCCTGCTCTGGTGGTTTCCAGAGAGCACCAAGAGTGTCGAGTATCCATGCGAGTCCCCCACTTCCAGAGGTCGATGATGAGTTTTTACCTTGTTTGACACCGCTGATCCACTTGTCGGATCGTTTGTGCCAGTCATCGGCAATCGGTCGAACAAGCATTTGGACCCAGACCTCTTCTCCGCTGGACTCTAGTTTAGCCAGGGTCCCTGTAATACCAGCCAGGGGGTCAACTTCGAAACTTTGGAAGGTTTTAATCGGAAGCATTTGATTATCGGTCAGAGTGATTTCAGAGCTATAGACGACGCTATGTTCACGTTCATGGGTGACGTAATCTTCGTCGGCTTCACGGATCTGCACTGTCGGATACTGCGAATAAATCTGGCCTTCAACAAAGCTGCGAAGCGACTTTGGGACCCACACATAAAAGCGAATCTGGCCGCTGACAGAAGCGATTTCAAAACTGAGGTGTTCTTGGACACCATTATTAAGTTTTAGCTCTGTACGGTCGCGCAAAATTCCATGGAGGCTCGCGAATAATTGCTCGGCGGCCAACTCTTTTTTGTCGTTAGCCTTAGGAATTTCCATGATAAGCAGTTCGCCCTCGGTAGCGACGCGCGTATCAACCCGGCGATAATTTCGCCATGACAATATACCTAAAATAATCACCACTGGCAGCCAAACGTACCATTGCAATAAGAATGTGATGATGCTTGATAATATGCCCATATCTACCCTTGTATTGTCTCACCTAGAGAGGAACTTGTCGAGCCGAGGCTCACTTAAGACTCTTGGAGTGTATAAGTGGCTTTCGCGACACGTTTGAACTGTGGTTTGCTCTGGAGGTTCAAAAGAATTGTCGTTTCCTTTACTTGGCGACTCTTAAGCACGCGTTTGACGATTTCGTCGCGGTGAAGTGGCACGTCAGACTTACGGAGAACGTCGGCAATAATGTCAGACACGGTGCCCTTAGAGAATCCCCAGCTGTCGAGTGCATAGATACCGCGGCCGATTAGGACGAAGCGTTTGTCTTTAATAAGTTCGTTGTGGATTGCCTGAGTCGTGACATCTTTACGCTTGAAGCTGCTGTCTTTGATTGAACCGGCGATGTCAGAAAAGTGCATTGGCTTGCCGTTTTCAGCCAAAATGACGTAGATTTTGTCGCGGATATTCTTTGGGTTGACGGTTGGCCATTTGACCAGTCCCCAACTGTCTTTTAGGTGTGCGAGGAGTTTAGAGACGCTTGCAAGTGCACGCACGTGAGATGGGTGTTCGTAGTTCAGTTGGTCGTGAAGTTGCTCGATAGTAAGTGGTTCGCCGTGCTTTTTAATGACACTGACAATTTCATCGACTTCACTTTTGATTTTCTTCTCGTCGCCGTATTCACGGATACCAACAGAGAGGAAATAATTATCATTTTCGTTTACGACCGCAAGGTTTGGTGACAGTTCAGCGATAAATGCGACGTGTGCACGTTCGCGTTGGTCGGTTGTTTTACCAAGTAGTTGATCGGCGAGGTCCTGAACGCGTGCAACGCGGCCAAGCTCAGTCAGGTTACGAATAAATACTTTTTCGAAACTTGAAACGGATTCGATTTTACCGTCTTCGGCAGCGATTTTGAGGCGAATCAGGATAGCCTTTTCTAGCTGACGAACGCGTTCACGGGTGATGCCAAGCAGCTCACCGATTTGCTCGAGTGTTTCGCGACGATCGTACAGACCAAAACGACGCGTAATAATCTCGCGTTCACGCTCTTGGTCGATAATAGATAAGATTTCATTGACACCACTCTTGAGGTCAATGGTTACTTCTGTCGCTACTTTTTCGCTCGTCATCTGTCTTTTCCTCTCAGCCACACCGCAGACGTTATGATTACTATTCGTATCTATGTTAGATTATACAAGATTATATTGTGAATGTCAAACATATTCTCGATATTTAACTTAACGTCATTATAGCATGTAATCGACATGACTTGTAAAGAGTGTTATGAGACTTTCGTAAAGACACAAGATGTGGTGTGGATAAGTCCCTGATCGTCTACTTTTTCTTGGTAGTACGCTTCTTGGCTGACACTTTACGGGCGGTTTTGGTTGCGGGTGCGCGGCGCGTGAAACGGCCTTTTTTAGCGGCTGGTGCGTCTTTTAACATCTGTAATGCTTGCTCGTGAGTAATAGTCTTTGGATCTGTTTCTTTAGGGATTTTGGCGTTTTTAGTGCCATCAGTAATATATGGGCCGAAACGACCGTTCAATACCTTTACTCCATCACCAAAGTCAGAAATGTTCTTTTCGGCTTCAGCTTTTAATTTAGCAGCGTAGAGTTCGCGAGCTTCCTCAAGCGTAATCGTGTGCGGATCAAGCGGTTTTATGCTGACGAACAGTTTATCGATCTGTATGTAAGGACCGAAACGGCCGATATTAGCCTTAATGGGTACTCCCTCGGCAGTCTCACCTACAACTCGGGGTAAAGTAAATGCGAGCAATGCTTCATCTAGTGTGACGGTTTCGATTTTCTTGCCAGCCGGCATTGGCGCAAACAGAGGTTTGTCGTCCTTGTCATCACCACTTCCCAGTTGCAACATCGGACCGAAACGGCCAAAACGCGCCAAGATTGGCTTGCCAGTCTTGGGGTCAATACCTACTTCGCGGGCCTGCGCCACGTCGGAGCGTTTGATGTCGCCAGACTTCTCGATCAAATCATGAAACGGTGTGTAAAATTCTTGTAGCATGTCGTTGCGATCTAACTTTTTGTTCGCGATCAGGTCAAATTCTTCTTCGACATGGGCGGTAAAATCATAATCGACAACTTGGGTAAAGTTATTGGTCAAAAAGTCAGTCAACACTTCTCCGCCAGGGGTAGGAATAAGTTTACCTCGGTCAGATCCAGTCTTTTCATGCACGATTTGACGCACAACATCATTACCCTGCATCGGTGTAAGCGATAGTTCGATGACATCGCGAGGTGTGCCTTCGGCTTCACCTTTCTCAGCGTAACCGCGAACCTGCACGGTATTAATAATAGTTGCGTAGGTTGACGGACGGCCAATGCCAAGCTCTTCGAGTTTTTTCACCAGTGCACCTTCGCTATATCTTGCGGGTGGACGAGCAAAGACTTGCCTTGCACTTGCGACACTCAGCTCTAGAGTGTCTCCAGAGGTAACTGCGGGCAAAATATCAGCATCTTTCTTGCTGCCGCCATAGACCTTTAGGAATCCGTCGAATAGTATTACTTCGCCTTTAGCTTCAAATACTTCTTTGCGCGTGGAAATGGTAATCGTGACCGTAGTCTTTTCAAGCTTGGCGGGCGCCATTTGACTGGCGAGCGTTCGAGTTCGAATCAGGTTATACAGCTTTTGGTCGTACTCGTTGCTGCTACCACGTTCGAGCGCCATATTCGTCGGACGGATTGCTTCGTGGGCTTCTTGGGCACTGGCACTCTTGGTTTTAAATGTGCGAACTTGGCTATACTCAGGTCCATACGCACCTTTAATATACTCAGCTGCGGCGGCGATAGCTTGGCCCGACAGATTGACCGAGTCAGTACGCATGTAGGTGATCTTACCCTCTTGGTAAAGCTTTTGAGCCGATGACATAGTCGCGCGAGCGCCAAAGCCTAAGCGGCTGTTGGCATCTTGTTGCAGAGTACTTGTCGTAAATGGCGCACCAGGGTTACGGACGCTAGGGCTAGTGGTGATGTCGCTGACGGTAAAGGTAGCTCCCGAGAGTGATTCAAGGAAAGCGCGGGCTTCATCTTCAGTCTCGTATCGATTAGGTAGTTCTGCTTTTACACTCTCGCCGCTCACCATAAATTCGGCGGTTACTTTAAAGCTAGCAGAGCTTGCAAACGCATCGATTTCACGCTCTCGTTCGACCAGTAGCCGCACCGCAGGCGATTGCACGCGGCCAGCTGATTTACCACCTGGCACTTTTTGCCACACTACTGGTGAGAGTTCAAATCCAACAATCCGGTCCAGTATTTGACGGGCTTGTTGTGCTTGAACCAGACTCATATCAACGGTGCGAGGATTCTTGATTGCCTCAGTGATTGCGTCTTTGGTAATTTCATGAAAGACAATTCGTTTGGTTTTAAGCGGATCAAGGCCCAGTACTTCACATAAGTGCCAGGCGATCGCCTCTCCTTCGCGGTCTTCATCAGTTGCGAGCCAAACGGTTTCGGCCGTTTTGACAGCTTTCTTTAGTTCGGCGACGGTTTTTTTCTTGTCGGGGTCAATTTCATAAATAGTCTTAAAGCCGTTTTTGACGTCGATTGGTTCTTGTCCGCCCTTCACTTTTTTAGCGATACCACGAATATGTCCGACGCTCGACAACACCTTAAAATCACTACCGAGATATTTCTCGATAGTTTTGGCTTTGGCTGGTGACTCGACGATAACTAAATTCTTCATATACTGCTTGTGCTCGCTCTTCAGCTAAACACAGTGGGTTATTGTACGCAAGTCGGGCCTATTTGTAAAACGAATTATGAAATAGTACCTATTTACCTAGATTTTATCTCCATTTCTGAGAATTCGCTGAGCAAAGGTCTCTCCTTGGGAAGTGTAAAAGTCCTGAAATTGAAGCGCCGGCCGTCCCGTGTTGGGATGGCCGGCGGCTTCTGACGAAGGGACTAGATGTTGTCGGGAGACGCGAGTTCTTCGAGTGCCGAACGGATGGCGATCAGATCGTTATCCGGGTTCTCGGCTTCGACAGCATCGAGCGTCTTGTTGGTCATGAGGTTCTTGACCAACTTGGTGAGCGAGATCGGCACGAGACGATCGTGATGGTCCAGCTTGACCACCTCGTAGAGGTCCGGAACCAAATGGAGCGTTCCGGCCTTATTGATGACGCAGGTGGCGTATTCCTCGTAGCCGTCCGGATCCACGTGCCCAATGGTGACGTAGATCTTCTCGAGATGCGACTCATCCACCGGCCCCCCGTCTTTGACGGTGTCCGACGCGCAGCGCACGAGCATCTTGAGATCTTGAGCCCAGATCTCGCGGAGCTCTCGAATTCGACGACGTCGTGAAATCTTCTGTCGTCGCTCTGTCACCTCTTTAGGTGACAGAGTTGCAGCATCTGTCATGAGTTACCTTTCCTAAGGCCGCACTTCGTCAGAAATCCTTGCGGAGTTCTAGAACGAAGTGAAATGGATAGTACATTCCACGTTGTCTCTCACTCAACGCAATTAAAGTAAGTTATATCACGTCCCTAGCGTAGCGTCCATTGATTGCCAGCGACGACGCAGATAGGCCGTTTTCAACGAGATTTTGTCTCTAGCAGAAATGTGGATGAAATTGAAGCGCCGGCCACCCGCAAGGGGTGACCGGCACTCTGGACGACGAACTTCACTGGATGACGGTCTGCCTCAGCTGGGTCAGCCACGTCAGGGCCTCTTCGAGGTAGGCCTGGTCGCGCGAGCGGTCGAAGATGCTCAGGGACATCTCGTCGGCCGTGAGTATCACGCACTGCTCCACGACCACGTCGAGGACGCCGTACTGATAGACCGTCGTACTTGAGGCGATGAATATCACCAGGTGACGGTCCGGGTTCCGGCCATCGGTGCGGATGATCTTGCACTCGATGTCCAGGCTGACCGCCTTGTCGAAGTTGCCCTGGGAGTACTCAGCGGCCTGAACAGTCATCTTCTGGGGGAGCGTCGGCTTGGCCTGGGTGACGACATTCAGGACATTCTTGAGCAGCCCGCTGGCGAATTTCACCATCTGGGTGGTACTTCTGGGAGTGGCTTGCGCCATGGGGGGTCCTCTCGGGTCGGAGTTCGATTGTGTCCAAAGTTTCTCGCGAACTCAGGACAGTGTCAAACTGAGTTTACGTGAAGAATATATTAGCATATTAACAATATTAAGTCAAGGACTATCTTAATGTCCATTGATTGCCGCCGAGGGCACGGATGGAGCCGTTAATTTCCATCATGGTGAGGCTTTGGGAGAACTCGCTTGCTTCGACCCCTGATTCAGCCTGCAACTCGTCACCATCACGGATGCCAGATCGTATCAGTTGAATGATTCTTGTCTCTAGTTCGGTGTTGCCTAGCGCCAGTGTCTGCTGACCTTTTAGTAGTTGCGGAGCAATTACCTCAAGGATATCGTCGGC
>Ga0207695_10012020_pt1 | contig 10414 bp, 7 predicted proteins | sample KBSC54metaG_FD_184354 | JGI IMG/M metagenome (GOLD analysis project Ga0207695, IMG submission 184354) | Corn rhizosphere microbial communities from Kellogg Biological Station, Michigan, USA - KBS C5-4 metaG (SPAdes) (version 2) | ecosystem: Host-associated > Plants > Roots > Rhizosphere > Soil... | reverse complement strand
GGCGGCTTCAGCCGTTCAGAACTGGACGGGCTGTTCGAAGCGATGGCCTCGGGCTATCATTCATGGGTCGCGGGGTTCGCACCAAAAGCGATCGGCGGTGATTTTCCGCGCGCGATCGAGGATTTTTCGGCCGGCCTTCTTGCAATGCGCGCCGACGTCGCCATCCGTATCGCCCGCACCATCTTCGAATCCGATGTGCGGCATCTGCTTCCCCTGCTCGAGGTACGGACCGTGCTTGTCCACGCCCGCGAAGACATCGCGGTTCCGGAGGACGTGGCGCACTATATGAAAGCACATATCCCGCTGAGCAGCCTCGATTGGATCCAAGCCAAAGGGCATCTTCCCCATCTTTCCGCGCCGGACGAGATTGCAGCGACGCTCAGGGTGCATCTTGGCCACTGATCCCTCAGCAGTTTCTCCTGCCGGCAATACCGCTATCGAGGCTGTCCTGCGCCTTCTGGCAGACAAGATGTCGCCGGGCGCGGCGTTGGTTGTATCCGAGGCAGGCCCGGATTTCCTGATCGAGGAGGCATCGACCAATGTGTCTCCTGGGTTCAGGTTACGCGCACCGAACGGAATTGCGCTTGCGCCGGACGGTATAACGGACGTGTCGGGCACACGTCTTCCGACCGGTTGGATAGAGCTGTGTGGCTGGCGTCCACGCTACATCGCCGTGACGCCGATCGCGAACCAACGGCTTCATCTGGTCGTTGCGTGTACCGAAACGGCGCCTCTGATCGGCGATGTAACGGCGATCGCGACGGCAATCGGTTCGATGCTCGATAGCGGATCTGGCACGAGCCGCGAGCGCAGCACGTCTACGCGCATCGCCGCCCTCGTCGACAATCTTCACTTTCCGATCGTGTTCGTGGATTCGCGGTCGGTTGAGGTGTTTCTCAATGACCGTGCACGCGCGATGTTGGAGCTGGGGCAGCGTGATGCGACGGAAAAAGAGATTGCGGCCGCATTCGCCCGGATCATTACGGGCGCGAGGCCTGAGCATAGAGCCGCGCTCGCCAATGATCCTCATACCACGGTGCGATTTGAGATTGAAAAAGAATGCCGGCAGTTCGAAGTGGAAAGTAGGTGGATCGACGAGGATCGACTGACCGGCCGCCTATGGATATTCCGCGACATCACCAGTGAGCGTGAGATCGCCCGCCTCAAGGACGATTTCGTTTCAACCGTCAGCCACGAGCTTCGGACCCCTCTGACGTCCATCGTCGGCTCGCTCATGCTGCTGAAGCAGGGCGCTGCGGGATCGCTCTCGGAGCAGGCAGCCATGCTGGTCGACGTCGCTCGACGGAATGGTGATCGCCTATCCCGGCTCATCAACGACCTGCTGGACATGGACAAGCTGCAGTCCGGTAAACTCGACCTGCATGTCAGGCCGGTCGATATCGGCGATCTGCTACGCGAGGCGGTCCAGCAGAACGAGCCCTACGCGACCGGCCATGGAGTAGGCCTGACGCTTGATTTTCCAGAGGAGCCGATATCGGCCAACGTCGACACGGATCGCATGCTGCAGGTTCTGGCCAATCTGGTTTCAAACGCCGCGAAGTTCTCGCCGGCTGGAGGCGATGTGCGCATCAGCGTCGGGATAAGTCCGCAGACGCTCAGGATCAGCATCAGCGATCAAGGACCGGGCATCTCTCCGGAATTCCGAGACAGGCTTTTCACCCGATTTGCCCAAGATGGCGAGGCTGCCGCCAAGAGTGGCACCGGTCTGGGGCTCGCGATCAGCAAAGGCATCGTGGAGCAACACGGCGGCTCGCTTTCGCTGAATCCCGAAGCCGGCATTGGCGCAACCTTTGACATTGACCTTCCGCTTAGATGAAGTGACCATCCTTTCATCACCGCGAAAAAGAACGGCCGGTATTAGCCGCCCAGATGCCGGACAACTCGGCGCCAAAGTTGGCGTAGAGAGGCTTTTGGAAGCTGCCCTATAGCGGGCGGTCCGCTTTTCGAGAGTCGACCACGCCGGGCTCCAAGGCTCCAGACAGCGGAATCTTATCGGCGCCGGGAACTCGCGCGCGCACCAAGCTGATCCAGCACATCGGCATTGTCCCGTCCCCATGCGTAGAGCATCTCGATCGGCTCGAGCAGTCGCCTGCCGAGGTCCGTCAGCCGATACTCCACCGCTGGCGGAATGGTGCTTTGCACATGGCGCGTGACGAGGCCGGATGCTTCCATCTCCCGCAGCGTCTGGGTGAGCATCTTCTTGGAAATGCCAGGGAGGCTGCGAAGCAGCGCGCCGGTGCGCGCTACTCCTGCATGACGCACATCGAGCGCGTGAAGGACCATGCTGGTCCACTTGGTCGCGAACAATTCGAGCACGCGACGCGGCGCGCAATCCTCCCGCCACTCCTCGTCGGGCGTTCCAGGCTCCATGCTGGTTACCTCCTGGTACCTAGGCCCCCAAATGGTACCGTCTAGAAGAGCGGCGCGGGATTGCCTAGCTCCGACTGCGAGCAAGGAGACAGGACATGGCCAGAACGGCATTGGTGGTTGGCGTCAGCGGGATTGTGGGGAGCGCAACAGCCGCCCTCCTGGTTGAGCAAGGCTGGACCGTGCACGGCATTGCCCGGCGGCCGGCCGATCTGGTCGGCGTCGCGCCGATCGCGGCCGATCTTCAGGATGCCGACGGCACCGCTTCGGCGCTGGGCGATATCCATCCCGATGCGGTGTTCATCACAACCTGGCTGCGGCAGGACAGCGAAGCGGAGAATATCCGCGTCAATTCGGCGATGGTCCGTAACCTTCTAGATGGCTTGGCCCGGCCGACTGGTCCGCGCCATGTCGCGCTCGTCACCGGCCTCAAACACTATCTCGGGCCCTTCGAGGCCTATGGAAAAGGCACGCTGCCGCAGACGCCGTTCCGGGAGGAGCAGGGACGCCTCGATGTCGAGAACTTCTATTATGCGCAGGAGGACGAACTGTTCGCCGCCGCCGCGCGCGACGGTTTCACCTGGAGCGTCCATCGTCCGCACACTGTGATCGGCAAGGCGATCGGCAACGCCATGAACATGGGCACCACGCTCGCTGTCTACGCCACGCTCTGCTGCGAAACGGGGCGGCGTTTCACCTTCCCCGGGTCGGCCGCGCAGTGGAGTGGGCTGACCGACATGACCGACGCACGTCAACTCGCCCGCCACCTGTTATGGGCGGTGGAGACCGAAGCCGCACATGACGAGGCCTTCAACATCGTCAACGGGGACGTTTTTCGTTGGCAATGGATGTGGGGCCGTATTGCCGAGTGGTTCGGCATCGACGCTGCGCCGTTCGACGGGACGGTTCGCCCGCTCGCACAGCAGATGGCGGATGACGCCGATCTGTGGCGCCAGATCGCCGCACGAGAAAATCTCGTCGAGGCGAACCTAGCCCGCCTGGCCTCGCCATGGCACACGGACGCCGATCTCGGGCGTCCGATCGAAGTGGTGACCGATATGATGTGATGGACACCCCTCGCGACCCCGGCTCAGTATCGCTTGGCCGAAGCCAGCAGAGGAGGCGAACGTGGATATCAAGGTGATCGGAGTGGACATAGCGAAGCGCTACTTTCAGGTTCACGCTATCGATGGGACCGGCGCGATTGTTATGCGTCGCAAGGTAACGCGTGATCTGTTCCTGAAGCTACTTACGGACATTCCGCGCTGCATCGTCGGTATTGAGGCAGGCTCGGGAGCACATCACTGGGCGCGGGAACTGGGCAAGCTCGGTCACGATGTTCGCCTGATGCCGCCTCAGTTCGTCCGCCCTTACGTGAAGTCCAACAAGAACGATGCGGCCGACGCGGAGGCGTGCTGCGAGGCGGTTCAGCGCCCGGGCATGCGCTTCGTACCGACAAAGACAATCGAGCAGCAGGCGGCGATGGCATTGCACAGGGTGCGCGATCATCTGGTCTGTCGACGGACCGCGACCATCAACGCCCTTCGCGGCCACCTGGCCGAGTACGGCATCGTCGCACAGGTCCAGCGGACCGGACTTAAGCAGCTTTTCGACGTCGTAATGGACGACCAGGACGATAGGATTGATGTGGCCCTCAAGCCGATTCTCAAAATGCTGGTCGAGGAGATTTGCGTGGCGGATGCCCGTATTGCTGAGCTCGACCGGCAGATGAAGGACGCAGCCCGCAACAGCGAAGCTTGCCGACGGCTCGTCGAAGTCCCTGGTATTGGGCCAGTGATTGCGACGTCGGTCGTGGCAGCGGTTTGCGATGAGAAGCGTTTCAGTTCGGGGCGGCATTTTGCCGCATGGCTTGGTCTGACGCCGAAGCAGCATTCGAGCGGCGGGAAGGATCGTCTCCTCGGCATAAGCAAACGGGGCGACGCCTACATGCGCAGACAATTTGTGAACGGCGGCCGCTCTCTCGTTCGCATCGCCGAAGGGCGAACGGGCGGGATCTGGGATTGGATCAACGCCTTGCTGCAAAGGCGATCGTTCAACGTCGTGACCGTCGCTGTCGCGAACAAGCTGGCGCGGATCGCGTGGGCCATTCAGGCACGGGGCACGCGTTGGCAATTGGCATGATCGGGTTATCGTAGGAGAACCTATCGAATGAGACTGTGAGGGCAATCTGAACATGGTGGCAGGACCGGTCGGTGACCGGCGTCGACAAGCCCGACTTGCGCATTGAACCTCGAGTTCGATGATATGATGGGAAGTCGATGGGCGGATCTCACCAAGGCCGGGCCATTGTCGCTCAGGCCGGATAGATGGCAGCAGCCAATCCGATCTGCACATGATCAGAAAGACCTTGCACAGCGAGGGGTGTCCATAGATGAGTAAGAGCCGCCGGCTTGGGTTCATTGCATACCAACCGACCGACGATGCCTTCTTCAACCTCTTTGAGCAGTTGCGCGTCGATCGACTGATCCCATGAACTTATCGCGCCGGAAGGCGAGCAACCAAGCATGGTCCATCATGAGCTTGTGGAACCTTCTGCAGCGCGCCCAAATGCGGTCGCTGCGTGCTTTAGTGCTGACTTCCTATTGCGGACGTTCCGCTTCCTGGCAGCGGCAGGCCGGTGTTCCAAGCTGATCCCATCGACTATTACTCATTACGGTCGGGGCTGATGCGCGACATTGTTGCTGTCGCGCCCCATTCCGCAAGCGCGTTGTAATCGCGCTCCAGATTTTGGCGAAAGATATCGTCCGCCGCCAGTCGCTCCGAAAAAATCGAGTTGATACGTAGCAAGTTCGACACGATTTCCAGCGGGCTGTTTGCGCTTGCTATGGCTTCTCGAGTGGCGGCTGCCAATGGGTCCTCCACATCACAGGCGCGGCCCGCATCGGTCAGGCCCCCCTGCCATCGCATCCACCCGGCTACTGCAAGGCTCAACGCTTCGATTTCTTGGCCGTGATCGAGCCGATGCGAGATCGGCGCAAGAAGCCGCTGGGGAATTTTCTGCGATCCGTCCATGGCGATCTGGCGGGTGCGGTGCATCAGCGCCGGGTCGGCGAAGCGGGCCATCAGTGCGGCGCGGTATGTCGCGAGATCCAGCGCGGCCGGCGGGGTCAGTGTGGTGGCGCTCTCGTCCCACAGCGCTTCGACGAAATGCCGGCTGCCCTCTCGCGCGACGAATTCGTGGACGTATTCTATGCCGGCGAGGCCGCCGAGATAGGCGATGGCGGAGTGCGCGCCGTTGAGCAGGCGCAGCTTCGCCTCTTCCCAAGGCGCGATATCGCTGGTGAGCTGCGCGCCGAGTCCCGCGAAATCGGGGCGCGGGCCGCAGAAGCGATCTTGGATCACCCATTGAAAGAAGGGTTCGGTCTTCACCATCGCCCGATCCTCGCAGCCGAGTCGGGTGGCGAGCGCGGCGATGTCCGCCTCCGTGGTGGCAGGAACGATGCGATCGACCATGCTCTGCGGGAAGGCGCCCTCCGCCGCGATCCAGGGGGCGAGGGCGGGGTCGATGCGTTCGGCGAAGGCTAGCACCGCGTCGCGCAGCAGGCGGCCGTTGTGCGGCAGGTTGTCGCAACTCAGTGCGGTGAAGGGCGGAAGACCCACGGCGTGCCGTCGGGCGAGAGCGGCGACGAGGAAGCCGACGGCGCTCTTGGGCGCCTTGGGAGCGGAGAGATCGTGGGCGACCTCCGGGTCGGAGAAATCGAGCGTGCCGCCGGAGAGCTTGTAGCCCTTCTCGGTGATCGTCAGCGTCACGAGATGGACATCGGGCGAGGCCAGCGCGGCAATCACCGCTTCTGGATCTTCCGGCGCGACCAGCACGCTTTGCACGGCGCCGATGATCCGCACGCGCTCATCCGCCGTATCGCGCTCTACGAGGCTGTAGAGGCCGTCCTGCGGCGCCAGTTGGTCCCGCACGGCGGCGGAGCGCAGCGATACGCCGCAGACGCCCCAGCGCGTGTCTCCGGCCTCCAGCGCGGCCTCGAACAACATCGCCTGATGCGCCCGGTGGAAGGCGCCGATGCCGAGGTGAACGACGCCGGTGCGCACCGCCTGCCGATCGTAGGAGGGGCGACGGATATCGTCCGGCAGATCGGCCAGCGTGGCGGCGGAGAGGCGCTTCACAGCCGGTAGGCCTGCTTCACCAGATCGTAGGTCAGCGCGCGCGCGATTGCGTGCGCCTCGGCCTCGTCCAGCTGATGCTCGGCGACGAGGCGGGCGAGGAAGGCGCTGTCCATCCGCCGCGCGACATCGTGCCGCGCCGGGATCGAGAGGAAGGCCCGCGTGTCGTCGTTGAAGCCGACCGTATTGTAGAAACCGGCCGTCTCGGTGACGCGCTCGCGGAAGCGGCGCATGCCTTCCGGGCTGTCGTGAAACCACCAGGGCGGACCGAGCCGGAGCGCGGCATAATGGCCGGCGAGCGGCGCCAGTTCGCGCGCGTAGACGTCCTCGTCGAGCGTGAAGAGGATCAGCGTCAGGCGCGGATCGCGGCCGTGCGCATCCAGCAGTGGCTTCAGGGCGCGCACGTATTCGCCGGCGAGCGGAATGTCGGCGCCCTTGTCCCGCCCGTAGGTGGCGAGCAGCGCGGGATCGTGGTTGCGATGGACGCCGGGGTGAAGCTGCATCACCATCCCGTCCTCGATCGACATGCGCGCCATCTCGGTGAGCATGTGGCCGCGGAACAGCTCGGCCTCGGACGGCGTGACGGGGCCGGCCAGCACCTTGGCGTAAAGCGCCTCGATCTCGGCGGCGGGCAGGTTCGCGGTGAAGGCGGAGGGGTGACCGTGGTCGGTCGAGGTCGCGCCCGCCTCGCGGAAATGCGCGCGGCGTTTGCGGTGGGCGCGCAGATAGCCCGCGAAGGTGGCGATATCCTCGCCCGAGACCTCGCCGAAGCGGCGGAGATTGTCGGCGAAACCGGGCGCCTCGGGATCCATCACCGGATCGGGGCGATAGGCGGTGACGACCTTGCCGTGCCACCCGCTCTCCCGGATCGCGCGATGATTATCGAGCGGATCGAGCGGGCTTTCGGTGGTCGCGATCAGTTCGATGCCGAAGCGTTCGTAGAGCGCGCGGGGGCGGAAGGCGTCGGCCTTCAGCGCGGCGTCGATGGTGTCGTAATAGAGATCGGCGCTAGCCTCCTCCAGCCGCACGGCGAGGCCGAACACCTCGGCGAACACCCAGTCCAGCCACAGGCGCGAGGGCGTGCCCCGGAACAGATGGTAATGCCGCGCGAACAGGCGCCATGCGGCGCGCGGATCGGTTTCGTGCGGGGTGCCGTCGCGGGTGGGCACGCCCAGCGCCGAAAGCGGGATGCCCTGGCTGGAGAGCATCCGCAGCACGTAATGATCGGGCACGATCAGCAGCTCGGTCGGGTTGGTGAAGGGCGCGTTCGTGGCGAACCATGCCGGATCGGTGTGGCCGTGCGGGCTGACGATCGGCAGGCCCTTGATGCCCTCGTAGATCGATCGGGCGATGGCGCGGGTGGCGGGATCGGCGGGGAAGAGCCGGTCCGGGTGCAGGGTCAACGGGGTCATGCGAGCTGCTCCGGGTCGACGGGCGCGTAGCGCGGCACCAGCAGGTGAATGACGCCCAATGCGACGACATAGGCGAGGGCGGCAATGATGAAGATCGGCTGGTAGCTGCCGAGCGTGGCGAGGATGGCGCCGGCGAACTTGGCCATGAGCATCCCACCGAGCGCGCCCGCCAGTCCGCCCAGCCCGATCACCGAACCCGACTGGCCGCGTGGGAAGAGATCGCCCGGCAGCGCGTAGACGTTGGCGGAGAATCCTTGGTGGCAGGCGCAGGCGAGGCCGATCAGCAGCACCGCCCACCACATGCCGGGCGCATGCGTGGCGAAGGCGATCGGCAGCGCGAACAGAGCGCAGACGCCCATCGCCGTCTTGCGGGCACGGTTGCTGCTCCACCCCCGGCCGAGCCAGCGCGATGAGAGCCAGCCGCCCGCCACCGAGCCGACATCCGCCAGCACATAGACCGCCACCAGCGGCGGCCCGAAATCGAGCATCTTGATGCCGTATTGCCGGTTGAAGAAATCGGGCAGCCAGAACAGGAAGGTCCACCACACCGGATCGATCAGGAAGCGGCCGGCCATATAGGCCCAGGTCTGGCGCAGGCCGAGCAGGGTGCGCCACGGCACCGGCCGCTGCGCCTCGGCCGGTTCGCTCTCGATCCAGGCGAGTTCCTCAGAACTGACGCGCGGATTGGCGCGGGGCGAGCGATAGAAGGCCAGCCACGCCGCCAGCCAGATCAAGGTCAGCGCGCCGGTGGCGACGAAGGCCATGCGCCAGCCGAAGGCGACCGCGATCACCGGCACGATCAGGGGCGTCACGATCGCGCCAACGTTGGAGCCCGCGTTGAAGATGCCGATCGCGAGCGCCCGCTCGCGCCGGGGAAACCACTCGCCGATCGCGGCCAGCGCCGCCGGGAAGGCGCCCGCCTCTCCGATCGCCAGCGGCACGCGCGCGATCAGCATGCCGGTGGTCGAGGTGAACAGCGCATGGGCGACATGCCCGATCGTCCACAAGGTCACCGAGATCGCATAGCCGATCCGCGCGCCGACCCGGTCGACCAGCCGTCCGAACAGCACGTAGGCGATGCCGTAGGCGCCCTGGAACCAGATGGCGAGATCGGCATAGCCCGTCTCGCTCCATCCGTAGCGCGCCTGCAGCGTGGGCTTGAGCACCGGCAGCACCAGCCGGTCGACATAGCTCAGCACCACGGCGGCGAAGAGCAGCCCGCAGACGATCCAGCGGATGCGTCCGGCGGGTTTCGGGGAGGCGTCCACCGGCGTCACCAGTTGAACATCGTCCCGTCTTCCAGGCGGTTCACCGGCAGGAAGGCGCGCTTGTACTCGTATTTCGCGGCCAGGTCCTCGTCGATCTCGACGCCGAGGCCGGGCTTGTCGCCGGGGTGCATCATGCCGCGATCGAAGGTGTAGGCATGGGGGAAGACGGCGTCCGTCTCGGGCGTGTGGCGCATATATTCCTGCACGCCGAAATTAGGCACCGACAGATCGAAATGCAGCGCCGCCGCCATGCAGACCGGCGAGAGATCGGTGGCACCATGGCAGCCGGTACGGACATTGTGCATGTCGGCGAAGCTGGCGACCCGGCGCAGGTGGGTGATGCCGCCGGCATGGACCACGGTCGCGCGGATATAGTCGATCAGTTGCTCCTCGATCAGCTGCTTGCAATCCCACACCGAGCTGAAGATCTCGCCGACCGCGAGCGGGGTTGTGGTGTGCTGGCGGATCAGGCGGAAATTCGCCTGGTTTTCGGCCGTCACCGCATCCTCCAGCCAGAAGGGGCGGAAAGGTTCGAGATCCTTGCCCAGCCGCGCCGCCTGGATCGGGGTGAGGCGATGGTGCGCGTCATGGAGCAGATGCACGTCCCAGCCCAGCGCCTCGCGCGCCTTTTCGAAGAGCGGCGGCACCGAGCGGAGATATTTCTCGGTCGACCAGACATTCTCGGTCGGCAGATCGGCGTCGGCCGGCTCGTAGAAATAGCGATCCTTGGAGACGCCGTAGGTGGAGGCGAGGCCCGGCACGCCGGACTGGATACGGATCGCCCTGTAGCCCTCCGATTGATAGATCAGAGCCGCCTCGATCGTCTCCTCCAGCGTGGCGCCGTTGGCGTGGCCGTAGACCATCACGCCCTCGCGCGCCGCCCCGCCGAGCAGCTGGTAGACCGGCAGGCCCGCCACCTTGCCCTTGATGTCCCACAAGGCGGTATCGACGGCGGCGATCGCGCTCATCGTCACCGGGCCGCGCCGCCAATAGGCGCCCTTGTAGAGGAACTGCCAGATATCCTCGATGCGGTGAGCGTCGCGGCCGATCAGGCAGGGGATGACGTGATCGCTGAGGTAGCTCGCCACCGCCAGCTCGCGCCCGTTGAGCGTGGCGTCGCCCAGCCCGTAAATGCCCTCGTCGGTCTCGATCTTGAGCGTGACGAAATTGCGGCCGGGGCTGGTGACGATGACCTTGGCGCCGGTGATC
>Ga0207695_10012018_pt1 | contig 10415 bp, 13 predicted proteins | sample KBSC54metaG_FD_184354 | JGI IMG/M metagenome (GOLD analysis project Ga0207695, IMG submission 184354) | Corn rhizosphere microbial communities from Kellogg Biological Station, Michigan, USA - KBS C5-4 metaG (SPAdes) (version 2) | ecosystem: Host-associated > Plants > Roots > Rhizosphere > Soil... | reverse complement strand
ATGCGACAAATGCCGCGTGTTTCGTTAATGAAATCACGGAGGTAATAGAAAAGATGAGCACGAAGACAAATTCAAGCGAGAAAATGCCGCAACCCGGAACACCGGCATTGCGGCACAGCCCTACCCACAAAATTCCGAGTCGGGTGCCCCATCTTCGCGACGGCCTTATCGTCGCTAAGTTGGGGATCACTCGATTGCATCACGCATAACTCGAAACACTCTGCGCGTTCTTACTGCTGCGTTGTTGCGTAATCTTCTCGACGTAGCCGCTCTCGGCCAGCGCCTTCAGCGGATCGGCGGGCACCCCGCGGGCCTCGCGCCACGCTCGCACCACAGGGCGCACGTCCTGCCAGAACGCCGCGCGGAAGCACTCTTCGGCCTCGACCAGACGGCACTCGGCCTGCAACTCCGCCAGCCGCGCGCGGTCCACCAGCGCAGCCCTCGCGTAGAGCTCCTGCGCCGTCACGACAGACTGCACCATCGCCTCCACCTTGCCCTTCAGGTTGTGGCTCTGGTCGATCATGAACGCAACACCCGCCTGGTCGCTCGCCGGCGAACTCAGAATCTCGTGGAAGATGCGGAACAACTGGTAAGGATCAATCGATCCCAGCGTCAGATCGTCGTCAGCATATTTTCTGTCGTTGAAGTGGAACCCGCCCAGCGCGCCCACGTGCAGCAGCCACGCGACAATCTGCTCGATGTTCTGTCCCTGATAGTGGTGCCCGGTATCGACCAGCACCTTCGCCTTCGGCCCTGCCTTGCGCGCCAGCTCCAGCGCCATGCCCCAGTCGGCAATATCGGTGTGATAGAACGCAGGCTCGAACGGCTTGTACTCGACCAGCATCCGCTGACCGTCTCCCAGCGCCGCGTGCGTCGCGCCCAGCACCTCTTCCATCCAGCCAATGCGCTTGCGGATACTCTGTGTGCCCGGATAGTTCGACCCATCCGCAATCCACATCGAGACGTCCTGCGACCCAAGCTCGCGCCCAATCTCCACCGAGTCGAGCAGGTGGTCCAGCGAGCGTTTCCGAATCTCCGAACTCGGGTTCGCAATCGACCCATACTTATATTCCGCATCCTGAAACAGGTTCGGGTTGATCGACCCCGACTTCACGCCATACTTTTTTTCGAGCGCCTGAATCGCCGGGACATCCGCCTTGCCGCCCGGCAGGTCCCACAGCACATGCAGCGCCACCGTCGGGCTTGCGCCGGTCAGCTTGTTCACCTCGGACGCATCGGCAAACTTCTCTTCAATCGTCGTCGCCGCGCCGCCCTGAATAAACTTGCCGAACCGCGTCCCTGTATTGGCGAAACCCCATGACGGCACCTCGATCCGAAATCCATCCAGGGCCGCCCACACCTGCTCCGACTCACGCGCTCTGTCCGTCGCCATCACTCAACCCTTTCAATCGTTGCAACTCTTATTAGAAATATACTCCCTATTGAAATCATGCACAGACTCTACCACCTCGCCGGCATTTGTCAAAAGGATTTTTGTGGAACCTCACCCGGCGACGATGACATCCAGAAATCGTGGCCCGTGTACGCCCTTGATTCGCGTCATCTCAATGTCCGCCGTAGCAGACGGACCTGAAAAGAAGGTCGTCGGCAGCCCGGAGGTCGCCTCCAGCCGCGCCATCGCCTCCGGCACCGTCTCGACCACGTCCTCCACACGCACAACGCAAAGATGATAGTCCGGCACCAGCGTCACCGCGCGCCTCCCCTGCCCCGCGACTCCCTGCAAAACCACCGTCCCCGTCTCGGCAATCGCCACCGTCGAGCCGGTCATCACGCCGTCGAACCCATCCAGCTCCGTCGCCGCCATGCCGCGATCGACCACGAACTCGAAGCCTTCCGGCAGCCACTCCGCGGCAAGACCCTCCGGCACAACGAGCCGCCGCTTGCCGCGCTCGGCCAGCATCTTTGCTACCATCGCGGCCACATCGCCCGCACCCGTGCGAACGACGTGCGCGTCATAATCTCGCAGCCTGTCTTCCAGAAGTTCCAGCACCGCTTCGGATATCCGAGAACCCGCCCGCCTGTATCCCCGCGCAAGCCCGGCCCACTCGGCCTGAACCTCCGCAGCATCCGCACCGGCAGTCCGCCCTGTCGCCGCGCGAATCCGCCGCAGCATCTCCGCCTTCGCTCCTGAAGAAGCGATCGTCTCACCTGCCATCGTTCCCTCGCTTCTCCCACCAGTCACGAAACGTCTCCTTCGGCATCTCCTGCAGGTCGCGCACCTGAGTCCAACCGCCCAGCATTCCCGGCAGCCAGCTGATCCAGCCGACGCCCTGCCCGTCCTTGCGCACCAACGGCAGTTCAGCCATGCGCCCCAGCCGCTGAGCCGCGCGAAACCGCCGCTCGCTCAGGAAGATCATCCCCATCATCTTCATCGCCAACGCCTCGGCGCTCATGCCCTTCTGCTCGACGACCTTGTTGCGCAGATGAATCAGCACCTCGGGGATATTGATCTTCACCGGGCACACCTCATAGCACGCCCCGCACAGCGACGAAGCATACGGCAGCGACTGCGCATGATGCATCTCCTGCAACTGCGGCGTCAGGATCGCGCCAATCGGCCCGGCATACACGCTGCCATACGCATGTCCGCCCGTCTGCCGGTACACCGGACACGCATTCTGGCACGCGCCGCAGCGCACGCAGTTCAGCGTCTGCCGCGCCTCTTCGTCGGCCAGAATCTCCGTCCGCGCATTGTCCATCAGCACGACGTGAAACACCCGCGGCCCGTCTCCCACAGAAGCGGGTGCCCCATGTCCCGACTCTGGGACATGGGTTCTATCCACCCCGGTCCAGATCGAGTTATAAGGATTCATCCGCTCGCCGGTAGCCGAACGCGGCACCAGTTGCAGCATCACCTCCAGGTCCTGAAAACGCGGCAGCACCTTATCGATTCCAGCCACCGCAATCAGCGTCTCCGGCAGCGTCAGGCACATGCGGCCGTTGCCTTCGCTCTCGATGATGCAGACACCGCCCGTCTCGGCAATCAGAAAATTCGCGCCGCTCACGCCCGTCTTCACGCGCAGAAACTTCTCACGCAGAAACATCCGCGCCGCGTCAGCCAAATCCTGCGGCCGCTCACCCAGTTCAGCGAGGCCCATCTTGCGCTGAAAAATCTCACGAATCTGCTGCCTGTTCTTGTGCAGCGCCGGAACGACAATGTGCGAAGGCTGGTCCTCGCCAAGCTGAATAATCAGCTCCGCCAGGTCCGTCTCATACGGATGAATCCCCGCCGCTTCCAGCGCCGGGTTCAACTGAATCTCCTCCGTCGTCATCGACTTAATCTTGATGACCTCGTCCGAGCCCGACTCCTTCACCAGCCTGACGATAATCCGCCGCGCCTCCTCCGCGTCGCGCGCCCAATGCACGACGCCACCCGCGCGCGTGCAGTTGCGCTCGAACTCTTCGAGGTAGTAGTCGAGGTTCTCCATCGTGTGCGAACGAATCTGCCGCCCCGCCTCGCGCAGCGCCTGCCAGTCGGGCATCTCGCCCACCACGCGCGCGCGCTTCGCCTGAATCACCTCCGTCGCATGACGCACATTCTTCCTGAGCTGCGCATCGCCCAGCATCGCCTTCGCCGCAATCGGAAACTCCGGAGCCGTCCTCGGATCAAGCGCCCCACTCATCGCCCCACCCCACGAAAGACATCAAGCCACAAGTCCGGGTGCCCCATCTTCGCGACGGCTTTATCGTCGCTAAGGTGGGCCATTCGCGCGAGGGCGCGAACCGCCCCCGCCCAACCTGCCGTTGTATTTGCCGTTGCATTTGCTGTTGCTGTTGCATTTGCTGTTGCATTTGCATTTGCTGTTGCATTTGCATTTGCTGTTGCATTTGCATTTGCTGTTGCATTTGCATTTGCTGTTGCATTTGCTGTTGCTTCCAAGTACCCCAAGGCTTCAGCCTTGGGCCTCTCAAGTCGCAATCTTGAAGAAGGGGCTTTAGCCCCTGGGGTATGCCTTCTCATCGCCCCACCTCATCCCCGGCCAGAATCTCCGCCAGATGCACCGTCTTCACACCCGTCCGCTGCCGATGCAGCCCGCCCTGAATATGCATCAGGCAGCTATTGTCGCAGGCCGTACACACCTCCGCGCCCGTATTCAAAACCGCCGTCGTCTTCTCCGCCAGCATTGCGCTCGAAACATCCGCGTTCTTCACGGCAAACGTCCCGCCAAATCCGCAACACTGCTCCAACCCCTCCAGCGGAACCAGATCAATCCCCCGCACCGCGCGCAGCAGCCGCAGAGGCCCATCGCCCAGCTCCAGATTGCGCAGCCCATGACAGCTCGCGTGGTACGTCACCCGGTGCGGATAATACGCCCCCACATCCTCCACGCCCAGCCGCTTCGTCAGAAACTCCGAGAACTCGAACACGCGGGGCAGCAGCTCCTCGACCTCGGCGAGAAGCGTTTCGTCCTTAAGCGAAACCGCCATCTTCGGATAGTGATCGCGCATCATCGCCACGCAGCTCGACGAAGGCACCACCACCGCCTCGGCCCCGCGAAACTGCTCGACAAACCGCGCCACCAGAGGCAGCGCCTCCGCCTGATAGCCGGTGTTCCAGTGCATCTGCCCGCAGCAGGTCTGCCCGCGCGGAAACTCGACCGTATGGCCCAGCCGTTCGAGCACGCGCACGACGGCCTTGCCCGCCTCCGGAAACAGCGTGTCGTTATAACAGGTAATGAACAGCGCAACTCGCAGAACCGCCTCCCGATGCTCTCTTATTGTTTTATCAGTAAAAATATAATTTCACATTAAATCCAATAGGGAGCGTATTCCCCTAACGCAATCCCTTCAGGTACGATAGTCGCAGCCCTCTGCACGCAGCAACCATTATCTTCGAAGAACGAACGAGGCCCTGTGGGAACCAATCCGTTTATCGGCGTCATCTACCACTGGATCGGCGGCTTCGCCTCCGCCACCAACTTCATTCCCTTCCGTGGCATCAAACGCTGGTCGTGGGAGATCTACTGGCTCGTCCAGGGCTTCGCCGCCTGGATCGTCGCGCCCATCGTCCTCGCCGCCATCTTCGTCCCGCATCCGTTCAACATCCTGCACGCGGCCTACGCCGCCGATCCCGGCAGCATCTGGTATCCCCTCCTCTGGGGAATCCTGTGGGGCATGGGCGGCCTCACCTTCGGGCTCGCCATCCGCTACCTCGGCCTCGCCCTCGGATACGCCATCGCGCTGGGCCTCTGCATGGTCTTCGGCACCATCGTCCCGCCCATCTACCACGGCGAGATGCACTCCATCCTGCACGAAACCTCCGGCCAGGTCATCCTGCTCGGCGTGCTCATCTGCCTCATCGCCGTCGCGGTCAACGGAGCGGCAGGCGTCTCGAAAGAACGCGAGGTCACGCCTGAAGAAAAGGCCGAAGCGGGCGAGCTCGACTACAACTTCGGCAAAGGCATCGCCGTCGCTGTCTTCGCCGGCATTATGAGCAGCTTCTTCGCCTTCGGCCTCGACGCGGGCAAGCCCATCGGCAACATCGCCAAGCACGAACTCGTCTCGACCGGCCGCCTTGACCTCTGGCAGAACCTCCCCGTCCTCATCGTCGTCCTCTGGGGAGGCTTCCTCACCAACTTCGTCTGGTCCGTCATCCTCATCATCAAAAACCGCTCCATCAAGCAGTACGTGGGCGAACCGGGCTTCAACCCCATGCGCGCCACCCACGCCACCGGCGAGACGCTCGTAGACTTCGACCCCACCGACCCCTCGACCTACGACCGCCTCGCCCCGCGCACGCTCGTCGCCAACTACATCTTCGCCGCGCTCGCCGGCGTCATCTGGTACTTCCAGTTCTTCTTCTATTCGATGGGCACCACCAAGATGGGCAAGTACGACTTCTCCTCATGGACGCTCCACATGGCGTCGATCATCATCTTCGCCACGCTCTGGGGCCTCGTGCTCAAGGAGTGGCGCGGAGCCAGCCTCCGCACCAAGGCACTCGTCACCGCAGGTCTACTGCTGCTCGTCAGCTCAACCGTCGTCGTAGGCTACGGCAACTACCTCAAGGTCAACGAAAAGCCCGCCGCCATCACCGCCTCCGCGCGATAGCGACTGCCTCCTGATTTCTGTATTTCCATTCCGCAGTCTTCTTGTATTTCCATTCCGCAGCGAAGCGGAGGAATCTGCTTTCCTCCACTCACCACTAACGCTCGGGTGCCCCATCCATGCACAGCATCATCGTGCATGGGTGGGAACGCACCCCCTAGCCCAGCCACCTCTTGCTTTTCTCAATAACTCCGCCGCAGGAGTGCCAGGCTCATACCGTCTGAAGTTGCCGCTGCAGCGGAGACTGCTCATCGGCGCTCGGTCCCCAGCTCGACGGCACCGGAACTTCAAGCAACCGCAGGTACACGCAGAATTGGCCGCGGTGCTGGTACCAGTGGTTAAGCATGATGTTTCGCAGGAACGCGCCGCGCGGCATCGCTGCAACCTCCTGATCGCCGGCGACAATGCGCCATGTCGCGTTCATCGCGGCGTCGTCGAAGCCGGGCAGCACCGCGCGCACCGTAGCGATGCTCTGCTCGAAGGTGTCGAGAATCTCCTGCACAGAGGAGGGCTGAGGGAATTGGAAGTCCGGCGGCGCGATCTGGTCCTGCTGCGCGCCGCGAACGACTTGTCCCGGCACCAAGGCGAGATGGTAGGCCAGTTGTCCGGCGGTCATGGACCTGGAATGCGGCTTCCACGTGAGCCTGTCCGCAGGAAGACGCTCAAGAAACTTCCGCGTAATCGGAGCCTGCTCTTCAAACTCCGCCAGTAACGATTGTGCGATCGACATCGTGCTCTCCTTTTGGTTTTGTGCCCTCAGGGCTATCTGGAAATAAATTGGCATAGAGGGAGCGACACCCATCGCGGGCCTCATCGCGATGGGCGGGAACGAAACACTCACTCATCCGTTTTCATTCTTCAACAACCACAACTGCTCGGGTGCCCCATCCATCGCAGCTTCATCGCGATGGGTGGGAAAGCACACAGCGGAGTGCTCCACTCATGCGCAGTCTGACAGCGCATGAGTGGGAAGACCCTACCTCGTGCTCTTCTTCTCCGCAGCCGTGCGAATCCTCGTCATCAAATCCGTCCAGCCGGTATTCACACCGCCGCTGATTGCCGGGTCCGGCAGCCAGCCCATCGCGCGATGCACAAACGTCACCCGCGTCACGCCGTTCTCTTCCTTCAGCCTGTACTGAAGATTCGAGACGACTGGCATGGACATGAACAGCGGCCCGCAAATCTCCAGCAGCGCCGGGGCCTTAATCGCCTGCACCGTGCCCCAGTAGTGCCCCGCATGATTGCCCAGATCGCGGAACCACCGCCCACCCGGCCAAGCCTCCAGCACCATCGGCATCGGCTTGTCCGGCCCCGCCGAGTTCAACGGCCCCATCTGCTCCAGAATCGTCTCGAAGACAATCCCCATCGGCGCCGCAATCTCTTCTTCCTTCACAATCTCAAACGTCTGCACCTGCTCCTGCACACTCGTCGTCATCTTCGCTCCTTTGTCATCCATCCTTTTGAAATTTCCATTCCGTAGCGCAGCGAAGGAATCCGCTTTCCCTTCACCCACCACCGAACCCCGGGTACCCCATCCTTCGCAGCCTCATCGCGAAGGGTGGGAAGGTGAACACTCGGCAAGCCTCACGGCTCCTCCCTCTTCGCATCCGAAACCATCCGCTCCAGCGCCTTCCTCTCCGCGCGCTCCTTAATCTGACCCAACTGATGCGTCCAGTACTGCTCAAACACCTTCACCCAGTCATGCACCGGCTTCAGCTCGGCAGCATTCAGCTTGTACATCCGATGCTGCCCGCGCTTGATGACGGAAACCACACCAACCTTCCGCAACACGCCCAGGTGCTTGGAGACCGCAGGCTGCGGCATCCTGAGCCGCACGACCACCTCGCCCACGGCATACTCGCGCCCATCGGCCAGCACGCCAATCACCTCGCGCCGCCGAGGCTCCGCGATGGCGTTGAAGACATCCGCTGTGGTCGCCGCTCTTGCCATGATCTCAATATATTCCTATATAAGAATATGTCAAGTGGAAAAATTGACATTAAGAAAGCTCTGAATAAAATCCTTGTTTTGAAGGGGCGCGACTTCAGTCGCGCCGTAAACCCTTCCGATCCAACGCGGCTTTACAGGCTGCGGAAAAATGCACGCTTTGTGCCTTTCGGTGGGAGCGCAGGGCTTTAGCCCTGCGAAAATCCCAGCAAAAATCAAGGGCTTTAGCCCCGGGCCGTTCCGCACAAGCTGCCGGATGCACTTTTTCCGCAGCCTGTTTAGCCGCTGAGGGAACGCTTGCGGCCTTAATCGGGCCCTCCTTAAAAACGAAAAACCCAGCCGAGGCCAGGTTGCCCTTCATTCATCCGTTGCCTAGAAGAGTCCTACGTCCATCCCTGCAACGAAGTCAATTCCACCAATCGTAATCCCATGCAAATGTGGATCATTGGTCAAAAACAAGTCCATTCCTGCTTCGGCGGCAGAAGCAAGATGAATAGCATCCGCGGGAGCCACGTTCTTCTTTGCCCGGATCGACGCATAACGGTATGCAGTGTCTTCCGTCATTGGAACAAGCTTCACAAGCGGTCCCTGAAACAGGGCCTTCACCTTTTTCTCGATGTCGCTTCGCCCATGTTTCAGGGGACCCGTCAAAACCTCTCCCACCGTGAACACGCTGGTGTAGAGCGTATCGCCACGTCGTCGCATTGTGTTCGCTATCTGTTCCACTCGCGGAGCGTATGCGGGGTTATCTTCAAGCCAGTAGATAAACAACATCGAGTCCCAGTAGATACGGCTCACTCGCCGGCCCCCTGGGCCTTCCGGCCAATCTCACTCCCAATCGGGTCTGCGGACGAAACGAAGGCCGCCCGTTCCTGCTTCAGGAATGCCTCGCCTCCTCCATATTCTGCAAACACGTCCCTGGCCGCTCCCCGCAAAGCGAGAAATGCGTCCCATCCCTGCGATTCCACATCTTCCTTCATCTCGTCCCCCTTCGTTCCCTCCCTGAAGGAGTAGGTGAACCTGACCGTACTGCTCTTCCCCGAAGGCGGTCCCTCCCGGTTGATCAAGACCAACCGATTCGCTTCAAGAAATTCCCTCGAACCGAGTGCGCTACAAACATTCGGCATCCGGTCTCTCAGCCCCATCCCTCGATGTACTTCCCCCGACACAATCGTGAACTTGCTGTCTCCATGCTGTCTTGCCTTTGAGACAAAATTCTCCCCCGCAAAAGACCGAATCGCGTCCGCTTGGGTTCCATGGATAGCCACCATACCCTCCATTACCAGTGTCCGAGTCTGAAGTTCGCAACATCAATAAAGTTGTCATCCTGAGCGCAGCAAGCCGCGTTTTTGGCGGTTTGCGGTGTCGAAGGACCTGCGGTTGCTCTTCGCAAAGGATGCCACGAACTTCGGACTCACCACACCAGACTGACTATACTATACTAACTAAAAACCAGAGAGTCCCGTCAAGTACCCCAACCCCAAAAAACCAAGTAACTCATTCAAATAAAACAATATAGTGCCAAACCCTTTTGGCGGGGCAGTTTTCTCAGGCTGTTAGAATAGAAATAGAGCCCCATAGAGTCCCGGAAACCCTCCGGGGCTTCTGCCTTGCGCAGACAGGGGCCGGGTTCAGACAGAGGTACGAACCTAAGTCCAATGTTTGAAGGAATTTGAGTACTTAATGGGGGAGGGGGGGTCACATCTTGTAGCGGCCCATCTCGTCGTCGTTCAGGTTCTCGAGCCACCGCTTCATCTCGTCCGAGCTGATCGCCTGGTTCCCGCTCACTGCCTGCTTCGAGTTCTCCAGCACGGTCCGGCTGACGTAGATCGGACAGTCCCACCGCAGGGCCAACGCAATGGCATCCGAAGGCCGGGCGTCCAGAGCCACTGTCTCGCCGGAATGATCCATCCAGATCACCGCGTAGAAGGTGTCCTCCCGCAGTTCCGAGACCACCACCTTGCGCACCGTAGCATTCAGCCCGCGAGCCATGTTCTGCAGCAGGTCGTGCGTCATCGGACGCGGCGGAGCCGTCTTCTCCAGCTCCAGCGCAATCGCATTCGCCTCGAAGATGCCCACCCAGATCGGCAGCACGAGGTCGCTGGCAACGTCCTTGAGCACGATGATCGGCATGTTGGTGACCGGGTCCATCATCAGGCCGCGAATCTGCATCTCCACTTCGTCGGGAGCGGCGGTCTGAGCTTCGGAATGGATCGCGGTCGTGGACATGCTGCCTGCTAGTTTAATACGACGAAGTCCGGCGTGCGTTGGATAGGAAGGAAAGGTACTGTTCCCGACACCGCTTCGCCAACCAGCGAGTTCGGAAGCGTCTGCGTAATCCGCACATCGAGGTAGCTGCCGACCGGCGGCACGGCGGCCAGCGCGTCCGTGGTGAAGTT
>Ga0207695_10012017_pt1 | contig 10415 bp, 10 predicted proteins | sample KBSC54metaG_FD_184354 | JGI IMG/M metagenome (GOLD analysis project Ga0207695, IMG submission 184354) | Corn rhizosphere microbial communities from Kellogg Biological Station, Michigan, USA - KBS C5-4 metaG (SPAdes) (version 2) | ecosystem: Host-associated > Plants > Roots > Rhizosphere > Soil... | reverse complement strand
CGCCAGCATCCACAGCGCCAAATCCTTGATGTTGCTGTTGACGCCGCCAGCCCCCGGTATCTTGTAATAGTCGTCGGAAACCTGCAGCGGCCGCCCCCCCGTGCTGTGTGGCCGGGCCCAGCTTGGAGAGCTTTCCAAGCCGTTCCTGGTCAAGCTGGCGCTGGTCATTCCGATCGGATCGAAGAGCATCCGCTGGACGGCGGTCTGGTATGGCTCATGCGTGACGTTGGCGACGATCTCGGACGAATCGTCGTAGGCGACGTTCTCGTAATTCCAGCACGTGCCCGGCTGGCACACCAAGTCGAGCTGGCCAAGTTCGGATCGTAATTCCTTGGGATCTTCGCCGCTTTCGAGCCTCGGGTCATCCGCGTTGTGATAGATACCCAGCCGATGGCTCAGCAGATCGATGACGCTCGCTCGCTGCTCGGCTCCTCCGGGTAGCCGCAGGCTCGTGTTGTAGGTCGAGATCGGGGCGTTGAGATCGACCCTACCCTCTTCCGCCAGCTTTACGACCGTGGTCGCCGCAACGCCTTTCGACAGGGAGGCCCACCGGAACACCGTGCTCGGGGTGACCTGCTCATCCGAGCCCGCAAGAGTATGCCCGTACCCGCGGAGGAAGGTGATCCGCCCGTTTTCGACGACTCCAACCGCAAGGCCGACCATGAACGGCTTCTTCATGAGTTGCTGGAGCCGGGAATCCAGCAGCGTGTAATCGACATCATGCCGCGCAGCCGTCGAGACGACCGCAAGGCGCGCGTAGGCCGGGGGCAATTTGGCATGGGATTGATGCACCGGGCTGGAGCGAGTCGCGATCAGCGCCACGCCGCAAAGAATGACTGCGATTCCGGCGGCCAGGTAGCTCTTCTTCAAATTGGACCCTCCCCTTGCGGCCGCTGTTGCTGGACTGAACTGCCGCCTCAACGGGTCAATCGAACTGCTGCGACGAGGCGAGCCTTCAGCGCGATGAAATTTGCTGCTTCTGGCGTTCCCGCCGGCGCTCACCTAAGGCGTGGACGAGGGAGGCCTCATGCGGTTTCTGAACTTGCTGTTCTGGCTGGTGGTGGTGGCTCTTGCGACGTCGCTTGCCATCGAGAATTGGCGTGACGTGACGATCAACCTCTGGGGCAATCTTCAGGCCGACATCAAAATCCCGGTTCTGCTCGCGTTGGTGTTACTTCTGGGGTGGTTGCCCGCTTACATTTTTTATCGCACGCGGCTTTGGCGTCTGCGCAGAGGCGAGGTGGCAAGAGCTGCAGTTGCCGCCGCTTCAAACGAAGAGGAGTTCGAGTGAACCCGATTTTTGTCGCGATCGATACGCCCGACCTGCAGCGGGCGACGGAACTCGCGCAAGCACTTTGCGGATCGGTGGGCGGAGTGAAGCTCGGGCTCGAATTCTTCTGTGCAAACGGGCCTGAAGGCGTCGCGCGTATTGCCGAGGTCGGCATTTCTCTATTCCTCGATCTGAAGCTTCACGATATCCCGAATACTGTCGCCGGAGCGATGCGGTCCCTGGCCCCTCTCCGGCCCGCCATCGTGACCGTTCACGCTACGGGCGGCCCCGCGATGCTGGAAGCCGCAAAGGCCGCTGCAGCGACGGAGACGAAGGTCATCGCGGTGACCGTCCTTACCAGCCTCGATCAGAGCGACTTGCGATCAATCGGCGTGGATGATGGCCCTCCCGACCAGGTCCAGCGTCTCGCCGCGCTGGCTCGGAACTCCGGCCTCGATGGGATTGTGTGTTCGGGTGTGGAAGTGAAAGCCGCGCAGTTGGCGTGGACGAACGGATTTTTCGTGGTGCCGGGCGTTCGGCCCGAAGGGAGCGCAGTTGGAGACCAGAAGCGGGTCGTGACTCCGCGGGCTGCACTGGGCGATGGTGCTTCGATTCTGGTGATTGGCCGGCCGATCACCGAAGCGGCCGATCCCGCCGCAGCTGCGCGCGATATCGCTGCCTTTCTCTAGGCTTCGATTCGACTTGGCGCCTCCCGAGCGCTAGTCGCGCCGTCAAAGGAGCGATCCATGAGTTGGCTTAGCAAGGTCCGCGCCGGAATCCCTTTCCTCCCAAAGCGCCAGACCTCCGAAACGCTTTGGCACAAGTGCGGAAAATGCGGGACGATGGTCTTCCTCAAGGAGTGGGAGGACAATCTCCACGTTTGCCCGCGCTGCGACTTCCACGACCGGATCGGGCCTAAGCTGCGCTTTCAGTTCACGTTCGACGATGGCGAGTACGAAGTGCTGCCCACCCCCTCCGTTCGCGAGGATCCGCTGAAATTCCGCGACACCAAGCGCTACACCGACCGGCTCAAGGACGCCCGCAGCAAGACCGGCGAGCAGGACGCCCTTTTGAACGCGCGTGGGCGCATCGACGGCCATGAAGCCATTGTCGCCGTTCAGAATTTCGCCTTCATGGGCGGGTCGATGGGCACCGGCGTCGGTGCTGCATTCGTCGCCGGAGCGCGCGCCGCAATCGAGACCAAGCTCCCCTACATCATCTTCACGGCGTCCGGCGGAGCCCGGATGCAGGAGGCGGTGCTGTCGCTGATGCAGCTCCCTCGCACGACTGTCGCGATCGCAGAGATCAGGGAAGCGGGCCTCCCCTACATCGTGGTGCTCACCGATCCGACCACCGGCGGAGTCACCGCGTCTTACGCGATGCTCGGCGATATCCAGATCGCGGAGCCCGGCGCTCTGATCGGCTTTGCCGGCCAGCGTGTGATCGAGCAGACGATCCGGGAGAAACTGCCCGAAGGCTTCCAGCGGGCAGAATATCTGCTTGCGCACGGAATGATCGACATGGTCGTTCCCCGCCAGCAGCTGAAGGCAAAGCTGGGCGCTGTCATCGGCTATACGACGCCGGAGAAGAAGGCGGCCTGATGGCCGATTTCGCGCGGTCGGAGAGCCCGGCCGTCCAGGCACAGCTCGATCGGCTGGCGAAGCTCTCGCCCGCTGGTGACCGGCTCGGGCTGGAGCGGATTTCCGAGCTCCTCGAACGGATCGGTCGGCCGCAGGACCGGTTGCCGCCCGTCATTCATGTCGCCGGAACAAATGGTAAGGGATCCACCTGCGCCTTTCTCCGAGCGATTCTGGAGGCGGCCGGGCTGAAGGTTCACGTCTTTACCAGCCCGCATCTGGTGCGATTCAACGAACGCATCCGGATTGCCGGCAAACTGATAGGCGACGAAGACCTTTCGCAATTGCTGGAACGAGTTCTGAGCGCTGGTGCGGATATCCAAGCGAGCTTTTTCGAAGTCACCACCGCGGTCGCGCTGATCGCCTTCGCCGACACTCCGGCCGACGCCTGCATCCTAGAGGTGGGCCTGGGTGGCCGCCTCGATGCCACCAATATCATCGATGATCCGCTGATTTGTGCAATCGCAGGGCTCGGCATCGATCACACCAACTGGCTGGGGCGAACCCTCGCCGAGATCGCCGGAGAGAAAGCGGGGATTGCGAAGCGAGGAGTCGCGCTAGTGACTCAGCGCTACCCGCCCGAGGCTGCGCAACGAGTCCAGCAGATGGCGGAAAAGGCGGGCGCACAGTGGATTGCCCGTGGGGCGCTCTGGGATTCGCGCCTGATCCGGAACCGGATCCGCTACCACGACCGGCACGGCAGGCTTGATTTGCCGCTGCCGAATCTTCCCGGCAGGCACCAGGCCGACAACGCTGCGCTCGCCGTCGCAATCCTGCGGCATCAGGACCGGCTGAACGTTTCACTTGAGACGATTGCGGAAGGGATCCGGACTGCAGCGTGGCCTGCTCGGCTTCAGAAGCTCGAGGCCGGAGCGTTGCTCGATCAATTGCCCCGCGGCAGCGAACTCTGGACGGACGGCGGCCACAACGGCGCGGCGGCCCGGCAGGTCGCGGACTACGCGTCAAGCCATTGGGGTGGCGCGTTGCCGCTGATGCTGATCTTCGCGGCTCTCAAAACCAAGGATCCCAAATCCCTGCTTCGGCCATTCGCCGGAATGGCCTCGGCGGTGCACACGCTTGCGATACCCGGTCATGAAAGCCGTTCGCCCGAGGATCTAGCGGCTTTGGCGCAAGAGCTGGGCTTCGAAGCGACCACTAATGATAATCTACAAGCAGCGCTCGGCCGGATCGGGCGGCCGGCCCGCGTGCTGATCTTCGGCTCGCTCTATCTTGCCGGGCAAGTGCTACAGGCGAACGGCAATATTCCGGATTAACGTGCGGGCTGCCCCGTCTCGGCAATCGCCTCCTGCGCCTTTTCCCTCAGCAACGCGTCGTCTTCAACCGCAGCCGCACGTTTCTCCTGCACCGACACTCGAACCCATTCGAGCAGAACGAAGACTGTAGAAACGAGCGCCGTCGCGGCAGTCCAGCGAAACACCGGCGCGTAGCCATAAACGTCGAAGGCTGCTCCCACGGGCGCGCGCCCGAGCGTGCCCACAAGGGACAACAGGGACCCAAGCAGTGCGTACTGGATCGCACCATATTTCTTGCTGACAATGCTGGAGACGTAAGCGACGAAAGCGGTCAGAGCCAAACCGGTGGTGATGTTCTCGTAGCAGATCGCAAGAAGCAGCCGCATCATCCGTTCGTCGCTGCCGAACGCCTGCGCCAGAGAGTCGAGCCGCAACAGGTGAGAGAAGGCATCGATGTTCGGGCTTCCGTCGGCGAGATCGGCATAGAGGAAGTTGCCGAGCGGCGGCAGGATCGCCCCAAGCAGAATGGTGGGAAAACGGCCGATCTTCGCGAACAAATATCCGCCGAGGCTGATTCCCACCATCGTCATGATGATTCCGAAAATCTTGGAGGCGAAGGCCACCTCATCCTTGGTGTAATGGAGGTGGTCGAGATAAAACGGGTACGCGAAGCTTGCCCAGATATTGTAGCAGATGGCGTACGTCAGGATGAAGCCGATCGGCGCGAGCACACCCCAACCCATTCGGCCCGAAAGTTCGACCAGAGGATCGACCAGCGCCGAGTAGAGATGGTTCATCACGGTGCGGCCTGCACCCCGTGCGGCGTCGGGGGCTTTGAGCACCTTCTCGTGATGTTTCGCCATGAAATTGGCCACGCCCGCAACGGCGAGCGGCACAAACACTGTCGCAACGATGATGGCCACGCCCCACGTCTTGGTAAAATCGCCGACGGACGGCGATTTGGCGCCCGGTGCGGCTGGAGCTAGCATCGACGCCGCGAACGTGATCAGCCGGACAATCGCGAACAGCCAGCTAAGACCGACGATCGCAAGCAGCAGTGCGCGTACCGTGGGTTTGAGCGCACCCGGTTCAGCCAGCGCGCCATAAAGCGACTGACGCTCCGGCCGCGGGGTATCCGGTGCGGTCAGCGTCACAACCAGCAGCGCGATGAAAATGGCACCCATCACGAGATAGACTTGGGGCCAACTCATTCGCGCAGCCATAACCAGCGCGATCGCACCGCCGACGATCGACGCCGTGCGATATCCGAATTGGTAAACCGCTGAGAGCAGTTCGATCGGTGCGTCTTCATCGGCCTGATCGATGCGCCATCCGTTGATGGCGATATCATGGCTCGATGAAGCGATCGCTGCGATGAAGGCGATCAGCACAAAATTCCCGATCGCTGCCGCCGGATTTGTCAGGGCCAGCAGCGCCATGCAGGCGGCAATGATCACCTGACACAGCGCGATCCAGCTCTTGCGGCGGCCGAGCCGTTCAAGGCCGGGAATCTGGACCCTGTCGACGACTGGCGACCAGAGGAACTGGAAGGAATAAGCGAGACCTATCCAGGAGAAGATGCCGATCGTTGCGAGCTTGACGCCGACCTCTCCGAGCCAGGCGGTCAGCGTTCCGACGAGCAGCGAAAACGGTAGGCCCGACGAAAAGCCGAACGCCAGCATCGTCGCCGACTTTCGCGTCGCGAGCGCCGCCCGTAGCAGTCTCCATCCTTTCGGCCGCGCATTCGCCGCAGTCGCCAATATCGCCTCCGTCGCTCGTGAAGGTCCAGCTTAGCGGTGTTTCAGAGGCAGGCTAGCCCTTGCCTGAACGACGGGCTTATTACTCTGTCGCGAACAATTCGAAGCCCTTCCCGGGTTTGACCTTCTCCCCACCAAGAAGACGGTCGACGGCGTCGAGCGCATTCTTGAGCTGCCGCTCGGTATAGGGCTTCTGAAGCCAGCCAAGCACCAGCGCCCTCGCCTCGTCCGGGATATTGTAACCGGTCGAAAGCAGCACAGGGACGCCCTTGTTTCGTGCTGCCCGAGCGAGGTCCAGGCCGGTTCGGGTACCGCTTATGCGGAGGTCGCTCAGAACCAGATCGACAGTCTCGGGATCGAGCAAAGCGACGGCCCGGTCGAAATCGTCGACCGTCGCCACCACCTCATAGCCGAGATCGGTCAACATGGTTTCATTGTCGAATGCGGTCAGCGGCTCATCCTCGACGATGAGGATCCGCTTGACGACCCGCTTACGCTTCCCGAACAGCATCACGCCCCCAAACAGGACCAACTCGCTTTGAACCCGAAACGAACGAAGGGCGATCCAGTGCCGCGGCGAGCCCCGCGAAACGCCCCGCGCGAAGACGGGCCGCAGAGGATCGCGAAGCTGCTCGCCCGTGCTGGCGTCGCTTCGCGGCGGGACGTCGAGCGGATGATTGCGGACGGCCGGATTGCCCTGGACGGCGAAGTGCTGACCACGCCTGCCACCCTTCTCGACAATCTTCGGGGGATCAGCGTCGACGGAAAGCCGGTGCAGGCTACCGAAACGACGCGCCTGTTCCGATTCTACAAGCCGCAGGGTACGATCACCGCCGCCCGCGACCCGAAAGGGCGCGCGACAATCTACGACCGCCTGCCGACCGGTCTGCCGCGACTGATGCCCGTCGGGCGGCTCGATTTTACGACCGAGGGACTCCTGCTCCTGACCAACGACGGGGAGCTGAAGCGCAAGCTGGAATTGCCCCGGACTGCCGTCGTCCGCCGCTACCGGGCGCGCGCCTTCGGGCACATCACGCAGGCCGATCTCGACCGGCTGGCCGAGGGGATCACAATCGAGGGCGTCCACTACGGTTCGATCATCGCCAACCTCGAGCGGCGAACCGGGCGGAACGGCTGGATCGAGCTCAGCCTGACCGAGGGCAAGAATCGTGAAGTGCGCCGCGTGCTCGCACATCTCGGCCTTCAGGTATCGCGGCTAATCCGCACCGCCTACGGCCCCTTCACTCTGGGTGGACTGGAGCCCGGTCGCGTGGACGAGATCGATCGCCGCGAAGTCGAAGCTTTTGGGAAAAGTCTTTAGTGCGGATCATCGCCGGCCAATGGCGGGGGCGAAAGCTGACCACTCCGGAGGGAATGGCGACCCGCCCAACCGCTGACCGCGTTCGCGAAACCCTGTTCAACATGCTCGCCAGCCGAATCGGTGCGTTCGAGGGGCTGCGCGTCGCGGACCTTTACGCCGGAAGCGGCGCTCTTGGGTTTGAGGCGCTCTCGCGCGGCGCGGATTTCGCGTGTTTTGTTGAGCAGGACGCGCGAGCGGTCGCGGCGATTCGCGCAAATGTGGACACCCTCGCCGCGACGGAGCGGGCGCAGCTGCTCGCCCGTTCGGCCTCGCCGCTGCCGCCATCGCAGCCGTTCGACCTGATCTTCGCCGATCCGCCCTACTCGCCAGGATCGGGTTCAGCGGCGGTCAAAGAGGTTCTCCGCGCCGGGTGGGCCGAGCCGGGTAGCTGGATGGCGATCGAAACCGAGCGCGGCGACGCAGTCGAAGCGAGCGATTGCCAAATAGTATCAGAACGGGATGTCGGCCGGGCGCGGCTTACTTTGCTGCGGGTTTAGCCTTCTTCGCGCTTTCGAGGATCTCCTCGAACTCTTCGGACAGCCGGGCGCCCATCGCCGCCGCCGCGGACTTGGCCGCGTCTTTCAACGCTTCCTTTGAGGATGACTGACGGCGGCGAGTGAGCCGGTGATGCGTGATCGACGCGAGCGCAGCCGCTGCTCCGGCAGCAAGCACGTCGGCGACCAGCGGACTCTCAAGCAGACCGACGAGAGCATCGGCGGCGCCACTAGCCTTGCTGCCGCTCTCCTCCTCCGTCGTAGTTTTGGCGGATGCCGCTTTCTTCGGCCTCTTTCCCGCTGCGGCGCCTTTCGGGGTCTTCTTGGGCGCCTTTTGCTTGGCGCGTGTGGACGTCTTCGCCATCAAAACCTCCCTACAGCCAGCGCCGTCAGTAGCCCATCAGCGCCAGCACTTCCCTGCGACTACGTTCGTCGGAGCGGAAGGTGCCCATCATTCGGCTGGTCGTCATCATCACGCCGGGCGTGTTCACGCCGCGTGCAGTCATGCAGGAATGGCTGGCTTCAATCACCACTGCGACCGCCTTGGGCTCTAGGTGATCCCAGATGCAATCGGCCACTTGCGCGGTCAGCCGCTCCTGCACCTGAAGGCGCCGGGCGAACCCATGCAGGACTCGGGCCAGCTTGCTGATCCCCACCACCTTGTCATTGGGAAGATAGGCGATCGCCGCCTTGCCGATGATCGGCGCGAGGTGGTGCTCGCAGTGCGACTGAAACGGAATATCCTTCAGCAGCACGATCTCGTCATAGCCGCCGACTTCGTGGAAGGTACGGCTGAGATGGTAGGCCGGATCCTGCTGGTAGCCCGCCGCATATTCGGCCCAGGCGCGTGCGACGCGTTCGGGCGTCTCCAGAAGTCCTTCACGGTCGGGATCGTCACCCGCCCAGCGGATCAGGGTCCGCACTGCCTCCTGTACGTCATCCGGCACGGGCAGCTTGGGCGGCCATTGGTAAAGGTCGCCATCGTCGGGCGTCGAACTCATCGCAGTCTCCGGCTCGGCCATTGGGGCACGGCGCTTTAGCATTAGATGCCGGAACAGCCACTATGGTGACGCTCCTCCCGAATCTAACGGGATTTCAACTAAATGGGTTCAAAGACACTCCCGGACGAGGTTTTCGCGTGGGAAGTATCAAGGGACTTTTGCGAAGCGGGCGCACGGAACCGAGTGCGAACGAAGAGTCGCGCCCGCAGACTTCGCGAGCGGAAAAGCTGCTCGAAGAGTTCGAGAACAGTGCCAAGGGCTGGTTTTGGGAAACTACGCGCGACGGTACGCTCGCCTACATCAGCAAGAGCGTCGCCGCGGCGCTCGGCCGAGAGCCGGAGGACCTAATCGACCGGCCCTTCACCGATCTCATTTCGACCGAGACGGATGACGGGGCGGCCACATCCGAACGCACGCTCGGCTTCTATCTGTCGTCCCACGTCGCGTTCCAGGACCTGATCGTTCGAGCGAAGACCAAGAACGAAATTTGGTGGTCGATCACCGGAGCGCCGATTCATGACGAGATCGGCCGCTTCTTCGGTTTCCGCGGCTTCGCCTCCGATCTGACCAAGATGCGACAGTCCGAGGTGGAGCTGGACCGGCTTGCCCGGCAGGATTCCCTTACCGGGCTGGCCAACCGCGAAATGCTTCGCCGCGCGCTCGACGACGCGCTGCTGGCGGCGGTGCGCCGGAAGCACCGTTGCTCGGTTTTCCTTCTCGATCTCGATCGTTTCAAGGCGGTCAACGACACCCTCGGCCACCCTGCCGGCGATACCCTGCTCCGGCTCGTTTCCTTGCGCCTTCGCGACGTAATCGGTGAGCTTGGACAAGTCGGCCGTCTGGGCGGCGACGAATTCGAAGTCGTACTTCCCGCCACCTCCGACAAGACCGAGCTTTCGGGCCTGGCACAGGGCATCATCGATAGCCTGTCGCGGCCGTACACGATCAACGGAACGGCGGTTTCGATCGGCGCGTCCGTCGGGATCGTCACCTCTGATTACGATGATCGCACGTCGGATGACCTGATGCGCGACGCGGACCTTGCGCTCTACGCGGCTAAAGCTGCAGGCAAGGGCTGCTTCCGCTTCTTCGCTCCGGAGATGCATGAGTCTGCCCGCCAGCGCCAGCTGATGGAGTCGGACCTCCGGGTCGCGCTGGAGAAAAACCAGCTGCACCTGGTCTACCAGCCTTGCGTCGACCCTTCGAACGAAACGGTCACCGGATTTGAGGCGCTCATTCGCTGGGAACATCCGGAGCGCGGATCGGTCAGCCCCGTCGATTTCATTCCCCTGGCGGAGGAAATCGGCCTCATCGACGAAATGGGCGAGTGGGTGCTAAGGACGGCGTGCGCAGAAGCAAGCACCTGGCCGGCGAACATCAGCGTCGCGGTCAATCTGTCGCCGATCCAGTTCAAATCCCCTGGCCTTCCGAGCACGGTGCGGATGGCGCTCAACGAGACGGACTTTCCCGCCAACCGGCTGGAGCTCGAGATCACCGAGGGCGTGTTCCTCAGCAACGACGATCACGTCCATGACATGATCGGGAGCCTGAAAGACATCGGCGTCAAACTCGCGCTCGACGACTTCGGAACCGGCTACTCGTCGCTGAGCTACCTGCAGCGAGTCCCGTTCGACAAAATCAAG
>Ga0207695_10012016_pt1 | contig 10416 bp, 11 predicted proteins | sample KBSC54metaG_FD_184354 | JGI IMG/M metagenome (GOLD analysis project Ga0207695, IMG submission 184354) | Corn rhizosphere microbial communities from Kellogg Biological Station, Michigan, USA - KBS C5-4 metaG (SPAdes) (version 2) | ecosystem: Host-associated > Plants > Roots > Rhizosphere > Soil... | reverse complement strand
CGCGCGTCTGGTCGAGGGAGGGCGGCGCTGCGCCGGCCGACGCAGCGTCGGCGGCGGGCGCCGGCGCGGGCATGCCGGCGCGCAGGCTCAGTGGCCCGCGGCGATCTTCACGCCGGCGGCCAGCTGATAGGTCGTTCCGCAGTAGGGGCAGCGGCCGCGGCCGTCATGGCTCAGGTCGATGAAGACCTTCGGGTGGCTGCTCCACAGCGGCATCTTCGGGTTCGGGCAGAAGACGACGCCGGGGCCCTGCAGGTCGCTGGCGGTGACTTCGACGACGGACGACGATTTTTCGGTCATTGCTTTCTCGGACATTTCAAGGGGATTCCGCGAAGCGGATCTCGCGCCGGCCGCAGGCCCACCCGAGGATCTGGCACGGAACCGGCTTTGCCGGGCCGTCGCCAGAGCCCCCGCGGGGGGCAGCGACCAGCGGGAGCGTGGGGGTCAACAATTCGTCAGCCACTCGGCGTACTTCGGATTGCGACCGTTGACGATGTCGAAGAACGCCGCCTGGATCTTCTCGGTGATCGGGCCGCGCGAGCCCTTGCCGAGCTCGATGCGGTCGAGTTCGCGGATGGGCGTCACTTCGGCGGCCGTGCCGGTGAAGAAGGCCTCGTCGGCGATGTAGACCTCGTCGCGCGTGATGCGCTTTTCCACCAGCTTGAGCCCCAGGTCCTGGCAGATCGCGAAGATGGTATTGCGCGTGATGCCGTTGAGCGCGCCGGCCGACAGGTCGGGCGTGTAGACGACGCCGTTCTTGATGACGAAGATGTTCTCGCCTGCGCCCTCGGAGACGAAGCCGGCCGCGTCGAGCAGCAGCGCCTCGTCGTAGCCGTCGTCCACGGCCTCCATGTTGGCCAGGATCGAGTTCGAGTAGTTCGACACCGCCTTGGCCTGCGTCATCGTGATGTTGACGTGGTGGCGCGTGTAGCTGGACGTCTTCACGCGGATGCCGCGCTTGAGGCCTTCCTCGCCGAGGTAGGCGCCCCAGGCCCAGGCCGCGACCATCAGGTGGATCTTGTTGCCCTTGGGACTGACGCCCAGCTTCTCGGAGCCGATCCAGGTGAGCGGGCGCAGGTAGCAGCTCTCGAGCTTGTTCTCGCGCACGACGGCGCGTTGCGCGTCCATCACCTCCTCCGGCGTGAAGGGGATCTTCATGCGCAGGATTTTGGCCGAGTTGAACAGGCGCTCGGTGTGCTCGCGCAGGCGGAAGATGGCGGTGGCGCCGCTGGCCGTCTTGTAGGCGCGCACGCCCTCGAAGGCGCCGCAGCCGTAGTGCAGCGTGTGCGTGAGGACGTGGATCTTGGCGTCGCGCCAGTCGACGAGCTCGCCGTCCATCCAGATCTTGCCGTCGCGATCGTCCATGCCCATGGGAATGCCTCGAAAGAATGGGAAAACCCGAATTCTAGGGCCCTGGGCGCCCGCCGGGGAGCCGGCGGCGGCCGCCGTGCGGCATCCGGCAGAATTCGCAGCCGTATGCCGTCCACGCCGCCGCCCGCCAACGTCCAGCTCGATCACGCGAGCCACCGCGCGGCCGGGACGCTGCCGCTGCGCCTGCTGGCCCACGACGTCGACCTGGCGCTCAATGTCGGCGCGCTGTTCCGCATCGCCGACGCATTGGGGGTCGAGCACCTGCACCTGACGGGCACGTCGCCGCGGCCGCCCGACCCGAAGATCCGCCGCAGCGCGCGCTCGGCCGAACGGCACGTCGCCTGGTCGCACGCAGCCGACCCGCTGGCCGTCGTCGCGCAGCTGAAGGCGCAAGGCTGGCGCATCGTGGCGCTGGAGCTGAGCACGGCCAGCGTCGAGCTGGATGCGTTCGACGTCGCGCCGGGCGAGCGCGTCTGCCTGGTGCTGGGCACGGAGAACGCGGGCGTGAGCCAGGCGCTGCTCGACGCGGCGCAGGCCACCGTGCACATCCCGATGCGCGGGCACAACTCGTCGATGAACGTGGCCAACGCGTGCGCGATCGCGGTGTACGAGATCGGGCGACGGGTCGCGGGCCCGCAGGGCGGGGCTTGACCCGTCGTATCGTTGGCGTTGCTAACCCGCGCTGCGGCCCATGAAGCCGGTGGCCAGGGCATCGGCCCAGTCGCCGCGGCCGTTGGCCTCGGCGCGGGCGGCGGCGGCCTGCCAGTCGTAGGGCGTCGAGCGCAGCTGCACATGCCACGCGCCGCGGCGATCGCGCTCCAGCAGCGCCCAGCGCGCGTCCGGCGAGCCGGTCTCGACGACGTGCGCGTACGGGTGGTCGTCCTCGTAGGCCTGCAGGCCGACGCTGCCGGGGTTGACCACCAGCGGGCCGCCGGGCACCGTCATCGCGCGCGGCACATGCGAGTGGCCGCACAGCAGCAGCGCCGACGACAAGCCGGCGCGGGGGTCGCCGGACGGGTGCTCGCCGGCGCGCTCGGCCAGCTCCACCGCGGTGGCGGCGCGCATGCCGCGCTGCCCGTCGACGCCGAAGCCGGGGGTCACCGTCTCCATGAAATAGACGAGGTCGCTGGCCGGCGTGCCGTGGCACAGCAGCACGTCGTCGGCCAGCCACTGCGTGGGGGGCAGCGCGGCCAGCCAGGCGCGTTCGTCCGCGCCCAGCGCGCGCGCGGCGTACGCGTCGGACGCACCCATGCGCGAGAGGTCCGGCGCGAGCGCCTGGCGCTCGTGGTTGCCGGCGATCGTGCGCCAGCGCCCGGACTCGGCCGCGGTGCGCGCCATCAGCCATTGCACGGTCTCGCGCGGCCACAGCGGCCCGGACGCGATGTCGCCGAGATTGACCACCAGCGCCGGCGCGGCGTGCTCGATCTGGGCCCACACGGCCTCGAGGGCGGGCAGGTTGCCATGGATGTCGGAGACGGCGGCGATGCGGAAGGTCTGCACGGTCGAGCTCGGAGCGCCGGGATGCGGCGGACTTCGCAGCGTAGCATCGCCGGCCCGATCGCCGGCGACCTCGGAGCCGCGCCAGCCGGTCGGCGCACAGGGCGTCGTCCCGACCGCACCCTCGCGCGTTCGTCGGCGGAATCCGTCGATTTGCCATCGCAAGGGATGGCGGCGCAGGCCAGGATCGCTACGATGGTCAACGCGACCATGGCGTTCGCCGACGATCGGCCATCGCCTCGGTCCAACCAACCCACTGGAGACCGCATGCCCGTCCTCGATACCCATGTCCGTGTCGCCGCCTGGCTGCACATCGTCCAAGGCGCTCTTGCCGTGTGCGTGATCGCGTTCCTCGGGATGATCTTCGGCTTCGCCGGCGCGGCCGCAGGCGCGTCGGCGCATGGCCGGGACGCGAGCATCCTGGCGTGGCTGGCCAGCTTCGGCGTGGCGCTGTTCGCCTTCATCCTCGCCTTCCCGCTGCTGGAGATCGTCGGCGGCGTGATGCTGCTGGGCGGGCGCACTGCCGGCCGCGTCATCACCCTCATCTTCAGCGTGCTGGGCCTGATGAACATTCCCATCGGCACGGCGATCGGCATCTACTCGCTGTGGGCGCTGCTGCGCGAAGCGCCGGCGGCGCCGGTCGACGCGGTGGTGGTGCAGGCGGGCATGCGCTCGACCTGACGACGGCAGGCCGGCACCCACCCGGCCATGCCGGCCGGGCGATCAGAGCCCGCGCAACACCTCGATCGCCTCCTCGATCCGCTCCACCGCGTGGATCGTCAGCCCCTCGATCGGCTTCCGGGGCGCGTTGGCCTTGGGCACGATGGCCACCGAGAAGCCCAGCTTGGCGGCCTCCTTCAGCCGATCCTGGCCGCGTGGCGCGGGCCGCACCTCGCCGGCCAGGCCGACCTCGCCGAATGCCAGGAAGCCACGCGGCAGCGCGCGGTTGCGGATCGAGCTCTGGATGGCCAGCAGCACCGCCAGGTCGGCCGCCGGCTCGCTGATGCGCACGCCGCCGACCGCATTGACGAAGACGTCCTGGTCGCCGGTGGACACGCCCGCGTGCCGGTGCAGCACCGCCAGCAGCATCGCCAGCCGGTCGCGCTCCAGGCCGACGGACAGGCGCCGCGGGCTGGGGCCGCCGGCGTCGACCAGCGCCTGGATCTCGACCAGCATCGGCCGCGTGCCCTCGAGCGTGACCAGCACGCAGCTGCCCGGCACCGGCTCGCCGTGCGTCGACAGGAAGATGGCGCTCGGATTGGCCACGCCCTTCAGTCCGCGTTCGGTCATCGCGAACACCCCGATCTCGTTGACCGCGCCGAAGCGGTTCTTGAAGGCGCGCACCAGGCGGAAGCTGGAGTGCGTGTCGCCCTCGAAGTACAGCACCGTGTCGACGATGTGCTCCAGCACGCGCGGGCCGGCCAGGCTGCCGTCCTTGGTGACGTGGCCCACCAGCACGATCGTGGTGCCGCCGGCCTTGGCCGTGCGGGTGAGCTGCGCGGAGCATTCGCGCACCTGCGCCACCGAGCCGGGCGCCGACGTGAGCTGCTCGGAGTAGAGCGTCTGGATGGAGTCGATGACGCAGAACGCCGGTTGCTCGGACTCGATCGTGGCGAGGATGCGCTCGAGGTTGATCTCGGCCAGCACGCGCACCTGCGTGCCCGGGAGATCGAGCCGGCGCGAGCGCAGCGCCACCTGGGCGCTGGATTCCTCGCCGGTGACGTACAGCGCCTTCATCCGCGTGGCCAGCGCATCGACCGCCTGCAGCAGCAGCGTGCTCTTGCCGATGCCCGGGTCGCCGCCGATCAGCACCACGCCGCCCGCCACGATGCCGCCGCCCAGCACGCGGTCCAGCTCCTCGATGCCGGTGGGCGTGCGGGCGACGTCGGTGGCATCGATGTCGGCCAGCGTGGCCACGGGCTGGCTCTTCGCGAGCGCCTGGAAGCGGTTCTTCTGAGGGCCGCCCGACGGCTCGGCGACCCCTTCCTCCAGCGTGTTCCAGGCCGAACAGTGCGGGCAACGGCCCAGCCACTTGGGATTCGTGCCGCCGCAGGCGGAGCAGGTGAAGACGGTCTTGGGAGCGGCCATGGCGCCATTGTGACACCACTGTTCAAATCCACAGGAGGCGAAATCCTGCGGATCCGGCGCCGGATGCGCCGCGCGAGCGCGCCCCGGCCGGGGCGGCGCCCGGCGGCACCGGTGCGGGGGCCGTAGACTGGCCGCATGAACGCCGCGCCCGTCGACCCGAAAGCCGCCTTCGCCGACGCCGCCGCGATCGCGTCCTACGCCGATCGCACGCGCCGCCTGGTGCCCGGCTGGGATGACCTGCAGAAGATGGTCGCGCTGCTGGTGGCCGAGCGGGTGCCCGGCGACGCCCGCGTCCTGGTGGTGGGCGCGGGCGGCGGCGCGGAGCTCGATGCGCTGGCACGCTCCCACTCGGGCTGGCGCTTCGTCGGCGTCGATCCGTCGGTGCCCATGCTGGACCTGGCGCGCGAAGTGCTGGGCCCGCGCGCCGACCGCGTCGAGTTCCACGAAGGCTACGTCGCCAGCGCATCCGCGGGCCCGTTCGACGCCGCCACCTGCCTGCTGACGATGCATTTCGTGCCGCACGCCGAGCGCCTGGCAACCTTGCGCGAGATCCATCGGCGAATGAGGCCCGGCGCGCCGTTCGTGATGGCGCACATGAGCTTTCCCCAGGCAGCCGGCGAGCGCGACGCCTGGCTCGGGCGCTACGCCGCGTTCGCGATCGCCTCGGGCGTCGACCCGGACGCGGCGCGCCGCGCTGCCGCGGCCATCGGTGCGAACCTGCCGCTCGTGGCGCCCGAGGACGAGGAGACGCTGCTCGCGAAGGCCGGCTTCGGCGGCACGCGGCTGTTCTACGCCGGGCTCGCGTTCCGCGGCTGGGTCGCGACCGCCTGAGCGCGTCCGCCGGCGAGCGGCGACGACGCCATGCGCCGTTAGGATGACGCCATGACCGATCTCACGCTGCGCCACGCCACCCTCGACGACCTCGACCAGCTCGCCCCGCTGTTCGACGCCTACCGGCGCTTCTACGAGCAGCCCGGCGACGTCGCGCGCGCCAGCGCCTTCCTGCACGAGCGCCTGGAACGCGGCGAGTCGACGATCCTCGTCGCCGAGGAGCAGGGGCAGCTGCTGGGCTTCTGCCAGCTCTACCCCAGCTGGTGCTCGGTGGTGGCGGCACGCATCTTCGTGCTGTACGACCTGTTCGTCGACCCGCAGGTGCGCCGCGGCGGCATCGGGCGCGCGCTGATGCGGGCGGCGCAGGCCTTCGGCCGCGAGGCCGGCGCCGCGCGGCTGGACCTGACGACGGCGCGCACGAACGCGCGCGCGCAGGCGCTGTACGAATCCGAAGGCTGGCAGCGCGACGATGTGTTCCTCGCCTACAGCTTCACGCTCGACCGTCAAACCCCGTGAACGTGCGCGGCGGCCGACATTCGTTCATGATGGCGGGCCGTCACGGAACACAAGCATGACCCTCGCCACCTGGATCACTTTCTTCCTCGCCTGCTGGGCGATCAGCCTGTCGCCGGGCCCCGGCGCGATCGCCGCGATGACGGCCGGGCTCAACCAGGGCTTCCGCCGCGGCTACTTCACGGTGCTGGGCCTGGTGCTGGGCATCTGGACGCAGATGATCATCGTGGTCATCGGCCTGGGCGCGATCATCAAGGCGTCGGAGACGGCGTTCACCGCGATGAAGTTCCTCGGCGCGGCCTACCTGATCTGGGTCGGCATCTCGCAGTGGCGCTCCAGCGACAAGCCGATGGTCGCCGCGTCGGGCGACGCGCCGCAGCTCACGCGCGGGCAGCTCGTCGTGCGCGGCTGGGCGATCAACGCGACCAATCCCAAGGGCACGATCTTCATGCTCGCGGTGGTGCCGAACTTCGTCGATCTCGCGCATCCGCTGCTGCCGCAGTACCTGATCATCATGATGTCGCTGTCGTTCACCGACCTCGTCGTGATGGCCGGCTACGTGGCGCTCGCCGCGAAGGTGCTGCACGCGCTGCGCGAGCCGCACCACCTGCGCGTGATGAACCGCGTCTTCGGCGGCCTGTTCGTCCTCGCCGGCTCCTTGCTGGCGAGCTTCCGCCGGGCGGCTGGATGACCGCAGCGCGCAGCGCGGAGGTGGCCTCATGAGCACCGGGACCCTCGTCGTCCTCACCGGCGCGTCGCGCGGCCTGGGCCAGGGCATCGCCGCCCGGTACCTCGCCCAGGGCGCGTTCGTGCTCGGACTGGCGCGCCACCACGCCACCGAGCTGAAGTCCGGCGACACGCTGGAGCAATGGCCGATCGACCTGGCCGACCCGCTGCCCGTCGCCGCGCGGCTGGGCGCGTGGCTGGCCGAGTTCGAGGCGCGCGCCGGCGGCAAGCCGCCCGCCCAGGTCCGCCTGATCCACAACGCGGCGATGCTCTGCGAGCCCGGCGACATCGCCGGCAGCGACCCGGCCGACCTGGCGCAGAGCCTGCGCATCGGGCTGGAGGCGCCGATCGCGCTGACGGCCGCGTTCCTGCGCGCCACGGCGCACTGGACGGGCGCCGACCGCCGCGTCCTGTTCGTGTCGTCCGGCCTCGGCCGGCGCGCGATGGCCGGCAGCGCGGCGTACTGCGCGCAGAAGGCGGGGCTCGACCACTTCGCGCGCGCCCTGGCGCTCGAGGAGGGCGCGCGGCCCGGCGGCGCACGCGTGGCGTCGGTGGCGCCGGGCATCATCGACACCGACATGCAGAAGCAGCTGCGCGGCGCCGACCCGCAGCGCTTCCCGGAACGCGCGCGCTTCGACGAGTTCCACCGCAACGGCGCGCTCGACACCCCGGCCACCGCCGCCGGCAAGCTGATCGCGCTGCTGGAGCGCGACGACTACGGCGCGAACCCGGTGGCGGACGTGCGCGGCTGAGCGAGGCGTGATGGCTTCGCGGGCAAGTCGTCGGCCCGTGCGCCAAGGTGCCAACCTGCCCGCCAAGCGGTCACCCTGCCAACCCGTCCTCCTGCGCGCAGTCGCAGGATCCACCTTCGCTGGTCATGGCCGTACCTCGGAGCGCCGGCGTGGATCCCGCGACTGCGCGCAGGACGACCGGGGGTGTCGGGGCCAGCCTTCTCAGTCGACCACGCGCACCGGCACGCGCTGCGCCAGCGCGCACATCAGCTCGTAGCCGATGGTGCCGGCCGGCCGGGCGATCTCGTCGATCGGCAGGAGGCTGCCGCCGGGGCCGTGGCCCCATAGCGTCACTTCCGAGCCGAAGCCGGCGACGGGAACCGGACCGAGGTCGACCGTGATCATGTCCATCGACACCCGGCCGACGATGCGCGTGCGCACGCCGTCCACCAGCACCGGCGTGCCCGTGGGCGCGTGGCGCGGATACCCGTCGGCGTAGCCGCAGGCCACGATGCCGATGCGCAGCGGGGCGTCGGCCGTGAAGGCGCTGCCGTAGCCGACGGTGTCGCCGGGCTGCAGCTGCTGCAGCGCGATCACCTTGCTGCGCAGCGTCATCGCCGGGCGCAGGTTCCAGTCGGCGATCGTGCGCTCCGGGTAGTCCGGCGCGCAGCCGTAGCTCATGATGCCGGCGCGCACCCAGTCGCCCGCCACGCGCGGCGCCTTGGCCAGGCGGTCGGCGCCGTGGCGCAGCGTGGCCGCGCTGTTGGCCAGCGTGCGTTCGCCGGCCATGTCGGCGGTGGCGGCCTCGAACACGGCCAGCTGCGCGGCGACGCCGCGGTCGCCGTCGGCGTCCGAGAAGTGCGTCATCAGCGAGATCTCGTCGACCTGCGGCAGCAGCTCCAGCCGCGCGCGGGCGCCGCGGAAGGCGGTGGGGGTGAAGCCGAGGCGGTTCATCCCGCTGTTCAACTTGAGGAAGACCCTGTGCGGGGTGTGGGTCTTGTGCTCGGCGAGCCAGTCGATCTGCTGCTCGCAGTGCACCGCGTGCCACAGGCCCAGCCGCGAGCACAGTTCCAGGTCGCGCTGCTCGAAGCAGCCTTCCAGCATCAGGATCGGACCGCGCCAGCCGAGGTCGCGGATGCGCCGGGCCTCGTCGAAATCGAGCATCGCGAAGCCGTCGGCGCTGCGCAGGCCCTCGAACGCGCGCTCGATGCCGTGCCCGTAGGCATTGGCCTTGACGACCGCCCAGACGCGCGCGTCGGGCGCCGAATCGCGGGCGCGGCCGATGTTGTGAGCGAGCGCTTCGGTGTGGATCAGGGCTTCGATGGGACGCGGCATCCGCCGATTCTGCCAGCCGCCGACGCGACGGCAGCGCGCCGTCGGAGGCGCCGTAGGGGGACTTTGTCACGTGCCTTCGCCGCCCGTGGAACGTGCGTTCGTCACGAAGGTGACAGGTTGCCGCGTGCTATAAAGCCGCTCGCCCTTTGGAGAGATTCCCAGGCGCGGGTCCTCCAGGGTGGCCTCGACGCCGACGATGCCGTACGAATGAAAAGAGGTTTCTACACCATCATGTCGGCGCAGTTCTTCAGCTCGCTGGCCGACAACGCCTTGTTCGTTGCCGCCGTCGAGATGTTGAAAGGCGCCGGCGCGCCGAACTGGCAGAAGACGGCGCTGGTGCCCATGTTCGCGCTGTTCTACGTGGTGCTGGCCCCGTTCCTCGGCGCATTCTCCGACGCGGTGCCCAAGGGCCGCGTGATGTTCTACTCGAACGCCATCAAGGTGGTGGCCTGCCTGATGATGCTGTGGGGCAGCCATCCGCTGATCGCGTACGCGTTCGTCGGGCTGGGGGCCGCCGCGTATTCGCCGGCCAAGTACGGCATCCTCACCGAGTTGCTGCCGACGTCGCAGCTGGTCAAGGCCAACGGCTGGATCGAGGGGCTGACCATCCTGTCGATCATCGCCGGGGCGGTCCTGGGCGGCCAGCTGATCGGGCCGCGGATCTCGCCGCACCTGCTGGCGGTCCAGATCCCGCTCCTGAACTTCGGCATCCAGACGCCGGCCCAGGCGACGGTCGCCTTCATGGTGGTGCTCTACGTCATCGCCGCGGCCTTCAACCTGCGGATCCCGCGCACGGATACGCCGCTGGAGCCCTTCGGCGGGCGGGCGCTCGAGCTGGTGCGCGACTTCAGCCAGTGCAACGCGCGCCTGTGGGACGACAAGCTGGGCCAGATCTCGCTGGCGACGACCACCTTGTTCTGGGGCGTGTCGGGCAACCTGCGCTACCTCGTGCTGGCCTGGGCCGGCGTCGCGCTCGGCTACGACATCCCGCACGCGACGCTCCTGCTGGGGGTGGTCGGCCTCGGGACGGTCGCCGGCGCCGTGCTCGCCGCGCTGACCGTTCGGCTCGTGCACGCGACGCGCGTGATCCTCCTCGGCGCCGCGCTGGGCGGGGCGGTCATCGCCATCAACACGATGCACAACGTCTGGATCGCCGGCTCCTTCCTCGCGGTGCTGGGCGCGATCGGCGGCTTCATGGTCGTGCCGATGAACGCGCTCCTGCAGCACCGTGGCCACAACCTGATGGGCTCGGGCCGCTCGATCGCGGTGCAGAACTTCAACGAGCAGGCCGCCATCCTCGGCCTGGGCGCGTTCTATTCCGCCCTGA
>Ga0207695_10012014_pt1 | contig 10418 bp, 8 predicted proteins | sample KBSC54metaG_FD_184354 | JGI IMG/M metagenome (GOLD analysis project Ga0207695, IMG submission 184354) | Corn rhizosphere microbial communities from Kellogg Biological Station, Michigan, USA - KBS C5-4 metaG (SPAdes) (version 2) | ecosystem: Host-associated > Plants > Roots > Rhizosphere > Soil... | reverse complement strand
GGGCAGATCTTCTCGATCGCGGCCATCGCGGCCTGGACGGCGAGCGGCAGCACTTCGGACGGCAGATTATTGAATGCGCCCGGGAACAGGTTCGCGTCGACGGGCGCCAGCTTGAAGCCGGCGTTGCGCAGGTCCACCGAACAATAGAACGGCGGGGTGTGTTCCTGCCATTCGAGCCTGAACCAGCGTTCGATCGCAGGCGTCGCGTCGAGAATCTTCTGCTCGAGTTCGAGCAGCGGACCGTTCAACGCGGTAACGAGGTGGGGAACCATGAATCACTCGCGAGCGGGAGAATGAAGATTGTAGAGCAATTGCTCTGCCCATTTGGGGATTGTTCCCGGCTTCACAAGGATTTGGAGGAAGTTTTCGGCTATTGACCCGATAGGTCGAAGGGTTATGCGCTGCCGCGGCGCGACGCAGGAGAAAAAAACGCCCGCCGGGTGGGCGGGCCGAAGTCGCTGCGCTCATTCGTGGCGGGCGCCGTCTGCGCGGCGGCCCGCCGTGATCCGTACGACTTATTCGACGTGCTCGCCGTGCAGCACCACGTCGAGGCCTTCGCGCTCTTCCTCCTCGCTCACGCGAAGGCCGATCGTCAGGTCGATCAGCTTCAGCAGCACGAAGCTCAGCACGCCGCTGTATACCAGCGTGATCAGCACGCCCTTCGCCTGCAGCAGCAGGCTGCCGTCGAAACCGCCGATGTCCTTGACCGCGAACACGCCGGTCAGCAGTGCACCGAGCACCCCGCCCACGCCGTGCACGCCGAACGCGTCGAGCGAATCGTCGTAGCCGAGCTTCGACTTGAGCCACGTCGCCGACCAGTAGCACACGACGCCGGCCGCGATGCCGATCACGAGCGCACCCGGCACGCCGACGAAGCCGGCCGCCGGCGTGATCGCGACGAGACCCGCGACCGCACCCGAGACGATGCCGAGCACCGACGGCTTGCCGTGCGTGAGCCACTCGGCGAACATCCAGCCGAGCGCCGCGCACGCCGTCGCGATTTGCGTCGTCAGCATCGCGAAGCCGGCACGGCCGTCGGCCGCGACCGCGGAACCCGCGTTGAAGCCGAACCAGCCGACCCACAGCATCGAGCCGCCGATCATCGTCAGCACGAGGTTGTGCGGCGCCATCGATTCACGGCCGAAGCCGACGCGCTTGCCGAGCATCAGGCACGACACGAGGCCCGCGATACCGGCGTTGATGTGCACCACCGTGCCGCCCGCGAAGTCGAGCACGCCGTCCGCCGACAGCCAGCCGGTCGGCTCCCACACCATGTGCGCGATCGGCACGTAGACGATCAGCGACCAGAGCGTCATGAACACGAGCATCGCCGAGAACTTCATCCGGTCGGCGAACGCGCCGCAGATCAGCGCCGGCGTGATGATCGCGAACGTCATCTGGTAGACGAAGTAGACCGATTCCGGAATCGTCGTCGCCAGGTGGCTGACGGTCAGCGTGGTCGCCTTGTCGCCCTTCACGTAGGTCATTCCGTGCAGGAACACACGCGACAGGCCGCCGATGAAGCCGTTGCCCGGCGTGAACGCGAGGCTGTAGCCGACCACCGTCCACAGCACCGTGATCAGCGCGGTGATCGCGAAGCTCTGCATCACGGTCGCGAGCACGTTCTTCTTGCGGACCATGCCCGCGTAGAACAGCGCGAGGCCGGGGATCGTCATGAACAGCACGAGCGCGGTGGACGTCAGCATCCACGCGGTGTCGCCGGCGCTGATCTTCGACGAATCGACGGAGAACGGCGCGGTCGGCGCGGCGGGTGCGGCCGGCGCGGACGCAGCCGCGGCAGCCGATGCGTCGGCGGCCGACGCGGGGGCGGCGGCAGCAGGCGCCGAAGCGTCGGTGGCGGCCGGGGCCGAAGCGGCCGAAGCGGCCGGCGTGGCGGCTGCCGTTGCATCGGACGCCGTTGCGGCGGGCGCGGACGCGGCCGAAGCCGCGTCGTCGGCGAGCGCGGGGCCGACACCGGCCGCGATCAGCGAGCCTGCCATCAGCAGGGACATCAGAAGTTTGCGCATCTCGGGTTTCCTCTTGTTGCTTGTCTTTGTCTGTTACAGCGCGTCTGCGCCGGTCTCCCCGGTCCGGATCCGGATCACCTGCTCGATCGGCGTGACGAAGATCTTCCCGTCGCCGATCTTGCCGGTGCGCGCGGCCCGCTCGATCGCCTCCACCGCCTGGTCGACGAGATCGTCGGACACGGCCGCCTCGATCTTCATCTTCGGCAGGAAATCGACCACGTATTCGGCGCCGCGGTACAGCTCGGTGTGCCCTTTCTGGCGCCCGAAGCCCTTCACCTCCGTCACCGTGATGCCCGAGACGCCGAGCGCGGAGAGCGCTTCGCGCGTCTCATCGAGCTTGAACGGCTTGATGATTGCGGTAATCAGTTTCATGAAGTCCTCTCGCTGGGTGGTCCCGTCGAATTGGTTGGAATGGTGTGACGGTCTCTTCCCAGCAACTCGCATGCCATGTTTGCGCGAGGACCGTCTCGAACGGCTCCGAAAGGGGGGCGCATCACCCGTTGAAAGGTGGGGAAGCCCGGCCGAACGGTCAACGTGGGCCCGGTTTGCTGGCGCGTCGAAAGGATCGTTGCTAGAGTGCACGCACGTCCCGGTTCACCGGGCCATTCACCCATGCGGGCGCCATGCCCGGAATTCGCGCCAGCGGCGCACCATTTCCGGTCATGCGTGCATCATGGGCACGTACGCAACTGAAGATGCACATTTTTTGTGCAAGGAAGGGATATCTCATGAAGCAACCCAGCGATGTTTTCAACGACCTGCAGTCGCGCGTCAGCGACCTGCTGAAAAACTCGCCGGCCAAGGATGTCGAGCGCAACGTGAAGGCCATGCTGTCGCAAGGCTTCTCGAAGCTCGATCTCGTCACGCGCGAGGAGTTCGACACGCAGGCACAGGTGCTCGCCCGCACCCGCGTGCGTCTCGAGGAACTCGAAAAGCGCGTCGCGGAACTCGAGCAGAAGCTCGCAGCGCCCCAGGCCTGACGCCCCCCTGACCGACCGGTCCGGGCGCGGGCCGCCTCGTGCGGCCCGCGCCTGCCCCGCCAGTCGGCCAGTCAGCAAGCCGTTTCGTCGTTCCGTCGTTCTTCGCAGTCCCCCGCTCTTCGCTGTTCCTCGTTCTTCGCTGTTCGTAATTCCTCGTTCTTTCTCGCGCCACGCCGGCAAGCGCGCACCGATTCCTCCGATTCCCGCGGCATGCGGCCCCGAACGGCCGTTGCCCGTCCGATTCATTTACAGGAGCCTCGCCATGTCGCTCGCCGTGGTGCGCAGTCGCGCGCCGGCGGCCGGCCGCGCGCCGGACGTCACCGTCGAAGTCCATCTTGCCAACGGGTTGCCGTCGTTCTCGATCGTCGGCCTGCCCGATCTCGAAGTCCGCGAAAGCCGCGAGCGCGTGCGCGCCGCGCTGCAGAACTGCGGATTCGAATTCCCTGTGCGCCGCATCACGGTCAACCTCGCACCGGCCGACCTGCCGAAGGAGTCCGGCCGCTTCGACCTGCCGATCGCGCTCGGCATCCTCGCCGCGAACGGCCAGATCCCGGCCGATGCGCTGGCCGGCCGCGAATTCGCGGGCGAGCTGTCGCTGACCGGCGCGCTGCGGCCGATGCGCGGCGCGTTCGCGATGGCGTGCGGCGCGGCACGCGACTGGCGCGCGGGTGAAACCGGACCGGGCGTCGGTTCCGGCGCGATGTCCGACCCGGCGGCCGCGTCGCGCCCGCCCGAGCTGTACCTGCCGCTCGACAGCGCCGCCGAGGCCGCGCTCGCGCCGGGCGTCACGGTATTCGGCGCGCCCGACCTTCCCGCGCTGTGCGCGCACCTCGCCGGTGCGCCGGACGCGCGGCTCGCACCGGTCGCGGCGCCCTGCCTCGACGGCGAGCCGGCGCCGGCCGCCCCCGATCTCGCGGACGTCATCGGCCAGCGCGGCGCCCGGCGCGCGCTCGAAGTGGCCGCCGCGGGCGGGCACCACATGCTGATGATCGGGCCGCCCGGCGCCGGCAAGTCGATGCTGGCCGCGCGGCTGCCGGGCCTCCTGCCGCCGCTGACCGACGACGAGGCGCTGACGTCGGCCGCGCTCCTTTCCGCGAGCCGCATCGGCTTCTCGCCCGCGCAGTGGCGGCGGCGGCCGTTCCGCTCGCCGCATCATTCGTCGAGCGCCGCTGCATTGGTCGGCGGCCGCAATCCGCCGCAGCCGGGCGAGATCACGCTCGCGCACCTCGGCGTGCTGTTTCTCGACGAGCTGCCCGAATTCGACCGGCACGTGCTGGAAATGCTGCGCGAACCGCTGGAAGTCGGCCGCATCACGATCTCGCGCGCGGCGCAGCAGGCCGATTTCCCTGCCGCGTGCCAGCTGATCGCCGCGATGAATCCGTGCCCGTGCGGCTGGCACGGCGATCCGTCCGGGCGCTGCCGCTGCTCGCCGGACGTCGCCTCACGCTACCTGCGCAAGCTGTCGGGGCCGCTGCTCGACCGGATCGACATCCAGATCGACCTGCCCGCGCTGTCGCCGGCCGAACTCGCCGCGCGCGCGACCGCGCACGGCGAATCGAGCGCCACGGTCGCCGCGCGGGTCGCCCAGGCGCGCGCGCTGCAGTTCGAACGGCAGGGCAAGACGAATCACATGCTGAGCGGTCGCGAGACCGACGACCTGTGCCGCCCGACCGACGACGGCGAGCGGCTGCTGCGCGAGGCAGGCGAGCGCTTCGGCTGGTCGGCTCGCGCGTATTTCCGTGTCTTGAAGGTCGCGCGCACGATCGCCGATCTGGCCGGCGATCCGTTTCCGACGGCCGCGCAGATCGCAGAGGCGATCCGCTATCGGCGCGCGCTCACGGCGCTGTGAGCGCCCTCGGAGGACAAAATCCGGCTGTCAAGACTTGACTTATGCACAATTTAGCGAATCTGGCCCCGGATCGCCGCTCGCGAGCACGTTGCCATCGCGAAATCCGTATCCCCTTGTTTTTATTGATTTTTCTCAAATGGCACCGAAGTTGTGAAATGCGCCGGAAGGCCGGCTGGTGCGGCTTTGCGCAAGATTCGCCCGACTTTTCAACAAAGTTATCCACATGCGCTGTGGATAGCTGAAAAATCCCCGCAAAATCCGGAGATTAGCGTCGAAAGCTGCGAATGAACTTTCAGTTGTCACAACGTGTCAGAGCGCCGTCGCCGGCCGGTGTCAGTCCAGTTTGAACGAGCCGAAAAACTGGTCGAGCTGTTCCTGGGCGAGCGGCCCGTCGGCGATCACGACGGCCTGATACGCATGCCGGCCGCGCGCCACGAGCCGCGCGACGATCGTCTTGTGCGCGTGGTCGCCGCCGCTGGCCGCGCCCGCGACCCGCAGCTCGAGCCCGTTCACAGCACCGCCGGCCGCGAGCGGCACCGGCACCGAGGCCGTCTGCGGCGCGCCGTCGAGATTACGCGACAGCCCGGCGCGCAGGAACTCGAGCGCCGCGCGACGCGTGTCGTCGAGGTCGTCCGGCAGCGTCAGCGTGCCGACCGCGAACACCGCGCCGTCGACGTGCGCGGCCTGCATCCGCATCGGCATCGATGCGCCGCCCACCGCTATCGGGTGGTCCTCGACGGTCGGCTTCGCCGGCAGGTCGATCGTATAGCCGGCGTCGTTGTGCAGCGTGCGCCAGTCATAGGACGGCGAGCACGCGGCCAGCGCCGCGCTCACGCACGCGAGCGCGGCGAAGTGTCGCAGCGGACGAAAAAGGGGGCGCAACGAATCGATGACTTCCTTCGGCATGGCAGGGATCGAGCAGGCAAAACGCTCATTATCCGCGAAGGCTGACACCGCGGATCCGTGGCCGCCACCGGTGCGTGCCGCGCATTCGCGCTAAAATGAGCGCCGAATTTCGACGTCCTTTGCATCGATCCGCGTCATCGACCGACTCCGAGAGCACCAGATGAACACCACGCCTCCCGCCCAGCGCCGCACCGGCCCCGCCCGCTATATCGTGGCGGCGGTCGTCGTCGCGGCCATCGCCGTTGCCGGCTTCTTTGCGTTCAACGGCAAGTCCAGCGTGCCGGACGCCACGTTCACGCTGCTGTCGGGCCAGAAGGTGTCGACGGCCGGCGACCTGAAGGGCAAGGTCTATCTCGTCAATTTCTGGGCGACGAGCTGCGCGACCTGCATGCAGGAAATGCCGCAGATGGTCGAGACCTACAATCGCTTCAAGGGTCAGGGGCTGGAATTCGTCGCGGTCGCGATGAACTACGATCCGCCGATGTACGTCGCGAACTATGCGCAGACGCGCCAGCTGCCGTTCAAGGTCGCGCTCGACGACGGCAGCGTGGCGAAGCAGTTCGGCAACGTGCAGCTCACGCCGACGACCTTCGTCGTCGACAAGAACGGCAAGATCCTGAAGCGCTACGTCGGCGCACCGCAGTTCGCGGAACTCGACGCGCTGCTCAAGAAGGCGCTCGACGGCAACGCGGCCTGAGCGCCGCCGCTCGATTCCGCTCGCAGGGTGCCCGCAGCCCTGCTCCGCAAAACGGACCGCACTGCGGTCCGTTCGTTTTTCAGCGCTCGGTTTCGCCTTTCGCCGACAGCCCGTAGCGCTTCATCTTCTCGTACAGCGTCGCCTTGCCGACATGCAGCCGGTCGGCCGTCGCGGCCACCGCGCCGCCCGTCTGGTTCAGCGCCTGCGCGATCACCGCGCGCTCGAACTGTTCGATGCGCTCCTTCAGCGTCTGGTCGCTCTCGGCATCGTCACCGCTCGCGCCCGCATCCTGCGGCATGTCGGCGACGCCGAGCACGAAGCGGTCCGCCGCGTTGCGCAGCTCGCGCACGTTGCCGGGCCAGTCGCGCTGCATCAGGCTCGCGCGCTGCCGGTCGGTCAGCACCGGGGCCGGCCGCCCGTAGCGCACGGCCGCGTCGAGCATGAAGTGCTCGAACAGCGGCACGATGTCCTCGCGGCGCTCGGCGAGCGGCGGCAGCGCGATCGTCACCACATTGAGGCGGTACAGCAGGTCGCGCCGGAACGTGCCGGCCGCGACGAGCTCGCTCATGTCGCCCTTCGCGGCCGCGACGACGCGGCAGTTCACGCGGATCGGCTGGTTCGAGCCGAGCCGCTCGAGCACGCCGTCCTGCAGCACGCGCAGCAGCTTTACCTGCAGCGCGAGCGGCATGCTTTCGATTTCGTCGAGGAACAGCGTGCCGCCGGACGCATATTCGAGCTTGCCGACGCGGCGCTTCGCGGCACCCGTGAACGCGCCGGGCTCGTAGCCGAACATCTCCGACTCGAACATCGGCTCGGGCAGCGCGCCGCAGTTCACCGCGATGAACGGCTTGTCGCGCCGCGGCGACAGCTCGTGCAGGCTGCGCGCGATCAGCTCCTTGCCGGCGCCCGTGTCGCCGTTGATCAGCACCGAGGCGTCGGTGGGCGCGACGTTCGCGATCAGCTTGCGCACCTGTTCGATCGCCGGGCTGCGGCCGATGATGCGCGGCGCGACGATGTTCTGCCCGGCCAGCTCGCGCCGCAGCGCATGGTTCTCGAGCACGAGTTCGCGCCGCTCGAGCGCGCGGCGCACGGTCTCGATCAGCCGTTCGGCCGCGAACGGCTTTTCGATGAAGTCGTACGCGCCGTCGCGCATTGCCTGCACGGCCATCGAGATGTCGCCGTGGCCGGTGACGAGGATCACCGGCACGTCGGGCACGCGCTCGCGGCACTGCGCGAGCAGGTCGAGCCCGCTCGCCCCGGGCAGCCGGATGTCGCTGACGATCACGCCGGCGGTTTCCGCGACGATCGCCTTGTCGGCCGCCTCGGCCGATTCGAACCCGACGACGTCGAACCCCGCGAGCTGGAGGCTCTGCACGCTCGCCCGGCGAACGAGCGCGTCGTCTTCGATATAGATCACTTGCAGCCGGTTGGCCATCGTAGTCACTTGCTCCTGGCACGCCGCGCGGGGGAAGCGCGCGGCTCTCGTTGATGCCGGTCGTGCGGCGAACGGCCCTAGCGCGAGCCCGCCGGCTCGGACAGGGAGTCCGGATGATGCGTGCGCGTGCGCCGCAGCGTCAAGACGAACAGCGCGCCGCCGGACGGCGCATTGCGCGCGGTCAGCGCGCCGCCCGCGTCGCTCGCGATCGACGACGAGATCGCGAGGCCGAGCCCGAGCCCGCGCCCCATTTCCTTGGTTGTGAAGAACGGTTCGAACAAGCGCGGCAGCAGGTCGGGCGCGATACCCGGGCCGTTGTCGCGCACCTCGACCGCCAGCGTCGCGACCGACACCGCGATCGTCACTTCGATCGCCGGCGCCGTGACACCCGCGACCGCGTCGAGCGCGTTGCCGAGCAGGTTGATCAGCACCTGTTCGAGGCGCAGGTCCTCGCAGCGGGCGACGAGGTCCGGATAGTCGCGCGCGAGGTCGAGCGGCGCATCCTGCGCGGGCGACACGGTCGCATCCTGCAGCGTCAGCGTGAGGGCGACGCCGCGCAGCCGCTCGCCGAGCAGCGACAGCACGCTGCGCAGCGCGCGCACGACCAGCGCCTGTTCGTTGCGCGGCTTCGCGCGGCCGACGAACAGCTTCAGCTGGTTGGTGATCTTGCCCATCCGCTCGGTCAGCGCGGCGATCGCCTCGAGGTTCTCGCGCGCGGCTGCCTGCTCGCCGCGATCGAGCAGCACGCGCGTGTTGTCGGAGAAGCTGCGCAATGCCGCGAGCGGCTGGTTCAGTTCATGCGTGATGCCGGCCGCCATCTGGCCGAGCGCGGCGAGCTTGCTCGCCTGGATCAGTTCGTCGTGCGCGGCGCGCAATTCCTGTTCCGCGCGGATCCGGTCGCCGACTTCCTTCTGCAATTGCTCGTTCGCTTCCGACAGATCGGCCGTGCGTTCCTCGACGCGCCGGTTCAGCTCCGCATACGCCTGCTGCAGCAGCGCGCGGCCGCGGATCATCTCGCGCACGCGCGCGCGGCGCATGCGCCAGTAGAACGCGAGCAACGCCACCGACACGAAGCCGAAGCCTGTGACGATGGTCGCGTTGCGCGCATCGGCGTCGATCGGTGCGATCGGCGCGAGCGTGACGAGCAGCCAGTCGGGTTCGCCGATCCGCCGCTTGCTGGCCAGGAAGCGCGGTGCGCGCAGGCCCGGGCCTACGCCGGCCGCGCCGAGGCGCACGATCTCCGCGTCCGCGCCGAGCACCTGCTCGACGCGCAGCGGCAGCGGCGTGACGGGCTGCTGCGCGTACTGGCGCGTCTCGTAGATCGACGCGGCGACGGGGCCCGTCAACGGATGCAGCGTGTGGTATTTCCACGCGGGCACGGACGAGAGAAACACGACGCCGTGATCGTCCGCGACGACGAGCGGTTCGGACGCGTCGGCGCCCTGGAACCATTCGAGATTGAGTTTCACGACGACGACACCCACGATCTTGCCGTCGCGCCGCACCGGCTGCGAGATGTAGTAGCCGGGGTCGCGCGAGATCGTGCCGATCCCGAAGAAGCGGCCGACCCGGCCGTTCATCGCGTCGATGAAATAAGGACGGAAGCGGTATTCGATCCCGACGAAGCTGTCGGGCGCGCGCCAGTTGCTGGCGGCGACGCACAGGCCGTCCGCGCCGACCACGTAGGTGACGGTCGCGTGCGCGTGTTCGTTGAGATCTTCGAGATAGCGGTTCGCGCGCCCGGTGAAATCGGTGCGCTTCGGCTCGGCGAGCAGGTCCTGCACGTACGGATGGCTGCCGAGCAGATAAGGCAGCGATTCGTAGCGGTCGAGCGTGCTCTTGAGCGCGTTGGTGGTGCGGTCGACGCGCACCGCGGCGTTGCGCTGCAGCTCCGCGACGCCGCGCCGCCACGTGATGGTCCACGTCAGCGCGCACGCCGCCGCGAGCGCGACGGCAAGCACGACGAGGATGAGCAGGCGGCGCTTCACGGACGTGACTTCCTGGCGATGCGGATCGCCTATTGTGTCATAGGGCTCCGCATCACCGGCCCGACCGCCCCGGCCGCCGCGCGGCGCGGCGGCCGCGGGCGGAACCGCCGCCTGCTCGCTCATGGTGTCAGACGCCGGCCGCCTCGGTCGTCTTGACTTCGCCGCCGCCGGTCAGCGCCTGGCGCAGCTTGTTGCGGTCGAGCTCCTTCTCCCACGCCGACACGACCACCGTTGCGACACCGTTGCCGACGATGTTGGTCAGCGCGCGGCATTCGCTCATGAAGCGGTCGATGCCGAGGATCAGCACCATGCCCGACAGCGGGATCGTCGGCACGACGGCGAGCGTCGCGGCGAGCGTGATGAAGCCCGCGCCCGTGACGCCGCTCGCGCCCTTCGACGTCAGCATCGCGACCGCGAGCAGCGTGAGCTGCTGCATCCACGTCAGTTCGATGTTGGTCGCCTGCGCGATGAACAGCACGGCCATCGTCATGTAGATGTTGGTGCCGTCGAGGTTGAACGAGTACCCGGTCGGCACG
>Ga0207695_10012009_pt1 | contig 10420 bp, 10 predicted proteins | sample KBSC54metaG_FD_184354 | JGI IMG/M metagenome (GOLD analysis project Ga0207695, IMG submission 184354) | Corn rhizosphere microbial communities from Kellogg Biological Station, Michigan, USA - KBS C5-4 metaG (SPAdes) (version 2) | ecosystem: Host-associated > Plants > Roots > Rhizosphere > Soil... | reverse complement strand
GTCCATGTTTCCGAAGATCTCCCCCCAGGCGCCCGGAGCAATCCGCGCGCAGTTAGATACTCTACGGAATCGAAAAGCTGCGCTCGACGAAGCGATCGCTTCGCTGGAGCGCTACGCGGTTCACGCGATCCCACCGGTTGAACTAATTCCCCGGCGAGGCGCCAAAGTGGTTCAGATAAAGAGTGACGCACGGTTAGCCGGAGCGGCTTAGCCAAAGATTACGCGATTTTCGCGTGGGGCGGTCCAACCCCGTCGGCGCTGTTGTAACCTGAGTGGGTATACGTGCGCCTTTTCTGATGAACAAATCTAGTTTGCGCTACCGCCGGGCGAAGAAACGAGGCAGCGGGCGTTAGCGATGCTGATTGAATTCGAGCTCATTGAAAAAGCAAGAAGCGGGGATGACGCAGCTTTCAATCTGGTTGTCAAGGCTTACCGCAAGCGGATACTCGGAACCATCGCGCGCTTGATCGGACGGCCGGAAGATGTAGAGGATGTGGGCCAGGAGGTGTTTCTCCGGCTGTATTATTCGCTGGATCAGTTGCGGGCCGCGGAAGTGTTCGAGCCTTGGTTGTACCGCCTGACAGTGAACGCGGCTTACGATTATTTGCGGCGGCAGAAGCGCCGGCACGAAAGCCGGATGTCGGATCTGAGCGAGCAGCAGGTAATGATGGCGGACGCATCCGCCGGCGGGAAGCGGCAGACCGAGGAACTGCGGCGGACGAAGGTTCGCGAAATGGTGCAGTCCCTCCTGGAAAAGGTTTCCGAAGAAGACCGGATTCTGCTGCTGATGAAGGAAGTGGAAGGCTTGTCGCTGAAAGAACTGGAACAGATCTACAAGGTGAATGAGAATGCCTTGAAGGTGCGCCTGTTTCGAGCGCGGCAGAGAGTTTTAAAGGCATTTGAGGCGGGCGAGGTTTGACGGCGGGGGCCCCCTTGAATTTGCGGGCGAGGAGCATATAATGGACCGGATGGACCAGGATCGAGTAGGCGACAAGCTAGATCCCGTGTGGGCCGAATACCGGGATGCTTGTCCGGACATAGAACCCGGCGCGCACTTCATGCCCCAACTGTGGCAGCGAATTGAAACCCAGCGAACGACCGTAGCCTCATCCTGGTTCCGCCTGTGGGCCGAAGTGTGGGTGGTGGCTACCGTGACTCTCGCGATCGTGATGGGCGCGATCCTGATTCCGCGTTTTCAAACCAATCCTCCCGCGTATCTGGCGAGCTATGTGGATGTGCTGGCGGCGGCGGATTCCGCCAATGACGGCGTAATGCTCCCGGTAGGGGAAACGCAATGAGATTGACGCGCTGGACAGTCGCGTTATACATGGCGTTGGTGTTCGCATGCGGCGCCGTGGTGGGGGCATTCGGGCACCGCCTATACACGGTTTCAGGCGTCAGCGCCAATGTTACGCAGCGCAATCCCGAAGAGTTCCGCAAGCGGTTCATGGCGGACCTGAAGGGCCGGCTGCAACTCAACGACGATCAGGCAGCCAAACTGGACGTCATCATGGACGAAACCCGCGCGCGGTTCCGCCAGGTACGGGACAAGTTCGAGCCTGAGATGCAGAAGATCCGGGACGACCAGCGGCAGAGAATCAGCGAATTGCTCTCCCCCAGCCAACAGGCCGAGTGGCAAAAAATTATTGAAGAACGGCAACGGCGGCGCGAGAGCAAGAAGGACAGAGAAGCGGCGTCTCCGGCGCAGCGGTAATTTGGGCTCGCGCAGGCGAACCGCGTGCCCAGAGCGTATTTATGCGACGGGCTGTTTCTTCTTGGCCTCGGCGGCCTCGCGGACCTTCTGATACTTCTTCTGGAAACGGTCGACGCGTCCCTCGGTGTCAATCAGCTTCTGCTTGCCGGTGAAGAACGGGTGGCAACTGGAGCAGATTTCTACGCGGATGTCGCCTTTATGCGCCGAACGGGTGCGGAACTTATGTCCGCAGGCGCAGGTCACATTCACTTCTTCGTAGGCGGGGTGGATACCAGGTTTCATGGCGAGGCTCTTAAACTTTCCTTGGGAATTTCCATCTTAGCACAGGCCTGCGCGGTTCTCGCGGCGGCTTCCTCCGTGCTCGGGGCAGTCTCCTCAGTTCTGGGGCGGCGTGCGCGGTTTGGGGCGACCTCCTCAGTTCTCGGGGCGCATCCTCCGTGCTCGGGGCGATCTCCTCAGTTCTGGGGCGGCGTGCGCGGTTTGGGGCGACCTCCTCAGTTCTCGGGGCGGCCGGTAACGCGTTTACGCCAGCGGCGGGCGCGGCTTGCGTCAAGCATTAGGGGACTTCGGTGGTCAGACTTTGCGATTGGCTGGCGGAGCCCCGGGTTATGAAGCTGTTGGCAACCTGCCAGACGCTGGAGACATTGGAAGCACTCGAAAGAAACAGACAGGCGGAAATTAATAAGAGGAAAGTTAGCAAGAGTGTGTACTCAGACACATCTCCCCGTCCTCGTCTCGCCATAGCCGCATTCACGGGAATTGAAATGCTGTTGCCGGGAGCACGTCAACCGTCATCGGTTTCGCCAGCCAGCGCGGCGGCGCTGGCTGGCAGGAGTTGCATCGCGACAGGAGAGTTCTCGCCTTTTTCGACCTAGAACGAAATCCTGGCGTTCACTTGCATGACCCGCGCTCCGAGAGTATCGGTGAGCTGACCGAACCGTGCGTTATTCACGCTGGTTTGCAGGCCGGTGAGGTTCGTATGGTTGAAGGCGTTAAACATGTCGGTCCGGATCTGCAATTTAAGATTTTCGCGGAGCGTGAAATTCCTCGCGATGCTGAAGTTTAGATTCCAAAGCCCGGGCGCGCGAACCGAACCAGGACCCGAGTTGCCGTCCCGGATGGCGGCGCCGGCTTTGCCGATGGGAACTAACTTGAAGGCGGCCGGGTTGAGATACCGAAGCGTGCTCTGGTAATCGGGCAGCACCGCGTTACCTCCGACATAATCTGCCCGTTGTGCCGACGTGGTTGAACTTTGGGTAATAATTACCGGAAGGCCGGTCTGGGCGCTGAAGATGCCCGTGAGCTGCCACCCACCCAAGCCGTGCCGGACGAGCGCGTTTTGTCCCTTGAAAAGCGGCAATTGGTACATCCACGAGCCCGAAAAATAGTGCGTTATATCGGAAGAAGTGGGACCGCGGTCTGCTCTTAAGTCGAAGAAGTTCTGATTGCGCGTGCCGTTTTCGCCATCGTAGTAGACCCCAGTATCGCCGCCGCCGTTGCCCAGGGCCTTCGACCAAGTATAATTCGCATCGAAACTGAAGCCGCTGGAGAAGCGCTTCCTGAACGAATTCTGCCATCCGTAATACACCGTGCTCTGTGAATTGTCGATATAGTACGGCTGTCCCAAGATGTTAGGATTCGGCCGAAGACCGGTCACGCGATCCACAACGTTCGCAACCCGAAATTCGGGGAACTTCACCCCTCGTGTTCCGACAATCGCCGACTGGAACACCATGGTAGATGTCACCTGCCGCTGCACGTCCAGCGTATATTGCATGACGTAAGGATTCTGCAGGTCAGGATTGTAGATTGCCGTTATGTTTCTCACATTTGGATTGCTTTTGACAATCTGCTGGGTGTAGTTGTAGAGCTGATCGTTGTAAACCGGGTATTTAATTCCGAAGCTCGCGATATCCGCCGCAGCGAACGTAGCCGCTCGGGGAATGTTAGGGCCAGGCGAAACCAGATTCCAGAAATTTTCCGGCTGCAAGTTGCTAAACATAAGGCCGTAGCCTCCGCGGATAACGGTCTTGCTCTGTCCATCGGGATTGTAAGCAAAACCAAATCTGGGGGCAAAGTTGACGGGGTCGCTGTTGTACGGCTTGGAACGGTCCCGAAACGGTCCAACGTTGAACCTGCCGTCCATACTCAAGAAACTCGGATTGTACAACCCAGCGTCGGGCGCCCCGGTCCCTCCCTCTGCGACGAAGTTGGAGTAATAGTCGTAACGAATACCGAAGTTCAGACTCAACTTGGAAGTGGCACGCCAGTCATCCTGCGCAAAAAAACCAAACTCATACATGTGTCCGCTGTATATCCCCGATCCGAGGCTTGCCAGCACCTGGCTGGGTTTATTTGCAAGCAAGTCAGCCAGGCTGGAGTAGGTCATGTCAGGGATCTGAGGATTATTGCGGGTTCCCACGGAGCGATGATAATCGCCCCCAAACTTCAAGGAGTGCCGCCCGATATAGCGAGCGTATTTTTCCGAAATCTGCATCAGGGGTCCGCCGGAGTGATTGATCTCCCCATTAGGTCCGCTCCATCCAATAGCGGAGGCTAAAATATCGGGAATCCGCTCTCCGTAAGGGTAACTTTCGGTTGATTGCAGAGGATTTTTCAAACTAAAGAATTGGTCCGTGCGATCCTGGATAGTCCGGTTGATGCCGAATCGCGATTCCGAGGTCCAACTGCCCCCGCCGGTTATATAGCTGGCGCTGCCACGATCCAGTTCGTTGTAGTAGGTGCGCGGGTCATCAATGAAATAACGGGGGATGGTCCGGTAAGGCACCCCGTGATTGTAGGTAAGGGAGAGGCGGCTGTTATCAGATATGACGTAGTCTCCCTTGGCGTCATAATGATCGTCGTTGCGAACGGCTGTTCTAGTAGTGGCGAAAGTTCCTACTGTTTTGCCCGCCGCAACCGGCTGGTTGGGTAAAGGGAAGGCCTGCAATGCCAGTTGATAAGCCGGCACCGCTGCCACCAATTGATCGCGCAGCGCCTGAGTGGGAACATCGCCATTCACAAAGAGGGACTGTGCTAGCCGATAGCCTTCATAGTCCCCGAAGATAAAGATTTTGTTCTTCTTGATGGCTCCGCCGAAGGAACCGCCAAATTGATTAAAATTCAGCCGAGGTTTGGTAGCAGTAAATTGTAAACGAGCATTGAGAGCCCGGTTTTGAAAGTTCTCGAACAGGCTGCCATGCCACTGGTTGGTGCCCGACCTGGATACCAGGTTGACCTGTCCACCGATTGCGTCTTCATATTCAGCCGGGATAGCGCCTTTGACGGCGCTGACGTCCTGGATGCCTTCCACGCTCATCACATCGACCAGGTTGCCACCCTGATATGCGCCCGGATTGTTGCTGCCTGTGTTGCCACTGGCATTCGTCCCATCGAGTGAATACACGGTACCGTTCCGGCCAACGCCGTTCATATCCACGCCGGTACCATCGTTTCCCTGGCTGGCCGTAACACCAGCGTTGATCCTCAACATTCCGCTGAAGTTTCTGTTCTGCAAGGGCAGCTCCCGCGCATCCGTGGCGCTGTAATTCTGAAGCTGCTCCGAGGACACGGTGTTGACCTGCGAGGCAGCGGCATCGACCGTAACCGTTTCCGTCACCGCTCCCAACTCCAGCTTGAGCGTCTGTCTGATTTGCTGGCCCGCGGAGAGCGTCAGTCCCGTGTTTACGAAGCTCTTGAAGCCTTGGGCGTCGACTTTTACCGTGTAAACCCCGACAGGAACAAAGCTAAAGGCGGCCTCTCCACTGCTATTCGTAGTTCTGGTCATCGTCGCCTGGGTGCCCTGTTCAACCAGCGTGACGGTCGCTCCCACCACGGCCAAGCCTGAAGGATCGGTGACGCTTCCGTAATAGTTGGCGGAATTCGCTTGGGACCAGGCGATTTCGGGTCTTACTGCCAATACGCCCAAAAATAGCAGGATTGCTGCTGCGGCGTGCGCGAATCGCCGGACATAAAAAAAGTGCTTCATTTCACCCCTCCTAAAGGGTTAGGTTGCGGAGCCAGCATACAGAGAAACGCTGGTTTCAGACAATTCACGCCAGAGTGGTCTGACATGAGCTTACAATCCCCAATGATGTGCTTCGACAGAGTAGATGCAGGAGAAAAAAGCACGGACTACGTCCGGCTTTCCCGAGCCGTAACGGCTCGCAAAAATCCCATTCAGGTTCGCACGGCCAGTCTACTTCGCCATTCGAAGGCTACTGGGCGAATAGAAAGCCCTCAGGTATATGCTTTGCTGCTGTCGAATTCACCCTGCCGTAAGGCCCGCGGATTGTTTTTCCGCGACCTGTCAAATCCCAATTAAATTCGAGTTAAACCCCAAACGCGTTTCCGCGAGTAACATTGTAATTTTTATCATGGGTAAAGGTAACTGTCAATAGGCAAAGATGCTCGTGGGCGGGACGGAGTTGTCGCCATCGGAGCTTGCCGCTGGATTGAGGCGCCTTTGCCGCGGTGAAATTGGATGAGAACCCCTCAGAAACGGCCGTCGCTGTGTGCTAACATCGGCTCCAAATGAGATATGCAATCACGCTTGCGCTCTGTCTGGCGGCCACCGGGATGGCGCAGCAATACACTAAAGACGGTGAACTGCTGCTCCCGAAGGATTATCGCCAGTGGATCTTTCTGTCATCGGGTATTGGTATGACCTATTCCGGCAGCGCTTCCAAGGACCCCGCGTTCGAAAATGTATTCGTCAATCCGGACGCCTACAAGGGGTTTCTGAAGACGGGCACCTGGCCTGATAAAACGGTGATGGTGCTGGAGATCAGGAAATCGGAGAGCCGGGTTTCGATCAATAAGGACGGGCGGGTTCAAACCAGCGTGACGGGGACGGAGGTTCACGTGAAGGATGCCGCTCGCGGCGGCTGGGCGTTCTACGGATATCATGACAGCCCGGACAAGGGGAAACTGTTTCCTAAAACCGCCAATTGCTATTCCTGCCATGAAAAGAACGGAGCGACCGATACTACTTTCGTCCAGTTCTATCCCACGCTGATTGAGACTGCCAAGAAGAAGGGCAATTTCAAGGAAACCGGCGACTAATTTAGGGCGCGCGAAATGGGGACAGACGGCATTTCCCCCAGACTAGTCGGCCGCCCGCAGCGCGGAGTGGGGAAATGTCGTCTGTCCCCATTTCGCGCCCCGGTCGTGTGGTGCAATACTTTAGCGAGAGCTTTTTTCACGCCCCAACGTCTACTTGACGGCGAATACCCAGATGGCGCCGCCTTCGGGAACTTCGGGATATTTGCCGGGGAAGATGCCGTTCAATAGGAGCTCCATTCCGCGGGCGTCGACGCCCCAACCGGATTGCACGGCGACATACTGTTTGCCGTCCACCATGAACGTCGACGGCTGGCCGGTGATGCCGGAATTGGTGGGGAACTCCCACAGCAGCGCGCCGCTGGTCGCGTCGAACGCGTGGAACTTGCGGTCATTGGTCCCGCCGCTGAATACCAGGCCGCCGCCGGTGGCGAGCATCGGACCCCAGTTCTGCGAGTCTTTGTACGTGTGCGTCCATACGCGCTTGCCGGTGTCGACGTTCCATGCCTGCACTTCGCCGATGTGGTCGGCGCCGGGCGCGGCTAACAGCGTGCTTCGGGCTCCCATGTAGCGGCCGCCGGGGGTGTAATCCACATTCAGTCCGGTGAGGGTGGTGCACAGGTTCTCATTCGCCGGAATGTAGATCATGCGGGTCTGGGGACTGTAGGCGATTGGCGGCCAGTTCTTGCCGCCCCACAGCGACGGGCAAAAAGTCGCCGTCTTCGCGGTTCCCGGCTTGCGCGCAGGATCGATGTCGGGGCGGCCGGTCTTGGGGTCCAGGCTCTTAAAGACGTTCTGCTTGACGTACGGCCGGCCGTCGACGAAGTTGATCGCGCCGTCGGTGCGCTCGAGGAACCACAGATAGCCGTCGCGGGCCACGTCGACCAAGCCCTTAATGGTTTTTCCGTTGCGCTGGAAGTCGATGAGCACCGGCGGCGAGACCTCATCCCAGTCGAACGATTCGTTGGGCGTGTACTGGTGATAGCCTTTGATTTTTCCGGTGGCCACGTCGAGTGCGATGGTGGACGCGGTATACAGATTGTCGCCGGGGCGCTGATCGCCCATCCACGGGCCGCCGTTGCCGACTCCCCAGAACGCGAGCTTAGTCACGGGATCGTAATTCCCAGTCACCCAGACTGAGCCGCCGCCGTTTTTCCACTGCTCGCCCTTCGGCCAGGTCTCGCTGCCCGGCTCGCCTGGTGCAGGTACGGTGTAGGTTCGCCAGATTTCCTCGCCGGTTTCGGCTTGAAACGCGGCGACGAAGCCGCGGATTCCCATCTCGCCGCCGGAACAGCCCACCATAATTTTGCCGTCGGCCGCGAGCGGCGCGAGCGACATATAGTAACCGGACTTGTTGTTGGCCACCTGCTTCGACCAGACTTCCTTGCCGGTCTTCACATCGATAGCCACCAGGGTCGCGTCTCCCGCGGCCAGGAAAACTTTGTCGCCATACAAGGCGACGCCGCGGCTGGTGGGATGCGGAATGATGGCGCCTTCTGGGATCTGCCGCTTGTAGCGCCAGAGAAAGTTGCCGGTTGCGGCCTCGAGCGCGATCACCTGGCTGCCGGGCGTGACCACGAACATCACACCATTGGCGACGATGGGCGCGGCCTCGTGACCGCTGGTCATGCCGGTGGAAAAAACCCAGGCGGGCTGCAGCCGCTGCACGTTCTGCGGTGTGATCTGAGCGAGCGGGCTATATCCCCAGCCGTCATAGGTGCGGCGGACCATAGCCCAGTCGCTGTCTTCCGGCTTGGTGAGGCGCTCGGCCGTGATCGGCTGAAAATTTTTCAGAACCTGGGGCATCGGAGGAGGAGGCGGCGGCGCTGGCTCGGCCGGCGGTTGCGCCGCGGCTAGCAGCCCAAATACTGCGAAAAGAAACCCAAAGCGAAGAACACTAGGCACTACCATTCACGCCTCCTGAGGCTAAAACGAGCTGGCGGCGAGCAGCCATCGGACTGTTCGATCCCCGTCTATGAAATATACTCCATGCGAGATAGACGCCGCGAGTTGGATAAGCTGACCGGCTTTTTCTGGGCCCGCGCGGCGTTCGACGCATTTCGGAGTATGATAGCATGCTCATATGAGTCATCGGTTGCAGGTTCTCATTCCGCCGGAATTGGATGCTCAAATCGACAAGGCCGCGCAGCGCAGCCGTGTATCCAAAGGGGAATGGGTTCGCCGCGCGTTGAAGGCGTCCTTGCGGCGCGGCGGCAACGGAAGCAAGACCAACCCGGTGGAGCGAATGGCGGCCCTGGGCGGTCCTGCAGCCGACATTGATCAGATTCTCGCCGAGATCGACGAGGGGCGCCGTTGAAGGTTTTCATCGACTCGAATATTCCCATGTATGTCGCGGGGAGCGATCATCCGCATCGGGAACCGGCGCGGAAGTTTCTCGAACGGGTGCGGACGGGGCAGGCGAAAGGCGTCACCAGCACTGAAGTTCTACAGGAAATTCTCTACCGGTACTCGGCGATCGGCCGCAAGGATATGGGGCGCGACATTTATGATCTGTTTGTCGAAATCTGCCCGGTGGTCCTGAGCGTGACGCTGGCGGATACGGACAGGGCGCGGGATTTGTTGCTCGCCGTGGATGGCATCTCGGCGCGCGATGCGGTCCATGCCGCCGTGATGCTGAATCATGAGATCAAGTGGGTGGCCACGTATGACGCGAGGTTCAGCGACATTCCGGGGATTCGCCGGCTGAAGCTTTAGTCCGATGCTCTTGCTTCAAGGAGCGTTCACGATCCGTACAGTACATGCGCGTCCAGGGGAAACGGGTGGGCGGGCGCAGCATCTAAACTAGAGAGAGGGATTATGCGCCATTCAACCTTAAACCCTACCGAGAGGGAAGCGGATCTAACGCGTCTAGATGAAATGATCGCCGCGCTCGAACGCTTCAGCAATGTCGACCTTCTGAAAGAGCATCTGCAAAGCGCACGTCAATACTTATTGGGAGCAATGCCGGAGGAGTATTTGCTTAGCCTGGGCTGGGCAAGGCAGGCGTTGGATACGGTGCCCGACAGCGATATTCAAAGTCGCTTCGACAAGACGATTGCCGAACTCGTCGCCGATGTATCCGGAGCCTCGCGGGCATCGTAACAAACTCCGCGATCGCTTACCGGCCGTCCCCGACGCCATGCGTATGCATGGGATGATAAAAAGGTTTGCGCAAGTCTCCTCTTCTCCCCATTTTTCTGATTGTGGCCGTGGATGTCCTCGGGCTGACAATCATGATCCCGCTGCTGCCCTTCTATGCCGAAAAACTGGGTGCGAGCCCGTCGCAAGTTGGCTGGCTGGTGGGCGTTTACGCGCTGTTTCAATTGTTTTCCGGGCCGCTGCTGGGGCGCATGTCGGATCACGTGGGGCGCAAGCCGCTGCTGATCGTCAGCCAGATTGGAACCCTGATCGGGTTTCTGGTGACGGCGCTGGCGGGAACGCTGTGGGTGGTGTTCCTGGGGCGCATCATCGACGGAGCCACCGCCGGTAACCTGTCGCTGGCGCAGGCTTACATTTCCGATGTGACCAAGCCCGAGGAGCGCGCCAAATCTTTCGGCGTGATCGGCATCGCATTCGGGCTCGGGTTTCTCATCGGCCCGGCGATCTCGGGGTTCTTATCGCAGTTCGACTACCGCATGCCGATCC
>Ga0207695_10012005_pt1 | contig 10422 bp, 7 predicted proteins | sample KBSC54metaG_FD_184354 | JGI IMG/M metagenome (GOLD analysis project Ga0207695, IMG submission 184354) | Corn rhizosphere microbial communities from Kellogg Biological Station, Michigan, USA - KBS C5-4 metaG (SPAdes) (version 2) | ecosystem: Host-associated > Plants > Roots > Rhizosphere > Soil... | reverse complement strand
CTTGCCGGATAAGTGGTAAGCAAAATTGATGAATCTCGACCGGTCGAAGCAGACGGTCGTATGAGATTAAACCATCGAAAGCCGATAGATTCGGTTATTGCATCAGTAATACCTATAAGTTCTTCGATACGGGTAAGGTGTTTGCTTTGCCTCTCGAATTCGACAAAGTGAGAGAGAGAAATCAATTGTGGCTTTCCTGTATAAAGCCGGATGGGTGATCGATGAGTTCATTAAGGCACAGTTCGCGCCCATCTCTCTGCTGTTTGACGAAGTCTGCCAGCATCTGCTCTTGATCAGGACGCAACGCGTCGATCGGATTGAGTGCGTCGAGCACCGTGTCACCAAGTAGGATTGAAGGGCAGCGACCTTCGTAGTTGCCGAGGTGGGGGCGATGTTGACGGTAGCCGACAAGAGCTGCCAATTCAGGCGGAAAGTGGCGCGCAACATCCGGCGGATAAACAAGCCACTGATTTTCGTAGGGTTTGAGCCACCCAAGGCAGTAACTGATTAGGACGCCTCGGCGGGGTTGGGAAGTGATGTTCGCTCCGCCGCCGTGCAATGTCGATCCGAGGAAGACGATCGCTCCACCTGGCTCGCATTCGGCGGCAACAGGCGAGACAGTCAAATCTTCCTTCAAAGCGGCTGCGCCGTGTGTTCCGGGATAGATCACCGTAGCGCCATTGTCTTTTGTGAACGGCGAAAGCGGCCACAGTACGTTTACGAGATACTCCACAGTTCCGGTCGAGCCACGCCACATATCTTGATCGCGGTGGGGGAACTGGGCAAGCGCGCCCGGATTAATCTCGATGGCCTGCCCCAAGTTCAATTGTATGGTGTCGCACCAAGGTCCAAGGGCGTGGTCGACCAAATCGAGGACAGCCGGGTGCCTGATGAGATCATCGATCTTCATCGCATGCTTGAGAAGGCTTCCGAACCGCTTGGTTCGGGCGCCGTAAAAGTCACCCTCACAGAAGGGTATCCGTTGAAACATCGGGTCAAGCGTATTATTGATCCCCTGAATGAGATCACTGGGCGCGATGTCGTGTAAGACTATGAATCCGTCGCGGTCCAAAGCATCAGCCCAAGCTACACGTTGGTTCTCGTCCTTGTTTCCGGTCGTTGAGAGGGTCATGCAGCTATCCTCTCGGCAGGAACATTCCAACTGATATCAGCATACATCCCGCCGGTCCTGAGCCCTGCAATGGTTTGTTCGTCAAGGTCGATGCGGAGCGCGACAAGCCCCTTACGGCTATCACGGGAGAGAGAGCCCAGCGCGGAGCATTGCCATCCGAACGAAGCGATCTGGTCATACCAAAATCTCTCGGCAACCCCGGTGTAGGTTTGCACGCCGGTAGAGAGGCCATATTCTGCCAATGCAGTAACAAGCCTCTTGCGTGAGACCAACCTGTCGCGCGCAGATTGTGATGGCGATAAGCAGAAGCGGGTAATTTCGAATATGTGCTCGCCTATGGGTACAGGGCCATCGCAGAGGTTTGGAAAGATCGCTCCCAAGATATGGTCTCTTGAGGTGGGTAGAAGGCGAGCGGACGCGAGATGTTTACCTTCATCATTTGCAACGATGATATAAGTTGCACAATCTGAGTCAAATTGATCAATTTCGTACTTTTCTTGATATATAGACACATCCCACTTAAGTATATCTGAGAATATCTTCTTACGATCAATGAACATTGTCTTCATTGATAAATTATCTGAATTCGATTCTTGGCCAGAAAAAAGCAAGATCATAGCGCATCTCCTTGCGCTACATTTTTAATATAAATGGCTTTTTTCCAATCCCCAGAAATGGGGAGACTTTATATTTATAGAAGACAGGAGTACTTGGATCAGGACGACTACGCATGCACTCGATGCCGTACAGATCGGACACGTCATTTCTGCCGTACCAAGCCACATCGCTCACGGTCCAGGAGGGACATTTGAACGAATTCGTCGGCCTTTGATGAAGAAGTCTGCAGCTATCTCAATCAGGCCTGATACCTATCTATCTTTGGGGTCGTCTTGGGCGGTTTGTGCCCAACTGCCGCCAAGCGCCCGGAAAAGGTCTATCTGCTTTTCAACGAGACGTGCGGTGGAATCTGCCAGTTCAACTTTCACGTCGGCGTAGCTGCGTTCGGCATCGAGTACAGCCAGGAAGTCGATCTGCCCCTCATGCTGGCGAGCGCGGCTTATGCTGACGGCCTTGACGGCCTCGTCGCTTGCCGCCGTCAGCGCGGTATGACGTTCGATTTCCCGGGAATAGGCAAAGAGGGCCGTTTCCACCTCCTCAAGCGCACGCAGTACCGCGCCATCGAAAACCGCCAGGGATGCGCGCGCGTCTGCTCGGGCGGCTGCGATGCGGGCACGGGTCCGCTCCTGATTGATAAAGGCCCAACTAATCAGTGGCCCAGCCAGCCAGCGGATGGGTCCGCCGCCGAATAAGCTTCCAGCGCTAGCACCGGTCGACCCCACAGAACCGCTGAGAGAAATGCGGGGATAAAGGTCGGCTATGGCAACGCCGATCCGCGCTGTGTCGGCGGCGAGATGCTTTTCGGCGGCGCGTATGTCGGGACGTCGGGCGAGGAGCATCTTGGTATCTCCTATCGGGATCGGCCGGTCGAGGTTCAACGATGTTATTCGCATGCTCGCGTCCTTCGGCAGTTCCTCCAGTGTCCGACCGGTGAGGGTGGCGAGCCGGAACAACGCGGCGGCGCGCGCGGCCTCCAAAGTGGGGATCTCTGCCTTGCGTTGATCGCGCAACGCCGAGATGCGGATGATGTCGAGTCGGCTCGCCCGTCCAGCCGCGAAGCGACCGTTCGTAATCTGGATCGACTGATTAAGTAAATCGACGATCTGCCGTGTAATGGCGAGCCGTTCGGCCGTTGATGCGGTATCAGCATAAGCACGCGTCGTATCTGCCACCACTGTGACTCGAACGGCATCAACGTTGGCCACTGCAACCCCCAAGTCGCCACGAGCTACCTCAATTTCCCGTCGGATGCGACCGAACAGATCGGCCTCATAGGAGACGTCCAGTCCTGCATCGACATTCCCGCGCTCTCGGACCGCATTAGGCAGAACTTCGATCGCAGGGAGGCGCTGGTAGGTGGTGCTGGCACTGATCTTGCCCTGCGGCAGCCGATCGGCGCGCTCACTCTCGAAGCTGGTTCTGGCACGTTCGAGCCGCGCCATAGCGACGCGTATGTCGGTGTTGGCCATGAGCGCATCGATGATCAAATGGTTCAGGACGGAGTCATCGTAAAGCTGCCACCATCGATCCTCAGGCTGCGCCGTAGAAACAGCCGGAAAAGCACTGCTTTTGAAAAAGGCGGCGGTGCTCGCCCGCGGAGCGGGCGGGATGTAGTCGGGACTGGCAACGCAACCGGCCAACGCGAAGGTGGATACAGCGGCGAGAAGATGCCTCATCTTAGTATTTCCTGTCCGGCTGACTCTGCCGACTTCGGTGTACGATCACGCCAGCCTGCAAGACGAACAGCGAGGTTGCGGCAAACTACGTAGAACGTGGGAGTGAAGAGGAGACCAAATCCCGTCACGCCAGTCATTCCGAAGAATACCGCAGTGCCGAGTGCTTGGCGGAGTTCCGCACCAGCACCGGTTGCCACCACCAACGGCAGCGTGCCGAGGATGAAGGCGACACTGGTCATCAGGATAGGCCGCAGCCTGTCACGCGCCGCTCGGACGGCGGCATCAATCGGAGAAAGACCGTCCTGCTCCTCCGCTTGCCGCGCGAATTCGACGATTAAGATTGCGTTCTTGGCAGCGAGCGCGATCAACACAACAAGGCCGATCTGTGTCAGCACATTGTTATCCATGCCCCTAAGATTTACACCGGCCATAGCCGCCAGTAGGCACATCGGCACAATAAGGATGATTGCCAACGGCATCACCAAGCTCTCATATTGTGCGGCGAGAACTAGGAAAACGAATAACACCGCAAGCGAAAAAACGAGGGTGGCGGTGTTTCCAGCATATTTCTGCTGATAGGCGATACCGGACCATTCATAGGTGAAACTGCGCGGCAGCGTCTCTGCGGCAAGCCTTTCCACCGAGAGGAGAGACTGGCCGGAGGAATAACCCGGCGCAGTGTCACCATCTACTTCCACTGCCGGCGCGAGATTGTAGCGGGTAACGCGATAAGGACCCGTCTTATCCCGGAAAGTTGCGATTGAACCGATTGGCACCATCGTGCCACTGTCGGAACGCGTTTCCATGCTTGCGATATCAGCAGGCGTTCGACGAAACTGTGCATCAGCCTGCGCTGTCACTCGGAAGGTACGGCCCAACAGGTTAAAGTCGTTAACAAAGGCAGAACCAAGGTAGACTTGCAATGTGTCGAACACGCGCTCGACCGGTACCCCCATCATTTCTGCCTTGGTGCGGTCAATGTCGGCGTAGACCCGGGGCGTACTCGTCTCAAACAAAGTGTACACAGCTTGAAGGCCGTTCGTCTCGTTCGCCTTGGCGATCAGAGCAGCGGCTGCCTTCTCGAGTTCCCGATAACCCCGATTATCGCGATCCTCTACCATCAGTCGGTAGCCACCAGCCGAGCCGATGCCACGGATCAATGGCGGAGCAACTGTCATTAGTCGCGCTTCGCTGATGTCGGCGGTGGCCTTACGCACTTCGTCCATCACCTTGGCAAGGGTCTGGCCGCGCGATGCTCGCTCCTTAAAGCCATCAAGCATCCAGTTGACGACAGCCGAATTGGGCGCGCGTGTCCCAGAGGGGCCATCGAAGCCAGAAAGCATAACCGTTGTGCGCACGCCCGGTATTTTGCGGGCGCGCTCAGCAACCTTCTTTAATACTGCGTCCGTTCGCGCTACTGAGGACCCTGGCGGCAGTTGGATAACAGTGAGAAAATAGCCTTGATCCTGTACAGGAATGAAGCCAGTCGGCGTTGCCCACAGCGCAGCAGCGGTAAGAGCAAGCAAGCCACCATAGGCAATCATCATCTGCGCCGGACGGTGCACTAGTCGCCTTGTTAGACGAGCATAAGCGGCGCCGACACGCTCAAAGCCAAGGTTGAAACTGACGCCTACCGCTCGCGCCAGTCGCTGTATTGGGCCCGCCTTCGGCATCGTTCTGCGTGGCCGCAGTAGCAATGCCGACAGCGCAGGGGAAAGCGTTAGCGAAAGTACCATCGATATAATGGTGGCCGCTGAGATAGTGATGGCGAACTGTTGATAGAAAGCACCCGAGATACCACCGATAAACAGAGTCGGGACGAACACTGTGCAGAGCACTAGAACGATCGCAATGAGCGCCGTAGCGACTTCACCCATAGCGGTCCGTACTGCTTCAAGTGGAGACAGGCCTCGAGCCAAGTAACGCTCCGCGTTCTCCACTACTACGATAGCATCGTCAACAACAATTCCAATCGACAACACCAAGCCGAAGAGCGACAGGTTATTAAGCGATAGCCCAAGCGCTGCCAGCACAGCGAGGGTGCCAATTAGCGACACCGGGATAGCGATCAATGGGATTAGTGCGGCCCGCCATCTCTGCAGAAACAAAAGAATTACAACAACAACGAGTAATGTTGCCTCTAATAACGTTCTAATGACACCATCGATCGATTGTTGGATGAACTCGGTAGGATTGTAAACGATACGATATTCCAATCCTATAGGAAAATTGTTAGCGATATCTTTCATTTCGGACTCGACCATATTGGCAGCAGCGAGAGCATTCGAGCCCGGCCGTTGGAGAACGGGAATGATTACAGAACTGCGATCACTCAGATAAGCCGATGTTCCATAATCTTCGGCGCCAATATCGACACGGGCAACGTCTGATATACGAACCTGTCGACCGGAAGGATCGCTACGAATTACAACATCGGCGAATTGTTGTGGATCAGTAAAGCGGCCTTGTGTTTCGACGCTAAGCTGGAAGGCGTCGCCATTAGAGGGCGGTTGTCCGAGCATCCCGGCGGAGACTTGCACGTTTTGCGCTCGCAAGGCCGCAACAATGTCGTTGCTAGTCAGACCAAGAGTGGCAGCACGGCCCGGATCGATCCAAACCCGCATGGCAAGGCCCCGTGATCCGAACAGTTGAACATCACCGACCCCATCGATACGCGCCAACCTGTCTTTGATTCTAGTTTGCGCATAATTAGAGAGATAAGCACGATCCAGCGAACCATCAGGCGAGATCAGGTTGACGATTAGGAGATAGTCCGGAGCCGTCTTCTTGGTCACAATTCCGAGCCGTTGGACATCTTGCGGCAGTCGCGGCATCGCGATCGCCACCCGGTTCTGTACCAGGACTTGTGCGGCATTAAGGTCCGTACCCTGCCGGAAGGTGACAGTGATCTCTAATCGCCCATCACCGGTCGATTGTGAGGACAGATAGAGCATGTTCTCGACACCATTGATCTCCTGCTCAATCGGACTTGCCACAGTTTCCGCAATGGTTTCCGCCGAGGCGCCAGGGTAGGTTGCGGTAACCGTCACGGTTGGCGGAACAACCTCCGGGTATTGCGATATGGGAAGAAAGAAGTAGGCAACCGAACCCACTAAGGTGATCAGCGCCGCTATAACGGCAGCAAAAATCGGTCGGTTGATAAAGAAGCGGGATAAGCGCATTTGAATGTTCCCGGAGGTCGCAGTCAACGGGCGTAGGTCGCGCCAGCAGCTAGCGAGATATCAGAAGTTATTGCGTCAGACTGCGTCTGAGGCCTTATCCGGCCGGGCTTCGCATTGACTTTGCCGCCCGGGATCGCTGACTGTGTGCCACTGATAATGACCCGGTCTCTGGGGTTTAGTCCGGACCGAACCACACGAAGACCGTCGATTAGCGGGCCTAAAGTCACTCGTCTGACAGAAACCGTGCCGTTATTGGCCACAATCAGCAAAGTCTTGTGCGTTTGGTCAGTCTGCACCGCCGTTTCGGGCACGAGCAGCGCACGCTTCTTGTTGCCATTGTTAAGGCGCATGTTCCCAAACAGACCGGGGGTGAGGAAACCATTCGGATTGGCAAGCACAGCGCGACCGCGGATCGTACCGGATTGTGGATCGAGCCCGTTATCGGTAAAATCTATCCGCCCCCTCCAGCGATAACCGTCTTCGTCCTGGAGTTTGATTTCGACCAAGACAATCTCGTCGGTCTTATGGCTGCGGAGCGACTTGAGGAAGAGAGCCTCGGAGGCATTGAAACTGAAATAGATTGGATCAAGAGCATTGATTGTCGTTAGCAGCGTACCGCCCGCTCCTTCGCTGGATACAAGATTACCGATATCTACCCGACGGTCCGAGATCCGCCCGGCGATCGGCGCACGCAATTGGGTGAAATCAAGATCAAGGGCTCGCTGGTCAACACGCGCCCGAGCTGCTGCTAGAGCCGCCGAGGCAGCTTGAACTTGGGCGCGCAACGTGTCCATTTCGTTAATCGAAAGCGCTTCGTCACCACTCAATCGCCTAGCACGGGCCAAATTCGCACGAGCAAGTGCCAGAGAACTCGTAGCGCCTGCGACGCCCGCCTTCGCTTCGGCCAACCCAGCAATAAAGGGGCGGCGATCGATAGAGAAGAGGAGTTGCCCCTTGTGAACGATCTCACCATCGCGAAAATGAATGCCGACTATTGCGCCTGAAACGCGCGGACGGATTTCCAAAACTCGAGCCGAAGTGAAGCGGCCAACATAACTGTCCCATTCAATCACCTCACGGGCTATTGGAGTCGCGACGGTCACGGTCATCAATGGTACCGACGCAGGAAGAGTGGGCGAACGGTATGTCAAAGCGAACATACCACCAAAGAGGATAGTCATTGGACCGACCAAAAGCAGTCCACGGCGATGCCGGCCGTGCACTTTCTTGTTACCCCCAACATTTTGGATTTGCGATAATTGGTTCATTTCCGCCCCCTACGGATAGCCAACGACAACGTTCGCTTGACGCAAACGCGGGCTGCCCCAAACGTGCCTGCAAAAGCAGTACAACTTATGCAGAAGCGGAAGCCTGCAGCAGTAATGCTAGGTGAATGCCGTTGGCCGTCTCTTCGTCCCCGGCTTGTCCCTCGTCCGGTGCGAAGCCGCAATCCCCCAAAAAGGGTGGATAACTTAGTGACTTAGGTCTAATTTCTGCCATAAGGTCACGGCCGGCGGCAAGCTAAGCATTTTGAGAATCGAATGATGATGAACGAGCAAATGAACAACATCCTTTTCCTACCAGGAGCGATCGGTAGCGCCTCCCATTGGCACCCCGTGGCAACCCGCATGGGGGCGAACGGCACGTTTCTCGCTTGGCCCGGCTTGGGCAATGAACCCGCAATACACAATGTTAACGAACTGGACGACCTCGTTGCTATGACACTCGCTCATGTGACCGGGCGGGTAGACATTGTAGCCCAATCGATGGGCGGCCTAATTGCGATCAAGGTAGCTCTGGCCGCTCCTACCAAGGTTCGTCGATTAGTTCTCACTGCCACATCGGCTGGAGTTCCTGTACGAGATCTGGGAGGATCGGACTGGCGGCCCGAATATTACCGCACTTACCCAGATGCGGCACTGTGGATCACAGAATTAGAAGAGGATTTATCTGCAGATATAGCTTCAATCCAGGCCCCTACACTGCTGCTCTGGGGAGACTCCGATCCAATCAGTCCGTTAGAAGTGGGCCACCGGTTGCATCGGATTTTGCCCGATGCGGTACTTGAGATCATCAGCGGGGGCGATCACGATCTTGCGCGAACTCATGCCCCGGAGGTGGCGGAATTAATCAAGGCACATTTATGGCAGTCATAGTCCATCAGACTGATAGAGAGCCTTGTATAGATGCAAAGCTTTGTAGAACGGCCACGAATCGACGAACATTCGGCAATATCAACGTAAGATAACGCTGCCGAGGACTTTGGGTTCTGGGACCTCAGAGGTAAAATACTGTAATTACGTAGTTTCCACAAACCTGCCATCGCCCTACCGCGGATCTACAAGATATGTCCAGCACACTACTTTTCCTTGTAAAATCGGCCCGCATTTGACTAGAATTTGCAACTTGACCGAATGTTTTTATCTGAACGTCCTTGAATCCAAGCTTACTATTCCGCACCGTCTTGTCACATTTATACAACGCTTCTTTTGCACTAAACAGAAGCGTTACGTATATGTCTGATAAATACTTAGGCATGTTGGCAGCTAAATTCAGTTCTTCTTGACCACATATTAGCGAGAACATTGCGCTATCGACATCCGCGATCTTCTCGATGTCAATGCCAATCGACCGGACCTTCTCAGTCGGGGCAGCAGCGCAGATGCACATGCCGTGAGAGTGGCTTATACTGCCCACGATCCCAAGCGGCCAGTCAGGCGAACGATCGGGAAGCCGCAACAGCGGTTCCCACCCAACGCCTAAACTCTTCATTGCTGCATGCGCGCAAGCCCGACCCGTCGAGAACTCCAAATGGCGGCTCCGCACTGCGTCGCGGACAAGATCAAACTCCTCTGGAGAGAGATCAGCCAAATAATCTCGGATTGCGCGAACCTCTACCACCGAGGCATCCGGCAAGAGCCTTCGAATACCGCGCCTAACTTCCTCTTCAAAATCAGCGGTCAAGGAGGCCCGCACCATCTCACCCGAGCGAGTGCGGGTGCCAAAATTGCCAGATCTCACCGTTACTTGTTCCAATCTAGGTCTTATACGAGGCGTTGATATCAACATATGCTGCCGTAAGATCGCACGTATAGACCACGGCCTCGCGATCACCCATGCCCACGTCAACCCCGATTTCGATCTCCGGAAGCGACATATAGTGCATGAGGCTCTCTGTATCGGCATCCAGGACTGGATTGCCTCCGGCAGCAAGAAGATGCGGTCCCATACTCACTGATATAGCTTTTTTGTCCACCGGGCGACCGGCCTTCCCAATCGCCATGACGATCCGTCCCCAGTTCGGGCTACATCCCGCCATGGCAGTCTTAACGAGCGGCGACTCCGCTATGGCTTTCGCGATCGTAAGTGCGTCGCTATCCGACCGCGCACCTCCGACCCGTACCGTAATGAATTTCGAGATCCCTTCTCCATCGCGAACAACTTGCTGAGAGAGATTTTTAAGGACTTCTTCAAGGCCTTCTTGGAAGGCCTGTAGGTCGGGGCCTTCGAGCACCTTACGCTGAGCCGTTCCGGTCGCAAATAGTAGCATGGTGTCATTGGTCGACGTGTCGCCGTCGATGCTGATGCGCGAAAAGGTTTTGAGATTGGCAATGTTGAGGCACTTTTGAAGTGATCGTGCCTCTATTTTGGCATCTGTGAACACGAAGCAGAGCATCGTCGCCATGTCTGGTGCGATCATGCCGGCGCCTTTCGCGAACCCCGTCAGCGTAACGGTGCCGGATGAGGTCTTGATCGTCTGCGAAACTGCCTTTGCATAGGTGTCGGTCGTCATTATAGTTTCGCTAGCAGTCTC
>Ga0207695_10012004_pt1 | contig 10423 bp, 9 predicted proteins | sample KBSC54metaG_FD_184354 | JGI IMG/M metagenome (GOLD analysis project Ga0207695, IMG submission 184354) | Corn rhizosphere microbial communities from Kellogg Biological Station, Michigan, USA - KBS C5-4 metaG (SPAdes) (version 2) | ecosystem: Host-associated > Plants > Roots > Rhizosphere > Soil... | reverse complement strand
TCATCCTTTTGAAGGTGACCGATGCGCTCGTCGGTTTGCGCGTTGATGCGGAGTCCGAAGCGATGGGCCTTGATATCAGCGAGCACGACGAGAACGGCTACGCCCTGGAGGCGTGATGGCGCGGTGATTCAGCCGTTGTGGATTTGGGTTAGCGCCGGGGCGGATCAGCGTTGCATCGCCTGGAAGAGCAGCGGGGCCGCCTCGGCCATCATCTCACCCACGACTTCCGACAGCGGCTTGCCCGGCACGGCGAGCTTTTCGGTCAGCGTTTTCAGTACGCGCAGGTAATGCGTTTTGGTCTCGTCGCTGATCGAGGCGAGCCGGTCGCCTTCCATCACTTCGATATAGCGGAGATGGATTTCGTGAATTTCCTGGTCTTGGGGATTGGTGAATTTGGATGCGCGCGCCATGATATCTCCTAATTAAAACAGGTAGCGGCGCGTATTGATGCTGATCAGTACGCCCATCGCGGCCATCATCGCGATTAACGACGAACCGCCATAGCTTACCAGCGGTAGGGTGATGCCGACCACCGGCAGCATCCCGGTGGCCATTCCAATATTTATCGCGACCTGCCAGAAGATGATGCCGGTGAAGCCGATCGCGAGCAGGGTGCCGAAGCGATCGCGGGCGTGACGTGCGATCCACGCGCCGCGTGCAATCAGTGCTGAATACAGGCCGAGCAGCACGATCGAACCGAAGAAGCCGAACTCTTCGGCGAACACCGCGAAGATGAAATCGGTGGTTTGCTCGGGCAGAAAGTTAAGCCGCGCCTGCGTGCCCTTGAGGAAGCCCTTGCCCCACGCGCCGCCCGAGCCGATCGCGATCTCGGACTGGATGATGTGATAGCCCGAGCCCAGCGGGTCGGATTGCGGATTGAGAAAACTCACCAGGCGGCCGCGCTGATAGGGTTTGAGGAAATGCCATCCGACCGGCGCCACCAGCACCGCGCCCAGGATCAGCACCAGCAACATCCGCCAGTCGAGCCCGCCGACAAAGATGAGCGTCCCGGTAATCAGTACGAGGATGAGCGCGGTGCCGAGGTCGGGCTGCTTCAAGACCAGCACTGCCGGCACGGCGAGCAGCAGGGCCGGAATGATCATGTGCGCCAGGTTCCATCCGCCCTTGGGCGGTTCCTCGCGCAGGTAGCGGACCATCACGAGCACGACGGCGATTTTCGCGATTTCGGAGGGCTCGAGATTGAGGATGCCGAGGTTGATCCAGCGGCGCGAACCGCCGGTGCTGTGACCGATCACCGAGACCGCGATGAGCATCGCGACCGCCAGCGCATAGAAGGCGTACGCGTAGGTGCCGAGCGAGCGATAATCGATGAGCGCCGCCGCTGTCATCAGTGCGGCGCCGACGCCCACCCAGATCAACTGGCGCATCACGAGCGGATCGATCCCGTGGGCCTTGCTGCCCCAAGTCGCGCTGACCACGCTGAGCACGCCGACCCCGCAAATGGCGAGCGCCAGGCTGAACAGCGTCCAGTCAAAGTGATAAATGATTCGCCGGTCCAATGCCGCCATTCGCGCTTACCGTGTGCCTCGATTTCAGTCGGCGGCTATCAGTCCGCCAGCGGGTCAACCGGTTCCGCTTCGCCGGCCGGTGCCGGCGCCGGCAGCGACACGCCTTGGGGCGGATTTAGCTCGAAATACTTTTGCATTACTGCCTTTACCACTGGCCCGGCCGTACTGCCGCCGTGGCCCGAGTGCTCGATGATGCAGGCGATCGCGATTTTCGGATGGTCCACGGGTGCGAACGCCATGAACCATCCATGGTCGCGATATCTGTCGGGTAGCGCGGTTTCCTTGGTGCGCGCGCCTTGCGCCTCTTTCACCACCTGCGCCGTACCGGTCTTGCCGGCGACTTCGATGCCGTCGATGCGGGCCGCGTGACCGGTTCCGTCCGAGGCGTTGACGACGTCGGCCATCGCGCTGCGGACTTCGTCGAGCATCTGCGGATCGATGTGTGTCTGGCTCTCGACGACCGGCGGAAAACTCTTGACCACGGTGCCGTCCAGAGCGTCGATCTGCTTTACGAACTGCGGCTTATAGAGAGTACCGCCGTTGGCGACCTCGGCGGCGAGTTCGGCGAGTTGAATCGGAGTTACCGCAACGTAGCCTTGGCCGATCGCGACCGACAGCGTTTCCGCCGGGTACCAGCGCTCGTGGAACCGATGCTCCTTCCACACGGTGGACGGGATGGTGCCGGCCTTTTCATTGTCGAGTTCGATGCCGGTCTTTTTGCCGAGCCCGAGCGCATGGGCCCATGCCGCGATGCGGTCAACCCCGAGGCGTTGGCCGACGTCATAGAAGAAGACGTCGCACGACTCGACGATGGCGCGATGGAGGGCGACGTTGCCGTGGCCCTGCTTGCGCCAGCAGCGGTACTCGCGATTGCCGAACCAGATTCCGCCCGGGCAGTAGTAGGAGGTCGAGGGCGTCAGGGTGCGATCCATCAGGCCGGCGATACTGTCCACCACCTTGAAGGTGGAGCCCGGGGGATAGATGCCCTGGGTCACGCGGTTTTCCAGCGGATGGCTGGGGTCGGTGGTCAGCTCACGCCACGCGGAGGACGAAATGCCGCCGGCAAAGAGATTCGGATCGAACGCCGGATGACTCGCCATCGCGAGGATGTAACCGGTATTCGGATCGAGCGCGATGAGCGCGCCGGAACGCTCGCCGATGGCGGCCTCCGCGACGCGCTGCAAATCGAGGTCGATGGTCATCACGACGCTGTTGCCGGGCCGTTCGGGTATCTCGCGCAACATGCGGAGGCGCCGCCCGATCGAATCGACTTCGATCTCTTGGCCGCCGCTGTCCCCGCGCAGCGTCCCCTCCCAACTTCGTTCGAGACCGAACTTCCCGATGTCGTCACCCATTCGGTAGTCAGGCAGGCGGTTCAGGTCCTTGACCGTCACCTCGCCGACGTAGCCGAGCAAATGTGCCGCGAGCGAATCATACAGATAATGGCGCCGCGGGGTGACTTGCAGGCTCACGCCGGGCAGTTCCAGTTGATGGGTCTCGAGGGCGACTACCTGGGGCCATTCGAGGCGCTCGGCCACGATCACCGGCTCATAATCGGGGCGACCCTCGTCGTCCGCGTCGTCAATTTTTTTGGAAAAGCCGGTCTGGCCGAGCAACTTCTCAAGGCGGGCGATGGTCACGTCGAGATTCGGTGCATCCTCCGGCACGATGACGGCGTCGAATGAGGGGCGTGTGTCCACCAGCGGACGCAGATGCCGGTCGAAGACCAACCCGCGCAGCGCGGGCATCCGCTGAATCCGAATCCGGTTGCGATCGGCGAGTTCGGCGAGGTCATGATGTTTGATGACCTGCAGGTAGTAGAGGCGAAGCGCGGCCGTGATCAGCACTGCGACGATCATCGCCATCAGCCCGGCGATGCGCGGCGCCAGCTTCGGTACTGAACGGATTTTTCCCCGGCTCGTAAATCTGGCCATGTGGGTGTCTAAAATCTACTCGCGCACACTGCGCGCGCGCAATCCGACAACGCGCTTGCCCCATCCCATGATCGAAAAAACCAACGGCGTAAAGAGCGCGCTGACCGCCCCTTGCAGGGCGAGCCGCGGCATCAAGCCAGTGGTTCCCGGCCCCACGTCGAAACCCGCGCTGCCGATCGAATTGGCGAGTCCGGTCAGTATCGCGCCGATGAAGACCACGACGACGCCGATCGCGGTGCTGGTCGAAATCAGGTAGCGCGAAAGTGCATACGCGATCAGGTAGATGAGCGTCAGCATGAAGGCGTTGAGCCCGAGATGGGTGCCGGAGAACGAATCGATCGCATAGCCCATCGCAAACGCCATCAGCGCGCCGAGCGCTCCGTGATGCTTCATCCCCAAATCGACCGCGAGAATCAAAACCAGGTTCGGCGCCAGCATGCCGATCGGCAGCCAGTGCGGGATAGTGGTTTCGAGAGCGAGGGCGACCAGGGTGGCAATCGCGTAAAGTGCTAGAAGGCGCACGCCGCTTCAGCCCTTGGGATTGGGAGCGATCGCGGTTGGTTGCTGAATCAAGATCAAAACTTGTTCGAGCTTCTGGAAATTGGCCGCTGGCTGAATATCCACGTTGAGGAAGAGTCCCGGCCCTTCCTGCGAGACCCGCGTGACCTGCCCCACCAGCAGTCCGCGCGGGAAAATCCCGTCCATCCCCGAGGTCACCACGGCGTCACCCGGCTTCACGTCCTCCGTGCGATCGACGTACTTCATGGTCAGGGCGCCGTTGAGCAGGCCGGCAATGATCCCGCGCGCGCGGCTGCGTTGATCGAACGCGTCGAGCCCCGAGTTGTGATCGTTGATCAGCAATACGCGCGACGCATTGGGCGCCACCGCGATCAGTTTGCCGACCACGCCCTCAGTCGAAATGACCGGCAGGTCGCGCCGCAGGCCGCTGCGGGAACCCTCGGACAAGATCAGCGTGCGTGACAGTTCAGTCGCATCGGCGCCGATCACGCGCGCCGCCACCGCGCGCATCGCAAGCGCGTCGCGCAACTCCAGCAGGTCGCTCAGATGGCGGTTTTCAACTTCCAGTTCGGCCAGCCGGGTGCGCTGGCCCTCGAGCGTCGCGACCTGTTGCCGCAGTTGCGCATTCTCCTGGCGCACATTGACGAGATCGAAATAATCGTGGAGAAACCCGGTCGTGTCGTCAGCGATATTCGCTTCGGCGGTTTGCACCGGCTTGAGCATCCACATCAGCGCGAGACTGGGCTTTTCGGCGCGCGCCCCCGGTGCGACACCGGCGGACAGCAGATGCAACGCCAGCAGGAGCAGCAACCCGCTGGTCAGGACCACCCGATGACGCCACAGGAATGTTCCTCTCACCTTAAACGGCCTGTGGGGTAAATCAGCTTGTGAATCTGGCGGCTGTGATGCTCAATGCGGCCGAAGGTACGACCAGCGCCTAGTCAACTGTCACGTCCCGCAGCAGCGTCAGTTCGTCGAGCACCTTCCCCGCGCCCATCACGACGGCGGTCAGCGGATCGTCGGCCAAGGTCACAGGCAGCCCGGTCTCCTCGCGCAACAGCACGTCGAGGTTGCGCAACAAGGCGCCGCCGCCGGCCAGCACGATGCCCTTTTCGACGATGTCCGAGGCCAGTTCGGGCGGCGTGCGCTCGAGTGCGATGCGCACCGATTCGACGACCTGATGCACCGGCTCCATCAGCGCTTCGCGTATTTCTTCGTCGGTGATCTCGATGATTTTCGGCACGCCCGCGACCAGGTCGCGCCCCTTGATCTCCATGGTCTGGATCTCGTTGCCGGGATAGGCCGATCCAATTGTTATCTTGATCAACTCGGCCGTGCGCTCGCCGATCAGCAGATTATATTTACGCTTGATGTGATGGATTATAGCCTCGTCCATCTTGTCGCCGGCCACTCGCACCGATCGCGAAAAGACCACGCCCGCAAGCGAAATCACTGCGACCTCTGTGGTGCCGCCGCCGATATCGACGATCATATTGCCGGCTGGTTCGGTGATCGGCAACCCGGCGCCGATCGCCGCGGCCATCGGCTCCTCGATCAGATAGACCTCATGCGCGCCGGCCGATTCGGCGGATTCGCGCACCGCGCGCTTTTCCACCGCCGTGATGCCGAACGGCACGCAGATCACGATGCGCGGATGCACCAGCCATTTGCGCTGATGGGTCTTTTGAATGAAATGTTTGAGCATGCTTTCGGTGATCTCGAAGTCGGCGATGACGCCATCCTTCAAGGGCCGAATCGCGACGATCGATCCTGGCGTGCGCCCGAGCATCTTCTTCGCCTCAGCGCCGATCGCCAGCACCCGCCGCCCGCCACGCGAGTCCTTTTGCACTGCCACGACCGAGGGCTCGTTGCAGACAATGCCCTCGCCCTTGACGTAAATCAGCGTATTGGCCGTGCCCAGGTCAATCGCCAGATCGTGCGAGAACCATCCGAAAATCGAATTCAAGCCCACCGGAATTTAGCCTCTTGATGTGCCCGATACGGGCCCTGATCCGCCACCCCGCGTCCCCACCCTGAACCCCCGAAAGCGAGTCATTTGCGCGGAAATTATACGTGCGGAATACGTGTGGACTCGCGCTGGATTTGAAGCTAACGAGATTCACCTCGCGACGCAAGCAAGCGGGCCCAATTGCGCTATCAAAATCGGCTCAACTATGATGTGAGTCCCATGTTCGAAGCAATCCGCAAGCACCAATACACTTTCGCGACCCGGCTCCTGCTAATCCTCTTAATCGGGTTGATGACGATTTTCTTCGGCAGTCTTAGCGCCTACTTCGCACACGTCAAACCCGTCGCCACCGTCGATTGCCGCTCGATCCTCTTCATCCAACTGCCCGGATGTCACGAGATTCTCACCGATGACATCGATCGCGAAGCCGGCAACATTCGCAATACTCTCACTAATATCTATGGCAAGAACGCGCCCGCCGTCATGCAGAGCATGAATCTCCGCGAGACCGCCGTGGAGCAACTCGTGCAGCAGCAACTGATCGTGGCCGAGGCCCATCGTCTTGGGTTCAGCATCGGTGACGACGAACTCGAAAAGACCATCGGTACGCAGGCCGCGTTCCAGACCGATGGCCAGTTCGACGTCAACCGCTATCGTCAGATCCTCACTCAAAATGATCTGGAGCCGGCTATCTATGAGAGCGAAACGCGCACCGCGATGCTCTCCGATGCGATGCGCAATATGGTCACGGCGACCGTCCAGGTGAGTAATGACGACGCGCGCCGCGCCTATGACAATATCGCGGGCAAGATCGCTCTTTCATATATCAAGGTGCCGTATGCCGATTTCGAGGCCGGCATCAACCCGTCCGATCAGGAGGTCGCGAAGTTCTACCAGGACCATTTGCAGGTATTTCGCGAGCCCGAACGGGTCAAGATCGAATTTATCCGTTATGAGCCGACCGCGCTCGCCGGCAGCGAAGCACCCACCGATGAGCAGGTGCAAGACTACTACGAGCAGAACCTGAAGACCGAATTCACCCACGCCGCGCAAGTCCACGCCCGCCATATCTTGATCGGCCTCGGACCCGACGCGACCGTCAATGAAAAAGCCGCGGCCCGGGCCAAGGCCGATGACATCCTCAAGCAACTCAAGGCGGGCGGCAATTTCGCGGCGCTCGCTAAACAGTACTCGGAGGACCCCGGCACCAAGGACAAGGGCGGCGACCTCGGCTTCTTCGGTCGCGGCGAGCTGGTCAAACCCTTTGAGGAAGTTGCCTTCAGCCTCAAGCCCGGCGAGTACGGCCTCGCCGAGAGCCAATTCGGCTTTCACGTGATTCAGGTCGAGGAATCGAAGCCCGAGCATGTCGATACTCCGGAGGAAGCGCGCTCGAAAATCGTCGCGGACCTTCGCCGCAAAAGCGGTGAGGATGTAGCGAAACAGGATTTGCAGCAGGACCTGACCGCCGCCTTGACCGGCCATGCGCTCGACGAGCTGGCCAAAAAGCGCGGGTTGAGCGCGGTGGAAACTCCCTTCTTTGCCGCCAACGAGCCGATTACCGGGGCCGAGGATTATTCGCAGCTTGGCGCCGAAGCGCTCAAGCTAAAGGACGGTGAGGTGCAGGCGTTTACCGATGGCCCCGAGCCCTACCTGGTCAAGCTGATTGCGCGCAATCCGTCGCACGTACCGCCGCTGACCGAGATCAAGGACCTCGTGCGCAAGGCGTTCATTCGGGTTGCCGCCGAAAAGAAGGCGCGGCAGTCTGCTCAGGACCTGCTCAAGCAGGTGAAATCGCCGGCCGATCTCGCGACCGTCGCCGCACAAAATCACCTGGCGATTGCCACCACCGGCGATTTTCCGCGCAACAATCCCCAGGTCCCGGGAATCGGCGCGGTGCCCGGCCTGATGGCGGCTGCGGTTGCCCTGCCAAAGCTCCCCGGTTTGATCGATCAAGTGATGGAAAACGACGGCAATTCGTACGTGTTCGCGGTCACCAGCCGTCCACCGCCGGACCCCGACCAATGGAAGATACAAGGACCGGCTTTTACCGAACGAATGCTCGAGCAGCGGCGCTCATCGGCATGGATCAATTTCGTTAACGGTTTGAAGAGCCAAGCCGATATAGTCATCCATACCGATCTGGTCGGCGCCACCCAGAGCTGACCGGCGAACGCATCCGGCCCGCTCAGAGTAACCTATCTATGCAAAGATCATCCGACGACGACCCACTCCCGCCGAGTCCCGACACCAGCGAATTTTTTCTGCCGGGGTCGGGACTCAGCGCGCTGCTGATTCATGGCCTCAGCGGCACCCCTTATGAGATGCGCTACCTCGGCGAACGGCTCGCGACCGCAGGTGTGCGGGTGCTCGGTGTGCGCCTCAACGGCCACGCCGGCGCGCCCGAGGACCTCGGCGCCAGCAGCCACTCCAGTTGGTACGAGAGTGTGGTCGAGGGCTTCGAGCGTTTGCGCGAGTTCGGCGATACCAACGTTGTCATCGGCCTCTCGATGGGCGCGATACTCGCGGCTCGCCTTGCCGCCGATCAACGCGAAGCGGTCGCCGGCCTCGTGATGCTCGCACCAGCGTTTTTCCTGCCCACCAAGACGCGAATCGCGCTGCGTCTGATGCGTGCGGCGCGTGCATGGGGCGACAGGGTCTATTTCAGCCGCGGTACCGGCTCCGATATTCACGATGCCGCCGCACGAAGCATCCATCCCGGCACGCGATTGATGCCGCTCGGGGCGGCCCTCAGCCTGGTCGAATTATCCGATCGGATGCGCCCCCGCCTCGCCGAGGTCGTCCAGCCTACGCTGCTGATTCATAGCCGCCGCGATCACACCTGCCCATTCGAGCGCAACGTGGATTTCGTGATGCATCATCTGGGGAGCGCCGACAAACGGGCGGTTGCGCTGGAGGAGAGCTATCACGTGATTGCGGTGGACAGCGAAAAGCATCGCGTCGCGCAGGAGACGCTGGAGTTCATCGCGCAGTTCCGGACGACCGTCCGCGCTCGCGCCAACGGCTGAACGAGATTTTCAGACTTCTCATTTGAAGAAATAAAGCGAGACTGTTCCACGAGGGGCGCGGGATAGTTGAATAATAGCGGGCTCGAGCAACGCGAGTGTCAGACGGTGAAACACGCGCGTCAACGGTGAAAGGCTGTACATCGAGGGCCGACCGTTCTAACTTCATCGAATCACCCGGGAGGCTGAATCATGGGTACACTGTCCGGTTATAAAATTGTCGAGTTTGCGGGAATCGGCCCGGCTCCGATGTGCGCGATGTTGCTGGCGGACATGGGCGCTGAGGTGCTGCGGATCGACCGGGCGGAGGATGCGGCGCTGGGAATTTCCCTCGACGCGAAGTACAGCCTGCTGAGCCGCGGACGCAAATCGGTCGCGATCGATCTCAAGCGGCCCGAGGGCGTCGCCGCGGCGATGAAGCTGATTGAAAAGGCCGACGCGCTGCTCGAAGGCTTTCGTCCGCAGGTGATGGAGCGGCTGGGACTCGGCCCCGACGAATGTCTCAAGCGCAATCCGCGCCTCATCTATGGCCGTATGACCGGGTGGGGCCAGGAAGGTCCGCTCGCGCATGCCGCCGGTCACGATATCAACTATATCGCGCTAAGCGGCGTACTCGCGTCGATCGGGCGCCGGGGCGAGGCGCCGGTACCGCCACTCAACCTGGTCGGCGATTTCGGCGGTGGCGGATTGTATCTCGCGCTCGGCGTCGTGGCGGGTCTGCTGGAGGCGCAGAAATCGGGCAAGGGACAGGTGGTGGACGCCGCGATGGTGGACGGGGCGGCTTCGCTACTGACCGCGATCTATGGCATGCACGCGTCGGGCATGTGGTCGAATACGCGCGGCGACAACATCCTGGATACCGGCGCGCACTTCTATGACGTGTACGAGACCAAGGACGGCGAGTTCGTTTCGATCGGTTCGATCGAGGCCAAGTTTTACGCCGAGTTGCTGAAGCGCTCGGGCCTGGAGGGGCAGGAGATGCCGCGCCAGATGGATCGCAAAGCGTGGCCCGACCTGAAGGAAAAATTCGCGGCGCTGTTCAAGACCAAGACGCGCGCCGAGTGGTGCAAGATCATGGAGGGCAGCGACATCTGCTTCGCGCCCGTGCTGAGCATGGCGGAGGCGCCTAAACATCCGCATAACCAGTTGCGCGGGACTTTCGTCGAGGTCGAGGGCGTGGTGCAGCCGGGACCGGCGCCGCGTTTCAGCCGCACGCCGAGCAAGATTCAGCGGCCGCCGGCCAAGCCGGGTGAGCATACCGAGGAGGCGCTGCGCGAATGGGGCTTTAGCGCGACCGAATTGGAGAAGCTGCGCGGTGCGGGTGCGATCGGCGTCCGCGACAAGTGAGTGATGGCTACCCTCTCCAATGCGATTGACTATCCGACTAGCTAATTGAATAACGCGGCGCTTCGTCCATTCGGGTCGAGGCGCCGCGTGGTTTCAGCCCAC
>Ga0207695_10011998_pt1 | contig 10426 bp, 8 predicted proteins | sample KBSC54metaG_FD_184354 | JGI IMG/M metagenome (GOLD analysis project Ga0207695, IMG submission 184354) | Corn rhizosphere microbial communities from Kellogg Biological Station, Michigan, USA - KBS C5-4 metaG (SPAdes) (version 2) | ecosystem: Host-associated > Plants > Roots > Rhizosphere > Soil... | reverse complement strand
CTGTTCGGCAAGGGGGACGGGGCGGCCGGCAAGCTGGTGGAGGCCGACGGCGGGACCCTGTTCCTCGACGAGATCGGCGACATGCCGCTCGACGCCCAGACGCGGCTGCTCAGGGTCATCGACGGCTCGGAGCCGGCGATCAATCCCAAGACCGGCCGCCGGCCGAACGTGCGCATCATCGCGGCCACCAACCGCGACCTCCGGGGCCTGATCCGGCAGGGGCTGTTCCGCGAGGACCTGTTCTTCCGCCTGAACGTCGCGCCGCTGCGGCTGCCGCCGCTGCGCGACCGGGTGGAGGACATCCCGGACCTCGCCCGCGCCTTCCTGCTGCGGGCCAACCGCGAGGGGCTTCCCGCGAAGACCATCGACGGCGGCGCCCTGGAGCGGCTCAAGCTGCATCCCTGGCCCGGCAACGTGCGCGAGCTCGAGAACCTGGTCCGCCGGATCTGCGCCCTCTATGCCGAGGACCTGATAAGCGCGCGCATCGTCGAGCGCGAGCTGGAGGACCTGCAGCCGGCGAACCACGGCGAGGATCGGCCGGCGACGCTCTCGGAACTCGTGGAGCGCAAGCTCTCCAGCTACTTTGCCGACCAGCCCGAGGGCGTGCCGCCGCCGGGACTCTACGACCGGGTGCTGGAGGAGGTGGAGCGGCCGCTGATCCAGCTCACGCTGTCGGCCACCCGCGGCAACCAGGTGCGCGCGGCCGAGATCCTGGGCCTCAACCGCAACACGCTTCGCAAGAAGATCCAGGACCTGGGCGTGGAAATCAGTCGCGGGCGTCGCTGACACCATAGTGCAACATCGCTGTTGAGTTTGGAGCACAGTTGCTTAGGCTCCGGCCCTCATGGCCCTGCTCACCCAGCCCATTCCCGGCGGCGCGTCCGTCGTGGAGCGCCTGCAGCGCCTGATCCAATCGCGCCTCCTGCTGGCCTGCAGCTACGGGCTGGCGGCCGGGCTGACGGGGCTCGCCATCCTGCTCGCCGCCTCGCCGCCCGAGACGGGGCCGCTGGGGCCGGCCAGCCAGCCGATCCTGACGGTGTTGAGCGTCAACCTCGTCCTGATCCTCGGGCTGACCACGGTTGTGACGCTGAGGTTCGCCGCCCTGCTTCGCGCCCGCGACCGCGATCCGGGCGCGCGGCTGCACCTGCGATTCGTCACCTTGTTCGCGTTTGCGGCGCTCGCGCCGGCGATCGTGGTGGCGCTGTTCTACGGCGTGCTGGTCAGCCGCGGGGTCGAGAACTGGTTCAGCCAGCGCGTTCAGACGGTGGTGGAGAACTCGGCGACCGTGGCCCGGTCCTACGTGGGGGACCAGAAGCGCTACATCGGCGACCACGTCACGCTGATGTCCGCGGACCTGAACCGCGAGGCTTCGAGCCTGCAGACCAGCCCGATCGCGTTCAGCCACTACCTCGCGGTGCTGGCCTCCTACCACGCCTTCCCGGCCGCCTACCTGATCGACCGCCAGGGGCGCGTGCTGGCCCGCGCCGAGACGGCCGATGCGCCGCCCTTCGTGATGCCGCCGGAGTCCAGCTTCAAGGCCGCCGACGAGGGCGACATCTCCGTTCCCGCCTTCGATTCCACCGACCTGATGCGGGCCGTCTATCGACTGCGCGGTTTTCCCGACGCCTACCTCTACGTGGTCCGGCCGCTGGAGAAGGGCATCCTGAACCACCTGCGCGACGCCGAGGGCGCGCTGGTCTCCTACCGCGAGGCGGCGCAGAACCGCGAACGCATCCAGACGATCTTCGCGCTGTCCTATGCCGAGACCGCGCTCTTGGTGCTGGTGGCGGCCGTGTGGCTCGGCCTGTGGTCCGCCAACGCCATCTCCGGGCCGGTGGCCAGGCTGGTGCAGGCGGCGGGGCGGATCGCGGGCGGCGACCTCAGCGCCCGCGTCGACGCCGACAACGATCCAGAAGAGATTGCGGTATTATCGCGTGCATTCAACAGTATGACGAATGATCTTCAGGTGCAGCAGGAGGCGCTTCGGCGGGCCAGCCTGGAGGCCGAGGAGCGTCGCCAGTTCATCGAGACCGTCCTCGCCGGCGTCAGCGCCGGGGTGATCGGCCTCGACGCCCGCGGCCGCATCTCGGCGGCCAACCGCCAGGCCGTGAACCTGCTGGCGCTGCCGGGCGATCACGGCCGCGGCCGCAGGCTCTCCGAGGTGGCGCCGGAATTCGCCGAGGTGCTGGAGACCGCCGGCAGGGCGGGCGCGGGCGAGGCGGAGGTCGACGTCGTGCGCGGCCGCGAGACGCGCCGGCTGCGGCTGCGGGCGAGCCGCATCGAAGGGGGCCTGGTGCTGACCTTCGACGACATCACCCGGCTGGTCGCCGCGCAGCGCAACGCCGCCTGGCGCGATGTCGCCCGCCGCATCGCCCACGAGATCAAGAACCCGCTCACCCCGATCCAGCTCTCCGCCGAGCGGCTGCGCAAGAAGTTCCGCCGCAACGTGCCGCAGGGCGAGGTGGAGACCTTCGACCGCTGCACCGACACGATCGTGCGCCAGGTGGGCGACATAGGCCGGATGGTCGACGAGTTCTCCGCCTTCGCGCGCATGCCCGCTCCGAAGTTCGCCGAGCACGACGCGGCCGAGCTGCTCCGCCAGGCGGTGTTCGCGCAGCGGGTGGCGAGCCCCGACATCGACGTCGAGCTGGAGGAGCCGCCGCCGCGCGTGCCGGTGCTGGCCGACGAGCGGATGCTCGCCCAGGCGCTGGGCAACGTGCTGAAGAACGCCGCCGAGGCGGTGGGCGCGCGGCAGGCCGCCGAGCCGCGGCTCGAGGGCCGCATTCGCGCACGGCTCAGCGCCGACGACAGCGGCGTGGTGTTCGAGGTCGAGGACAACGGCGTGGGCCTGCCGTCGAAGGATCGCGACCGGCTGACCGAGCCCTATGTGACGACGCGCGAGAAGGGCACCGGCCTCGGGCTCGCCATCGTCAAGCGAATCCTGGAAGACCACGGGGGCGAGCTGGAGCTCGCCGACGCGCGCGAGGAGCGCGGCGCCCTGGCGATCCTGAGACTTCCTCCGGCGGCGCGGGTTCGTCCGCAGACCGTCTCGGCAAAGGCCACGGCGTGAGGGTGGGTGATGGCGTCTGACGTTCTGGTGGTCGATGACGAGGCCGATATCCGCGACCTCGTGGCCGGCATCCTCTCCGACGAGGGTTACGCCGTGCGCACCGCGACGGATTCGGAATCGGCGCTCGCCGCCGTCAGGGCCCGCAAGCCGGCGCTGCTGGTGCTCGACATCTGGATGGCCGGCGGCGGCATGGACGGGCTCGAGCTGCTGGACCTCGTGAAGGCGCTGGATCCGGACCTGCCGGTGATCATGATCTCCGGCCACGGCAACATCGAGACCGCCGTGAGCGCCATCAAGCGCGGCGCCTACGACTTCCTGGAGAAGCCGTTCAAGTCGGACCGCCTGCTGCTGGTGGTGGAGCGCGCGCTGGAGGCCACCAGCCTGCGCCGCGAGAACCGCCGGTTGCGCGCCCAGGCGCTGACGCCGGAGGGGCTGATCGGCCGCTCGATGGCGGCCCAGCACCTGCGCAACATCGTGGCCAAGCTCGCCTCGGCGAACAGCCGCGTGCTGATCTCCGGGCCGGCCGGGGCCGGCAAGGAGACGGTGGCGCGGATGATCCACGCGGCGGGGCCCCGCGCCCGCAGCGAGTTCGTGGTGCTCTCGGCCGCCGGCATGACGCCGGAGCGGATCGACATCGAGCTGTTCGGCGAGGAAGGAGAGGGCGGCCGGCCGGCCAAGATCGGGGTCTTCGAGCAGGCCCACGGCGGCACGCTCTACCTCGACAAGGTGGCCGACATGCCGCGCGAGACGCAGAGCCGGATCCTGCGCGTGCTGGTCGAGCAGCGGTTCCGGCGGGTGGGAGGCGCCTCGGACGTCCAGGTCGATGTCCGCGTCATCTCCTCGACCTCGCGCGACCTGCGCGAGGAGATCGCCGCCGGCCGGTTCCGCGAGGACCTGTTCCACCGGCTGAACGTGGTGCCGGTGAACGTGCCTGGCCTCGCCGAGCGGCGCGAGGACATCCCCGAGCTGGTGGACTATTTCATCGGCCGGATCTGCGAGGCCTCGGGGCTGGCCCGGCGGCGGCTGGCCGACGATGCGGTCGCCGCCCTGCAGGTGCGCGCCTGGCCGGGCAACCTGCGCCAGCTGCGCAACAATGTGGAACGCATCCTGATCCTCGCGCCGGGCCTCGCCGGCGATCCGATCACCGCCGACATGCTGCCGGCCGAGGCGACGGTCAGCGACCAGGCGACCAGCCTGGGCGCCGAGCGGATCATCTCGCTGCCGCTTCGCGAGGCGCGCGAGGTCTTCGAGCGGGAGTACCTGAACGCCCAGATGCTGCGCTTCTCCGGCAACATCTCGCGCACAGCGGCCTTCATCGGCATGGAGCGCTCGGCGCTGCACCGGAAGCTGAAGTCGCTGGGCCTCTCCGGCGCGCGCCAGCTCGAGGAGGAAGTCGGCTGATGGGCCCCTACCGGGCATCCCGGCGAAGGCGGGGGGAGTGATGGGGCGGGTCGCCTATGTGAACGGCCGCTTCGTGCCGCACGGCGAAGCCATGGTCCACATCGAGGATCGCGGCTACCAGCTGGCTGACGCGGTCTATGAGGTCTGGGCGCTGTTCGACGGCAGGCTTTCGGACGCCGAGGGACACTTCGCCCGCCTGGAGCGCAGCCTTTCGGAGCTCTCGATCGCCATGCCGATGAGCCGCAAGGCGCTGACGCTGGTGCTGAAGGAGGCGGTCAGGCGCAACCGCGTGCGCGAGGGGCTGGCCTATCTGCAGGTCAGCCGCGGCGTCGCCCCGCGCGAGCACGCCTTCCCCGCAAGGCACGTCCCGCCCTCGATGGTGATCACTGTGAACGCCGTCGACCGGGCCGCAACCGAGGCCAAGGCCGCCAAGGGGATCGGCGTCGTCACCACGCCGGAGAGCCGCTGGGGGCGTTGCGACATCAAGACCGTGGGGCTGCTGCCGAACGTGCTCGCCAAGCAGAAGGCGAGGGCGGCCGGCGCCTACGAGGCCTGGTTCGTCGACGAGCTGGGGTTTGTCACCGAGGGCGCATCGTCCAACGCCTGGATCGTCGACCGCGACGGGCGGCTGCGCACCCGCGACACCAACGCCAACATCCTGCGCGGCATCACCCGGCGCACGCTGATGGACGTGATCGCCGAGGAGGGGCTCGCGCTCGACGAACGGCCGTTCACGCCGGACGAGGCCAAGCATGCGCAGGAGGCCTTCGTCACCGGTGCGGGCGCGCTGGTGCTGCCGGTGATCTCGGTCGACGGAACCCCGGTGGGCGAGGGACGGCCCGGTCCGCTCGCCCTGAAGCTTCGGCGCCTCTACATCGAGCGCGCCCGGGCGACGTCGGTCTGACCAGGGCGGCGCTCGAGCGCCTCCGTCGGTCGGCCCATACCGCTCTCGCAAAGGGCTCGCCGCGCCGGAGGGAACCTTTGCCGGACCGGCCTATCTAACGTCGTTATCGCAAGCCGCGATGGGCGAGACGCAGATGGCCAGCAAAATCATCCAGAGCCCTGTCCTATTGGCGTCGCTGGCGGCGGGCGCTGTGCTCACCCTGGTCGGCTGCAGCACGCTGATGTCAGCCAACCGTCCCCCGGCGCCGCAGACTGCGGCCGAGGCGGAGGGCCGGCAGATCTTCCGCTACGACACGTTCGGCGACGAGCAGCTGTGGACCGACAAGCTGCGCATGGCCGAGATCGTGGACCGCAAGGTGACGCCGCTGCAGGCCCTGGGGCTCGGCCTCAAGGTCGACATGGACAAGCTCAACTTCGGCAGCTTCATCCTGCACAACCCCCTGGGCGCGAGCGGCACCCGGGAGCTGTTGCGCGAGGACGCGGTGGTGGGCCTCAAGGCGACATTCGACAACGAAGGTCGCGTCCAGCGCATCGGGGTCACCTGCGCGCTCTGTCATTCCACCGTCGACGACGCGATGCTCCCAGGAATCGGGCATCGGCTGGATGGCTGGCCCAACCACACCCTGAATGTCGGCGCGGTCATCGCGCTGTCCCCGGTCCTCACGCCCCAGCAGCGGGCGGTCTACAATTCGTGGGGCAAGGGCCGCTACGACCCGCGCTACAACTTCGACGGCAAGAACACGCCCCTCGAGATCCCGCCGGCCTATGGCCTGGCCGACGTCAAGAATGAGACCTACACGGCGGAAGGCCCGATCTCCTATTGGAACGCCTATGTGGCGGTGACCCAGATGGGCGGTCACGGCGACTTCTCCGACCCGAGGCTCGGCATCGACATCCACCAGACGCCGGACCTCGTCACCGCCAAGCTGGCGCCGCTGAGGGCCTACCAGCATGGCATCCCCGCGCCCGTCGCCGGACGTGCGTCCGCCAGCGCAGCCGCCGCCCACGGGCAGGCGGTGTTCGCCACCGACTGCCAGAGCTGTCACGTGGGCGGAAACGGCACCGACAACAACGCCGGAATCCTGCACCAGCCTTCGGAGACCGGGATGGATGGCGCCTATGCGGCGCGGACCGCCGTGAAGGCCTATCGCACCACGCCGCTGCGCGGCCTGCGCTTCCACGCGCCCTATTTCCATGACGGGAGCGCGGCCACCCTGAGCAACGTGGTCGACCACTACGACCGGGTCCGCCACCTGCAGCTGAGCGCCAGGGACAAGCACGATCTCGTCGAGTACCTGAAGACGCTCTGACCCGCCGCCGGGGCCGAGCCCGCACACGCCGAGCCTCCGGCCCGAGTCGGGGGGCGTGCGCAATTGCGCCCATCGCAAATCCCGGTCTAGCGTGGCCGTCGCGTGTGTGGGCGGCGGCTGGCCGCCCGTGACAACGAAAAGAGGCGGTCAAGCCGTGAGCGACAAAAAACAGAACCTCCAGGACACCTTCCTGAACAGCGTGCGCAAGTCCAAGACGCCGCTCACCATCTTCCTGGTGAACGGCGTCAAGCTTCAGGGCGTGGTGAGCTGGTTCGACAACTTCTGCGTTCTGCTGCGCAGAGACGGGCAGTCCCAGCTCGTCTACAAGCACGCGATCTCCACCATCATGCCGGCGCAGCCCGTGCAGCTCTATGAGCCGGCCGAAGACGAGACCGATTGAGTTCGAAATCCATCGATCGACGGGCGCCGATCCAAGGCGCCGTCGTCATCCACCCCGATCGGGAGGGCCGCAGCCGCTCCCGCGATCCCGAGGCGCGCCTGGAGGAGGCGGTCGGGCTCTCGGAGGCGCTCGACCTGGAGGTGCGCGACGGGATCATCGCGCCGCTCCGCCGGCTGACGCCCGCCACCCTGTTCGGCAAGGGCAAGGTTGAGGAGATCGGCCGGCTGGTCGTGGCCGTCTCGGCCGACGTGGCCGTGGTCGATGACGCGCTCACCCCGGTGCAGCAGCGCAACCTGGAGCGGGCCTGGGACTGCAAGGTGATCGATCGCACCGGGCTGATCCTGGAGATCTTCGCGCGTCGGGCCCGCACGCGGGAGGGGCGCCTGCAGGTCGAGCTCGCCCGGCTCAGCTACGAGCGCTCGCGCCTGGTCAGGACCTGGACCCACCTGGAGCGGCAGCGCGGCGGCTTCGGGGTGATGGGCGGTCCCGGCGAGACCCAGATCGAGACCGACCGGCGGCTGATCGCCGAGCGGATCGCCAAGCTGAAGCGGGAGCTGGTCGAAGTGCGCCGCACGCGCACCCTGCAGCGCTCGGCGCGCCGGCGCGTGCCGTTCCCGTCGGTGGCGCTGGTCGGCTACACCAACGCCGGCAAGTCGACGCTGTTCAACCGCCTGACGGAAGCCGAGGTCGTGGCCGAGGACATGCTGTTCGCCACCCTCGATCCGACGCTGCGGACACTGAAGCTGCCGGACGGCCGCCCGGCCATCCTCTCGGACACCGTGGGCTTCATCTCCGACCTGCCGCACGAACTGGTGGAGGCGTTCCGCGCGACGCTTGAGGAGGTGCGGGAGGCCGACGTCATCCTTCACGTGCGCGATATCGCAAGCGAGGAGAGCGCGGCCCAGGCGCAGGACGTGCGCGAGGTGCTGGCGCGGCTCGAGATCGACACCGACGAGCGCCGGATCCTGGAGGTATGGAACAAGCTCGACCTGCTGGACGAGGAGGCGCGGCGAACCGCGGGAGGCGACGCCCGCCGGGCGCACCCGCCGGCGATCCTGGTCTCAGCCGTGACCGGGGAGGGGTGCGAGGCCCTGTTGCGCGCCGTCTCGGGGCTGGTCGACGAGGCGCCGCCGGTCGAGGTCGTCGCGCCGGCGGGCGAGGGCGCGGCGATCGCCTGGCTCTACCGCAACGGCCGGGTGATCGAGCGCGACACCGCCGACGACGGGGCGGTGCGCCTGCAGGTCAGCCTGACCGCCCAGGCGCTCGGCCAGTTCGAGCAGCTATTCCCCGCGACGCAGGTGAGGGCGCGCTGAGGCGGCAAGGTCCCCCTCGACCCGGCCCGCCTCCGCAGCCTTGGCCTCGTTCCACAGGGCGTCCATCTCCGGCAGGTCGGAGCTTTCGGGCGACTTGCCATCTTCCGCAAGTTTCTGCTCGATGTAGCGGAAACGGCGGACGAACTTGGCGTTCGTGGCGCGCAGCGCATCCTCCGGGTCGACATCCAGGGCGCGGGCGAGGTTGGCGACCACGAACAGCACGTCGCCCATTTCCTGGCGGGCCTTCTCGATATCGCCGGCGGCGACCTCCACCTTCAGCTCGGCGACTTCCTCGTCGAGCTTTTCCAGCACCTCCTTGGCCGAAGGCCAGACGAAGCCGACGCCGGCCGCGCGCCGGGACAGCTTCACCGCGCGGGTGAGCGCGGGCAGGCCCACGGGCACGTCGTCCAGCAGGCTCCCCGTGCGGCCCTTTTCCTGACGCTCGGCGGCCTTCAGCTGCTCCCAGCCTTGCTTCTGCTCGGCGAGCGAGCCGTAGGATTCATCGGCGAACACATGCGGGTGGCGGCGGACCATCTTGTCGTTGATGGCGCGCGCGACGTCGTCGAAGTCGAAAGCCCCGTCCTCTTCAGCCATGCGGGCGTGGAAGACGACCTGCAGCAAAAGGTCGCCGAGCTCGTCCCTGAGGTCCTTGAGATCGCCGCGTTCGATCGCGTCGGCGACCTCATAGGCCTCTTCGACGGTGTAGAGCGCGATGGTCGCGAAGGTCTGCTCGATATCCCACGGACAGCCGTCCTTGGGGTCGCGCAGGCGCGCCATGATGGCGAGGAGCCGGTCGATCGGCCGGAGCTCGGCCGGCGGCGCGGGTCGGGTCATGGCGCCATCCTAGCGCTGCACCGCATCCGCGGCGCAAGAGGGCCCGGAATTCGGTTGTGGATGAGCACGAGGGGAGACGGATCGCCACGCCGGAGCATCGGTCCGAATTGCGCCTAAGGTAGATTATCGGAAATTATCGATGGGCTTCTCGAGGCAGCGCCAGATCCCCTCGCGCGATCCGCTCCAGCGTCTCGACGAAGAACGCCGGCTCCAGCTCCCGTACACGGGCTTCCAGCGTCTCCGGCGTGTCGTCGGGACGCACCTCGACCGCTCGCCGCGCCACCTCGGGCCCATGGTCATACTCCTCGTCGACCAGATGGATCACGACGGCGCTGGCCGGCGACCTGGCCGCCAGCACGGCCTCGTGCACGCGCCGGCCGTACATCCCGTGGCCGCCGAACTCCGGCAGCGGCCCCGGATGGATGTTCAGCACCCGGCCCGCGTAGAGCGCCAGCGTCTGCGCCCCCAGCCGGCGAAGATAGCCAGAAAGAACAATCAGTTCGACGCGGTGGGCCGCCATCGCCTCGGCCAGCCGCACGTCGGCGGCCTCCGGCTCGGCCTGGGTCGGAATGCAGAGGCTCGGCACGCCCTCGGCGCGTGCGAAATCCAGCGCCGCGGCGCCGCGGTTATTGCTGACCAGCAGCCGCGCCTCGGCGGCAAGCTCGCGCCTGCGGATCGCGCGCACAATCGCCTGGGCGCTCGAGCCTGTTCCTGACGCCAGGAAGCCCAGCTTAAGCGGCGGGTTCATTGGACGAATTCCGACGCGAGTTCATGTGACACGCGAAGTCCGTCGAAGGCCGGCTCGACGCCCTCCGGGAGCTGGCGTGCGAGGTCCTCGTAATCGAGGTCGATGTGCAGATTGGTCAGGATGGCCCGCCGTGGCCTGACCTGCGCGATCCACTCCAGGGTGCGCTCCACATGGGCGTGCGTCGGGTGCGGTCGCCAGCGCAGCGCGTCGACGATCCAGACGTCCAGGTCGGCCAGCGCCTCGAAGGCCGCCGCATCGAGGTTCACCACATCGCTGGAATAGGCCACCCCGCCGAACCGGTAGCCCACCGAGCGTATGCCGCCATGATCCTGGTCGAAGCTGACCACCGGAATGGCCCCGGATGGTCCCTCCACCGTCCAGCGCACGCCATGGGCCGGCAGCGGCCGGACGTCGCAGATCGCCGGATAGCCCGCCTCGCCCTGGAAG
>Ga0207695_10011993_pt1 | contig 10428 bp, 7 predicted proteins | sample KBSC54metaG_FD_184354 | JGI IMG/M metagenome (GOLD analysis project Ga0207695, IMG submission 184354) | Corn rhizosphere microbial communities from Kellogg Biological Station, Michigan, USA - KBS C5-4 metaG (SPAdes) (version 2) | ecosystem: Host-associated > Plants > Roots > Rhizosphere > Soil... | reverse complement strand
CATCAAAGTTGCCGAGGTCGATCAGGAAACCTCGATGCTCGATCTCGTGAAATCCGGCGTCGGGCTGACGCTCGCGCGCGATTCGATCGCGCTTGCCGAAGCGCACGCACATGGGCTGACTATAGTCGAAGGCATCACGGTGCCGACCGAACTCACGTTGATCGCGCTCGCGGCACGCATGGACGAGCCGCCCATCGCTGCCGCGTTCAAGCTCGCGGAAGCGCAATGGGCGACTTGAGCGATCGAGCCGGCGCGGCGCTGCCACACACGCCACGCAATTGCGCCGATCGCGCGCGATTTAGCCGGCTTTGCGGCGCATGTCCGACGAAAAGCCGCACGGGGTACATCACTGCGGGATCTGTGAAAAAATGCCTGTTGGGCTGGCGACCGTCGCGGCCAGGATGAGCGCCGCCGGGCCGCCCCACTGAGAGGAAATTCCCATGATTCATAAGCTGACTTCCGAGGAACGTGCCCGGCAGATGACCGAGCTGCAAGGTTGGCTGCCCGTCAACGGCCGCGACGCCATTCACCGCCAGTTCAAATTCGCCGATTTCAACGAAGCGTTCGGGTTCATGACCCGCGTGGCCATCAAGGCCCAGGAAATGAACCACCATCCCGAGTGGTTCAACGTCTATCGACCGTGGATATCACGCTATCCACGCACGAAGCGCAAGGCGTGACCGAGCGCGATCTCGTGCTCGCACGCTTTATCGACGACGTCGCGCGTACGTTGCAGCGCAACTGAGAAATCGGCGCGGGGGGGCCATCCCCCCGACTATCAACCGTCGCTCCGCCCCGCCTCGCCGTCCATGGCCTGGCGATACCCCTCCCAGGCCGCGCGGGCGGGCGCCTCCAGCGCTTCCACCGGCATATGCCCCCGACGCTGTACAATCAGCAACGCATACGGCTTGGAGAGCGCACTGGCCTCCTTGCACAGGCTGAGTTCGTCGCCGCTCGATGGCGAGCGGGCGCGCCAGAAGTTGATCGCCGCTTCGAGTTCGTTGATCGTAATATCGGACATGGTTGAGGTGACGGCTGCATGGGTGCCCGGGCGGACCCGGCTTGGCAAGCGGCTCGCGCTCGACTGTGGCGACGAGGCTCCAGCGAACCGCGTGCCGGCACGTTGACCCCAGCGCGCGTTGAATGCGTAACCCATTGTACTTGAGCGACTTCCATGCGACTCCTCCTGATCGAAGATGACCGCCCGATCGCACGCGGCATCCAAAGCAGCCTCGAACAAGCCGGATTCACCGTCGACATGGTTCACGACGGGATCTTCGCCGAACAGGCTCTCACGCAAAACCGCCACGAACTGATCATCCTCGATCTCGGCCTGCCCGGTATCGACGGCATGACGCTGCTCTCGCGGTTCCGGCAGGGCAACCGACACACGCCCGTGATCGTGCTGACGGCACGAGACGACCTGAGCGACCGCGTGCAAGGCCTCAATGCCGGCGCCGACGATTACATGCTCAAGCCGTTCGAGCCCGCCGAACTCGAAGCGCGCATCCGTGCTGTCATGCGCCGCAGCGGCCCCGCCAACGACGTACCGCGCCCGGAGGTTTCGCTGGGCGGCGTGCGCCTGTCGGGTGTCGATCGCCGCATCTTCAACGAAGACAAGGCGCTCGAGCTTTCGCCGCGCGAATTCGCCGTGCTCGAAATGCTGCTGTTGCGCCATGGCCGGGTCGTCAGCAAGGCGCAGTTGCAGGACCATCTGACTCACTTCGGCGGAGACCTCGGGGATACGGCCATCGAGGTCTACGTGCACCGAGTGCGCAAGAAGCTCGAAAACTGTCGCGTCGAAATCGTGACGGTGCGCGGCTTCGGCTACTTGTTGCAGGAGATTCGTCAGGCGTCCTGAATGTAGGGCCCTGGCCGGTCGAACATGCCTCACGCCGCCGCGACAAGTTTGCGTCGTTCTCTCTTGCGGCGGCTTGCGGCGCCGCTGTCTCTGCTCGCGCTGATGAGCGGCCTCATCGCGTATTGGCTCGCGTGGCAATACACGCAGCACGTCATCGATCGGTCGCTCGCCGACCTGGCTACCGCCATCTCCAAGCAAGTCCAGATCGCCGGCCCCAACGCGCGCATCGTTGTTCCGCCGCTCGCGCGCGCGATGTTCTCCGATCCCCCGCAGCATCTGATCTATCGCATCAACGACGGCGAGCGTGATCTCGCCGGCGATCCCGATCTTCCGCTCATAGGCTCGAGCGTGCGCGAGACACGTTACGCGTCGATTTTCGAAACGCACCATCGTGACATGCTGGTGCGCGTCGCCCAGGTTCGCGTCGCGCAGGACGGCGGCAAAAAGCCGATCGTCGTCGAGGTCGCGCAACCTCTGCGTCATCGCTATCGCATCGCGGCGGAATTCCTGGTCGCGATCATGATGCCGCTCCTGCTGCTGCTGCTCGCCGGCTGGGGCATCGTCTGGCGTGTCGTCAATCAGCAATTGGGCCCGCTCACGACGCTTGCCGATTCGCTGAACCGCCAGACGCACATGTCGCTCGAGCCCGTCGACGAAACGCATGTGCCGCTCGAAATCCGCCCGTTGACGAGCGCATTGAACGCCCTGCTCGATCGCTTGAAGACCGCACTCGACGCCCAACGCAAATTCATCGCGGACGCCGCGCATCAGTTGCGCACACCGCTGACGGCCGTCAAGCTGCATGCGGAACAAGCCGTGAAAGCCCGCGATCTCGCGCAGTCGCTCGCATCCGTGCGTGAATTGCGCGTGGCGGCAGATCGCGCCGTGCGGCTCTCGAATCAATTGCTGTCGCTCGCACGCGCAGAACCGGGGGCGCAGGCCGCGCGTTTCGTCGATGTCGATATCGCGGCGCTCGCATTCGAAACGGGGGCGGAGTGGGTGCCTCGCGCGCTCGCGGCGCGCGTCGACCTTGGCTTTCAGCGGCTCGACGATCCGGCGAACGATTCTTCGCTCGTCGTAAAGGGCAATCCCGTGCTGTTGCGCGAAGTGATCGCCAATCTACTCGACAATGCGCTCAAGTACGTGCCGAGCACCCGCCTCGATGGGGCAAGGGTCACCGTTACCGTTACGCGCACCGTCACGGCCGCCCATACGCCCATTGCCGAGATTGCCGTCGAAGACAACGGCAGGGGCGTACCCGTGGCACTACAAGCCGATCTGTTCAAGCGCTTTTTCCGCGGTGACCGGCAAGATAACGCCGACGATGCGGCCGACGGCGGCGCGGGTCTCGGGCTCGCTATCGTGCGCGACATCATGGATCTGCACGCTGGCAGCGTTCATTACGCCGATGCCCCGGACGGCGGCGCGCGTTTCGTGGTGCGCATTCCGCTTGCCGCCAACCATGACGATCGCGAGCCGAGCCGCGAATCCGGTCCCGTTCGCGAGGAACGGACCAGCTCTTACCGGCTCTGATCAAGCCTTGCCGTTTCGCTTCGGCGCGAGCATCGTGCCCCGGCACTTGCGTGCCCCGCAATGGCACGCGTATTCCTTCTTGAGCTTCTTGGTCTGGCGCTCGTCGATGACAAGTCCGTAATCGTAGAACAGCTCTTCATCGGCGGAGATGTCGCGCAGCGCCTGAATGAACACGCGCCCTTCGATTTCCTCGGCCTCGCAGTTGGGCGAGCACGAGTGATTGATCCACCGTGCGCTGTTCCCGTCCACGTTACCGTCGATCACACGCCCATCTTCGAGTGCGAAATAGAACGTGTGATTCGGTTCGTCCGGATCGTGCGGATGCCGGCGCACCGCCTCTTTCCATGAGATCCGTTGCCCTTTGTATTCGAGCAGGCGCTCGCCAGCCCTGAGCGGTTGAGCGGCAAAAACCCCCTTGCCATGCACCCCCGAGCGGCGCACGACCAACTTGCGTGAACTCATCGACGAATCCTCTGAATAGCTTCCATGTCGTCATCGCGGCGCGGGAGCGTCGCCGCCTATGCGAGCATTTTCGATCACGGACCGCTGGCGGGACCAGAACAGCGATCGATATGAAACGCGGCGCCAATAGGCGCCGCGTCGACACATGACGTGACACACGTCACAAAGCGAAATCGTACACGTTGACGACATCTTCGTTCAACGTTGTCCGCAATAAAACGGGAAACGGATCGCCGCGGGCCATGATCGCCGGGCTCGAGCGCGCCGCGCGAAGTCTGTCAGGTCTGTTGCGCGAAGATCTTCCAGATCTTCTTCTGCGTGGGCAAATCGGCCAGCTCGTGGCGCTCGCAGTCGAGGCGTAGATTGATGTCGCCGATGTCTTGCCCGAAAGCAGTGCATCGATGCGGCGTCTTCTTCGGGTTCTTGCTCGTGACGAGGTGGCAGCATGTCATGCACATCCGATGCGCGGGCATGTCGCCTTGCACCTCGAGATGTCGAATCATCTTGAGTAGCGTACGGTAAAACACGGCTTGCTCGTCATCGGCCAGTTTGCCGACCGCCGAATTCAGAAATTCAGGCCATTGCTGCGCACGCTTGGCCGCCGTTCGGCCCCGCGCCGTCAAGCGAACCGCCAACGCGCGGCCATCGTCGAGCGCACGGCGCTTTTCGATCAGCCCTTTCGCCTCCAGCGTGCTCACCGCATCGCTCGTCGTGGCAGCCGTCAGCGCCGTTTCGCGCGCGATCTCGCCAAGGCGCAGCGGCGCCTTGCGCTGCATGAGCAGCATGAGAATTTCGCCTTGCGTCGGCGTGAGTCCCACACTTTCAGCCCATTCCCACGCCTGGCTGCGCATTGCCGTGCCCAACCGTAACAGGCTGTGGGTCACGCGCCCACTCGCCCGTTCTGTAAAAACACCTTCACTCATAGTCATTGTTCGCTTTCGCCAGTGACAGCATTGCCGCTGCCGATCCGGTTACGCGCGCGCAGTGCCTCTCGACACGCCGCAACCTTCCGTGGGACGACCCGCCCCCTCTCTTGGGGCCAACTGATTTTACTCTTCGATACTTCGCGACCGGACGCGCCATTTTAAGCGAGTAAAGCCGACCGCACAGCCATGTATTGGCAACCAAGCTGTGGATAACGTTTGTATAACCGTGCTGGCCGATTGTGGCGTCTTTCTTGATAACCTCACCGCGTAAAAAATTGCGCCGAAGTTATCAGCAGACCAAATGCGCTGCGCACCGCTCGTCCACCCGGTTATCGCAGCGCTATCCCTTTGAGACCGCACGCAAAATCGAGGTTGTCCACAGAAATGAGCGTCGCTTGTTAACTATTACTACGTTTGTATACGAGTCAAGACGGTAAACCTAAGCACTGCGCCACTGGATGCATTGCTGGCGGACAACTTCGTGCAGCGACTTTTCTTTCGACGCCACGTCGCGCAGCCACGCGGCATCGTTCACTTGCCCGCGGGCGATTGCGGCGATTTCGTTGAGCGCGGCCGTCGATTGAAGTGCCCGGCCATGCGGCGCAATGACGTCGAGCGTTTGCAGGATATCTTCGAATATCGTGCGTCGTTCGCCGGTTTGCGGATTGATGCAGGTACCGCCCAGGCCGAAGCGGCACGCCTCGAAACGGTTGAACGTATAAACGAGGTAGTCGTCCTCTTTCGGAATGAACGGTTTGTCCGTGAGCAAGTGGCGCGCAAGCGTCTGGATATAGCAGGCGATCGCCGCCGCCCGATCGACCGATAGCGGCGTGTCCATCACCCGCACCTCGATGGTGCCGTAACCGGGCTTGGGCCGGATGTCCCAGTAGAAATCCTTCATGCTGTTGACGACGCCGGTTGCGACCATCTTCGAAAAGTATTCTTCGAAGGCATCCCAGGTCAGCACGAACGGCGCGCGCCCCGACAGCGGAAATGCGAATACCGAGTTCAGGCGGGCCGAATGAAAGCCGGTATCGACACCCTGCACATATGGCGACGAAGCCGAAAGCGCGATGAAATGCGGGATGAAGCGCGACATCGAGTGCAGCAGAAAGAGCGCACTGTCGGGATCGGGGCAGCCGATATGCACGTGTTGGCCGAAAACCGTGAACTGCTTTGCGAGGTACCCGTAGAGCTCGGACAGATATTGAAAACGCGGCGCATCGAAAATTTGCCGCTCGCTCCACTGCTGGAACGCGTGCGTGCCGCCCCCGCAAAGACCGACGTTGAGATGATCGGCCGCCGCGACGAGCGTGTCCCGGATCGAGCGCAACTGCGCGAGCGCCTCTTCATGCGAGGTGCAAATGCCGGTCGAAAGCTCGATCATGCTTTCGGTGATCTCGGGCGTGATGTTGCCCGGGCCTTTGTAATCCTTGACGAGGCGCATGAGGTCCGACGCCGCTTTGGTCAGATCGTAGTCGTGCGTATTGACGACCTGGATCTCGAGCTCGACGCCGAATGTGAAAGGCTTGGAATTGACAAAGGTTTCGAGTGCCATGTGCGTGTCCTGTTATGCGGGCAGATACGAGCAAAAGATGCGGCGCGCAGCGGCGCTTACTCGCGGCGCTCGCCGACGAGCGTCAGGCTGCGGTAGACGATCCATGGTCCCACGATCTGCAGCACCACGATCGAACACATGACGATGGCACGCAGCGTCGGATCGAAGTGCGGATAGAGCTGATAAGTGTCGTCGGCCAGCAGATAGGCAAGCGCCGACATCGGCGCGAGCGACACGCCGAGCGCGATGCCCTGGTTCCACCCCAGGCCGCTCGGTTTCGCGAACGCCAGCACGCCGACGAGCTTCGCAACGAAGCGCGCGACGATGAGGCCGAGCGCCGCCACGCCACCGAGCGCGATATCGTGCCACTCGAACGACGTCAGCGTCAGCACGAAGAGAATCACCGTCAGCAGCCATCCAGCCGTGCCGAAATGCTGCGGCCACAGTTGCGGCTTTTGCTCGAGGTTTTTGACGATGATGCCGGCGGCCAGGAGGCTCAGGATCGTCGAAAGCTTGAAAATATTCGCGATCGCGATCGCAAGCAGTACGAGGCCGAACAGCGCAACGAACGAATGCTCGTCTTGCATATTCATGCGTTTGAAAAAGAACATGCAGGCGCGCGCGAGCAGATAGGCGACGGCGAGCGAGCCGACGAGCAGATAGACCGGCTGGACGATCGTGGCAAAAACGTTTCCGTACACTTCCTGGTGCAGCCAGCTCGAGACCAGCTTTTCGACGACGACCGCATACATGCTGTTGAGCGCCGTCAACGTGAGAAGCCGCTGCGTCACCTGTCCTTCCGCGCGCAACTCCGTCTTGAGCTGAATCACCATAGCGGGCGAAGTCGACATCGAAATGGCAGCCAGCACCGTTGCGACGGGCGGCGCCACCTTGGCGAACAACAAGACGATCAGCACGAGGACGAAGGTGAGCGTCGCCTCGGCGAGGCTCGAGGCGATGAGCCAGGGGTTACGGCGGATCCACCGAAGATCGAGACGACTGCCCAGTTCGAACAGCAGCAGGCCCAATGCGACGTCGAGTAAAAGCCGCGATGTAGCGCCCATGCCGGCATCGATGGCGCCGACCCCGGCCGAACCGGCGATGAGTCCGATGACTGCATAGCCCGAGATACGCGGCAGGCGCCATGCGCGATAGCAGAGCTCGCCGCAGAGCCCCGCGACGAGCAAGGCGAGTCCTGCCCAGAAGACCGCATTCGTCGCGAACGGCCAGCTCGGAAGGAAGGAAAACGCCGATTTCATGAGATAGCTTCTCCTTTACGGACAGTCCGCTCCGCCTGAGAGGAAGAAGCGGCATGTCGGATCAGTGTATTTGCCGAACCGGCGCACCGCGCCGGCGGGTTCGATGAGGGTCGCGGGCGCTGGGCTTCGAGCCGCGCACAACGACGATGTGCCGGCGAACTCGCTCCCCGGCGGGACAATTAGGACGGGACGCTGCCGCTCTCTCTGTGATTCCGATTCGGCTGGCGCCGTTCCGTTGGCGAGTGGTGCCTCGATTCGCCAACGCGCAACTCATGCTGGAAGAAACGCGGATTGTGCCACAGCTTGCTCGATTTTGAACGAATCCACATCGAACGGCGGCCAATTCGGTAGAAATGATCGTCAACGAGAACCGAACAGGAAAATTCATCCGATGGTTGCGGTCGATATTCCCCGCAGGGCGGCTCGTCGTTTCCGGCAGCGGCACGCGGGGCTCTAGGGTTTACAGGTTTACGTATGTATACAAGTAGTAGCAGTTAACAAGGCCTGGCCATTTCTGTGGATAACGGCCGTTTACCAAGGCGAATCAAGCAGTTGTCGACCGCATAACCGCACGGGCAGCATGTGCGGACGGCAGCCCTTTCCGAGAACAACTTTCATCGCTTCTGGCGAATCGGCAAGTTGTCCCGTTTACGTCCACGCTCCGTTCACAGCCATTTCATGTTGGCTTCGACGGCTTATCCACAGCTCCCGGTGGATAAGCTTCCTCTCCGGGCTCATGACGGCTGAACACTGCCCCGGCGCAACGCCCGCAGAAAGTAGCGGGCTGGATCCAGGTCTTCGGCCAGTTCGCGTTCGATGGGCCATGGCTCGCCTTCCAGCTGCGAGGCGACGAGCTCGGCGGCGAGCGTCGACCAGACGAGTCCCCGCGAACCGAAGGCAAATGCCCCGTAAAGGCCCGGCGAGCGATGCAGATCGAGCGGCCACGCACCGGCCAATGCGCTGGCGTGCTGCGCGCACAGCGCTTCATCGGCGAGCGGCCCGATCATCGGCAGACGGTCGCTCGTCACGCAGCGGAATGCGACACGGCTGGCGAGAGCCGATGTGTCGAGCGCAGCAAGTTGCTCCGCCCACGCCGGCACGAGTTGCGCGAGACGGGCGATGTTTTCCGCGTTATCGAGTTCGCGCGAAGTGCTGTCGGCGTCGTCGATCCCGTAGGTTGCGCCCGCAAGCAACCCGTCGGCGAGCGGCACGGCATAACCCTCGCCGATCAACGGCACACGCAGCTCCGTACCGATAGGTAGCCGCGTCAATTGTCCACGCACGATCCGCGTTGGGGCGTGATGCAGACCGGCGATCCGCGCCGCTTCATGAGCATTGGCGAACACGACGACTTCGGCGCGGGCAAGGACATGGCCGCTTTCATCGAGCACGCTCCAAGCGGAGCCCTCGCGTTCGATGCGCGAGACTCGAACTCCGGCACGCCAATCGAGCGCGGTGCCGGCCTCGGCGCACAGCGCGGCACATAGCGAGGCGGGATCGAGCGAGCCGCCTCGAGGGTAGAACCAGCCGTCACGACCGAGCGTCACACCGGAAAGGTCGGTGGCTTCGATCGACGACACGTGTCGAACGATCGTATCCGGATAGCGATAGGCGTCGATCGCATCGGCCAGCGAGCGCGCTTCGTGCGCATCGGCCGGCAGATGCAGCAGGCCTCGATCGGTACGGGCGAAATCGTGACCGCGCGCTTCGAGCGCGCGCCAACTCTGCAACGCCAGGAGAAAGCCCGCGCGCGAGATGCGCGTAGCGACGCTTTCATCGCGCGAGAGCAATGGATGAAATACGCCGGCCGGATTGCCCGACGCATCGCTCGCCATTCGGGTGTTCCGGTCGAGCAATGTGACCTGCCACCCCCGCGCGGCCAATCGCTCCACGAGCGCGCAGCCGGCCATGCCTGCACCGATGACGACGGCGTGACGTTGCACCACAGAAAACGGCAGCGGCGGTTCGTGCCGACGAACGCGCCAGCGGGGCGCAAAGCGGCCGACGAGCATGTCGCGCTTGCCGGAGAAACCAGCCGCTTTTTCGCAGGCGAAGCCGGCAGCTTCGAGCCCCCGCCGAACATCTCCCGCGCAAGTGTAGGTGGCGAGCGTGGCGAAGGTGCCGGCCACATGCGCCAGCGACTTGAACACGGATGGCGCCCACATATCGGGATTCTTGGCCGGGGCGAAGCCGTCGAGATAAAAGGCATCGGCGCGCAGCCAGAGCTTGGGCAGCCATTCGAGCGCATCGCCGAACACGATCGTCAGTGTCACGCGGCCGCCCTCGAACGAAAGCCGATGGATGCCACCGATGAGCGGCGGCCACGCTTTCACGAGCTCGGCGGCAAGCGGCGCGATGGTTGTGCCGGCAACGAGCTTGTCATGCAGAGTGCCCAAATCGGCGGCCGGAAACGGATGCTTTTCGACCGAGACGAACGCAAGCCGCTCGCAACGCCCGGGATCGGCGCGCCATGCGGCCCAGGTGGCGAGGAAATTGACGCCGATGCCGAATCCCGTCTCGAGGATCGTGAAAAGGCGCTGTCCTTGCCAGCGTTGCGGCAATGCATTGCCGCCGAGGAACACGTGCCGCGCCTGCGCGAGCGCGCCTGACGCGCTGTGATAGATGTCGTCGAAGCGCGGCGAGTACGGTGTGCCGTCGCCGCGAAAAGCGAGGGTGGCGGGCACGATTGGATGAGTCATGGCGGGGAGAACATGAGGCGGTTGCGGCCGGCCCGGCTCGATCCGGGCATGCGGCACGAGGTTCGAATGACGGCGAAACCGCTGCGGGCGCCCGTCATCCGGGCTTTCCCCGAACGTTGGCAAAATCCAA
>Ga0207695_10011992_pt1 | contig 10428 bp, 5 predicted proteins | sample KBSC54metaG_FD_184354 | JGI IMG/M metagenome (GOLD analysis project Ga0207695, IMG submission 184354) | Corn rhizosphere microbial communities from Kellogg Biological Station, Michigan, USA - KBS C5-4 metaG (SPAdes) (version 2) | ecosystem: Host-associated > Plants > Roots > Rhizosphere > Soil... | reverse complement strand
GGACCAGGATGACGGTGTGCAGCTTCACGCCGTCGCGCATGGGGATCATGACCTCGCGTCGCACGTAATCGAACGACGAGGTTGCGGGAGTGAACCGCGCCGGCGTCTCGCTGGGAAGAGTCGAGGTCTGCGCGGCGGCTTGCGAGGAGAACAGGCCGTGCGCGATGAGTGTACACGCGAGAGCCGTGAGCGTGCTGCGATGCGAGAGGTTCATCGTCAAGTTGGGAAGGGTACTCTCGCAAGAAAGTACGCGTCACCGATCGCGATGGCTAGCGCACCGCCGGGCGCACGGTCAGTACGCGCTGGGCGTCACCAGTCGGTCGGCACGTAATCCTTCAGGAACTTGCCCCACACATGCTCGCCGGTGTTGATGCCGGCGATAATCGGATCGACGATGCGCGCGGCGCCGTCCACGATATCCAGCGGCGGATGAAACCCGTGCTCGGCGGTCTTTCGCGCGGCGATGTCGGCCGGATCCTCGTCGGTCACCCAGCCGGTGTCGACCGCGTTCATGTGAATGCCGTCACGGTGATAATCTGCCGCAGCGGTGCGCGTCATCATGTTGAGCGCAGCCTTGGCCATGTTTGTGTGCGGATGGCGCGTCGTCTTGAACGTTCTGTAAAATTGTCCCTCGACTGCCGACACATTGACGATGTGCTTGTCGCGCTCCGGTGTCCGCATCATCAGCGCCTTTAGACGCGCGTTGATGATGAACGGTGCGACCGCGTTGACGAGATGGACTTCGAGCAATTCCACGGACGGCACCTCGGCCATCAACATGCGCCACGAGTTGCGCTCGCGGAGATCGATCTGCTGCATGTCGTGGTCCAGCTTTCCCTCGGGGAAGAGTGCACGCTGAGCGGCTTGTTCATCCGGGAGAAGTCTGACCTGCGACAGCTCGGCAGCATGCGTCAGACCGGCGATCTCGGAAGTGCGCGCACCGATTAGGGCGGGTGCGGTAGCGCCGGACTCGCCCTCGGGAAGCATGTGGTATCCGCGCAGCCCTTCGTATTCGCCGAGCAGCTTGCGGGATTTTTCGGGCAAGGTGTGGAGCGCGGCGGTTTCGCCCTGCATCATGTGTTCGTAGAAGGCTGGCGGGCGACGAACGGTCTGGCAGGCGTTGTTGATTATGAAGTCCAGACGATCGCGCGTGCGCAGCATCTCGGCGCAGAACGCCTCGACACTCGGCGTGTGACGCAGGTCGAGTCCGTAGATGGTGAGCCGATCGCTCCACGTCGCAAAGTCAGGCTCCTGCGCGTAACGCGACGCGGAGTCGCGCGGAAAGCGCGTCGTGACTATGAGGTGTGCGCCTGCGCGCAGCAGCTTGATACCAGCCTGATATCCGATCTTGACTCGTCCGCCAGTGAGCAGCGCAACGCGGCCGCGCAGATCGGCAGACTCCGTACGCTTCGCGAAATTCAGCTCAGCGCACGATGGGCAGAGCTGATCGTAGAAATGATGAAGCGTCGAGAAATCCTTCTTGCAGATGTAGCAATTCTGCGGCTCGACTGCTTCGCGAAAATCTGCATCGTCTTCGACGTCACGTTGCTCGAACTGCGTCGGCGGAAAGACGTTCGGTGTCATGAAAACAGTTTCGCGCCGGAGCTTGCGAATGCCGGTGTTGGAAAGCACGGTCTCCGCACGATTCGCCTTCGCGATCCTGCGCTCGCGCTTGGTGGCCTGGACGAGGCGGCGGCGATCGATTGCATCGGGTCGTGAGACGCGGCCGGCTGCCTGCAGCAGTCGGGTTCTGTCTTCTTCCGGCAAACCGGCAAGCAGCGATCGGTCGCTGGCTATCGATTCGAGCAGCTCGGCAGCATCGCGGAGACGGTCGGCGAGATTCATGATGGGCGTTTCGGACACATTGTAAAGTTAGCAACCGGCACGGGCCGCTGACCGCAGTTTGCCAGGAGCTTGCCTGACGGCGCTTCTCACAGCTGGATATGCCCTGATCCGCGCTGCGGCCCTCGCTAACCCTGCAACCATCCGCCGGCGAACTTCGCGCGGCGCAATCCGGTGACGATGTAAGAGCAGTTGCGCATCAGCTTCCAGATGAGCTCCGTGCGATCATTCTCGATCATCAGGACGATCGGGCCCTGATTGAGTCCGCAGTGACTGGGTGAGATCCATCCGACCGTTCCGGCTTTTTTCGTAGGGAAGGTGCGGTTGAAGGCCGTCGTGAAGCCGTACGGGTTGGGTTCCATCAATTTCAATCGATGGAATTGCTTGATCGCAGGGAGCACGATATCGGGTGCGAATGGAAGCGAGGCGACGACGGCCCACGGAGCGATCGTACCGTCGTCGGGACCGTAGGGTGCGCCGCGCGATATGTAGTCGTAGAAGCGTCGCATGACACCATCGACGCGGCATGTGATACGGCCCGGGCCATCGCTTGCCGTGAGACCCCAGCATGACTCGTCGTATCCCGCAAACTGCATCGGGTTACGGATCGCGTACTTGCGCTGTACATGTGTCGCACTGCGGCTGTTGTCGAAATAATCCGACTGCATGCGCTGCATGTACGGGTCGCGGATGCCACGAAAGTCGATCCAGACGTGCGATAGCTGATGTGTGAACAACGGACCGGAGTAAAGAAACTCCGTGCCGTAGATCTTCTTCCACTTGTACGTCGATGTCCATGCCGTGTAGGTCTCTTCCGGCAGGGGATGCGTTGGCGAGCCGAGGCCGAGTATGTAGAGCAGAAGCGCCTCGCTGTAGCCCTGCCAGCGATAACGTATGAAGCCACGTTCCGGCGTCCATCCGTGCGAGAGGGTGGGGCCGTGGTTGAGCATCCACTGCCAGTCGACGCGCTCGTAGAGCTGTCTCGCAAGCGCGCGGATCTCGCGCTCTTCCTGTGTATCGCGTGTGAAATATTCTGCCGCTGTCAACATTCCCGCGAGGAGGAACGCAGAATCGACGGATGACAGTTCGGACTTCCAGACGCGCCGGCCCGTCTGCATGTCCAGGAAGTGGTAGTAGAACCCCTTGTAGCCAGTCGCATTTCTGTCGGTACTCTGCGTGCTTTTCGCAAAGAAGCGTAAACACGTGAGCGTGCGCTGGATGGCGTCGTCGCGCTCGAAGTATCCGCGCTCCACACCCACGGGATACGCGGCAAGGGCGAGTCCTGTTCCCGCGATGCTGGATGGTGAGTTCACTTCCGTTCTGTCGCGCACGAGGCCATTGTCGAGATTCACCTCGTTCACGAAGTAGCTGAACGTCTTCTGCTGCAGTCTATCAAGTAGCTTGTCGTCGACAGGCGTGGTCATGGCGTTACGTCAAGGCATAATGTGCACCACGAGCGGAAAGTACTCACTCGGCCGAAAGCGCACAAAAAGACGTTTCCACGTATCCAGCAAGAGAGCCGATCGCAGCTACGCCACCGGATTGAACCGCCGGCCGTGCGTACACTGCTGGATTGTTGCCGGCCATTCCCGGAAATCTCGTGCTGTGGATGCGATTTCCGCGCAGCGTGAAGCGGTGGGTGGCGATACCGGATTTCGGTGTGTCGGAGCGCGAAGCGCGCGACGTGGCGACGTATCCGTACGCGCTGCTCTAATACGTCAGCGTCACGATCGAGGTACCCGAGACGCCATCGCAGGTCGCAGTGATCCTTATGCCGAAGACGGTACCGTGTCTCAATGCGGTTATCGCAGCGGTGGTTGCACCTGTGCTGGTGACGGAAACGTGGCTGCTGTCGCTGGAGCTCCAGGTGATCGTGCGACCGGTGATCACGTGATCGCTCGCGTCTACCACTTTCGCAGTCAGAGTCTTTGGACGGTTACTGGTGAGCGTGACGGAGGCAGGGCTGACGGTCACCGACGCGACCGTTGCCGGCGGTGTCGGTGTCGGTGTCGGTGTCGCTGCCGTCACCACTACCTGAGCCGTTCCGGTCTTTCCTTCTGAGGTCGCGTTGATTGTCGTCGTCCCGGCGCCGATTCCCTTCACCAGACCGGCCGCCGTTACCGTGGCTACCGACGTATTCGCTGACGACCATGTGATGGTCCGGCCGGCCAGGGTGTTTCCATTTGCATCGGTCGTGACCGCTGTCAGGGATGCCGACTGGCCGACATCCAGCGCTGCCGATCCCGGACTTACCGCGACGGCAGCGACGGGGATCACCGTCACCGTAATTGCCGATGATCCTGTCTTGCCCTCGACAGTTCCAGTCACGGTTGCCGATCCGGCCGCAACGCCTGTCACCTGACCCGAGGAATTGACCGTCGCAACCTGTGGCGCAGAGCTGGCCCAGACGACAGTACGTCCGGTGAGCGTGTTCCCACCCGCGTCATACGCGATGCCCTGCAGAGTCACCGTTCCACCGATCGTGGTCGTCGCAGTTGCCGGAGCTATGGCGACGGACGCGACGGCGACCGGTAGCACGGTCACCGGGACCACCGCCGACTGACCGCCGGAGCTTGCCGCGATCTGGGTCGTTCCAACGCTGTTCCCGGTTACGACACCGGCCGGTGATACCGAGACGATGCTTGTGTCGTTGCTGGACCAGAAGACGGTCGCGCCGGGCACGATCTGACCGCTGGCATCGTGCACCTGCGCCTGCAGGGCGATCTGTGCGCCGACAGTGACTGCGGGTGCGTTCGGACTGATCGCTATCAGAGCGGGTGTCGGACTCGTGGGCGCCACGGAGTCCGATCCACTGCCGCCACACGCGAGAAATCCGGCGGTTACCAGGACAGCGAGGAATACCGCGGCGAAGCGATTTGCCTGAAAAAATTGAGGCTGACTGCGATCCAGCATCGACCTACCCAACCCAATGCATTCTGAGGCGGGCTCCGGAAGGAGCTGACAAATGTGCTGTGGCGACAGAAGTTCTCATCCGGGGCCAGTGACGGAGACAGGACTCCCTTACGCACAAGTCGCGCCCATGTCACTGGAACCGGCGGTGCAAATGCCCTCGCACCGCATGGTAGAACGGGGCTCTAGTGGATGCTCAGCCCAAATCCGACGGAACTCGGCCCGAACGCCAGCAGCGGTGCCGCAGACATTCCGCGCGCCGATCCCTGCGCCGCTGCCGCGCTACGGACGGAGTGTGCGTGGCTGGCGGCCTCGATTGCCGCGATGACGGCGATGCCAGCAGCCGCTCCGAGGCCCACAGCGGCGTTGGGGCGCTCGGTGCGCGTCTCGGTCGTCTGATAGGTATAGCTGTGACCGAGCGGATCGATTGCGGTGTGAGTTACCTGTACCGCCTTGTTCTGCGATTGCAGTCCGTACGCAACCGCGCCGCCGGAGACCGCCAGCACGAGCACGCCCGCAAACGGGCGATGCGTCGTCATCTGGCCGAGTCCGGGAATGATCAGCCCGCCAAGGAACACACCAGCCGGAGCCGGCATGCGAGCGGCAGCCGCAGCGACTGGTACTCGCACGACCGTGGTGTCGGGTGGAAGTGCGAGCGCGAGTTCTGCAATTCGCTGACGCACGTCGCCCGCTTCGGCGGCCCCGGGGTTGATCGCGAGAAAACGGCAATACTCGCGCATCGCACGGTCGTCGTGGCTGGCTTCGTATTCGCGGCCGAGTGCGTACGCGATGCTGGGATCGGTCGGATTGAGATTCGCGGCCTGTTGGTACAAAGAGGTCGCGGCCGCGTTGTCGCCGACGATCGACGCGGCCTGCGCGCGTCCGGCGATCAGCTGCGCGGCCGATCTTGCGCTGTCGGATACAGGAGCGAGCGGCCCCACGATACTTACGCAGCGACTCGGCAATGTCGATCGTGAAACGTCGGTCGGCGTTGTCTGTGCGCGAGCGCTGGAAGCTGAGATGAACGATCCAATCAGCAGGAACGCTGCAGTGCGCAGCCCAGGAAATGGTGCGTTAGTCATGGTATCAAGAAAGTAATCGAGCCGGTCGTACCATCGATCAGCGCGTTGATTGTCACGCTTCCCGAGTTGAGCACGGTGACAAGGCCGTTGGCATCCACCGTCGCCACTGTAGGATCGCTCGACGTCCATGTGACAGCACGTCCGGGTAGCGCGTTGCCTCCCGCGTCAGTTGGAGTCGCTGTCAGTTGAGCGGTCTGCCCGACCATCGGGTTGGTGCGCGAAGAGGTAACGGTTACCGCTGCAACCGGTACCAGAGAAACCGTAACCGTTGCGCGTCCGGATATCCCTTCACTCGTCGCCGTTATTATCGCGGTTCCCGAATCTACCGCAGTAACGAGGCCTGTCGGGTCGACGGTTGCGGTGCCCGGCTTGTTGGACGTCCACGTCGTGATACGTCTGGGAAGCACGAAGCCAGGCGCATCCTTGGTCGTATCAGTGAATTGTTGTGTCGCCCCGACGATGAGTGAGGCGGTCTGCGGCGCGACGACGACGGTGGCGACGGGCGCCTGCGTCACTGTAAGCGTTGCTGTGCCGACCTTGGTTTCGCTGGTTGCGGTAACCGTGGTAGTGCCGAAGCTGACTCCTGTGACGACGCCAGTGTCTGCGTTTATCGCTGCGGTTATCGTCGCGACCGATGTCGATCCAATCGACCAGGTGACTGTGCGTCCAGTCAGGATGTTGCCGTTTGCATCCTTGGTGATCGCTGCCAGGCTTGTCGTCAGATGCTCAACTACCGACGGATTCGAGGGAGAGATTGTAACGGTAGCAACCGGTATCGGAATCACTGTAATTGTTGCCGTGCCAGTCCTCCCTTCGCTCGTCCCTGTGATCGTCGCACTGCCGGCCGCTTGGCCTGTAACGGTTCCACTTGCGCTGACAGACGCGATGGTCGGAGCGCTGGATGACCAGGTGACTGGGCGATTAGCCAACACATTCCCTGAAGCGTCTTTTGTGGTGTCCGTCAGCGTCACCGTTGCGGCTACCTGTATAGTCGCGCTGCTCGGAACGACTATTACGGAGGCAACGGGCACCCTGCGTACCGTGACAATTACAGATGCACTTGCCGTATCGCTTCTGGCCGTAATGGGTGCTGATCCAAGTGCAACGCCCGTGACGACACCGCTTTGTGACACCGTTGCGACCGACGACCCGTTGTTGCTCCAGGACACAGCACGTCCACTCAATGCATTACCAGCAGAATCGCGTACCGTAGCAGTCAGTGTTACAGTCTTACCGGAATCGATCGTTGCACCATTCGGAACGATTGTCACAGATCCAACCGACGGAGGTAGCGGTGGAACAGTTATCGTCGCGCTCCCACTCTTGCCCTCGCTCGTCCCTGTGATCGTCGCACTGCCGGCCGCTCGTCCTGTAACGGTTCCACTCGCGTCGACAGACGCGATGGTCGGAGCGCTGGATGACCAGGTGACTGGGCGATTAGCCAACACATTCCCTGAAGCGTCTTTCGTGGTGTCCGTCAGCGTCACCGTTGCGGCTACCTGTATGGTCGCGCTGCTCGGAACGACTATTACGGAGGCAACGGGCACCCTGCGTACCGTGACAATTACAGATGCACTTGCCGTATCACTTTTGGCCGTAATGGGTGCTGATCCAAGTGCAACGGAGGTGACGACACCGCTTTGTGACACCGTTGCGACCGACGACCCGTTGTTGCTCCAGGACACAGCACGTCCACTCAATGCATTGCCAGCAGAATCGCGTACTGTAGCAGTCAGTGTTACAGTCTGGCCGGAATCGATCGTTGCACCATTCGGAACGATTGTCACAGATGCAACCGACGGGGGTGCCTGTGGCAGAACAGTTATCGTCGCGCTGCCACTCTTGCCCTCGCTGGTCGCCGTGATCGTCGCCGAGCCGGGCGCTATTGCGTTGACGACACCCGTGCTCGATACGGTCGCTATCGCTGTCGCACTGCTGGACCACGTAATCGCGCGTCCGGACAGCGTGGCACCGTTCGCGTCGCGCAATGTTGCGGAAAGTGTGACAGATCCGCCGATGTTGAGGCTCGCGGTTCCTGGATTCACCACGACCGACGCCACCGGAATCGGTGGTGGCGGTGTCGTCGCCGTTACGACGACCTGCGCTGTTCCCGTCCTGCCTTCCGCGGTCGCGGTGATATTCGTGGTGCCCGCACCCGTACCGGTGACGAGACCGGCCGTACTCACCGTTGCAATCGACGTATTCGCGGACGCCCACGTGACGGGGCGCCCCGCCAGCGTGTTGCCGTTCGCGTCAGTTGCAACTGCGGTGAACGCCTTGGATGCTCCCACGTCGAGCGCAGCAGATCCGGGTATGACGGCAACTGCTGCAACCGGAATGACGGTAACCGTGATCGCGGAGGATGCGGTCTTTCCCTCGACGGTTCCGCTCACCGTTGCCGTGCCGGCGGCGATCGCGGTGACCTTGCCCGATGCATCCACAGTCGCAACCTGTGACGCCGAGCTGGCCCAGACGATCGATCGTCCGGTGAGCGGATTGGCATTCGCGTCGTATGCCACGGTTTGCAACGTGACAGAGCCACCGATCACGAGTGTCGCCGCCGATGGAAGCACAGCCACTGACGCGACCGGGATCTGCTGAACCGTGACCGTTGCTACCGCCGATGCGCCGCTGGAGCTCGCCGCAATCTGAGTATTTCCGACGGACTTGCCGGTAATGACTCCCGCCGATGACACCGTAACGACATTCGTGTCAGCGCTGGACCAGAATACGGTCGCGCCGGAAATCACCTGCCCATTCGCGCCGCGTACCTCGGCCTGCAACGTAGCCTGCGCGCCCACTGTGATCGACGGCGCGTTGGGCGTAATGACGATCTGAACTCCACCGCCACCGCCGCCGCCGGGTGCCACCGAATCGGTCGCGCCGCCGCACGCGATAAGCGCAGCGACTGCCACGATCGCACGGCAGTCGATCCAGAAACGATGGACTCGCGACGCGAGCGATTCACGCCGCACAGGCATCCGGCTCTCAGGCTGGTTTTTCGATGTACGTCGGGCGGAGACGATGCTCGCGTGTTCCGTCGCCCAACTGTCCATCAAGGTTGTAACCCCAGCAGAAGAGATCACCGGTCTCGGTGGTACCGCACGTGTGTGATCCAAAGGAATTCACCGTCGTGAATGCGTGACCACCAGAAACGGGTACCGGTATCGTGCGAGTGACCGTGGAGCCGTCACCAAGCTGGCCGTACGTGTTGCGGCCCCAGCACCATGCATCGCCACTTCGCGTCAACGCGCAGGTGTGCACACTTCCCGCCGACAACGCAACGAAGTGCGCGCTGCCGCTCACTTCGGTTGGACTGAAGTGCGTACCGTGCGTGCCATCACCCAACTGGCCGTACTGATTGTCGCCCCAGCAATACGCGGCTCCGCTGGCAGTGGTGCCGCACGTGTGTGCGCTGCCCGCGCTCAGAGTCGTGAACCGAACGTCGCTTCGGACCGGCGTCGGCGTTGAGTGGTCGCCAGTCGTGCCGTCACCCAGCTGTCCGGAGTCGTTCGCGCCCCAGCAGTACGCGCGTCCGGCTTCGGTCAACCCGCACACGTGATTCCACCCAGCCGCGAGCATCGCGAACGAAACGTTCGTGGCAACCTTCTCGGGCGTGACTCGCTCGCTCGCGGCTCCATCTCCGATCTGACCGCGGTTTCCCGCGCCCCAGCAATACGCGGTTCCATCACTTGCCAGACCGCAGCTGAATCCCGCACCACTCACGACGGATGTCAGCGACCGTGCCAGTGCCGCGCGCATCGGTGTGTCATGCGACGCGTGAGTGCCGTCGCCGAGCTGCCCGTGATCGTTGTTACCCCAGCAGTAAACCGTGCCGCGTGCAAGCGCGCACGTGTGTGACAGACCGGCGGATATGCTGGAGAAGTGCGTGCTGCCAGTGACAGCAGTCGGTGTTGGCGCAGCACCCTGCGATGTGCCCGTGCCGAGTTGACCGCTGCTGTTGGCGCCCCAGCAATACGTGGCGCCTGCCACCACAATGAGACAGGTGTGGGCACCGCCAGCCGCGATCGTCGAACGGCCACTCGCCACTACGAGCAGTGGCGCCGGCGCCGCGGGAAGCGGCATCGTCGTCGGTACGTTCGCCTGTGCAGCGGATTCCGGCACCGTCGCGCCCGTCGTCGAGCCTGCGACTGCGCCTGCCGCTGCGCCCTTTGGCGCGCCAGGCGCTTGCGTCGACTTGAGCGCGCTCGAGTCGTGCGCGGCCGCGGCTGCGATCGCGCCTGAATCGGCGTTGGTTGCAGATGGATCGGTCGCCGCTTGCGCCGCGCCGGCCGCAGGTACGATTCCAGCGCCGACGGAGTCGTATCTGCCGTAGTTGCTCACTGGTGCGTGAGGTACGGAAGCGGCGGCAGCATGTTTCGGCGCGGTGTGCGTTGCGCCGCTGCTTCCGCCGCCGATGAGCGGCACCCAGTTCGAGACGGGCCACGCAAACAGCAACGTTGCGCTCACGAGTGCAGCGCCGATCGCCGCGAATGGTGCAACTCGGCGAATCCTGCTCCGAACCTGGCGCGCTGGCGAGATCGTCATGGCGATGGTCTCGTCCGGCGCGGGCGCGGCGAATTCACGCCTGCGC
>Ga0207695_10011985_pt1 | contig 10432 bp, 7 predicted proteins | sample KBSC54metaG_FD_184354 | JGI IMG/M metagenome (GOLD analysis project Ga0207695, IMG submission 184354) | Corn rhizosphere microbial communities from Kellogg Biological Station, Michigan, USA - KBS C5-4 metaG (SPAdes) (version 2) | ecosystem: Host-associated > Plants > Roots > Rhizosphere > Soil... | reverse complement strand
CCGAGACCGACACCGAAACCACCGAACTCGTGGCCGTCGTCAACGAAACGTTCGTCAAACGTTTTTTCAAAACCGGCGAAGATCCCCTCGGCCAGCACTTCGGCCTCGATATGCCCGAGAACGCCGGCACTTTCCGCATCGTCGGCGTCGTCGGCGATGCCAAGTTCGCCGGCTTCGCCCTCCGCCGCCCCGCCCGCCCCATGTTCTACGCTCCGCTGGCGCAGACCGTCCCTTACAAGGACCCTCTCCTGAAGAGGATCGAACTGCAATCGCATTTCGTCAGTGGCCTGCTGCTGGTCACCAACATCCCGCCCGGCACGCTCGAGCCCATGATCACCCGCATGCTCGCCGGCATCGACCCCAACCTCACGGTCAACAGCGTGCGGACCCTGACCCATCAGGTCGAACTGACGTTCGATCAGGAGCGCGCCGTCGCCAGCCTGGCAGGATTGTTCGGCTTCATCGCCCTCCTGCTCGCCGCCGTCGGACTCTACGGCGTCACCGCATACACCGTCGCGCAGCGGACCAACGAAATCGGCATCCGCATGGCCCTCGGCGCCGGCCGCGCCCGCGTGCTCCGCTATATCATGCAAGGAGCCCTGATCAACGTGATCGCCGGCCTCGCCCTCGGCCTCCCCCTAGCCGTCGCCGCCGCCCGCCTGATTTCCAGCCAGCTCTACCAGGTATCGTTCTGGGATCCGTTTGCCCTGGGCCTCGCCGCCGGAGCTCTCGCCCTCTGCGCCGCCGCTGCCGCTATGATTCCCGCCAGCGTCGCCGCCTCCATCTCCCCCATGACCGCCCTGCGATCCGAATAATCCGAGCCGCGCGCGTTAGCAAGCGTTTTGCCCGTTATTCCTCGCGGAGGCCCCCCAGATCGACGCGGCTCGCGCGGCGCGCCGGCGCCCAACTGGCAGCGACCGCGACCATCAGCAGCACAATCGGCGCCAGGGAAAATGTGAGCGGATCGTGCGTGCCCACGCCGTAAATCAGCGGAGCCATATAGCGGGCGAGAGAGTAGGCGCCGAGCAGACCGGCGCCGATACCCAACAGCCCGAGCCGCATTCCGTCGGCAATCACCATCCGCTCCATGTCGCCTGGCCGTGCGCCGAGCGCCATGCGGATTCCCAGCTCACGGCGACGCTGGCTCACGCCGAAAGCTATGACTCCGTAAACCCCGATCGCGGCCAGAATGCCTGCCAGTATGGCAAAAAGCGAAAGCAGGTTGAGGCTCAAACGACGCTGCCCCACCGAACTGGCGAAAACTTCGTCCATCGTATGAATATCGAAGATCGGTTCCGAAGATCAGTCTGCGCCTGCGAAAGCGTCGCGCCCGATTTCAGACGCGCGATGCCCCCCCGGATGTGATTCGCGCGGTTGCCGGGATTTGTGCGGCTGAGCGCAAGCGGCGTCCAAACCTGGTTGTCGCCCCCGAGGCGAAGCTGAGAACCGCGACCTGACTGCGCCCCGTGACCGCCGTTTCCGCGTTCGCGCTCGGTATCGGCGCCAACGCCGCCATCTTCAGCGTTGTGCACGCGGTGCTTTTGAGATCGCTGCCCTACGCGCAGCCCGAGCAACTCGTCAAGGTTTGGGGCCAGATGACCCGCGAGGGACTGCCGAAGCTCGCCTTTTCCGACCCCGAGTACTTTGAACTCGCCGATACAAATCGCTCCTTTGACGGGGTGGCAGCCTTCTTGCCGGTAGCGGGCGCCAACCTCGGCAGTGACGAGTCCGCGCCGCAGCGCATCACGCGGGGCTTTTCGACTGCCAGCCTTTTTTCCCTAGTCGGGGTGAAGCCGGTCATCGGGCGGACCTATTCGGCCGATGACGCGGTCTTGAGATCTGTTCCCTTCCTTGATTTATCGTCGCCGCCTGCATTTGTTCTAAAATCATTGCCAGGTACTCTGTTCGGGTGCCGCAGACGCTGCAACGGCGAGCGGGTCGTCGCCGCGATGTGGATGGCTATTCGAACGGCTGACGGGTGGCCGCCCCTCCGGTTATTCGGAAGGGAATCGTGGCTTTATTGCGTTCACGCTCGCGAGCGGCGGGTGAATGACGAAAAGGCCGCAGTCTCTCGCAACTTGTAAGTAGTTGTAGAGCTAGGACATAGCGGATTCGATGAAGTTGCCCTTTGGTACTGCGGTCCGAATGACGGGCGGCTCTCGCGCGGAGAGGCGTAGATCTTTGATAATTGAATAGGATAGAGGGATAGCCCTTTCCGCAGCCAACAGGCTGCGGCCTCATTGAAGCGTGCAGGCGTCCATGGCAACGCCCCCGCCGCCTCCTTTCCGCAGCCAACAGGCTGCGGCCTCATTGAAGCGCCATCGCGGGCGCGGGCATAGCGCACTCGGCAGCTTTCCGCAGCCAACAGGCTGCGGCCTCATTGAAGCTGTTCCCCCAGCCGCTCTCCCACTGCTCCCACGGCGTCTTTCCGCAGCCAACAGGCTGCGGCCTCATTGAAGCTGGAACGGCTCTTCGTGGACGGCCGCGGTAACGGCCGCTTTCCGCAGCCAACAGGCTGCGGCCTCATTGAAGCCAGTCGCACCCGGTACACGCCATAGTCGACGAGGTCCTTTCCGCAGCCAACAGGCTGCGGCCTCATTGAAGCGGGGTATTCAACGCGAGCAGCAGCGGCACGCTGATCCTTTCCGCAGCCAACAGGCTGCGGCCTCATTGAAGCGGCGCAATGTCGTAGGCTTCGACGGATTTCTTTTTCTTTCCGCAGCCAACAGGCTGCGGCCTCATTGAAGCCAGTCGAGAAAGCCTCCGCTGCGGGTCGTCATTTTGCTTTCCGCAGCCAACAGGCTGCGGCCTCATTGAAGCGACCAGATGGGAGGAAACGAGAGCGTGATGGTCGGCTTTCCGCAGCCAACAGGCTGCGGCCTCATTGAAGCGGTTTCTTCCGGCGGGCCGACCAGGAACCAGGCGTCGGCTTTCCGCAGCCAACAGGCTGCGGCCTCATTGAAGCGCACCGGAATCGAAAAAATCTCTGCCAGCTACTTCGCCGACTTTCCGCAGCCAACAGGCTGCGGCCTCATTGAAGCCCGCCGACCTCGCCGAAGCCGAATGTATCGTCTCCCCTTTCCGCAGCCAACAGGCTGCGGCCTCATTGAAGCTATCTCGGCGCTGAAGAAGGACGTTGGCGAACTCGACCTTTCCGCAGCCAACAGGCTGCGGCCTCATTGAAGCGTCGTGCTGCTGCCAACCGTCGACGTGATGATGTTGGCTTTCCGCAGCCAACAGGCTGCGGCCTCATTGAAGCACGCTGCGGGCGGATCGGCCGGGGCATCTGAAGGCGCTTTCCGCAGCCAACAGGCTGCGGCCTCATTGAAGCGCTACCGTTGCTGTCCATGTGCGGCCATTCGCCGTGCTTTCCGCAGCCAACAGGCTGCGGCCTCATTGAAGCACGAACTTGGTGCTATCCGGAGCCGTGTAGATCCCGCCGCTTTCCGCAGCCAACAGGCTGCGGCCTCATTGAAGCTTTTCGGTCGCGAGGGGGCCGATGCCTCTGCGGGACTTTCCGCAGCCAACAGGCTGCGGCCTCATTGAAGCCAGCTAGTACCACGGAGGCGTGCAGTTCAGCCAGTGCTTTCCGCAGCCAACAGGCTGCGGCCTCATTGAAGCGACAGGGTCCCCGTCCAAACCTATTGGTCTACTACTGCTTTCCGCAGCCAACAGGCTGCGGCCTCATTGAAGCTTTGCCATCGCCCTATTCCTCCTCCAGCCGCAACTCTTTCCGCAGCCAACAGGCTGCGGCCTCATTGAAGCCTGGATGCTGGCCGCGATGCGGTCGACGGCGCCATCCTTTCCGCAGCCAACAGGCTGCGGCCTCATTGAAGCCATGTGCAGTTATCGAGCGACGGCGGCGCAACCTGCTTTCCGCAGCCAACAGGCTGCGGCCTCATTGAAGCACGGGGCTGAGCGATACCACGCGCACGGCGGGGAAACCTTTCCGCAGCCAACAGGCTGCGGCCTCATTGAAGCGCCGCAGTTGCCATCTACCGGAAGCCTGTCGGCAACTTTCCGCAGCCAACAGGCTGCGGCCTCATTGAAGCGCGAACGCCGGCCTCCAACCGAGGGCGATCTGCGTCTCTTTCCGCAGCCAACAGGCTGCGGCCTCATTGAAGCATTCCAGTCGGACAGTGGGGCGTTGGCAATTCAGACCTTTCCGCAGCCAACAGGCTGCGGCCTCATTGAAGCATCGCCGGGCCCCGCTTGAAGTGTTCTACCGGACCACTTTCCGCAGCCAACAGGCTGCGGCCTCATTGAAGCGCTGTTACTTCCGCCGTAAGCGCCTTGATAGCAGCTTCTTTCCGCAGCCAACAGGCTGCGGCCTCATTGAAGCAAACAATCGGTTCACCGATGGCCGGGGCGCTTGCCTCCTTTCCGCAGCCAACAGGCTGCGGCCTCATTGAAGCCCGTAATTCGTATTCGCCGTTGTGCCCGCGGTATCGGCTGCTTTCCGCAGCCAACAGGCTGCGGCCTCATTGAAGCCGAATCCCTAGAACGGTACTTCCGAGAGCTCTAAATCTTTCCGCAGCCAACAGGCTGCGGCCTCATTGAAGCGAGTGCGATCCCGTCGGCACTTCATACGCCGTCTGCTTTCCGCAGCCAACAGGCTGCGGCCTCATTGAAGCCCGGGTGTAAGGCCGATTGCGCTCTGGTGCTGGAGGCTTTCCGCAGCCAACAGGCTGCGGCCTCATTGAAGCGAACACGCGCGAAGCATGTGATAGTTCGGCCTGCTCCTTTCCGCAGCCAACAGGCTGCGGCCTCATTGAAGCGCGGTCGCGAACGACGTCAAGAACCGCATCGAGAAGCTTTCCGCAGCCAACAGGCTGCGGCCTCATTGAAGCGGGCAGGCGGGTCTGATCGCGGGCGCGGCCTTCGTCTTTCCGCAGCCAACAGGCTGCGGCCTCATTGAAGCGAACCACGCCTGCCACTTGCCATCGATCTGCGCGATGCTTTCCGCAGCCAACAGGCTGCGGCCTCATTGAAGCGAGTCGAAGCAGCCGAATGACGGGCCTTACGTGGTCCTTTCCGCAGCCAACAGGCTGCGGCCTCATTGAAGCGATCTGCTGGCGCGATTGCTCACGGTCACCGAGGAACTTTCCGCAGCCAACAGGCTGCGGCCTCATTGAAGCAAGTCCATCTTCCGCCGCACGCCCGCGTCCCCGTACTTTCCGCAGCCAACAGGCTGCGGCCTCATTGAAGCGGACCACTGCCGTGCTGCAGCCGCCGCCAGTGACACCTTTCCGCAGCCAACAGGCTGCGGCCTCATTGAAGCCAGAATGCTGAAGAGGATCGCTCGCTGGCGCCGATCCTTTCCGCAGCCAACAGGCTGCGGCCTCATTGAAGCATCGGCAGTATGGATACGGTTACGGCCGAGAACCAGAACTTTCCGCAGCCAACAGGCTGCGGCCTCATTGAAGCTCTGTGGCTGAACCGCTACAGTCTGCAAGGCTCCATTCCTTTCCGCAGCCAACAGGCTGCGGCCTCATTGAAGCCATCTCCGCTGGTTCCGGTGCCGGCATCCTGGGGACTTTCCGCAGCCAACAGGCTGCGGCCTCATTGAAGCGTGAGCAGACGGAAAGCCCAATGCTCTTCCTCCTCTTTCCGCAGCCAACAGGCTGCGGCCTCATTGAAGCGGGCTCGCATACTGTGTGCTCGAAGGCCAATACACCCTTTCCGCAGCCAACAGGCTGCGGCCTCATTGAAGCCCCATGTACGCCTTCGCCCGGCGCCATAGCCTTCATGCTTTCCGCAGCCAACAGGCTGCGGCCTCATTGAAGCCTGCGCTCGTGCCAAGACTCCGTTGGAGGGCGCTCCTTTCCGCAGCCAACAGGCTGCGGCCTCATTGAAGCCGTCACGCGCGGCTCCTCGACCACGAACGCCCCGCGCCTTTCCGCAGCCAACAGGCTGCGGCCTCATTGAAGCCAGGAGTACACGACGTCGCCCGATTCTTCATCCCCAACTTTCCGCAGCCAACAGGCTGCGGCCTCATTGAAGCGCGTCCGCCGCAATCACGCTAACGGTCACGACGTCCTTTCCGCAGCCAACAGGCTGCGGCCTCATTGAAGCGTGAAGTTCTCAAACTGTTCGGGGGTGCCGAGCCACTTTCCGCAGCCAACAGGCTGCGGCCTCATTGAAGCCCGGGATCGCGATCTGCTGGTAGGCCGAAGTCGTGCTCCTTTCCGCAGCCAACAGGCTGCGGCCTCATTGAAGCTCCTACTCTCGATCGCTGACAACCGACGCGACTCAGCTTTCCGCAGCCAACAGGCTGCGGCCTCATTGAAGCCCATAATCCCAATACAGGGTGTTGTCCGTGAACGGTACCTTTCCGCAGCCAACAGGCTGCGGCCTCATTGAAGCCAAACGCGCCCGGCTCTCCGAGTCCGCACTCCCGGCCGCCTTTCCGCAGCCAACAGGCTGCGGCCACATTGAAGCTTTCGCTCGCCGTCGACATCCTGCGACACCATAAGCTTTCCGCAGTCAACAGGCTGCGGCCTCATTGAAGCACAAAGGAACGTCACGTACTTGTGCCACAACTTACCCGCTTTCCGCAGCCAACAGGCTGCGGCCTCATTGAAGCCGGATGTACTCGGCGTGCATCGGCCGGCCGCAATGGCTTCCGCAGCCAACAAGCTGCTGCCTCATTGAAGTTTGACGGTCCGCACGGTAGGGTCCGTGGTTGAGTCTAAGGCCGGCCGCGATCTTTGTCGCCCCATTTGGTGTATGCGAGCCGCGCGGACGCCTGCTCTCCAATCGACAAATTACCCCTCCGCAACAAACTGCCCCAATCCAAAATGCGCGCCGTACCCGACCGAAAAGGGTGTCCGCATCTCCTCGGAGAACGTCAGCCGCAACGCGTATCCCGGCCGCACAGGGTCGTCTTTTCGATTGCGCCGATACTCCACCGCATCGAAAAGTCCCGGCATCCGCGCCAGAATCTCCACCTCCACGGGCTCGGCCCCTAACCCGTGATTGCGGCACTCGCGGCGGATCTCGTCCCACAGAAATTTCTGAACATCGCGCCCCTTCCGCCAATGCCTCGCCGGAACGAATGGAGTCGCGCTGATCGCCACGCGGCTCAGCCGCCGCCCGCCTGCATCTAGGCCACCCTGCCCGGTAACCACACACTGTACTTCCGGACGCCCGTCTCCCTGGTACAGCGACCTTAAACCGCGCACCGCGTCCAATTCATCTCTCGTAAAGTCTTCCCGGTTGCTGTAGAGCAGAATCCGATCGATACGCCCCTTGCCATTCCCCAGCGGCAGGATGTACAAATGCCCGTGGTCCAACCGTTTCTGTCCGTCCTCGGTTTTCCCGCTGAACAATGAAGACACTTTCGTCTCGTCATTCCCCTTGACCCGCTTGTGAGCCCCCATCAGCCGCTTTCGCGCCTGCTCAGCGATCTCCATGGTGGCGGTCACCAGCGGCAGTACCGTCGAATCCAGCGAAACCACCACAACCCGCACGCCGCTCATCTTCGGCTCCACCTTCCGCGGCGGATTGGTAAGGATTGCGCCCTCCGGACGGGCATAGCGTACCTGCTTCATCAAGGGCGGAGAGCTCGCTCGATCCTTCAAGAGCTTAAAAGTGGAATATGTCAGCGCATCCATCCAATCGCCCCCTTCACCCTGGAACTCCTGCGGCGACGCGGCGCAGGCCACCGCCACCAGTTCCTCCTGATCCTCATTCAGGGAGGCCGGCTCCCAGCGCGGGCCATCCACCGGGCCATCCCAACACTCTGCCGTCACCCACGATTCGCTTCGCCCCAGAAAGTTCAGATTTGCCAGCAGCCGCTCCAGCACCGCCCGTTGGACTTCCGATAGCTCGACTTCCGGCCAGCGCGCAAAACAGGCGTGCGGCCGGTCGAACACAAGGAACGAGTCGAATACCAGGTTCTTCTCCGCCGGATCCTTGCCGTTCGCGCTTAGATAGGACCGTGTGTGGCTGGCTGTAGCCGCCGGCAGGTAAAAATGCGGCGGCTCAGTCGCCAGAGCCTGAAGCACTTGCCGGACAGCCTCCTCCCCCATGTCCGCGCATTTTCGCTGCCACACGTCATACAGTGCGCGCAATAACCGGTACGGTGAAGGCGGCCATTCGGCGACACCTTCGTTCACATGGCGGCCCCACGGCGTCGCATGGTACCGGGCAGCCGAAAAAATGAGGCGGATCGTAGTCATCACTTCCCCGCTGAGGCCTTATCCGCCTTCTCGACGATCTTGACCTTCGTCTGCAGCTTGGTCACACCGGCGAATTGCAACGCGCACGCCTGGATGCCTGTCCTCACGCCATCCAGCAGGTCCGATTCGCCCGGCAGTTCGAACCCCTCCGGTGATGTCGACCGGATCGCCTTCACGGCAAGATCGCAGGCCGTCCTCAACCGCAGGCTGGAGTCCAGGAACCGCCGCACCTTCAGCAGCGCGAGCCCAATCAGCAGGTCCGTCGCCGGTTCGCCCAGCCGGTAGCCCCGGATCAGCGCCAGATCGATATTGAAATACGCCGTAATGCTTTCCGCCACGTACTCCACGCGCGTGTACGGAACATTGCTATATACGCCTGGTTCTACTGCTTTCTCCCCGACCACCTGCGTTTTCCCGGTCGGGTCCACAGGGCTGTTCTTCACGCCGCCCGAAACCACCCTCTCGACATTGCGGGCTTCGATGAATCCCGTGACGGCCCGCGGGGCGCGCACCCGGCCTCCGTCGAGCATCGCCAGGAACACGCCGTGGATCAGGCTGTTCGGGTCGTACTTGAACAGCGTGGCGTAAATCTTCCCCCAATCCAGCGGCTGCTTGGGATGGTAAGCCATCTCCTTCGTGAGCAGCGCCTTGAAACCCTGGTTCAACAGAAAGTATGGCGATCCGATGCGGTGCGCCTCCACCAGCGAACTGGTAGTCACAGCTGCCCCGGCGCCTTCTAGTTCGGCTTCCACGTAAGGCAGTCCGTCCAGGGCCGGATCTATTCCCGGGCCATCGCCGTTCAAACAGGTCTTCTCTAGCCGGTTGGCAACCGACTGCGCGCTTTCTACCAGCAGCATGGACGTCCCACTCACCGGTAGCTTGTACTCGGCCGCGCCCAGATCGGCAAATCCGGTCGGCTGGAAACGATTGCCCGAGACCGGGCGCAGATCCGCCTCGATCAGGAGGCGCGGTGCGTTTTGGATTGCTTGTAGGTTCATTATCTCCTCTATGCGTTTGCTTCTTCCAGATCTTCGTTGCGATGTAAAACTCCGGCGAGCAGTTTTCCGGGCCGCACCGGAATGAGCAGGGCCGCTGCGAGCCGGCCCGGGCCGACCCCGCCCTCATACCTCAAATCGAGCGGGTGCGCACTAGCGATGCGCAGCCGCATCACGGCGATTGCGGCGGCGTCTTTCACCCTACCGGCCGCCAGTAGCCGCGGAATGCGCGCGTCGGAGTGTACGACCTTCGACTCGGAGCCCACATTGATCTCTCCCGGCAGAAAGAGCGCCTTCATCACGGCGTATACAGGCAGCACTTCCGCCGAGGGAACGTGCTCCGGCCTGAAATCGCTCCAGTCCAGCGTGGTGAACGCGAAGAGCAGATCTTCGATCAGATCGTCGTCTACCGAGCCCTCGATAAACAGCGTGGCATCCCCTGCATCCAACGGGCAGCGCCCGCCTGTGGGATTTCGCGTTCCCTCGACCTTCGCCGCTAGTTGCAGCCGGCGCTCCAATACACTAACGAGCCGCGCGGACAAATCCCGGCCGCTCCACGCGAAGCGCTTGTCCTTGTCCGCCCTGGAGAGATGCTCCGCCATCCCGCCCACACCCGTCGTCGATATTGAGGAAAGCGCCGCGGCGATGCGGACCGACTCGTTCGATCCAAAGCCGCACGTTGCTAGCCAGGGCTGTGCCGGAAAGGATCGCGCGGGCATCGGCGTCTCGCTGGTGGTCATCAGCCTTCTTAGTAAGCGGCCCATTGCCGCCATCATGTCCCGGAAACGATCTGCGCCTCCCCGCAGTAGGGCTTCGTAAATCGCAGCTTCTACATTATTCTTGAGCGACTCGCTGTTTTTCGGGAGTTCGCGGCTGCTCAGCGTCTCGAACAGCCGCAGCAGTTCGCGGATCAGGTCGGCCTCCGCTCTGTATCGGACCGGGAAGGTTCCCGCCGGCAGCGCAACATAGCTGTCGCCGCGCCGCTTGAGCAGGCTGTAGCGCACGAATCGCTCGATACCGCGGTCCACGCCCAGTGAACACGCAGCCTCGGCGAATTCCAGTGCATTCTCCGCCGGCCGCCCCTGTACTGTGGCGCGCCCTTCCCGTAAGAGAGTTTTCAACTCCCGGTAGCGTACCGGACGGCTCCAAAGGGGCGTCCAAATCTCCGCCCGCGCTTCGTCCTTCGCCGCTGCCGAGCCATATCCGACTGCTTTCGCCCGCACGGTGAACGGGCTGCACAGGATAGACCGGTAC
>Ga0207695_10011981_pt1 | contig 10433 bp, 9 predicted proteins | sample KBSC54metaG_FD_184354 | JGI IMG/M metagenome (GOLD analysis project Ga0207695, IMG submission 184354) | Corn rhizosphere microbial communities from Kellogg Biological Station, Michigan, USA - KBS C5-4 metaG (SPAdes) (version 2) | ecosystem: Host-associated > Plants > Roots > Rhizosphere > Soil... | reverse complement strand
ATCGCGGTTACCGGCGACATCGAGGTCACCAACCCCGACCTCGTGATCTGCCACCTCGACGAGGGCGCGACCTTGAACATCGAGCTCACCGCCGACATCGGCAAGGGCTACCAGCCGGCGGTCGCCAACCGCCCGGCCGACGCCCCGATCGGCCTCATCCCGGTCGACGCGCTCTACAGCCCCGTGCGCCAGGTCGCCTACAAGGTCGAGAACACCCGCGTCGGCCAGGAGCTCGACTATGACAAGCTCACGCTGACGATCGAGACCGACGGAACGGTGACGCCGGAGGACGCGCTCGCTTATGCCGCGCGGATCCTCCAGGACCAGCTGCAGCTGTTCGTCCACTTCGACGAATCGCAGGTCCGCATGGCGCCGTCGCCAATGATCGGCCAGGCGGTCCCGATGGCCGCCGACGCGACCCCGACCGACACCAACCAGCTCAACCGTTATCTCCTGAAGAAGGTCGACGAACTGGAGCTGTCGGTGAGGAGCGCCAACTGCCTCAAGAACGACAACATCATCTACATCGGCGACCTCGTCCAGAAGACCGAGGCCGAGATGCTGCGGACGCCGAACTTCGGCCGCAAGAGCCTGAACGAGATCAAGGAAGTGCTCGCGAGCATGGGGCTGCGGCTCGGGATGGACATCCCCGGATGGCCGCCCGAGAACATCGAGGAGATGGCGAAGAAGCTCGAGCAGGAGATGCTCGGATAGTTTCGTTCAAAGTCCCCTGCTCAGGCCCCCATGGCGTGGACGGCCGCGGCGTTGAGGCATTTTCCGCCGATCGCCCAATCCCCCTGCGCGATCTCGTTGATCTTGACCCAGGTGACCGGCCGCAGCGCCTCGCCTTCGACCTCGATCATGGCTTCGCTGACCTTCTCGATGATCCTCTTCTTCTGGTCGGGCGTGAATGCGTCCCTGATGACGTCGATGGTGACGAGCGGCATGTGCTTTTCCCTTCACTGTCGCGCCGGACCGTCCGGCGGGTCGCGCATCCCCTGCGAGATCGGCCGCATCCCATCCAGTTCAGCTTCTGAAGAAACCAGCTACAGTTTTTGAAGTGGAAGCCGCGCCTTCGCGGTGTATTGGGAAGAGGCGACGCGCCTCAAAAGCCACGGCGGAGCATGGCGTGAACTACGGCCAATTCTGTCCGATCTCGAAGGCGACAGAAATCCTCGGGGAACGCTGGACGTTCCTCATCATTCGCGAGCTTCTGATGGGCGGGCGCCGGTTCAGCGAACTTCAGCGCGGCCTCGGCAGCATCTCGCCGGCACTTCTGACCCAGCGCCTCAAGTTCTTCGAGGCCGAGGGCCTGGTCGTCCGCCGCCGGATCAACGGGCAGCGCGGCTACGAATATTATCCGACGCCGGCGTGCGAGGAGCTGAAGCCGATCATCGTCGCGCTCGGCGAATGGGGCATGTGCTGGGCCAAGAACGTGCTCGCGACCGACTATCTCGATGTCGAGATGCTGATGCTGTACCTCGAACGGAGCATCGATCCCGCCCAGCTGCCCGGCAGCGAGACGGTGATCCAGTTCAAGTTCAGCGACGTTCCGGGCCAGCGCGACTGGTGGCTGCTGGTCCGCGACGGCAAGGTCGATGTGTGCATAAGCGATCCCGGCCGCGACGTGGACGTGTTCTTCGCCACGAGCGCGCGAACCATGAGCGACATCTGGATGGGGACGCGAAGCTATCGTGACGCCGTTCTTGCCGGCGACCTTGTCATCGAAGGCGAGCTCGCGCTCACTCGCCGGATCAGCGCGTGGCTTCGGCCGAGCATCTTCGCGCAGTCGAAAAGCTCGGCTGGTGCGGTCCTGTCGGCCGTCCTCTAGTCAGGCGCTTCCGCGGGCGCGTTCCTGGTCGCGCTGCTGGCCGTGGCGGGCGGGTCGTTGTCCTGCCCGGTCGCGCGCAGCAGACGGCGAGCGCGGAGCAGCAGCTCGTCGCAGTCGCGGAGCGCTTCCGTGACCTGCTGCTGGACCTCGGGAAAGTCTTTGGGTTCGTCGGGATCCGTTGCCCTGATCCTGCTGGATGCGGATTGGGCGGCCCGAGCCGCGACGCAAACGGAGCCGCCCATTCACCATGTGCCGCGAAAGGGGGACTAGCGGCACGAGCGCAAGAACCGCGCTCGATGCAATGGGTTCCAACTTAAAGGTGACGGCCCGGCCTTGATTAAGGGCAACGCGGCCGGGCCGGGGACACGTTTCACTTGGGAAGAGACCCGAGTCCCGAAACGGGGAGTTAACCAAAGTTGAGTGCGTGTCCAGCGTTTAGGTGGGGGGAGCCAGCTACTCACCCGCGCGTCGCATTGTGCCGCGATCGCTCGCCGATGCCGGCGGCTCGAAACCGCTTTCCTACAGAGAACCAGATGGGTTAGCACGTCCGCTTTCACATGTGTGGGAGCGGTGATGGAAGAAGAGGCTGGATCCCCGATCGGGTCGGGGATGACGAAAAAGAGACGCGCGCCGCGGTGGACCATTCCTTTTCTGCGCGCGCTCGAGCGCACGGGCGACGCGCGCGCGTCGGCCGAGGACGCCGGGATCGACCATACGACGGCCTACGCGCGGCGGAGGGCTCATCCGGAGTTCGCTGCGGCGTGGGAGGAGGCGATCGCGGCGCATGCGGCCGGGGCGGAGCGGGAGAAGGCGGAAGAGCTTGAGCGGTTGCGGCGTGCTGCCCCACCCCGCTCAGGCGAGCTGAGCTGCCCCTCCCCTAAAGCAGAGGGGAAGCCGAAGGCACAGCTGAAGCGTGCCGGGCATGACCGCTGGAGCCAGCGCAAGGAGAAAGCCTTCTTCGACGAGCTCGCGGCGACCGCCAACGTCAAGCGCGCGGCCAAGGCCGCGGAGGTGTCGCCCAACGCGGTCTATCAGCGGCGGCTGCGCGACGCGCACTTCAGGGCCAAATGGGCCGCGGTGCTCGAGACCGGCCGGGCGTCGATCGAGATGCACCTGGTCGAGGCGGCCAACCGCAGCTTCGAGCCGGAAGAGCTGGATGTGGACGGAATTGACGTGACCTTGGGCAACCGTCCCCCGGACGGTCGCGCCGGTCCCGTCGTCTCGGTCGCCGAAGCGATCCGGATCGTCCAGGTCCACGGCTCGAAGACGCAGCGGGAAATGCTTCCCAATCCGTTTGCCGAGCAGGCGGCGTCGATGAGCGAGGATGACGTCCAGGCCCTGCGCGAGCGGGTCCTTAACAAAATCAGGCGGCTCACCGACCGCACCCGGCGCGAGCAGCTCGAGGCCGGGTGGACGCACGACGAGCGCCATGACGTGATGATCCCGCCGGGCTGGACGAAAGCGCCCGACTACAAGGCGCGCGAGCCGGAGGAGCCGGACGGCTTCGACGCGCTCAGCGAATAGGTCGCCGATAACCCCCTTGCGCCCGGGCGCTCGTGCTGTTGAAGGAACGTTGCTCAGCCGATTTCGTTGGCGAGCGGAGCTCGCAAAAGAAGGAGAAGAGGGAACATGAGGCTCACGCTCATCCTTGCTACGACGGTCCTTGCGTCTGGACTTGGCCTTGCGGCCTGCGCGACCAAGCCGCCGCCACCGCCGCCGCCGGTCAGCTGTCCGGATGGAACCACGGTCCCGGCCGGCTCGACCTGCCCGGTGCCGCCGCCGCCGCCTCCGCCGCCGGTCACCTGCCCGGATGGATCGACGCTTCCGGCCGGCTCGACCTGCCCGCTGCCGCCGCCTCCGCCACCTCCGCCGCCGCCAAAGCGCGCGGGCGAACGCGGCTAAGCTGCAGGGCAAGCGTCCCCTGAGCGCCTGAGTTCTAAGCTCAGGGGACCGCTTCGAAAAATCGCGCACTCGAGCCGGTCCGCCCGGTTGCGGACGGGCGCGCTCCTGTTACACCCGCCGCCGGACATCCGGCCTTCAGCCGGGCCTCGCGGGAGGGAATGATGCGCAAGTTCAGCTGGTTGTTGGCCGCCGCCGCGGCGACCTGGGTCGCACCGCAGGCGATCGCCGTTGCCGCGCAGGCGCCGGCTGCCGCGGCACCGGCCGCAAACGCCGAGGACGCTCGGCTGACGCAATTCCTCGACGCCGAGTTCGCGGCCGACCTCAAGCTCAGGCCGCAGCAGGCGACGCGCCTTGGGATCAAGGAGGGCGAGGACAAGCTCGACGACATCAGCGACGCCGCTCAGCTGAGGCGGCTCGAATCGCGGCGGGCGAGCGTCGCCCGGATGAAGGCCGAGTTCGACCGCTCCAAGCTCTCGCCCAAGGGCCAGACCAACTACGACATCTGGGAGACCGAGCTGCAGCGCATGGAGCTGCAGTACAAGTACCGGCGCTACCAGCCACCCTTCTATTCCTTCCTCTATTCGGTGCACTCGCAGCTGCCCGACTTCATGATCAACACGCATACGGTCAGCGATGCCGCCGACATGCGCGCCTACAATGCGCGGCTTCGGGCGATCCCGGCCGTGCTCGACACGGCGATCGCGCAGACCAGGCTGTCGGATGCGGCGGGCGTGCACGCGCCGAAATTCGAGGTCGAGAGGGTGATCAACGGGAGCAAGGTGATCATCACCGGCGCGCCGTTCGACGCCGGCACGGATTCGCCCTTGTGGGCGGACGCGAAGAAGAAAGTTGGAAAGCTGGTCGCCGGCGGCAAGGTGACCCAGGCGGAGGGCGATGCGCTGCTCGCGGACACGCGCGCGTCGCTGATGGCGATGAAGCCAGGCTATGAGCGGGTGATCGCGTGGGGCAACAGCGAGCTTCCGACGGCGCCGAGCGGGCGCGTCGGCGCGATCTCGTTGCCCGGCGGGCTCGACTGGTACGCGGCGGCGCTGAAGCTCAACACCACGCTCGACCTGACGGCGCAGCAGATCCATGCAATCGGCTTAAGCGAACTGAAGCGAATCGAGGGCGAGCAGGACGCGCTGGCGAGGAAGGCGGGGTTCGCGGACCGCAACGCCTTCTATGCCGACCGGGCGAAGCGCTTCCCGCCGGTGCCGTGGACCGATGCGCTTCGCGAGGCGTATCTCAAGCGCGCCAACGACATCGTCGCGCACAACCGCTCGCTGCTTCCGGAGCGTTTCTATAATTTGCCGCAATATCGCGCGGAGGTGATCCGCGAGCCCTCGTTCAGCGAGGTCGCGGGCGGCGCCGCGCACGCCGCTCCGCCGAGCCCGGACGGGACGCGGCCGGGGCGGGTCTATGTCCACCTGCTCGGCAAGACCCCGGACCCGGCGATGCTGACCGACCTCATGTGCCACGAGGGCATTCCCGGGCACGTCATGGCCGGCGACATCCAGGTGCGGCAGACGGGCACGCCCAAGTTCCGCCGCTCGGGCGGCTATGTCGCCTTCAACGAGGGTTGGGCGCTCTATGCCGAGCAATTGTGCAAGGAGATGGGCGCCTACCCCGACATCGCCGACGATTTCATGCACCTCGACCAGGAGCATTTCCGCGCCGCGCGGCTGGTCGTCGACACCGGCATTCACGCCATGGGTTGGACCGAGGAGCAGGCCGTCGACTACATGATCAACACCGGCCGCGTTTCGCCCGACGAGGCGCGCTCCGAGGTTCGGCGCTACATCACGCTTCCGGGGCAGGCGACGGGCTACAAGATCGGAATGCTCGAGATCATGAAGCTGCGCCGCAGGGCGGAAGCCGCGCTCGGGCCCAAGTTCGACGTCAAGGCTTTCGACGACCTCATCATCAGCGACGGTTCGCAGCCGCTGCCGGTGCTCGACCGCAGGGTCGACGAATGGATCGCGGCGCAGGGAGGAACGGTGCGTCCCGAGCGCGGCTAAGCTGCGCCGAACGGTGGATCAGCGGCAGCGCGGGCGCGTTTAGAGCGGCGGGGCGGGCCTTAGAAGGAGGCTGCCATGAGCCCGACACTGATCGTCATCCTGGTCATCGCCGTGCTGGTGATCATCGGCATTGCAATGATGGCCGTGCGCAGCCGCCAGCGGGATCGGCTCAAGGAGCATTTCGGCGCCGAATATGAGCACCAGGTCGAGGCCGCCGGTGGAAGCAAGGCCAAGGCCGATTCCGAGCTCCTGAAGCGCGAGAAGCGCGTCGAGAAGCTCGAGATCAGGCCGCTGCCGCCGCGCGAGCGCGATGCCTTCGCCGAGGAGTGGCAGAGGGTGCAGGCGCGATTCGTCGACGACCCCGAGCGCTCGATCGCGCTCGCCGATGCGCTGGTCGCCGAGGTGATGAAGGCGCGCGGCTATCCGGTGCAGGATTTCGAGCAACGCGCCGCCGACATCTCCGTCGAGCACCCGAAGGTCGTCGAGAATTATCGCGCCGCCCATGAAATCGCGGTCCGCCATTCGCGCGGGAGCGCCGGGACCGAGGACCTGCGCAACGCGCTTCTCGGCTACCGGGCCTTGTTCGACGAGCTGCTGGGAACGCAGCAACCCGAGCTGGCGCACTGACGCGGGTCGCGCGTTCTTAACTTTTCGTTCGATGCACCGGATCACGCGGCGGTTGCCGGTGAACGGCCGCGGCTTTGCGGCGGGCGGAACTGGATTTCTCCCCCAAACGGCAGGAGCTTTCGAGACTTAAGACTCGAAAATTTGCGGGGAGGATTGAGCCATGGTCAGCGCGGTCAGGTCGCGACCCAATCATTATGATGCGCTCGGGCTGACGCCGGCGGCGAGCGACGACGACATCGCCCGCGCCTTCGCGCGGAAGATGGAGGCGTTCCGCTGGCATCCGGCCGGGGCCGCAGCCCAGCTGTGGATCGCGTACGAGACGCTCCGCGACCGGATCAAGCGGGCGGACTACGACCGGTCCCTGGGCCTCGCGCCGCGGCGCCAGCAGGCCTGGAGCATGGCCGTCACGCAGCAGCAGTGGACGCCGTTCATCGCGGCCCCCGCCGCGAGAACGGCGGACGCCGCGCCGCCTGCGTCTGAACGTCCCGCCGAGCCGCAGGTAAGCGCACCCGTGCAGCGCGATGCGCCGCTCGATCCCCGGCTCGAATCCATCGCCGCGTCGATCCGCGAGCTGTCGAAGCCCGTGCGTTCGGAAGCGGCTGCCGATCCGCGCCCGCCGCTGGCAGAGCCGCCCGCGCGCAAGGCCAATGCCGACCTGGAGTTCGTCCTCGAGGACATCCGCGCCCTGACGCGCGCGGAAAGGGAGCGGCCGCGAACGGCCGAAGATGGCTCGGTCAGCTGGAAACGGCCCGCTCAGATCGTCGGCGGACTAATCATCGGGGCCGGAGTCTTGGGCGCAGTGATCGGTCTGACGGTGCGGGATAATTCAGCGCCGGCCGAGGCGGAAGCGTCCCCGCCTCAAGCGGCCGCGAAGCTTCATTCGACTGCGGCGGCCTCCCCGGCTCAGCCGCTGGCAAGCGTGACCTTCGACGCGAATGCGGGGCGCACGGAGCTGTTCCCGGCCAGGCCAAAACCGAGGCGGCACCAATCGGCATCGGCCGCCGCCCGACAAGCCGATCAAGGTCCCGTCACGGAAGACGCGGCGCTGGACACGCAGCCCGAGGGGGTTGCCAGCGACCCGCAAGCTGCCGATCCGCTCGCGCCGAGGCCGGCCGCGGCGAAGCTGCCGCTTTCGAATGCCGTCATCGCGCGAACGATCGACCGGATCGGCTATCGCTGCGGCGAGGTCGCCTCGACAGCGCCCGTCGAAGGCGCGGCGCCGGGGACGTTCAGCGTCACCTGCAGCTCCGGCCAGACCTACCAGGCCGCACCATCTCACGGGCGCTATCGGTTCCGGAGGTCGAGCCACTAGGCAAGCCGCCGTCAGATCGTCCGGAGCCGGCGCGGCTCGGCCGCCGGACGGCGCTTGAGCCCGGCGATCTTGCGCAATTGCCGTTCGATGGCGCGGGCGCGCGGGAACAGCCGTCCATCGAGCGCGTCGAAATCGTCGCTCGACGAGAAGAACATGAACCCGCCGGGCACGCGGACGGCGATGCCGACCGTTCGGCGGTCGAACTCGACTGCAAAGCGTTGGCTAGGCACTTCAAGAACTCCAATGTGCAGACGCGCGCCGGCGAGCGGCGAAGGCCGTCGCGGCTTGTCTGCGAGTGTGTCAGCGAATGCGCTGCGCGCGATGCGGAGCGCTGCTCATTGGAACGGCCCCGGGCGCATCTCGCCGCATGCGCGGCTGGCCCAGGGCGCTAGGCTCGTGCCGTGCTGCTGCCCGGATGAATCTCTGAACGAGGGGAACGCGCAGTCATAACGGCAATATGGAGCCGCCGAATCGCGGATCAAGGGCTGGCGGATCAGCCCTTCTCGCCGGGACTCCTGGCGGGCGCGGCCGCGGGCGCGGCCGGCACCACGAAGCCCTTGTCCTCGAGCATCGGGGCGATGTCGGGGTCCTTGCCGTAGAAGTTGTGGAACATCGTGCCGTAGTCCTGCGTGTGGCCGCGCGAGAGGACGAGGTTGCGGAAGCGGTCGCCATTGGCTCGGGTGAGCCCGCCATGCTCCTGGAACCAGGCGAAGGCGTCGTCCTCGAGCATCTGCGTCCAAAGATAGCCGTAGTATCCCGCGGCATAGCCGCCGGACCAGATGTGCTCGAAATAGCTCGAGCGGTAGCGCGGCGGAACGTCCTGGACGTCGAGCCCCATCGAATTGAGCGCCTGGCTTTCGAACGCATCGACGTCCTGGCGGGGAGCGGTGGGGCTAAGCGCGTGCCAGCGCATGTCGAGCTCGGCCGCGGCGATCAGCTCGCCCATGTCGTAGCCCTGGTTGAAGGTTGATGCCTTGCGGATCTTGTCGACCAGCGCTTGCGGCATCGGCGCCCCGGTCTGGTAGTGAACCGCGTAATTGGCGAGCACCTTGGGATCGAGCGCCCAATGCTCGTTGAACTGCGACGGGAACTCGACGAAGTCGCGCGCGCTCGCGCCCAGCGACGGATAGGTGATGTTCTGGAACAGCGCGTGGAGCGCATGCCCGAACTCGTGGAACATGGTCGTCACATTGTCGAAGCTGATCAGGGCGGGCTGGCCCGGCGCCGGCTTCGGGAAATTGGCGACATTGTAGACGACCGGAGTCGTGTTCAGCAGCTTCGATTGCGACACGAACGCGCTGGTCCAGGCGCCGCCGCGCTTGCTGTCGCGCTTGAAATAGTCCGTGTAGAAAATGCCGAGGTGCTTGCCGTTCGCGTCGAACACTTCGAACACGCGGACCCCGTCATGCCAGACCGGCAGGTCGTGGCGCTCCTTGAAGCTGATCCCGTAGAGCTGGCCGGCCGCGTAGAAGAGGCCCTTTTCGAGCACGGTGTTGAGCTCGAAATAGGGCTTCACCTGGTTCTGATCGAGATCGTAGCGGGCCTTGCGGACGCGCTCGGAATAACGTTCCCAGTCCCACGGCTGGACGGTGAAATTCTCCCCGCCGGACTTGATCATCGCATTGATCTCGGCGGCTTCGCGGCGCTCCTCGGCGGCCGTTGGCGGGATCAGCTTGTCCATGAAGCCGAGCGCGGCGGCCGGAGTCTCGGCCATCTGGTCGGCGAGCGTGAAGGATGCCCAGTCCGGATAGCCGAGCAGCGCCGCCTTCTGGGCGCGAAGCTGCGCGATCTCGGAAATCGTGGAGCGGGTGTCGTTGCCGTCGCCCTTCTCGGTCCGGGTCCAGCTTTGCTCGAACAGGCGCTGGCGGGTCGAGCGATCGGCAAGGTCGGCGAGGGCCGGCTGCTGCGTCGTGTTCTGGAGCGGGATCAGCCATTTGCCGGCAAGGCCGCGGTCCTTCGCCGCCTGCGCGGCGGCGGCAATTTCGCGGTCGGAGAGCCCGGACAGTGCAGCAGGGTTGTCGACGACCAGGCCCCCGGCCTTGGTCGCCGCGAGCAGCTTCTGGCCGAAAGCGGTCTGCAGCGTCGAAAGCTGGGTGTTGATCGCGCGGAGCTTGGCCTGGTCGTCGGGCGAGAGCTGGGCGCCGGCGCGAACGAAGCGCTGATAAACCACTTTCAGCAGCTGCTTCTGCTCGGGGTTGAGCTGCAGCTGCGCCTGGCGGTCGTGGACCGACTTCACCCGGGCGAACAGCTTGGGGTTGAGGTAGATGGAGTCGCTGTGCGCGGCGAGCTTGGGCGCGATCGTCTTCTGGATTGCCTCGCGCTCAGGCGTGGAATCGGTCTGGCTGAGCACGCCGAACACGGACTGGACGCGCCGAAGCATGGTCCCGGAGCGCTCCATCGCCACCAGCGTATTGGCGAAGCTCGGCGGCGCCGGGCTGTTGGCGATGCGCGCGATCTCCGCGCTCTGCTCCGCCATCGCCCGGTCGAAGGCGGGCAGGAAGTCGCCGTCGCGGATCTGGTCGAACCGCGGCGCCTGGTAGGGCAGGGTGCTCGGCGCTGCGAAGGGACCGGCGGGTTGGGCCGCCGCGGCCGATGGGATCGTGATTGCCGCCAGCGACGCCGCAAGGAGCAGCCTGCCGGCCCATTTACGCTGATTCATCGAGAGTCCCTCCGCCGGAAAATGCGTCGGCAAGCTTGTGCCGCCGGAGAAGCGCGCGGGCAATGGGGGCTCAGACCTCGAATG
>Ga0207695_10011975_pt1 | contig 10436 bp, 10 predicted proteins | sample KBSC54metaG_FD_184354 | JGI IMG/M metagenome (GOLD analysis project Ga0207695, IMG submission 184354) | Corn rhizosphere microbial communities from Kellogg Biological Station, Michigan, USA - KBS C5-4 metaG (SPAdes) (version 2) | ecosystem: Host-associated > Plants > Roots > Rhizosphere > Soil... | reverse complement strand
GCTGGCCGTTCAGCGCGACCGGGTCGTCGGACAGCCCGGCGTAGTCGAACGAGATACCCAGGTTGCGCTTCGTGTCCGTGAAGGCGACGAAGTTCGCGCCACTGGCCGGCTACTTGAAGTACCAGTTGGTCCAGAATTGGTTGGCCGTGTGGTGAACCCACTCGGCATTGCCATCGACGGCGGCGAACCAATTAAGACCAAAGAAACTGGCCTTGTCGAAAAGATCGCCCCAGGCGTTATTACTCGCCAGGGCGTCGACACACCACTCCAGACCGGCGTCAAAGCCATCGACGCGCTTATTCCAATTGGTCGCGGCCAACGCGAATTGATCATTGGCGATCGTGGCACCGGCAAAACTGCCATTGCTATCGACACCATTTTGAACCAAGGCGACGACATGATTTCGATCTACGTGGCGATTGGCCAGAAAGAATCGAAGGTGGCACGTTTGGTATCGGTGCTAAAAGAACACGACGCGCTCAAGCGTTCAATTGTGGTCGTTGCCGGCGCGTCCGACCCAGCACCACTTGCCTTCATTGCCCCATTCGCCGCCACTGCTATGGGCGAATACTTCCGCGACAAAGGCCAAGATGCGCTGATTATTTACGACGATCTTTCCAAGCACGCCTGGAGTTATCGAGAACTGTCGCTGTTGCTGCGCCGCCCACCAGGCCGCGAAGCCTACCCAGGCGATGTGTTTTACCTCCACTCCCGCTTGCTGGAACGTGCCGCTCGGTTGAACAAAGAAAACGGTGGCGGATCGCTCACCGCACTCCCAATTATCGAAACTCAGGCTGGTGACGTGTCGGCTTACATTCCAACGAACGTTATTTCGATCACCGACGGTCAGATCTACCTGGAAAGCGACCTTTTTTACCAAGGTGTTCGCCCAGCCGTGAACGTTGGTCTGTCGGTATCGCGCGTTGGTGGCGATGCTCAAACCAAGATTATTAAAAAGGTTGCCGGCAAGCTCCGATTGGATTTGGCACAGTACCGCGAACTCGCTGCGTTCTCGCAGTTTAGTTCCGATCTCGACGCCACTACGCGAAACCAGTTGGAACGTGGCAAGCGCGTTACCGAAGCTATGAAGCAGCCACAGTACGAACCACGATCCGTGGCCGAACAAGCCATTATTTTCTACGCTGCCACGAACGGCTTTTTGGATGAAGTGCCGGTTGAAAAAGTGGTGGAATACGAAGCAACGCTCCGTGACTGGCTCAACCAAAAGCAAAAGGGCTTGTTAATTCAGATTACCGAAAAGCCAGAACTGAACGACGACGTTGAAGCCAAAATGAAAGCCGCCCTCGAAGCATTCAAGACTGAAGGAGCCTTCTAGTGGCCTCCACGCAAGAACTTCGGCGCAAGATCAAGAGCGTTAAGGGTACGCAAAAGCTTACCCAGGCAATGCAATTGGTCTCGGCGGCTAAAATGAACCGCGCTATGCAGCGCGCTACGTCGAGCCGCACGTATTCAGGCTTGGCCTGGTCGATTATTCAGGCCTTACTTGGCCGAGTTGGTCGCGACCAACACCCGCTCCTGCTTGAACGACCAATAAAAACCGTCGGCATTATTGTGATTACCACCAACGGTGGCTTAGCTGGCGCGCTCAACGCCATGCTACTCCGTAAAGTGGTCGCGCTCGTGAATGAACGCACCACTGTCGGACAAACGGTGAAGATTCTTAGTATTGGCAAAAAAGGCACCCAATTCTTCGGCCGAGCGTTTCCCGATAACCTCATGGCTGACTACCAGTTGCCAGACACCATTGGCTCCATCGCCGAGAGCGAAGATGTGGCAAACACCGCCATCAACGGCTTTCTGAAGGCTGAATTTGACGAAGTTATTGTGGCTTTCAACCAGTTCAAATCAATCTTAAGCCAGCTGCCAACCATTCGTACCTTACTGCCGGTGCAGCCCGAGGATTCAACCGACGAGGTCACATCGAGTGAGACGATCTTTGAACCGTCGAAAGCTCGGGTGCTCGACGTACTGCTCCCCCGCGCGGTGCGCACGCAGCTCTACCAAATGCTGCTCGAAGCCAACGCCAGTGAACACGCCGCGCGCATGATCGCCATGAAGAATGCCACGGAAAACGCCGGTGAACTGGTCGACGATTTAACCCTGACGATGAACGGTGTTCGCCAAGCAAAAATTACCCAAGAAATCTCCGAGATCTCGGCCGGTGCCGAGGCGTTACGCACTCGGTAAGGAAAGGACCCAATGGCTGATAAACCTACTACCACAACTGGCGTAATCACCGAGGTCATCGGACCAGTGGTGAACGTTGCCTTCGACGAAGGCACGGTGCCAGCGATTCTCGATGGCATGACGATTGAACTCAAAGATCAACAGCGCACCTTGGTGCTTGAAACCCAGCAGCACCTGGGCGACAACGAAGTAAAGGCAATTGCGCTCGGATCCACCGACGGCTTGGTGCGCGGTATGCAAGTCACTGCCACCGGTGCCCCAATTAGCGTGCCAGTTGGCGAAGGCGCTCTGGGCCGCATGTTCGACGTGGTTGGTAACCCAATCGATGGCAAGGGGCCGCTCAAGTCCACCAAGACTGCGCCAATTCACCGCGACGCACCAGACTTCAAAGACCTTTCGAGCAAAACTGAAGTATTTGAAACTGGCATCAAGGTAGTCGACCTCATTGCCCCATTCGTAAAGGGTGGCAAAGTTGGCTTGTTCGGCGGCGCTGGCGTCGGCAAAACCGTTATCATTCAAGAACTCATCCACAACATTGCGTCGGAACACGGCGGCTATTCGGTATTCGCCGGTGTCGGCGAACGCACCCGAGAAGGGAACGACCTGTACCACGAAATGGCTGATTCGGGCGTGATCGACAAAACGGTCTTGGTCTTTGGCCAAATGAACGAACCGCCTGGTGCTCGTCTCCGCGTTGCATTGACCGGCCTCACTATGGCCGAAGCCTTCCGCGACGAAGGTGGCAAAGACGTACTGTTCTTTATGGACAACGTGTTTCGCTTTACCCAAGCCGGCTCGGAAGTATCGGCACTTTTGGGCCGCATTCCATCGGCAGTGGGCTATCAACCAAACTTGGCCACCGAAATGGGCCAAATGCAAGAACGCATTACCTCGACCAACAAAGGGTCAATTACCTCGGTGCAGGCTGTGTATGTACCGGCCGACGACTACACCGACCCAGCACCAGCCACCACCTTTGCCCACATTGACTCAACCGTGGCCCTCAGCCGCCCATTGTCAGAACTTGGCATTTACCCAGCCGTTGACCCGCTCGAATCAAGCTCGACTATTCTCGACCCGAACATTGTTGGCGAAGAACACTACCGCGTTGCTCGTGGCGTCCAGAAGGTGCTCCAAAAGTACAAAGATCTTCAAGACATTATTGCCATTTTGGGCATGGATGAACTGAGCGAAGAAGACAAGGTAATCATTAACCGCGCCCGCAAGATTCAAAAGTTCTTGAGCCAGCCATTCTTCGTCGCCGAACAGTTCACCGGCCGCCCAGGCAAATATGTATCGCTCGAAGACACCATTCGCAGCTTTTCGGAAATTCTCGAAGGCAAGCACGACAACATTATCGAACAGCACTTCTACATGGCCGCATCGATCGACGAAGTGGTTGAACGGGCTAAAGCCGACGAAGGCAAGTAAGCATGAAGATCGAGCTTTCGATCATTACGCCCGAAAAAGAGCTGCTCAAAGAGCAGGTTGATTGGGTGAGCCTGCCAACCGAAGCGGGTGTTATTACCGTACTCCCCCACCACATTGCACTGATTACTGCATTGGTGCCGGGCGAATTAGAATTGCATACCGGCACCACCGATCGCCATTTGGCCATCCACGGTGGCTTTGCCGATATTGATGGCACCCGGGTGCGCGTGCTGGCCGATGCTGCCGAACTCGCCGAAGAAATCGACGAACGCCGTGCGCAAGAAGCCGTTGAGCGCGCACAAAAGGCCAAAGATGCGGCGAGTGGTCACGAAGAGCAGGCCGCGATTATTGCGAGTCTCGAACGTAACCTCGTCCGCCTCCACGTCGCCAAACGCCGCCGACGCCAAACGCGTTAACTCTTTATGAAAATTACAGCAAACAATGATATAAAAAGATTGCTATTTTCTATATTTTGTTCATTCATCGTGTTGTTTGTTTTCTTTGGCGGATATAGCGTCGACGATGGTACTTTTCAAAAATTAATACTTGCTAGTTTTATTTTTGGCTGGACTATTACAGCTTGTTATGGGATGGGTAGAGACGAAGGAAAGAAAATGGAAAATGATATGTTAAGTAAGAAATAGTACTGATTTATTGGCGAGAAGATTTTCCTCAGCTGAGAGATCCGATCGGGTCTCTTTTGCTTATTGAAAAATATCAAGTCCACGCTTACTGAAAAAACATACACCGATGAAGGAACTGTAAATAACAATAAGTCCTATACATGCGGCAACCGGAATCTTATCTTCTAATGGGATTATCCTATAACTAATTACGCCAGCCCAGCTTTGTCCAAACCCGTGCGGCGACTTCCATATCTCGCTAAAATCCTTACCTCGAAGGAACGAGCTTGACTGCACTGCCTGCTCAAACTGAACCGTTTCGAGGTCGTATAAACCCCAATCTACTATCTGATCAACATGCTTGATCCAAATCCCTTGAAAGATTCTCCTGAAAAAGCTAGTAATCCTTTCTTGATCCGATTTGTTCAAACGAATTCCAGGCCCTTGCCCTAAATATATTCCACCCGGTGTCGCAAGTCTCAATGGCGTATGTTTTTTCAGTAGATCAATTCCAAGTGCTGGTTTTCCACTCGTTTTATATCTTTGAAGATATTTTTCTGCCCGACGCTTGGCAGGATCATTAAATGATGCAATCGATATCTTGGAAAGTACGTATTCTTCATCGTGACCCTTTTTCCGATTACAAGATCCACAAGCAGTTAATCTTACCCTATTAGAGTAGAGACTTTCTGGTACAAATAATCCCCTAGGAATAACATCTTCGATGGTCTTTTCTTCAATGCTCAGTTCTTTTCCACAAAGATAACAATACCGAAGTACGGACTGCGAACTCGGTGGATTAGAACCCATTCTCTCTACATATTCCAATTTCTCCATAAAAACACTCTATAGTTTTCTGCTCATAAAGAAAAAGACCCAAATGGGTCTCTTTCTTGCGTCCAGGTAAAACGATCTTACTTGAGTCCGACTTTTGCTAGCGATTCAAACCGCCCCATTCGACTGCGGTAAATCCGGTGCGGTTTACCTTTTCAAGTTGCTGTGGTGCTATTGGCACTGTTGGTTTGCTCACCAGTGGTTGCCAATCTAGAAATAATCGGTAGAGATTATCTGGTTGTGGCACAATGCTCATTGGGGCAATTTGATTCATTTGGGCGGTGTTTAAGAACGAAATTCGGTAGTACGGGGCCGATGTCTTTTCCAGCGTCGGCAGCCAGTAACTCAGCATGTCGTTCTTTTCAGTTGCGGTGAACCCAACATTATCGAGCGTTTTATTCATAAACGCTGCGAGATCACTACTCGATACTACCCAGCCAGTTGTCACAGTTGGGTACTGCACCGAATGGCCTTGCCCGGCCCAAAACAGGTATGGATAGGTGTGGCTAGCGCAGGCTGCCGCAGCGTACTCTTGGCCAAACTTAGCAGGGCTAAATTGGGCGCAGTCGGTATTTTGTGGTTGCAAATCGGTTAGTTGGCCATTTGGCTTGGCGCTGACAGTCCAGCCATTGTTATAGGTTGGTACGCTGGTAGTCAGCGTCATTGGCGCGGTAAATTGCACCTTCACTGTCTCAGTCTGTGGTGGATACAAGTACACCACCGGCTTGCCGCAGCCACTCGGAAGAACAAACTGATACTCACCAAGAATGTAGTACCGACCAAAGTAATCTTTCATAAAAATGATCGGGTTCTTGGCGACATACTCGGCGAACGTTGGCTTACTGAGCCCCTTATTCGCATCTTTAAAATCTGCGTCATCGGGTAACCGATTGTACTGTGCGGTATAGAGCGGATTGTTAGCATCCTTGAGCACAAACATGTCTTGACCACGAACCGTACCAATTTTGGTTAAGTCACCGTCGGTAATCCCCTTTGCTACCCACGCGTTGTCGTCAGAACTACAAACACTCGTGAGTGCCGCGTGGTAGGTGGAATAGAGCGGTTGAGTGGTTGTGGCTTCCGACTGTTCAAAAAACAGATTTGGTTCAGTGATGTTTGGGTAATCTGGGTAGTTGGCATTCGGAGTACTGCTGGCCTGAATTTTGGCTACCGCCACGTTGTACGCTTTCACGGCCGCATCGTAGGCCGGCTTTGCTGCCACGTACGCAGCCAAGGTGGTCGCACTCGCCTCGCGATAGGTGTAGACCAAACCAGCGCTGTCTATAACAGCAATACCTGTTGTGCCTTGAAAGTAGGTGTTTTTGGTCTGGACGTACGTTTTTGATGCTGCATCTGCGCTTGGGTCGATAGTTTGCGCCGCGTACGGGTCATCGTACATTTTGAGACCGCCCGAGGTAGTGCCCAACAACGTTCGCGCGCTGATATCAGTATCGAGGAGTAACGGATTAGTACCAGTCGTATTTGATTGATCAAACGCGGTCGTCACCTCTATCTGAACCGCTCCAAACGAATCATTCAACGTAATCGTATCGGGCGCTTCAGTCACTCCGTCAACTACAGCCGTTACTTTTGCAGCATCCCAGCCATCAAGACTGTTCGTGGCTGCTAGCGGATTTTTGAAAACAGAGAAGATTTTTCGATCTTTCGTGACAAGGAAAGACGGCACTGGTACACCTGGACTATCTGGCGTTACGACCGCAATAATTCGCTCATACCCAGTGAGTGGACCACTGGCGTACGTGCCTGCAGAATAGTATGTAACCGGGGTGGCAGCATCGGTCTTTTTAAACAGTCCTAGATCGGTCGAGATTTTCTGAACCGTTCCAGTGAATAATGCCGGACTTGAGGTTGTGGTCGAAGTGGTACTCGTTGCACCGGTACCAACCGATGATGTTGCAGGCTTCGATACCGCTACATGTTGGCGCTGATACCATACCCAACCACCGGCCGATCCAAGGAGTAGGACAACCAGCAATACCCAAGCAATTTTGTGCCATTTTGAAACCGCAACCGGAACCGCAGTAATTTGGTCCGCCATACTCCTCCTTTATAGTTTTCTACTATAACACGCCACACAAAAAGAGGCCGTATGGCCTCTTTTTGGAGTTCAGCTGAACTCGTGTTACTTGAGTTCGACTTTCGCGCCGGCGCCTTCGAGCTTGGTCTTTGCAGCTTCGGCTTCGTCTTTTGGCACATTGGCTTTGATTTCCTTTGGTGCCGCGTCAACGAGATCCTTGGCTTGCTTCAGGCCCAAGTCTGGGCGAAGTTCGCGTACTACCTTAATGACAGCAATCTTCTGCGCGCCACCGTCGGTCAGCATAATGGTGTACATCGCTTTACCTTCGTCTTCGGCTTCAGCAGCACCAGCGGCTGGCATTGCGGCCATAGCCATTGGAGCAGCGGCTGAAACGCCGAAGCGTTCTTCAAGCGCTTTTACCAATTCTGAAAGTTCGAGCACCGACAAGGTTTCGATCTGCTTGATGAGGTCGGCAAATTTACCGGTTGGCTCGCCTTTTTCTTCGGTCTTGGCTTCAGCCTTGGTTTCTTCGGCTGGAGTTTCTACCGTTTCTTCTACTTTTGTTTCTTCGTCTGCCATGGGATTCCTTTCTTACTATCTGGGATTATTAGGCGTTCTTTTCCGCTTGCTGTTTCAGCACCGACACCAAGCCCCGAAGATTGCCGGTAAGAACCGTAACAAATCCGGTGAGCGGTGCGGCGATCGTGCCAACCACCATGCCGAGTAACTGGTCGCGGCTTGGAAGCTTGGCGAATTCAGCAACTTGAGCGCGGTTGATCCACTGGCCGTTGACTAACGCACCGTGAATCTTAAGGTTTGGATGATCTTTCAAGAAGTCGCTCACCAGTTTGGCTGGCTGCACTTCGTCGTTCATGTCGATTACCAAACCAATTGGTTGATCAAGGACACCGTCGCCAACGGTAAAGCCGGCATCGTCCAAGACTCGCTTTAAGAGTGTGTTCTTGGCAACCGTAAACTTAAGGCCGCTCTTGTCGAGTACATCGCGGAGCGATTCAAGTTCTTTCACCGTGGTACCGCGGTAGTCGGCGAAAACAATCGCCTTACTGGTTGGCACCTGCTCGGTGAGCTGGGTCAGGATTGTGGTTTTTTCTGCTTTCGAGAGTGGCATGCACTCCTTTCTTTTTCATTTGCGGTTGCAAATAAAAATGGACTTCGACGCACGAAGACCATAGCAACTCCAAAGGAGTCTGCTTCTCGGCAGGGTGATTCCTTTGTGGAACCAATTAACGCTTTCGCGCCCAGCGGTCTTCGAAGTCGAATGAATTATAACCTACCAACCGCGTATCGACAAGGGCCGGCATGCTGTTTTTACGGTTGGTCGTCTTGGTTGTTTGCTACCGATTTTTTCACGTCGCCCAAGGTTTCGAGCGTAATGTCGGCAATGTCGCGAATGACAGCCATTTCTTCTTGCTCGCCGTCGATCACGTGCACTTTGTAGTACTTTTTGGCGAGCGCTTCGTACACCTTCCACACTTTGGTCAGGGTGGCTTCGCGGTCGAACATGCGCAGGTTTTCGTAGCGCGGACGTTCCATGCGGAGCGCGCAGATTGATGGCCGAACCTTAATGATAAAGGTCAGATCTGGCGTTAAGAATGGCTGATTCATTGATTCGAGCCATTCCAACATTTCTGGATTATTGTGCGCGCCGTAGGCAATTGACGACAGAATGTAGCGATCAACAATTACGATTTTTCCAGCCGCTAGTGCTGGAGCAATTTGCCGTTCAACATGTTGCGATCGGTCGGCAGCAAACAGCAGCTGCAATCCCCGATTATCAACCTTCCATTCACCCGATAAATTGGCGCGAATCATACCACCAATCAAGTTGGTTGTTGGCTCACTGGTGTTCACCACGCGATAACCTTGTTTTTCCAAAAGCCCAGCTAATAGCTGGGCCTGGATCGAAGCGCCTGCTCCGTCGAGTCCTTCAAAGGCAATAAATAGACCTGGGTATTGGTTTCGAGCCAAGGCGCTCCTCTCGGGCTATCGCCCGACGGCGGGTGCCAAACGTTACGCCAACTGGGTCAAATCAACTGCAATTCCTACGCCCATTGTACTGGCAACCGAGACAGTCCGCAATCGGTTGAAACCAATGGTGCTCAGCACAGCCATAGCATTCGCTACCAACTTGTCTGTGGTCCACGTAGCTTTGCCAATACCAAGGTGCACAATCCCTTGGGCATCGGCGCGGTATTCTACGCGACCTGACTGAATTTCTTTCAGTGCAGCAGCGGTGTCGTCGGTGACGGTGCCGGTTTTTGGATTTGGCATTTTGCCCTGTGGCCCAAGAATCTTCGCGACCTTGGCAACTTTTGGCATCATGGCTGGTGTGGCCAAGTACATGTCGGCTGGTGCGCGCTTGGTGGCAACAATTTCATCAATCAAGGCATCGGTCAGCACAACGGCATTTACCTGACGTGGCGCGCCACTTGGTAGCTGCAGCACTGCTCGAATTGAATCGGTGGTGCTCCCCTTTTTCATCAACAGTCGAGCGTGCAATTCAATCGTGCCGTCGAATTTGCCATAGCTGGCGGTTTTGGCGCGATCAATTGCATCGGTCAGCGATAGTGCTTCACCATCGTGCTTGGCAGCAGCCGCTTGGTAGGCCGTGCTTCGCTTGGCTTCTTTTTTCACTGGCGCCGATTTCTTGGTGGTGCGCTTGGCACTGGTCGATTCGCTCGCTTCAAGGGCGGTTTCGGTGTCAGTGTGAACGGCAGCAGCTTCAGCTGGAGTCACACCGTCAGCATCAGCACCAGCTTCAACCAAGGCAGCGTCAATGGTGGTTTCGTCGACGTTCTGTTCGGTGTTGCCAGCTTCAAGCTGCGCTTCTGATTCTTTCATTGCAGCAGCTTCGGCAGTTTTGAGTTCATTTACATTCTTCTTGGCCATGCGTTCCTTTCTTATTCCTCTATTCGAATCAACAGCGGCTTCGGGTCTGCGCTCCAGTCGCTAAGGTGGGAGCATACCATATTGATCACCTGTTCGACAACCGGTTGTTCGTCAGCATGAAATGGCGCGAGCACAAAGCCGCTCGTGTCATTGGTGCGGAACGTCGTCAAATCTTCGTGAACCGGGCCAATACCAAGGCGAATTCGCCAAAAATCTGGCGTGCTCAGGTGGTGTGCCACCGACGCCACTCCATTGTGGCCAGCAGTACCACCGCCTAATTTCATGCGCACTTCTCCAAGTGGCACGTCTAAATCGTCGTGAATCACAATAACTTGATCTGGCGATTGCTTGTAATAGTTGGCTATCGCCGCCACAACTTACCCAAAATTATT
>Ga0207695_10011974_pt1 | contig 10436 bp, 4 predicted proteins | sample KBSC54metaG_FD_184354 | JGI IMG/M metagenome (GOLD analysis project Ga0207695, IMG submission 184354) | Corn rhizosphere microbial communities from Kellogg Biological Station, Michigan, USA - KBS C5-4 metaG (SPAdes) (version 2) | ecosystem: Host-associated > Plants > Roots > Rhizosphere > Soil... | reverse complement strand
ATAAATACGGGCTGCCACCGGCGGTGTGAACACATCATAGATGATCACATTCGTCAGCTGATCCTCGTTCTCATGCAACACTGCGGCATCGTCGATCGGACCGCTTTGCTTATGACGGCAGGAAACGGCTAGTATCAAAAAAGCAGCACAAACAGATAATATTTTTAGGGTTCTCATAATCAATATTTATTTAACCGGTATATTCCTGGTGCGGCCAAAGTTGTCGGTAATAATAACCGCAGCCATTGTATCATCAATATTTATAAACCGGCCCGATTGTGACAGGAATGAATCGCCATAATAGAACTCCTGTTTGCTGATCTTTCCATTCTTATACTTGATAGTGGCGAACACATCCATTGGCTGAAGTTTAATTAGATGAACACTCCGTTTAAGCTCGAATATCTTCATCTCGTCCCTGTTTTGGCTTGCTGCGAGCAAATAGTCTCCATGTGCTCCGGCAACCTTAACCAACGCCTTCCCATTGCCCGGAATATAGATCCCCGATTGCAGAATGCTTAACGGTTTAAAGTTCCCTTTGCCGTCTCCTTTTAACATCAAGCCATTAAATGCATCATAACGGCCCGTAGTAAGCTCGGTTCCGTAATCATTACCATTCACTACTACATCAAGATTACCATCACCGTCAAAATCATCCACACACATCCCGCAAAGCTCTGATATTTGCGCCTGGGTAGGTAGGTCAATCATGGTAAATTTGCCATTGCCATCGTTTCGCAGATATACAGACTGTAATGTATTAGCTTTAAGCCGTAGTGCTCCCTTACGCATTTCCGGAGTCAGCACTTCATCCATTGTTGCTGTGGCAAACGACTTGTAATTCTGGAATTTCACACGCATGCTTATCATTTGCTTCACAATATCATCGCGCGTATGCACCGGGAACTCTTTCATCTTTCCGTCCTGGTCTTTCAGAAAAACTGACGGGAAAGCGTCATAGCTGCCATTATTGTCAAAATCTTTAGCGGTTATGTAAACCGGGTACTGGTCACTCGCTTTAAAGAATGTATTTAAACCTGTGTTACCAACTATGTAATCAATTCTGCCGTTGTGCTCAAAATCGCCGGCAGCGATAGTATTCCACCAGCCCAGTTTATTGCTTAGGCCTGTGTTCGAGGTCACATTTTTAAATACACCATGATCATTCTTCAGGAACATTATTGGCATCCATTCGCCAACAGCTACCAGGTCAGGCCAGCCATCATTATCAAAATCGGTAAACACCGCATCACAGATAAGGCCGGCGTCTTTCAGATCTTTCGCTACCGATGAAGTAACATCTGTAAACTTCACATGACCGTCCTTACTATCATTCCTAAAAATAAAACTCGAAACAGGTTTTGGATAATTCCAAGGCTCAACCCTGCCAGATACAAACAAATCAAGTTTACCGTCTTTATTGTAATCTATTGCACGTACGCACAACTTGCTGATTGTATTATGCGGCAATGCGTCAGTTGCTTCAGTAAAGTTTCCTTTGCCATCGTTGATATATAGCCTATCCTGGTAATAAGGCGAACCTGGCTGATTGGAGTAGCCACCACTGGCGATATACAAGTCGAGTTTACCATCACCGTTGGCATCAAATAATAATAACCCTTCATCTTTTACCTTATCAGTAGGTTTTGAAGGAGCCGATAATAAGTTACGTTGGACGAATTTACCGTCAGGTTGCTGCAAGAATAATTGTGCCGGGTATTTTGAAGTTCCTCCTACTATAATATCATCTAAACCATTACTATCCACATCTCCCACAGCCAATCCCGGAGAGTACTCCGATAGCTTATGTGGCAATAGTTTCTGCACGCTAAAGTCAACAAAATCATCATCCTGATTTTTGTAACTCACTCCCAGTATCCTGGTCACCTCACGGAATAGTGATTGTTTATCAATTTCAGGTTGTTTAAAGGAGTATAGCTCTTTTGCATTAGTTATATCAACCTTTAATACCTGATCAGCTTTTACATTTTGGAAAGCCTGTTTTTGACCATTTTGCCAGCGAATCACTACCGAATCGAGTAGGGTAACTTTTCCCAGGCCAAAATGCGCAATATTTTGAATGGTGGACAAATACCCCCTGTAAGGTGTATTCTCATATACCTGGTGTTTTCCATGATCGTAATAAATATCCGCCCAGGTACCTATTCCATTTATATTATTAGCGCCACCTTTAAATGTAACGTTCAAGTAATGGCTGTCATCAGGATATTTCTCTCTCGATGTGTTTTTGTAGATGAGGGCTTCATCATTTAAATTATTGATGATTACATCCATGTCCCCATCATTATCCAGATCTGCATATACGGCACCATTTGAAAATGTAGGTGTTTTAAAACCCCATTTATCTGTCACATCCTCAAATTGTAATTTGCCATTATTTCTAAAAGCAAAGTTTGGTATTTTAACTATTGGTATCTGATCCAATATTTGTTTTTTTGAAGCAATAAAATACGACTGCGCCCTGAAATTCATAAAATCGTGATCGGTCACGTCCCTTGGATATCCATTGGTTATGATCAAATCCCGATATCCGTCATTGTCAAAATCAGTGAGCAACGGCCCCCAACTCCAGTCGGTTTGTGAAATACCTGCTAAAAAAGACACTTCGCTAAAGGCCGGGTCACCTATTGAATCATTCTGTCCGACCCTGGGTCCCTGGTTCAATTGCAATGTATTCCGGGAATACTGGTATTGATGTCCATAATGATCATAGTTTTGAAACATTTGATAATTATTGGGGCTCATGAACATCTTTTTGCGATAATTATCAGGCGGATTCATATCCAGCTCAACCACATCAGCCAGACCATCATTATTAATATCCTCTATATCCTGCCCCATCGCGCTTGTCGACGTGTGCTTAAAATACTCTTTGGACTTGTCCGTAAACGTGCCGTCGTGATTGTTGATATAGAGGATATTGTCGGGTAAAAAGTCATTAGTTACGTAAATATCTTTCCAACCATCCCGGTTAATGTCAACCGTTGTTGCAGCGTGCCCAAAACCTTCCATTTTAATTCCCGCCTGCACAGAGACGTCATGAAAAACCGGGTGTTTTAATGTGGGGTCCCAATCGTTGCGGTATAACCGTCCGGTACTTCTGGCAGATCCGTCTTTAATGATCGGCCTGAACAGGCTGGTATTATCAGTTGGGTCAACTTCGTTTACAGTAAGATACATATCCAGGTCGCCATCATTGTCATAGTCAAAAAATGACGCCATGGTGGAATGAACCATTATATCCAGGCCATACTCCTTCGCCATCTCTTTAAAATGAGGAGTGCCTTTTTTATCCACTCCCTGGTTAATGTAAAGCAGATTACGTCTTTTTTGTGGATCGTTTAACAATGTATTACACACATAAATATCCAGCAGGCCATCATTATTTATATCTACCACAGCCACGCCTCTGCCCCAGCCGCCTTTTCCGCCTACCCCTGCCTTGTCTGTAACATCCTCAAACTGCATATCGCCCTTGTTGATGTACAATCTATTTGACACAGCATTTCCTACGAAATAAAGGTCCTGCAATCCATCATTATTGAAATCGCCTACGCCAACCCCGCCACCGTTATAGATATTTAATTTATCAAGTGGATTAATGGTGTCATTTTCAATAACGAGATTATTAAAATGTACGTCGGAGTGTGAGGATGATACCTGTTCAAACATCGTGGCCTTTTTGCAAGAAAAGGATAAAACGATAAGAAAATAGAATATAAAATAATAAGTACACTTCATGTATTTCTGCCGCACTAATGTATAAAAAAAAGAGGCGGAGATAAAATATCCCCCCCTCTTTTAATAGCTTGTTTTGATATTAATAGCCGGCGTTTTGTTTCAACTTTCCGCCTTCAATGTCTACCTCGCTTTGAGGTATAGGATAAACCTCGTCCCTGCCTGCAGTGAATTTAGCAATACCAAGTGTCGGGTTTGGAATACGGTTGTCAGCTTTGTAATAGGCATTCAATACGTCTGCCATGTATCCCGGTCCCATCGGCCCTCCAAATCTGCCATCCATACGCTGAAGGTCAAAGAAACGATGGCCTTCCATACCAAGCTCTAACTGTCTTTCGGTTATTAGAGCAGCTAAAGCATATGCTTTACCATTAGCAGTAAACTGACCGCTATAAAGACCCACTTTGTAGTTAGCGGCCGGCGTATTGGTAAAACCTTTGGATGGATCCGAATTGTCCACATACGTTTTTACCCATCCGGATGGATCGGCGGCTCTTGCTCTTACGGTGTTTACGTCAGCTTCAGCTGCCGCTAAATTCGGCGCAGAACCTAAAATATAACATTCCGCACGCCATAGAATCACATCAGCAAACCTGATAATATTATAGTTGTTGGCAACACCCTGGCTACCGGCCCAACCAGCTTGTGTATCGGTAGTTGTAGCTTGAGCTGAATGATAGAATACGTTCTTAATTGGTACATATGGAACCAGGTCGCCACGTGTCCATGGCTCGCCACCGCCCAATCCCCAATCAAGGTATGGGATACCTCTGCGCCCTACGGTCCAGTCAAGACGAGAATCCACAGCCTCGGCTGTTGGGGTATAACTTGCTGTTGCAGGGACACCGTGGTCGTTACCCAAATTCACATCATCATAAGTTGGAAATCCTGTAGCCGGATCGATCTGGAACATGGGTAAACCACTTGCATCAACCTTAAACGCGTTGGCCAGGTGATAGGATGGGGTATAAAACCCGCAGCAACTTGAATAAGTACCGCCACCAGGGAAGTTTAATACATCACCGGCATCATCATTTCTGCCGTTAGATCCATCATTTACAGTCATCTGAGCTGCAAATACAGATTCAGGGCCATTTTTGGTTAAAGCATTGAAGTTATTGTTATACGGCTCCAAAGCATATTTTGCTCCACTGGCAGTAACACCGTTTGTAATACAATCGGTTAATAATGGCAAAGCTTGATCCCATTTGTGATCATAGATATACGCCTTTGCTAAAAATGCCTCGGCCGCATACTTGTTGGCACGGCCTGCTTGTGGCTGTGTATTTGGGAGCTTAGCCATAGCTGCAGCAAAATCGGCCTCAATTTTATCCCAAATAGGCCCCGAATTGGCAACATCAAGATTGCCGGCCGCATAGGTGACCTTTTCATCAACGTACGGAACATTTTGCCAAATTTTTGCAAGTTCGAAATGATAAACACCGCGTAAAAACCTGGCTTCCGCAATAGCTTGATCAGCTTGAGCCTGTGTTAAAGAACCATCCTTAACTAATGGCACTTCTTGTATCACATTGTTAGCACGAACAATTCCTACGTAATTCACCTGCCACTTAGCTCCAAGATAACCATCTGTAGGATTGATACTTACGTGCTGTTCAATCGCGGTCAAACCTTCATCTCTCTGGTCGCCGGTACTTGAGCCTTTATAAGCATCATCTGATCCGACACCGCCCCAACTCCAATTGCTTATACCAGAGGCAAACTGTGAGCCAGGCTGTCCATTATAATACCCATCTAATAAAGAATAGGCACCAATTAATAAACCATCTACACCTGCTTTATTGGCAAGCGTGGCGCCTGCAAGCACCCCAGCGGGGCTCTTGTCCAATACTTTCTTACACGAATATGTCGTTGCAAGAAAGAGTATTGAACCTAACGCAATGAATTTATAATTCAATTTTTTCATAACGATATATTTTTTCGATTAAAATGTCATATTAACACCCACTAAATAGGTTCTCTGATTATTAGGATAAGCACCATAATCTACACCAAAAGAAGCACTTTGCTGAGGAGTAGATCCTCCCTGGTTAAGGTTATTAACCGAAGGCACCAACTCCGGATCCAAGCCGGTGTATTTGGTAATCGTAAACAGGTTAGTAGCCTGAACATATACGTGCAGTTTACTTACACCAACATTTTTCAGGACACCCGGATCAAAGTTATAACCAAGTTGTGCAACGCGGCATTTCAGGAATGAACCGCTTTCAATGTAAAAAGTACTTGGTATAGTTGTACCTAATGCCTGGCTAATTGTCATAGCTGACTGTGTTGCACTTGGGTTGGTAACCACACCGTTAGATACGATTGCCGATTTAGTTAACAGGTCAATATCCTTACCGCCCGGGAAGCCACCATAAGTGTCTGTCCAGTATTTTACATAATTGAAATCTTTGTTACCGTATGATCCATACAATACCATTGAAAAGTCGAAACCTTTGTAGCTGGCGTTTAGGTTAACACCATAGGTAAAATCAGGATTCGGGTTACCGATAAAACTGCGATCATTAGCATCGATCTTTCCGTCACCATTTATATCTTTATAAATGTAAGCGCCGGGTTGTGCGCCAGAGTAGCCGGGCAGGCTCGACACCTGTGAAGCATTCTGATATATACCTGCTATCTTATAACCGTAGAATGAACCGATAGGCATGCCAACCTGTTCTCTTACAAAGCTACCGATACGGGTTCCGTTGGATACGGTGAAGTATCCCGGATCAACCAATTTGGTGATCTTGTTTTTATAAGCAGTCACATTAGCTCCAAGGCTGAATTTAAAATCAGAGCCAACGGTACCATGGTAAGTTGCTGCAACGTCTAAACCTGTATTCTGTACGTCACCCACGTTTACCGTTGGAGGATTTGCTGCCCCTGCGGTTGAAGGAAGTGATAATGGGAACAACAAACCGCTAATTGATTTTTTGTACCATTCTATACTTAAATCTAAGTGATTGAGCACAGACGCGTCCAAACCAATGTTCAGGATCTTATCGGTTTCCCAGCTGGTTTTAGGGTTACCAATGCTTGTTTGGGCATAACCTGTAGTGGTTGACTGTAAGCCGCCACCAATACCGTAAGCAGTACTACCAAAACCATAATTGTAAGTATCAACTGCATTTGTGCCTAAGATGTTAGCATTGCTACCGGTAGAACCGTAACTGCCACGCAACTTCAGATCCTGCAACCAGCTAACACTTTTCAGGAAATCTTCCTGGGAAACGCGCCAGCCTAAAGATATAGACGGAAAAGTTCCCCATTGACGGCCTGGATAGAATGCAGAATAACCGTCACGGCGTACAGTCGCGCCCAACAGGTATTTATCAGCATAGCTATAATCTAAACGAGCAAAAACGGATTCAGTACCAGTCGGCTGGTAAAGATAAGTATTAGAACCCAAGTCTATCGAAGTAGGTAAAGTAGTAGCAGCTACTGTCAGGAAATTAGGGTCAAGCGTAACAAAGTTATTAGCAGAAACGCCTAATTGCTGACCGCCCGATTGCTTAATTTCATAACCGGCAAATACGCTCACATTGTGTTTACCAAATATTTGTTTATAAGTTAAAGTATTGGTCCAGTTATAATTGAAATAATATTGCGCAACCTCCGTATAACCATTCGGGTTAGTATGCGGCTCATAATTTTCATACGGGTTGTAACTAGTGTAATAATAGAATGTATTGCCAGCATTTCCCCCGAAAGCAGTACGCGCAGTAAAGTGTTTCAGGAAATCGGCTTCTGCAAAAACAGTACCCTGCATGTTCCAGCTCTTTGCACGGTCATTTTTGGTTCTTTCCTGTATTGCAAAAGGGTTACTGCCGTTACCCAACGGCTCACCTGTAGGGCCATCATATGCACCACCATAATTACCCTTTATGTCATATTGTGGGATAAGCGGCATTTCGCGGTATGTATGTGAAATACTGCCCCCTTCCTGTTGCTGGTTATAAGAGCTGCCACCGTTGTTTTCGCGATAAAACACATAACCGCTTTCACCAATACGAAGATGGTTATCCAGTAAACTATAGGTGTTATTAACGCGCGCCTGGTAACGTTTTTCAAAAGTCTCGATCAAAGTACCCTGTTGATTAAGGTACTGTAACGAATACAAATAAGTATTTTTGTCGTTACCACCGCTTGCAGTTATCGTATGACTCTGCTCAGGAGCGTTTTTAAAAATTGTATGGAACCAATCGGTACCTTGCTGGTTGAACTTTTGAACCAGGAAATCATTTTCAGGATGTAAGAAATCGAAATTGTATGCTGCCTCAATACCTGGGTCGTTGGTTACACCAGCCGAGCCAAAAGCGCCGAAAGGTGTTGCTCCGTGGTAACCATAGGTAGGCAGCGTGCCTGAACCACCTGGATATATCTTGGAAGCATCATTGTCCTGAGCCAGGTAGGCCAATCGTGATTGTTGGGTTGGGGTCATCAAGTGCCAAACATTGCCACCCGGAGGCACCTGGCTGCCATAATAAGCATCGTAGTTAAGTACGGTTTTGCCAGCCTTACCCTTTTTGGTAGTGATCACGATAACACCGTTACCGCCTGATATACCATAAATGGCAGCAGAACCAGCATCTTTCAATACACTGATGCTTTCTATGTCATTTGGATTTACTTGTGACATGTTGCCTACTTGGACACCATCAACAACATACAACGGTGTCGTGTTACCGAAGTTAGTAATACCACGAATAAATACAGTGCTTGCAGATCCTGGTGCACCCTGGTTAACTACAGTAACACCTGATGCCTGGCCTTGCAGCAACTGCTCTGAAGTAGTGGCCGGAAGTTTTTTCGCGTCACTTACATTAACAGATGCCACTGCACCAGTAATGTCCTTTTTGGCCTGGGTTTGGTAACCTGTTACCACCACCTCATTTAAGGTACTGTTGGTTACCAACAGCACAATGGTACCCAGCGAGGCCCCTGTAACTGTAACTGATTTGGTTTGATAGCCAATATAGGATATTACCAGGACGTCGCCGTTGTTTGCATTTAACGCAAAAGCTCCGTTAACGTCTGTAACAACGCCTACATTTGTGCCTTTAATTTTTACGGTAGCGCCTATTACCGGCTGCTTATCATCGCTTCCGATGACTTTACCCGTAATCCTTGTTTGGGCTGTAACTACCAATGAGGAGAGCGCGCATAATACTATTATGCACAGCGTCCTTCCTTTTAGAAGTAAACTTTTAAACATGAGAATTGAGATTTAGTTGATTAATTTATTGATTTAGTTGATAATTGATAAATTCTTGCCAGAAACCAGCAATTGCCGGTTTTATTGACTAGGGTCAAAAACACTTATGCGATGCCCTCTGAAGTAGCTTGAGAGGCAAGGGGCAACACACACAATTGAAAAAAGTAAAAGTTTTATCATTTAATATTTGATAATAAATCTTTCAAAACAACGCTATTTGTCGCATCAATGCATCCGCACACCGTTTAGCGCCGGAGCATTAAAGAGTCATTATGTTAAATTATATCAGGCTATAAAGATTAAACCCCTAATTGGGGAAACCTAATTGGTACTGCATCTAATTTAAATAGAGTGTATTGTTTACACAAGCATGATTTGAAGATTTATAAATTAATTATTTTTTCAACATTTAACCACATCAAACCAATACCTTAGCAGCATTTATTTGAAAATATTTTAACGCAATTATTATTTTATTAACAAAATAATAATACAAAAAAGCTATTATGAGGTTGCGCATGTTCGTAAAAACTGATAATTCTGCTTTTTAGCCGATAACCGTAAAATCAACATTTAATTTTTTTACAAAACACCCCGTCGTCTGAGCCAATTTAACATGCCAAAAGATGTCAAAAAAAACTTGCAATTATGCATTAAAATATAGCTGTTTGATGGCTAAAATAACTGTTTGTTTTACGGTTATTAAAATATGAAAATATAAAGAAAAACGGCCCTCAGATTGTTTAAACAAAAAAAATGGCCACAATTGTTTAAACAACTGTGGCCCGAACATCCATTTTTATCCCTTTATATTTCTCTTAAATTTTTGTTCAAAAATTGACAAAATAATACAATTAGATTTCTACTTATTCCACTGTACAGAAGCGCTATGTACGTCGTTCGAATTGGTACCGATTTGCACAATAAACTCCCCTGGTTCCCAGTCATATTTTAACTTAGTATTGTAGAATTTCAGGTCGTTGGTTGTTAGGTCAAAAGACACTTCTTTTTGCTCCCCGGCTTTAAGAAAAATTTTCTTAAAATGCTTCAATTCTTTAACCGACCGGCTGATGCTTGCAACAGGGTCGCTGATATATAATTGAACTACTTCCTCTCCATCTACATTGCCCGTATTATCAACAGTTACCGTTGCCTTTAGCGTTTCGTTGCCTTTCAGATTGGTTTTGCTCAGCTTTACATCACCATATTTAAAGGTTGTATAGCTTAAGCCATAACCAAATGGATACAATGGTGCATTAGATACGTCAATATAATCAGATTTGAATTTCGCAGGGCCTTTATCATCAAAAGGACGGCCAGTATTTTTGTGACCATAATATATAGGAACCTGGCCGACATTTTTCGGAAAAGTTGCTGTTATCTTACCTGATGGATTATAATTCCCACACAACACGTCGGCAATAGCATTACCGACGTCAGTGCCTGGCGCCCA
>Ga0207695_10011970_pt1 | contig 10442 bp, 10 predicted proteins | sample KBSC54metaG_FD_184354 | JGI IMG/M metagenome (GOLD analysis project Ga0207695, IMG submission 184354) | Corn rhizosphere microbial communities from Kellogg Biological Station, Michigan, USA - KBS C5-4 metaG (SPAdes) (version 2) | ecosystem: Host-associated > Plants > Roots > Rhizosphere > Soil... | reverse complement strand
ACCACCAGCGACCTGCCGTGGCACGCCATATGAGTGTCACCGGCGGCTGACTGAACTAAATGGTCGGTTGCTGCGTAATATAACTTTCAAGGAGTTTTATGCAGCATCCCGCCAAGATTATGAGCCTTGCCACCGCTGTGCCCGAATACCGGGTGGAGACCGACATGGTTCGCCGCGAATTCGCCAAGACCTTTGGCCGTGCCGGCAGCCTGTTTGAATACCTACTGCCGATCTTCAGCAATTCCGGCATCAAGCACCGCTATTCGGTGTGCCCAGTCGATTGGTTCTACAAGGACAATGGCTGGCCGGAGCGCACGAAGGAATTCATGCGCGGCGCCAAAGCCCTGTTTCGGACAGCGGCGCAGGAGGCGCTGGACAAGGCAGGCGTTGCGGCCAGCGACATCGACACGATCGTGACCGTCTGCTCCACCGGCATCGCCACGCCGTCACTCGAAGCGCATATGATGGATGAGATGGGGTTCCGCCGCGATGTGAAGCGCGTGCCGGTGTTTGGCCTCGGCTGTGCTGGTGGCGTGACCGGGCTTTCACTCGCGGCGCGGCTGGCCGGTGCGGAACCAGGCAAAAAGGTTCTGCTAGTGGTAATCGAGATCTGCACGCTGGCCTTCCGCATGGATGAATTGACGAAGGCCAATATGGTGGCGACGGCGATCTTTGGCGATGGCGCGGCAGCGGCCGTGCTGGAAGCCGGGCCCGGCGGGCTTTCTTCCATCGAACATGCAGGCGAATTTACATGGCCGGACTCGCTGGACGTGATGGGCTGGCGCATCGATCCGGTGGGCTTCGGTGCGATTTTCTCGCGCGACATTCCCTCCCTGGTGGAGAAGGAGTTACGGCCGGTGGCCGACGACTTCCTCACCCGGCACGGCCTGACCCTCGGCGACATAGACGCTTTCAGCTTCCATCCCGGCGGGGCGAAAGTGATCACTGCATTGGAACAGGCCTTTCACATGGATCAGGGCACGCTGCAAGACGAGCGCGAGGTGCTGGCGGGTTATGGCAATATGTCAGCCGCCACCGTGCTGTTCGTGCTGGCACGCGGGATACAGGATAAGATCAAGGGACGGCGGATGCTTTCCACGCTGGGCCCCGGTTTCACCGCCAGCTTCATGACCATGCTGCCGGCATGAATGCTGCTCTGGTCATTCTGCTTCTGGTGCTGCTGCAGCGCCTGGGCGAGCTGTTGCTGGCATCGCGCAATACGGCGGCCCTGCGCGCCCAAGGCTATCAGGAAGTGGGCGCTTCCCATTATCCGGTGATCGTGGCTTTCCATGCCATCTGGCTCGCCGGGCTATTTCTGCTGGCACGCGACGCGCATGTGAACTGGTGGTTCATTGCCGCCTTCGTCATCCTGCAGGGCTTGCGCGTTTGGGTGCTGGCCACTTTGGGCCGACGCTGGACCACGCGGGTGATGGTGAAGCCCGGCGAAACGCTGGTAGCTTCCGGCCCCTACAAGATCATCAGCCATCCCAACTATGCCGTGGTGATCGGCGAAATTTTCGTCCTGCCACTGGCCTTTGGCTTCTACGCCTATTCGCTGATCGGCGGGCTGATCAACATCGCCATTGTCTGGTACCGGATCAGTGTGGAAGGCAAAGCCCTGCGGCCTTGATACATTAGAGACATGCGGGGCCAGCAATCGCCGCGAACTGGCTCGTGCCCCGCCCCTCAGGTTTGCTATTACAGGGGCATGACACAGCACCCTTCTGAACGCACCCGCGTCAAGCGTCTCGCCAAGCGGGCTCATTATGATGAGGCCACCGTGCATGGCATTCTCGATGCCCAGCCCTTCTGCACTGTCGGCTACATCTTCAACGGCACGCCCTTCGTGACGCCCACGATGCAATGGCGTGAGGGCAACCACATTTACTGGCACGGCTCTTCGGCCAGCCGCGCGCTTGAAGCTGCCAAGGATGCCGATGTCTGCGTGAATGTCACGCTGATCGACGGCATGGTGATGGCGCGTTCGGCCTTCAATCATTCGGTGAATTACCGCTCGGTGATGGCCTTCGGCAAGGCCTTCAAGGTGACCGACCCGGCAGAAAAAGAGCAGAAGATGAAGACTTTTGTCGACACGCTGTTCCCAGACCGCTGGGACATGCTGCGCAAGATGACGCCGCAGGAATTCAAGGCGACGATGATCCTCGGGCTCGAGCTCGATGAAGTCTCGGCCAAGGTGCGCGCCACCGGCCCCGGCGATGACGAGGAAGATTTTGCACTTCCGATTTGGGCCGGGGTGATCCCGGTCAAGACGCAGATCCTGCCGCCGGTCGATTGCGAGCGCCTGCCCGCCGGCCTCACGCCGCCGGACCATGTGAAGGCCTTCAAGTTCGGCTAGTTGTCGTTCACGTCGATCCGGGTGATCTTGCCTGACGGGTTGAACTCGATCCGCTGCCAGCCGTGACGTTCCTTGCCGAGTGAGCGCAGCGACCAGCGGTTCTCGATGATGCGCGGACCCGTGACCTTGACGTCATGGTCTTCGCCCACCTGGTCATTGTGCTCTTTGAAATAAGCGCGGAAGGCCGACATGATCGCTGTTCGTCCGCGCATTTCATGCGCCAGCCCCGGCGAGGCATAGACGGCATCTTCAACGAACATCTGCTCGATCGCATCCATGTCGAAGCGGTTGCACGCATCGGTATAGGCGGCGAGAAGGCCCTCGAGATCCATCAGCCCGCCAGTGCCCCGATGATGCGCACCCAGCTCTTGATGCCGCGCTGAAAGCTGGTGAGATTGTATTTTTCATTCGGGCTGTGGATGGCATCGTCATCGAGGCCGAAGCCGACAAGGACGGAATCCATCCCGAGAATATCCTTGAAGCTGCGCACGATCGGGATCGAACCGCCACTGCCGACCAGCATGGTTTCGCGGCCCCATTCGGCTTTCAAGGCCGCTGCGGATTTCAGGATGTAAGGATTATTCTCGGCAATTTCGGTGGCCGGACTGCCGCCGCCCTTGCCGGAGAAGCTGATCTTGGCATCCTTCATCAAATGTTTCTTGGCGAAGGCTTGGAAGGCTTTCAAAATTTTCTGCGGGTTCTGCTTGCCGACCAAACGGAAGGTGAACTTCGCATGCGCCTTGGACGGGATCACCGTTTTGGTGCCGGCCCCCGTATAGCCGCCCCACATGCCGTTCACTTCAGCGGTCGGCCGCGCCCAGATCTGTTCCAGCGCGGTGAAGCCCTTTTCGCCAGCGGCGGATTTGAGGCCAACGCTGCCTAAGAATTTCTTTTCGGAGAATTTTAGCGAGGCCCACTGCTTCTTGATGGCGGGCGAGACCTTCGACACACCGTCATAGAAGCCGGGGATCGTGACCTTGCCATTGCCATCATGCAGAGCGGCAACCAGCTGCGACAAAGCACGGATCGGATTGGTGGCGGGGCCGCCATACATGCCGGAATGTAGATCGATGGACGGACCTTCGATCTGCACTTCCTCATGCACCAGACCGCGCAGGCGGGTGGTGATGGCCGGCGTTTTGGCATCCCACATGCCGCTATCGCAAATCATGGCGATATCGCAGGAGAGCTCGTCCTTGTTCTCCTTCAGGAAGGGAATGAGCGAGGGCGAGCCTGACTCTTCTTCGCCTTCAATCAGGAAAGTGGCTTTGATCGGCAGCGAGCCGGTGGCATCGATCCACGCGCGGGCGGCTTCAACAAACGTCATCAGCTGGCCCTTGTCGTCGGCGGTGCCGCGGCCATAGATGCGCTCCACGCCGTCGGCGCCTTTCTTGAGTACGGGCTCGAAGGGCTGGGTGTGCCAGAGGTCCAGCGGGTCCACCGGCTGCACGTCGTAATGGCCATAGAACAGCGCATGCGGCGTCTTCGCAGTGGCATCCTTCGGCGTGTAATGCGCCACGACCATCGGACGGCCGGGCGTCTTGCGCGACGAAGCATCAAAACCAATGGCCTGCAGTTCCTTCACCAGCCAATGCGCCGCGTCATCGCAGGCGCCGGAATAGGCAGGATCGGTCGAGATCGAGGGAATGCGCAGCAGCTCGAACAGACGCTCCAGGCTCTTGTTCCAGCCGGCTTCGGCGCGTTCAACAACATTGTTCAAATTCATGACTTCATTTCCTTTGCAATACGTCCAAAGAGGCGGGCCCAGGAGCGCGTGCCGCGATGGAAACTTTCAAGATCATATTTTTCATTCGGACTGTGGGCGGCATCATCATGCCGCGCGAAGCCCACGAGCAGGCTTTCCATCTTCTGGTGCTTGCGGAAGCTTTCCACCACCGGGATGGAAACGCCACTGCCGACCAATGCGGTTTTGACACCCCACTCATCTTTCAACGCAGCGGCGGCTTCGGCGATCCATGGATTTTTCTCGGCCACCGCGATGCCTGATGAGTCGCCGGCATGCGACTTGAACGATATGGTGCAATCCGCCGGCAGGATCGCCTTCATGTAAGCACGAAAGGCCTTACGCACTTTCAGCGGATTCTGGCCTTCAACGAGGCGCATGGAGAATTTTGCCTGCGCCTTGGCGGGCAGAACGGTCTTCGAGCCCACGCCCATATAGCCACCCCAGAAGCCGTTCACCTCCAGCGTGGGCCGGGCCCAGAGCTGTTCCGGCAATGAATAAGGCTGCTCACCGGCGGAAACTTTCAGGCCCACGCCGCTGAGCATTTTCTTCTCGGTGAGCTTCAGCGCTTTCCAGCCGGCGAGCTTGGCTTTCGAGACGGGCTTCACGCCGTTATAGAAGCCGGGCACGGTGACCTTGCCCTTGGCGTCATGCAGCTTGGCGATCATAGCGGCCAAGGCCTTGAGCGGATTGCGCGCGGGGCCTCCAAAATAGCCGGAATGCAAATCGATGCGCGGGCCGGTGACCACCACATCCTCGCTGATGCAGCCGCGCAGCGAGGTGGTGATGGCGGGCGTTCTGTCGTCCCACATCTCCGTGTCGCAGATCATGGCGATATCGGCCTTGAGCTTCGCACCCTGCTCTTTCAGGAAAGCATCGAGCACCTCGCTGTTGCCCTCCTCGTCGCCTTCCAGCAGCACGGTGAGGCGGAAGGGCAATGTGCCATGGACGTTGATCCAGGCTCGTACCGCCTCCAGGAAGGTCAACAGCTGGCCCTTGTCGTCAGCAGACCCACGACCGAAAACGGCTTTGTTGCCGCGTGCCGTGACCCCGATGCGCGGCGCGAAGGGAGGACTGGCCCAGAGGTTCAGCGGATCGACGGGCTGCACATCGTAATGGCCGTAGAACAGCACATGCGGCAGCTTGGTCTCGCCTTCGTTCCAGCGCCCGATCAACACCGGCTGGCCCATGGTTTTATGCAAGCTGGCCTTAGCCCCGAAGCTTTCGAGATAGGCCTTCAGCCAAGCGGCACAAGCGGTACATTCGGGATGAAAAGCCGGGTCGGTCGCGATGGTCTGGAATTTCACCAGGTCGAAGAGTTTTTCCAAGCTTTCTTCTTGCGCGGCATCGATTTTTGAGAGTACGGCTTGGAGCATGTGAATGGGCGAATCCGGGTTCCGGGCGCAAGCTAACACGGTCCAGTCGAAAAGGGCAAAGCGACTACGCATGAGCGCGGAACAGGCCAGTTTCCTTCTTTCACGCGACAGCCTGCTCGCGAACGAAGCCTCGTCCACCCTCGCGCGGGCGCGCCGCCGCGGCTACCAGCGCTTCGTCCTGCTCCGCAATTTCATCGATTTCTCCGTGCTGTGGAAACGGCGCTGGTTCATCATCGCCATGGTGGTGGGCTTCGGCCTGATGGCCCTGCCGCCGCCCGCGGGCCTCACCCATCAAGGCCAGATCGTCCTGTGCATGTCGCTGATGTCGACGATCCTGTTTGCATCGGAAGCCGTGCCGCTGCCCACCGTGCCGTTGCTCATCATCGTGGGCGAAGTGGTGCTGCTGGGCTTAAATCCCACCGCTGTGGCGCAAAGCCTGATGACAGACTCGGTTTTGTTCATCATGGGCTCGCTCATGCTGGCCGTGGCGGTGGTGAAACAACGCCTCGACAAACGCATTGCGTGGTGGATCGTGCGCGTGGCCGGCACCAATGTCTACGCCATCAGCTTCGGGCTTACGGTGGTGTGCGGGCTGCTCGCGGCTTTCATCGGTGAACATACCGTGGCGGCGATGATGCTGCCGGTGGGCGTGACGCTGATCACCCTGACCTCGAACGAACCCACCAAGGTCAAGAACCTTGCGGCTGTTCTGCTGTTCTCGATTTCCTATGGCTGCTCGATTGCTGGCGTGGCGACGCCATCGGGTGGGGCGCGCAACGCCATCATGATCAGCTACTGGAAGGAATTCTTCTATGTGGAAGGTGATCCGGCCACCGACCGTTACATCATGGATTACGTGCACTGGGCGCTTTATGCCTTCCCAATGTTCCTGCTGCGCCTGCCCTTCGTGACGCTGCTGCTGGTCTGGACCTTCAAGCCGGAAGTCACCGACATGACGCGCGCCATTTCTCGCTTGCGCACGCAGGTGTCGATGCAAGGCCCGATGCGCGGTTCGGAATGGATGACAATCCTGATCTTCATCGTGACCATTACCTTCTGGGTTGGCTTCTCGTCGCAGTTGGGCCTTGGCACCATTGCCATTGCCGGCACCGCTGCCTTCCTGATCTTCGGCCTGGTGCGCTGGGAAGACATTAATTCCGGTGTGAACTGGGGCGTGATCTGGCTCTATGCCGCAGCGATTTCGCTCGGCATCGAGATGAAGAATACCGGCGCTGCCGAATGGGTGGCGTCTTCCGTGCTGCATGGGCTGCAGGCGGTGAATGCCAATGGGCTGCTGCCATTCAACATCACCATTTCGCTGCTGACCATTCTGGTTTCCAACACCATGACGGCAGGTGCCGCCGTGGCCGTACTGGCGCCCATCGTGCTGAAGACCGCCGTGGCTTCGGGCCATGACCCGCTGGCCACTGGTTTCCTTTCGGCGATTTCATCGGCCTTCGGCTATCTCACGCCCGCCGCGCAGCCGGCCTTCACCATCATCTATGCATCGGGCTATCTGAAAGCCTCCGACTTCATGAAGATCGGCATCCGCATGATGGTGCTCTCCTTCATCGTGCTGATGGTGACGGCTGAATTCTATTGGCCGCATTTGCCATGAGCATTTTCCGCCGTAATGTGCTGCCCGTCCGCGAAGAGGCTGCGGTGCAAAAGGCCGTGTCGTCGCTGAAGGCGCATCGGCGCAACCGCTTCCGCATTCTGGCCTGTATCGATGGCACCGAGGAAAGTTTCATCAGCGTGCGCAAGGCGGCGCGCTTTGGCGCCTCGGAAGAATGCGACATCATCATCCTTTATGTGCGGCCCATCGATACCGGCCTGCATGCCGGGGGCCTGCAAGTGCGCCTGGCGCGGCAGAACATGCTGGAGGCAGGCTTCGAGCTGCCTGGCGTAAAGCACCTGAAGCGCGCGCTCGACATGCTGAAGGGGGAAGGCCTCGATGTATCCGGCTGGACGCGCGAAGTAACCAACCAGGATTCGTGGAACGATCCGGCGGGCGACAACAAGATCGAATACCGCTCGCCAACGGGACGCAGCGTGGTGCTGAAGCTCAAGACCGCGCCCGACGTGGCCATCGGCATTCTCGATCAATATGAACTGGGGCCATACAATCTCATCATTCTCGGCGCGCCGTCGCGCTGGCGCTCAGAACTGCGCTCGTTCTTCGACAGCGGCGTGGTGCAGACGGTGGCCATGCAGGCACCCTGCTCGGTGATGGTGGCGCGCAAGCCCAACGAGCGCATGGGTTTTCTCATTGCGATCGATGGCACCGCGCGCTCCATGGTGGCGGTGCGCCGCGCCGCAGTGCTGGGCCATGTGATGAAGCGCGATGTGTCGCTGCTATCGGTCGCTCCCGACGAAGAAGCACGGCCTGCCGCCGAAGAGGCCGTGGCCAATGCGCAGGCGCTGCTCAAGGCGATGGGCATTGCGGTGCAGGAAGCCAAGGTGGCGGTGGGCGACATTGCATCTTGCATCGTGGAAGTGGGCAATGCCTACGGCACCATTGTGGTCAGCGATGAACAATATTCGCGCCTGCGCCGCATCTTTCGCGGCTCGATTGCCACCGAAGTGGTGCGGCGCGCAACAACCAGTGTTTTGGAGGTGAGATAATGGCGGAGTTCAAACTGTGGGGTTTCGGCGAAAGCGGCAATTCCTACAAGGCAGCCTTGATGTTGACCTTGTGCGGTCTCGAATATGAGGTGGTGTCCGTCGATTTCTTCAATGGAGAAACACGCGGCGAAGGTTATCGCGGCGACGTCAACGAGATGGGTGAAGCGCCGGTGCTGGAGCACAATGGCAAGAAGCTTTCGCAATCGGGCGTCATTCTCGATTATCTTTCGTCGCTCACCGGCAAGTTCGGTGGTTCCAATGCCGATGAACGCCGCGAAGTGCTGCGCTGGCTGTTCTGGGACAATCACAAATTCACCAGCTACATCGCCACGCTGCGCTTCATGATTACGTTGGCCAAGACGGGCGAAACGCCGGTCACCGAATTCCTGCGCGGCCGCATCAATGGATCGATGGGCATCCTCAACAAGCATCTCGCCTCACAGCCCTTCTTGCTGGGGGAGAGGCCGACGATCGCGGATATGTCGGTGGCGGGTTATCTCTATTTCGGCGACGAGCTGCCCTTTGAGATCTTGCCGAACGTTGCGGCCATGACGCAAAAATTAAGGGCGCTTCCCGGCTGGAAGCACCCTTATGATTTGCTGCCGAGGAAAGCGAAGGCCTAAACCCAACTCTCCATGGGCGGGCTTGACCCGCCCATCCAACGCCGCATTCCGCGCGCGACTGAAGACTGGATCGGCGGGTCAAGCCCGCCGATGGAGAGGAGAGTTAGGAAGCCTGCTCTTCCATCGAGTCCAAATATTCGTTCAGATGGTCGAAATCCTCGAAGCGCATCCAGCCTTCGTCGGTTTCGGCTTCGATCGTGTCGTCGGACAGGATACGGGCCGGCCGGCCACGGATGACTTTTTCTTCGACGACATAGAGGCCTTCGGCGCCGGCGGCGGATTCTGCCGGTTCGGTAACAACCTGATCTTCCGGACCCGGGCGATCGAGTGCCGCGTCCTCATCCTTGCCTGTAGTGTCGTCCATGCCGCCCATGGACTTCATGATGTCCTGCTTGGCCTGTTCCAACGCGTTGATCGTGTCGGAGACCTGAGCTGAAGCGCCCTTCACGGCGACTTCGGCTTCGTCCGAGCTGATGCCGGCAACGGTTGCGGCGGCCGTGGCCACCACTTCGGCGGCGGGCGAGATCTCCGGCTTCTTGAAGAAGCCCCCCAATTTGACGTTGTCGGAGACCGGCTGAACCGTAACAGCGCCTACAGTAACCGCTTCCTTGCGGGGCGCAGGTCCGCGGAAGGCGTCGATCACACCACCGAGGCCCACAGCCAATATGCCGCCGACCAGAAGGAGCACGCCGGTATCAAGCGTCACGCCATAGACCTGCAGATGGCCGGGCTGGGCAATGTAGAGCCCAACCAGAACCACGCCGAGCAGCGCGAGGATCGTTCCCAAAAGCTTCATCAAATTCGACATTTCACCCCCTCATGACTGGTGCATCGCGGATTTAACTCAACCGTTGGGCATATTAGGTTAATTTTAGGTTTCAGCGAAGCCTAATCTCCCATCACGAACTTGGGCGGAGCCTTGGCCCCAGCCCCCTGTTCGAGGCGGTCCCAGAGCTTGGCCGCGATGCCGCGGTAGAGTTTTGCATGCGGTCCGTCAGGCTCGGTAGCGGTGATCGGCTCACCCGCATCGGAGCGTTCGCGGATCTTGAGATCGAGCGGCACTTCGCCGAGGAACGGCAGGCCCAGCTTGTCGGCTTCCGCATGGGCACCGCCATGCCCGAAGATCTCGTGGCGCTTGCCGCATGAGTCGCAGATGAAATAGCTCATGTTCTCGATGATGCCGAGGACCGGCACATTGACCTTGACGAACATGTTGAGGCCCTTGCGCGCATCGATCAGCGCCAAGTCCTGCGGAGTGGAGACGATCACTGCGCCGGACAGCGGCGTCTGCTGGGCGAGTGTGAGCTGGGCATCGCCGGTGCCGGGCGGCATGTCGATCACCATCACATCGGTTTCGCCCCATGACACTTCGCGCAGCAGCTGGGTGAGCGCCGACATGACCATGGGCCCGCGCCAGATCATCGGGGTGGCTTCATCAACAAGGAAGCCAATGGAGGCGACTTCGACGCCGAAGCGACTCATCGGTTTCATGCGCTTGCCTTCCTGGTCGGAGGCTTCCGGCTTGCCGGTAATGCCGAAGAGCTTGGGCATGGAAGGCCCATAAACGTCGGCATCCAGCACCGCGACGCGCAGGCCATTGGCCTTGAAGCCCAGCGCCAGGTTGATGGCCGTGGTGGATTTGCCCACGCCACCCTTGCCCGAGGCGACTGCGATCAAATGCTTCACGCCGGGAATACCATTGCGCAGTGCAGCTGCCT
>Ga0207695_10011969_pt1 | contig 10442 bp, 9 predicted proteins | sample KBSC54metaG_FD_184354 | JGI IMG/M metagenome (GOLD analysis project Ga0207695, IMG submission 184354) | Corn rhizosphere microbial communities from Kellogg Biological Station, Michigan, USA - KBS C5-4 metaG (SPAdes) (version 2) | ecosystem: Host-associated > Plants > Roots > Rhizosphere > Soil... | reverse complement strand
TCACGGAGGCCACGTAGTCGGCGTACCGCTCCTTTTCGATCGGATCACCATGCACCGTGAATGTCTTGCCGCGATACTCGCCGATCCGCCGATTGAACTTGACGCTGGGAACGTAGAGCTGGGGCTCGTCTTCCGGGACGTGAAGGTTCAGCCGGTCAATGAGCCCCTGGACTTCCTGCCGGTACAGCTCGCGCGCGTATTCGTTGAGTCGCGCGCGGTCCGGAGTCTGCGGATTGGTGCGCTCATCGAAGCGGCCCTTGAGCCCCCAGGTGTACGCCCACTGCGCCGAGGACGAGTTGTCCGTGCCGAAGAGGTCGAACGCGGTGGACACCCACTTGTTGAAGTAGCGCTGCATGATCGACGTGGGAATCCGTCGCGCCTTGATGATGCGGTGGAGGCCATTATTGCCCGTGCCGAGATGAAATGATTCCTCGCGCAGCATGGGCTTCATGGAACGTGACAGGGGAGCAAAGGCCGACGTGGACATCATCTGCAACTGGAATTTCCCGTCGCGATCGATGAACTCGGTGTAGGTGAAGAAGTCGAGCCAGTTTTCCACGCGTTCATTGAACGACCCAAGCAGCCGTTCCTGTTCATCCGCGCGCCGCTGCAGCAGCTTCTCTGCTTCGCGCTTGCCCTCATCGCCAAAATGCGACACGAGCAGGTAGGACATCTGCCAGCCGTGGCGCATCTCCTCCGCCATGACACGATAGATGGAGAGCAGATCATAGTCGCTGGGAGCATTCTCCAGCAGCGAGCGCTGCTGTTCGACGGACGCGAACTCCGTGTCGCCCTGATAGACAATCAGCGTCTGCAGGGCATCCCGGATGCGCTGATCCGGAATGTGCATGACGGTCTTCCATTTCGACTGGCCACGATAGTGGCCAAATTCGATCTCCGAGATATCCGGATCGGCCAGCTTCACGTCAAAGCGATAATCCGTGAGCTCCTTGGCATCGAGTCCGATGTCGTTCTGCCAGACCTTGAAGAGGTCGGTCCAGTCATCAAAGTTGGTGATCTTGGCAAGAGGCATGTCGCTGTACTCCCTGGTTCTGTTACGAATGAGTCAGGTCGCGCCGAGGGTACCAAAGTGCGCTTCTCGTTTCTCGACAAACGCCGTGACGCCCTCGGCGGCATCGCCAGAAGCGAAACAGCGGAGCTGGGCATCCAGCTCGAAGTCCAGCATCTCGGGCAGCGTGCGGGCGCCCGATTCGTACACTGCGCGCTTCGCGGCGGCGAGGGCGAGCGTGGGCTTTGCCGCAAGGGTGCGTGCCAGCTCCATCGTCACTCGCGCCAGGTCGGCGTGCGGTACGACGCGATTGAACAGGCCAAGCCGGAGGCACTCCGCCGCGTCAATCACCTCGGCCAGCCAGAAGAGCTCGAGCGCTCGCGCCGGGCCCACGAGCCGCGGAAGGAAGTAGGTGCCGCCCCAGTCCGGAACAAGTCCAATGCGATTGAACGTCTGCCCCAGCCGCGCCTGATCGCTCGCGATGCGCAGATCACAGGCAAGGGCGAGATTCGCGCCACCGCCGGCCGCGACCCCGTTGATGCAACCGAGCACCGGCTTGGGCGACGCGCGCATGGTGGTCACCACACGCCGGCCGGCCTCGACAAGCGCCGCCATCGCGTCGGCATCACGTCGCGCGACGAGATCCCGCAGATACGTGACATCCGCCCCGGCGCAGAAGGCGCGCCCGGCGCCAGTGAGCACGATCACGCGCACGGCGTCATCGTGCTCGAGTTCCAGGATCCCGTCGCCCAACTCCGTCCGCATTGTCCCCGCGAAGGCGTTGAGCTTCTCCGGACGGTTGAGGGTCAGCGTGCCGACCGCTCCGTCGCGCGACAGCAGAATGTGCTGGTAGCTCATGCCGGCATGCCCTCCACGATGGTCGCGATGCCCTGGCCGACGCCGATGCACATCGTGGCGAGACCGTAGCGGGCACCGCGCCGGCGCATCTCGTGCACCAGCGTGGTGAGCACGCGTGCCCCGGACGCGCCGAGCGGATGGCCGAGTGCGATGGCGCCGCCATTCACATTCACGCGCGCCGGGTCGAGCTGCAATTCGCGAATACAGGCGATGGACTGCGAGGCAAACGCTTCGTTGAGCTCGATGAGATCCAGATCGTCCACCGCGAGTCCGGCGCGGGCCAGTGCCTTGCGCGTGGCCGGGATGGGACCCAGCCCCATGATGTCGGGCGACACACCAGCGACGGCGGACGCCACGATGCGTGCGAGCGGCGTGGCACCGGATTCACGCGCCGCACGTTCGCTCATCACGAGCAGCGCGCTCGCACCGTCGTTGATCCCGCTGGATGAGCCGGCCGTCACCGTACCGCCCTCTCTCACGAATGCCGGTCGCATCGCCGCGAGTGACGCCAGCGTGGTCTCCGGGCGCGGGTGTTCATCGCGGTCCACGACAGTGACCATGCCGCGCTTGCCTTCGACGCGCACGGGCACGATTTCGTCCGCAAAGCGTGCGTTCTGCATGGCGCACATCGCGCGCCGCTGACTCTCGCACGAGAAGGCGTCCTGTTCCTCGCGCGTGATGCCATAGCGTCGCGCGACCGCCTCGGCGGTTTCGCCGAGCGAGATCGTCCACTCGTGCGGCATGCGCGCATTGGTAAAGCGCCAGCCCACCGTGGTATCTGCCGCGACGGGAGCCGCGCGGGGAAACCCCTCTTCGGGCTTGAGCATCACCCAGGGCGAGCGTGACATGCTCTCCACGCCGCCGGCGACGAACCGCTCGCCTTCGCTCGCGTGAATCGCCTGCGCGGCGCTCACCACCGCCTGGAGCCCCGAACCGCACAGCCGATTCACCGTCTGTCCCGGCACATCCACCGGTACGCCGGCCAGCAGGGCCGCCATGCGCGCCACATTGCGGTTGTCCTCTCCTGCCTGGTTGGCGCATCCCATGATGACGTCATCCAGCGTCGCGGCATCCACGCCCGTGCGCTGGATCAGCGCCTTGATCGCTACCGCGGCCAGGTCATCGGGACGCACGCGTGAGAGCGCGCCCGCATGACGCCCGATCGGCGTGCGCACGGCATCCATGATGAAGGCCATCACGACCGGGACGCGGCGCGCTGCGCGCGCCTGCGGGAAGCGCCAGCCGGCCTGCGGCCGGCTGGCTGCGGGAAGCGGCGACCGAGCCTTCGGCTCGGCGCCTGAGGGAAGCAGCGGCCGGCCGCACGCCGGCCGCCTGCGCGGGAATCGGCCTCTCCCCACCAGCCTTCCCCTGGGAATTGGCAATCGGAAATGGGGAATTCGGCGCGGCGGGCGCAGGGCGCAGGGCGTACCGCAGCCGCGCTTCGCGCGGCGCTTCCCGCAGGCGATGCGCCGCCAGGCGCAATCGCTGCTTCCCGCAGGCGGCCACAGGCCGCCGCATTCCGGTAGCCTAGAGTGATACCCATACCGATTTCACCTGACTGTACCCCTGCAGCGCGTGCATGCCCAGATCCCGCCCGAATCCGGACTGCTTGAACCCGCCAAAGGGCGAGGCCACATCGTACATGTTGTACGTGTTGATCCAGACCGTGCCGGCATGCACGGCGCGCGCGGTACGCAGGGCCTTGCCGATGTCGCGAGTCCAGATGCCGGCGGCAAGACCATAGATCGTGTCATTCGCCAGTCGGGCTGCTCCGACAACGCCATCGTTGAACGTCATCATGGCGAGCACCGGACCAAAGATCTCCTCCCGCGCGATGGTCATGCCGGGCTCGACGTCTCCGAAGATCGTGGGCGCCACGAAGTAGCCCTTTCCGTTCACCGGCGTGCGTTCACCCCCGGTTAGCAGAGCCGCACCCTCGCGACGTCCGCTCTCGATGTAGCCGAGCACGCGCTCCATCTGCCCTTTTGATACGATGGCGCCGAGTCGCGTCTTCGGATTGAGCGGGTCGCCCGCCACCATGCGCCCCGCGCGCTCGAGGATCTTCCCCGTGAGCGCCTCCCGCACCGACTCTTCCACGAGCAGCCGCGACCCCGCCGCGCAGACTTCGCCCTTGCCGTAGAAAATGCCTGTGAGCGCTCCGCGCGCCGCCGCGTCGAGATCGGCGTCCGCGAAGACGATGTTGGGCGACTTGCCGCCCAGTTCCAGCGACAGCTTCTTCACCGTGCCGGACGCGTCGCGCATGATCTGCTTGCCCACCTCGGTGGATCCGGTGAACGCGATCTTGTCCACGTCGGGGTGCTGCACGAGTGCGGCGCCCGCAACCGAGCCGCGACCCGCCACACAGTTGAAAGCCCCCGCCGGAAAACCCGCCTCGAGGGCCAGTTCGGCCATGCGGAGTGCGGTGAATGGCGTCTGCTCCGCGGGTTTGAGCACGATGGTGTTTCCGCACGCCAGCGCCGGCCCGATCTTCCACGCGGCAAGCGACATCGGGAAGTTCCACGGGACGATGGCACCCACCACGCCGAGCGGTTCGCGCAAGGTGAAATTCAGGAACGGTCCGTCCACCGGAATCGTCTCCCCGTGGATCTTGTCCGCCCAGCCGCCGTAATACCGGAACGTCTCCGCCGTGAGCTTCAGATCGATGAGCGACTCGAACACCGGCTTCCCGTTGTTCAGCGTCTCCAGCCGCGCCAGCTCGTCCTTGTGCTCGAGACAGAGCTCACCCAGCCGGTAGAGCAGCTCGCCGCGCCGCCGCGCGCTCATGTCGCGCCATGCATCACTCTCGAAGGTCGCGCGCGCAGACCGGACTGCCCGATCCACATCCGATGCATCGCCTTCTGCGACATGCGCGATGGCCTCCTCCGTAGCGGGATTCACGACGGTGAAGGTCGCGCCGGATGCAGCATCGCACAGCTCGCCCTGGATCACGAGCTGCGTGGGGAAGCGGTCCATCGTCACCGCCGCGCTCATGCGCGCACCTCGTGCATGCTCAGCGCCCCGTGAACGTGGGCTGCCGCTTCTCCACGTATGCGCCAATGCCTTCCTTGGCATCGGCGCTCTTGAAGAGGAGGCTCTGCAGCTCCCGCTCCATGGCCAGTCCGTACTCGAACGACACCTCGGCGCCGGACTGGACTGCCCGCTTGATGTGTCCCACCGCCATGGCCGCCTTGTTCGGCAGACAGAATTGCCGGGCATAGAGCATCACGTTTTCCCACCATTCGTCCTTGGGATACACCTCGTTCACGATGCCGAGCGACTGCGCTTCCTCGAAAGAGAAGGTGCGCCCCGTCACCATGAGCTCGATCGCCTTGGCCTTGCCCACGAGCCGCGCAAGGCGCTGCGTGCCACCCGTGCCCGGGAGCACGCCCAGGTTGACTTCGGGCAGCCCGATCTTGCCGGCTTCCTGTCGCGCAATGCGGATGTCACAGGCCATGGCGATCTCGAGACCACCACCCACGCAGTGCCCGTTGATCGCGGCAATGACCAGCTTGGGCGTCTGCTCGAGACGGCTCAGCGTCTCATTGGCGTGGAGGCAGAAATAATACTTGAAGGTGGGGTCCACCTCGTTGAGCATCCTGATGTTCGCACCCGCTGAGAAAAACTTGCTGCCCGCGCCGCGGATCACGATCACCTGCACGTCGTTGTCGAATCGCGCACGCAGCACACATTCGTCCAGCTGGCGCATCATGTCGTGCGTATACGTGTTGGCGGGTGGATCGTTCAGCTCGAATACCGCGACGTTCCCGTCCTTCCGGTATGTGACCAGAGTGGAGGTGGCACGGTCAGTCATGGTGGCGGTCATGGCAATCTCGATGAATGGAGGATGGGAAATGGCGTGACTGGCCTAGCCCGCCGACGCATGCGGAATGACCGCATCCGAAACGGGAAGTCCCACGTAGCCGCCGAGGAACAGGCGGCAGATGTTCTGACTCAGGAGCTCGACGCCGACGTCGCCCAGGGGATCGTACCAGTTGTAGATCCAGTTCATCATGCCAAAGAGCGAATACGCGGCGACACGCCGATTCAGGTGCGCCGGTCCATGCGCGGCCTCGAGGTCGCTGAGAATGTCCATGAGCATGCGCGTGTACTGATGCTTCATGTCGTTCACGCGCTGGAGGAACTCTCCGCTCAGCGCGCCCGCCTCGTGCGACAGGACCTTCATCTCCGCCATGTGCGAGGCGAAGTAATCCAGGTGATTGTCGACGAACCGCGCGAGGCGCTCCACCGGATCCGTCACCCCGGCGAGCGTGTCGCGTGCCCCGGCGAGCACCGCGTCGAAGTTGCGATGCTGGATGAGGAAGAGCAGCTCATCCTTGCTCTGCACGTAGTAATACACACCGGCCAGCGAGACGCCCGAGGCCCGTGCCAGGTCGCGCATGCTCGTCCGGTGGTAGCCCCGATCGGCGAACACCTTCGCCGCGGCCGCCAGCAGGGCATCCAGCTTCTGATCACGAGTCGAAGTCGTCATGCTGGCCATGGATGGAGGTCGAACGCTCGTTCAAGTTCAACGTACGCCCTGACCCGGACGCAGTCAAGCAAACCCGTCAGCCGCGCGCCTTAACACTTTCCACGGTGATGTCGTCTCATCCCGCGACAGCATGCCTGAACCCATTCTGACACCCGGCGAACCGGGCGACGGTGCGCTGATCGCGCGCTGGAAGGCCGGGGACGAACGGGCGGCGAGCCAGTTGGTGACCAGGCATGCTGCCGCCGTGTCGCGCTTTGTCGCAAGTCTGGGCGCGCGGCAGGAGGTGGAGGAAATCGTTCAGGACACGTTCGTCCGGGCGTTTGCATCGCTGGAGGGGTTTCGTGAGGAGAGTTCGTTCCGGACCTGGCTGTTCACCATTGCGCGCAACCTCGTGCGGGATCGCGCGCGCAGCGAGAGAACGCGGCGGGTCACGGTGCCCATCTTGGAGGAGCACGTCGCCACCGAGCACGATGCCCTCGATCGGGTCGTGGCGGGTGAGACGGAGGACCGGATGCGCAATGCCGTTCAGCGCCTGTCGCCCACGCAACGCGCCGTGTTCATGCTGCGGGTGACCGAAGGCCTGTCGTACCGGGAGATCGCCACCGTGGTTGGCAGTACCGAGGGCGCGGCGCGGGTGCACTATCATCACGCCATGCGTGCCATCAAGGAGTTTCTCGATGACTGATTGTCCGCGCGCGGATATGCGCGATCTGCTGCCTGACCTGCTGCACGATACGCTCGATGCGGCCTTGCGCGCCGAGGTCGAGCGCCACGTCACGACGTGCGAGGCGTGCGCGCAGGAACTGGCATTGCTCCGATCGCTGCGGGAGACGCTTTCCGCCGCGCCGGCGGTTGACGTGACGCGCATCGCGGCTGCCGTGCATCTCGTGCGGAACACGGCGCCGGTGGCGGAGCGCGGCCGCGGCGTGACGACGGAGTGGCGTCACGACTGGCGGCGCATCGCCGCCGCCGCGATCCTGCTCCTGGCGCTCGGCGCTGGGGGCTATGCGCTCACGCGCGCGGGCCCGCGCGGCACGATCGCTCCCGCGACGCAGGTTGCCAGCCGGCCCGGACAGCCCGGGCCCCCGTCCCCGGCACGCAGCGCTCCGGCCAGCGCAATGCCGCCACGCGGCGCGGCGACCCCAGCGACGGCCGCTGCATCCAGCGCAGCGGTCGCGGTGCCGTCCACCGGATTGATGCTTGGCGCCGGCGTGAGTGATCTGCCCACCGCCGACATCCAGGCGCTGCTCGACGCGGTAAATCAGATGGACGCCATACCGCGCGTGGACCCGGCACCCGTACTCGAACCCGCCGGGGAGGACATCCTCTGATGACGCGTGGATACGCTGCGACGCTGCTCGCGGGTGTGATGGCGATCGCGCTCTTCGTGGCGCCACGCACGCACGCGCAGCAACAGGATCAGACGCCGGCGCCGCAATCTGGCGCGGTGCCCACTCAGCCGACCGCGCTGAGTAACCAGCGGCGCACGCTCGAGCAGCAGTTGCAACAGCGCATGGGGCAGGTCGTGCGCAAGCGCCTGCAGCTCACGGATGAGCAGTTCACGCAGTTGCAGACGGTCAACCGGAAGTATGCGAGCCGGCGTGCGCAATTGCTGCAGCAGGAGCGTGCACTGCGCCAGCAGCTGCGCCAGCAGGTGCTGCGCGGCGATGGGGCCGATCAAGCCAGCGTGAGTGCGCTGCTCGACCAGATCATGACGGTGCAGGAGGACCGCCTCGCACTGACCCGGCAGGAGCAACGGGAGCTCACGCCATTTCTGACGCCGGTGCAGCGCGCCCGATACGCCGCGATCCAGGAGCAGGTGCATCGACGCATCGCAGACTTGCGCCGACAGCGTCAGCCGCGTCAACAGCAGCGAGGAACGCGGCCGCCGCGCCGTTGAGTGCTGCCGCCCGGGCGGCTAGATTGCGCGCACCGCGCCCGGGTGGCGGAATTGGTAGACGCAGGGGACTCAAAATCCCCCGGCCTTCGGGCCTTGCGGGTTCGAGTCCCGCCCCGGGTATTTCCTGCATCGGAGCTCGATCATGCCCGTGGAAGTCGTCGCCCGCCACGCGGACGCCGCGTCGGTGGATGTATCCCTGCTCGTGGTCGCGCTCTCCAGAGGGAGTTCGCTCCCCGCAGCGCTCGTGTCGCTGGATGCGATGCTGGCCGGTGCCATCGCGCGCACGCTCACGCGCAAGGACTTCAGGGGAGCACGCGACGAGACGCTGCATCTTGCCGGCGCCACCGCCGGCCCGCAGCGCGTGCTGCTCGTGGGACTGGGGGACACTCCCGACGACCCGGGAGCGCTGCGCCGGGCGGCGAGTTCGGCAGCGCGCCAGGCGCGCTCCCTCGGCACGCCTGCACTGGCCTGGTGGTCCGGCGCGGCCGGTGATGGCGCCGCGGAAGCCGTGACGCTGGGGCTCACGGCCGGCGCATGGGAGTACACCGAGCTCAGGACACCATCCACGGCTGACGACCGGAATACCGCGCTCGAAAGCGTCGTGCTGCTCACCAGCGACGAACAGGCGGCGACGACCGGCATCGCGCGCGGTCTCGCCATCGGCGAGGGGATGGCGCTCGCGCGGCGGCTCGCCATGATGCCCGGCAATCTCTGCACACCGGAGTATCTCGCCAGCACCGCGCGCGAGATTGCGCAGCGCCACGGCATGACCGTCACGGTGCTCGGTCGCGCCGAGATGCAGCGCGAGAAGATGGGCTCCTTCCTGTGCGTCGCGCAGGGAACGCCGCAGGATCCCAAGCTCATCGCCCTCGAGTATCGCCACGGCGCGCCGGGCGCGAAGCCCATCGTGTTCGTGGGCAAGGGGCTCTGCTTCGACTCGGGTGGCATTTCCATCAAGCCGGCGAGCGGCATGGAGGACATGAAGTTCGACATGTGCGGCGCGGCAGGCGTGCTCGGCGCGATGGAAGCCATCGCGCGCCTCGACCTGCCCCTCAACGCGGTGGGTCTCGTTGGGAGTACCACCAACATGCCATCGGGCACCGCCGTGAATCCCGGCGATGTCGTGCAGAGTCACCTCGGCAAGTTCATTGAGGTCATCAACACGGACGCGGAAGGGCGATTGGTGCTGGCTGACGTGCTGTCGTACGCGCGGCGCTTCGAACCCGCCGCCGTGATCGATGCGGCGACGCTCACCGGCGCCTGCGTCGTGGCCCTCGGTCATGTCGCGTCCGGTGTATTCGGCAATGACGACGCGCTCGTGCGGGAAGTGCTCGATGCGGGGACGCGCGCCGGCGAGCGCGGCTGGCACCTGCCGCTCTTCGACGACTATCGCGAGCAGATGAAGAGCGACGTCGCCGACATCAAGAACAGCGGCGGCCGCGCCGCCGGCGCGAGCACCGCGGCGATCTTCCTCCGGGAGTTCGTCGAGAATTTTCCATGGGTTCACATGGACATCGCGGGTACGGCGTACAGCGACAAGGATCTCGGCTACCTCCCGAAGGGGCCCACCGGCGTCCCCGTTGGCACGTTCGTGGAATTTGCGCGAGGGAGGGTGACCTGAACGTCGGAGCGCTCCGTCCCGGGCGTTATTGGCAATGGATCGCCGCGCTGGCGCTGCTGGCGCCCGCGCTCGCGCAGGCCCAGCAACCCGCGCGCGACACCACGCGCCTCCCTCGCGATACCTCCCGCGCGGGCGCTGACACGACGCGGCGTCCGGCGGTTCCGCTCCCGTCGGATACCACCCGGGACACGACCAAGGTGCCCAGGGACACGATCAAGGCACCACTCGCGCACGCGGAGCGCCCGTTGCTCCTTGGGGTGGGCAGCCAGTATCACTGGGACCGCGACTCAATCTTTTCCTCGGGCGCGAATAATCTCCTGGACCTGCTCTCCACGATCCCTGGCGTCACGATCTTTCGCTCGGGCTGGCTCGCGTCGCCACAGTACGCGGCGTATCTGGGTGATCCGGGCCGGGTTCGCGTGTTTCTCGATGGCGTGGAGCTGGAGCCGCTGGATCAGCGTGCCGGGGGCGTGCTCGACATGTCCGAAGCGCAGCTCTGGTCGCTCGAGGATGTGTCCGTGGAACGTGGCGCGGATGAGCTCCGTGTGTACCTGCGCAGCTGGTC
>Ga0207695_10011965_pt1 | contig 10445 bp, 10 predicted proteins | sample KBSC54metaG_FD_184354 | JGI IMG/M metagenome (GOLD analysis project Ga0207695, IMG submission 184354) | Corn rhizosphere microbial communities from Kellogg Biological Station, Michigan, USA - KBS C5-4 metaG (SPAdes) (version 2) | ecosystem: Host-associated > Plants > Roots > Rhizosphere > Soil... | reverse complement strand
AACGCCGTTATCCCATTTGGTCTTGGTCTTAAGGTTCTTGCCGGTGTGAACTGTGGTGCTGTTTCCGCTGTTGCCAGTGCTGTCGCTGTAGAAGACTGTCTCGGTGGTTCCTGTGTAGACGAAACTTCGAGAGACTACGGTGACACCCTGCCGTTCGTTGATCGTCACGGTGCCAGTTTGAACCACGGGCTGGCCGGCAAAATCGCTGCTGGCGGGGACCAGCGTCCAGGTGCCGTTCAAGGCGCTATGGTCCCAGGCTAAGGCGGAATAGGTGAAGAGAAGCGTCGCCAGCACGGCTCGCGTAACGGTGATATGTGTCCTCATGGGAGTGTCAGGGCACGCACCGGGCCATTCAGGTTAGCTAGTGACCGCTTGAGTTTTCCGGACGAGGACGATGGAGAAGGTCGGGCAAGAACTCCCGGGCGACGTTGAGGGCCGCAGTTGCTCCGAAAGAGATACCGGCGTTTTCCGCGATATTATTGAAGCCCTGCCAACTTCTCGGCCCCCAGATGCTAGCGATCCCGCTCGCGCCGATCACCCCACCCACACTCGAGTACGAAAAGCTCTGCCGGCCATCGGGATGGCGTGCGGTAAAGGTGCTGAGAATCGCATATCCAGTACGGGCCCATACTCCATGCTTTCCGGAGGCGAAATACCGGGTGTCTTCGTGAAGGGCGATGGAGGCTCCGTAAGTAATGGTCTGTCGAATGCCGTTGTACGCGAGGTTGCTTCCGTAGCGTTGTCCGTATGCGCCCCATCCTTGACCCCATTCGGGCGGAGCATTCTTCCATTGACTGATGCCTGCACCGGCGGCTTCACCGAGCAGCGGTAGAGGTCCCCCGACGCTCAGCAGATACATCTGAAACCGGTCCTTCTGGGTCAACGTTGTAGGTTCGGCCGGCCCAACCATGCCGAGGACCTTATCGATCAAGTCCATCTTGTCTGCTGGCTGTGTGGTGGTAGCGGAAGTCGAAGAATTAACGAAGGTCTCCGAAGCCTGCGAGAACGCGGCCGGCAATGAACCGATCGCCAAGCAGACCACGGCCAGCCTTCGCGCCCACCTCAACTGGCTTGTTTCGTGCACAATACTCCTCCGCGCGGATACAATCACTGCGCTTCGTAGATGCACAAACGCGGCCAATTGTTTCTGCGCCCGATTTAAGCCAGAACTAAGGCGATGGCCTGCCTTGTGGATCAGGCGTACCAACCACGGGGGGTCACCGTGGCCATATAACGTCAAAGCACATATACTGGAAGGCCATGAAGACTAGAATCGCTATCGCCGTGATGTTCTGTCTGGCAGTGGCTGTGGTCGCGTGGCCCCAGGCTGCGGATGACCCGCTCGATTCCTTGAAGGTCTGCAAGGACACGCAGCATCTGATTCTCGAAAACCAATTCGTCCGGGTGATCGACGATCAGATTCCAGTGGGCGTGACCGAGCCGCTGCATCGGCACCGCCACGGCGTCGTGGTGTACGTGAATACTTACACCAACGAACAAATATCCCAAGACGGCAAGAGAACCGTGGGTGAGAGGAAGGCGGCTACGGCTTCCTGGTCGGATGAAACCGTGCATACCGTCAAGAACATCGGCACAACTCCGTCGCACGCGATCCGGATTGAGTTGAAGTACTGAGATGAGAGCCGCCACAATTGCAGTTCTTGCGCCAGGCCTGTTGGCGCTGCTTCCCCTAGCGATAGCCCAGGCTTATCCTGTCACACAAGGCAAGACCTACAAATTCGAAAAGGTTGCCGACGGCGTTTACTATGCCACCGGAGGCTTCGGCAGCAACAATGTTGTGATCGTCAATGACCAGGATGTGCTGCTGGTGGACGACGGAACCACCCCCGCTGCCGCGCGTGCATTCCTCGACGATATCAAAGCGATTACCAACAAGCCGGTGCGCACTGTAGTCAATACACATTTTCACTACGATCATACCGACGGGAATTCGGTGTTTGGGCCGGAGGTGCAGATCATCGCGCACGACTACGTCCGGATGGCCATCACGACCTTCGACGTGCTGAATCGGGAACCCTTCATCACGTCCCAAAAGACTGCTGTGCCGGCCCGCATAGATGTCCTGACCAAACAGATCGCCACGGAAAAAGACACGCAGAAGAAGGCGGCGCTGCAGAGGGATTTAGCCGCGGCTCAAACCTCTTTGAATCAATTGAAGGGGATTAAACCCACCCCCCCGAATGTCACATATTCGTCGAAAATGGTGCTGTACAAAGGCCCGAGGGAAATTCAGCTCCTCTTCCTGGGGCGTGGCCATACCGGCGGCGACACGGTGGTGTTCCTGCCGCGCGAGCGGATCGTCTGCACCGGCGATCTAATGGAAAGCCGGCTCGCCTACATGGGCGACGCGTTCTTTGATGAATGGGTGACCACGCTAGGCGCGCTCAAGAATCTGGACTTTGGGCTGGTACTGCCCGGTCACGGCGCTCCTTTCGGCGACAAGGGCCTGATTACAGCGTTTCAGGGCTACCTTTCTGACATCACGAAGAAGGTCGCCGACCTGCGCGCTCAAGGATTAACCGCAGATCAAGCGGCCACTCGCGTCGATCTCACGTCCCACGCGAAAGATTTCCCGCAGATCACGGGTCCGGGCGCCGACGCGCGGGGCGTCCGGCGCATTTACGCATGGATGGACGAACGCGGTAAGAAGTAACTACTTGCTGTCCACCTTCACGACCTCGAAGGTCAGTGACTTGGGGACTAGCATCTGGTGCGGAATTTTGGCGGGCACATGGATGACGTCGCCGGCGGCGATTTTCTTACTAACGCCCCCAGTGATCGATTTCCCACGAATCTCGCCCGGTCCAGTGGTGCGTGGATCAACCACGGTTCCACCGAGGACCAAAGTCCCTTCACCCGACTTCACGAAAATCACGTCCACCTGCGATTCGTGCACTTCGGCTTCGCCATCGCCGTCGCGCCGTATGGCGAGCAGGGAGTGATTGCCCCAACTTCCCACGCGATTCATCCGAACCTTATGGTCATCGGGCTTGGCCGCGTCCACGCGGGCTTTCAGGTCGGCGGTGCTGTACTGAGCGTACCCGTCCGGATCGGCAGCCACCAGAAACATGGCGAACAGCAGGGTCAAGGCAAAGAGAATAGATAAAAGTTTCATACGGGGATCTTATCACTTCTTGTTGAACAGTTTGTCGTAGTCCTTCGAGGTTTCGCACACGAATTCGTCGACTCTTTCGAGCTCCGGCCGGAAAGGAAGAGTCCTGGTGGGCAAGATCCAGGGGCGAGTGAAGACATTGGGGTCCTCCACAGTGACGTCGTACTGCAGCGACCCGTTCTCGAGGCGACGAAACCGTTCCACTACGTGGAGACTTTCGGTGTGCATAAAGCCACTGACTTCGGTTTTGTCGTTAAAGCCGATGGTATCCACCACTAGCGTGTCGCCTTCCCAATGGGCGACCGAATCTCCCATCCAAGTGGGGTCCGGGTCCACTGGGTGAGCCCGTCCGTCCGTGGGAATGAAGCGGATCGCGTTGGGATACTCGAAGACCATCAGGATGAGCTTCGGGGTTTGTACGATCTGGAACGGGTAGGGAGTCACGAAGGATTGCGGCACTCCCAACGGTTTGCAATCGGTGCCCAGGGTAGTGGTGCCGCGAACGTCGTCGGGACCTCGCACGATCATGAATTTCTCCGCGCCGGGCTTCAAGGGAGGTGGTTCCGCGCCGCGGACGCCCGCGAAGCCGTACACTCCATTCAGGTCCACGTGAAGACCGACCGGAGTGGACGGTGTTGCGGCCGCTTTGTCGCCGGTCACGGTTACCTTTACGGAGCTGGTCAAGGTTGCATTGTTCGGACCGGTAACCGTCAGCGTGTAGCTTGTAGTTGCTGTGGGGTACACTTGGCGGCTGCCTCGGGCAGTCACGCGGCCGATGCCTTGGTCGATGGTGGTCGCGTTAGGATTTTCCGCCGCCCAGACCAGGGTAACGGGTTGTCCCGCCTGAACTGAGGCTGGTTGCACGGTGAAAGTTACGATCCGCGCGGGCGGGGCGACTCGAACGGCCCCTCCGCCTCGGCCAGCTTGTGGCGGGGCTTGGCCGGAAACGGACGTGATCGCAAGCAGGAGGCCGTACGTCATTCGAGTTCGCATGTGCGTAATAATACCGAAGCGGGAGGCCATATGGATCGACGACGGTTTATGCAGGGAAGTACAGCTCTAGGCTTCGCTATGGGTGCGGCAAAGGCGCAAGCCCCCGGGCAAGGCGGCGGGAAGTCCTCTGCAGCCCCAGATAAGAATACTGCCCGGAAGGACTTCTGGCCGGGCGGAGCCCGATTCGTGGTCTCGCTCTCCTTGCAAATGGAAGCTGGCGCCCAGGCCGATCGAGGCGCCAACGGACCATGGGGCGTTCTGGATCCCAGATATCCGGACTTACCGACAGAGAAATGGTACGAGTACGGATTCAAGGAAGGCATCCCCCGTTTGCTCGACATGTACGACCGGCGTAGGGTCAAGGTAACCTCTCACATGGTCGGCATGGCTGTCGAGAAGCATCCGGCTCTGGCGAAGGAGATCGTTCAGAGGGGGCACGAGCCGGCGGCGCACGGTCACACCTGGGAACCGATCTACGCCAAGACGCCTTTCGAAGAGAGAACTTCGTACCAGGCGAATGTTCAGGCTATCGAGCGGGCTACCGGAACGCGACCTATCGGGTTTAACGCGCCCGGTATGCGAGCCACGCCGGAAACGTTCGGGATCCTGCAGGATTTGGGGTTCCTGTATCACACCGACGATTTGAGCCGCGACGAACCCTTCCTGATCGCGGTGAAGAGCAAGCCGTTTGTCGTGGTCCCTTACACGTTTCAGCTCAACGATCTTCAAAACTTCGAGAATCGCTGGCGCACGTGCAGCGATTTTGCGGGGGAGCTCAAAGCCGAGTTCGATGCGCTCTATGAGGAATCCGCGCACAAGCGCCGTATGATTTCCGTGAGCGCCCATGATCGCGTTGCCGGACGGGCGTCGCGCATGCGCGTGATCGAGGATTTCATCATTTACGCCCAGCGCCATCCCGGTGTGGTGTTTCTGCGGAAGGATGAAATCGCGAAATTCGCGCTGGCTAGCGCGCTGACGGTCCGGGAACGGGGGACGGCTTAGGTTCTAGCCCCTCACCCAGCTTTGAAGTCCATCCATGAAATAGATGGCCGCCAGGGACTTTGTCGATTACGAACCCAGGTTCCGGTCGGTCCGCGTACGGTGAGAGAACATCAAAAGCGGGTGAAACTGCGGCATGCCCCACTGCAGAACCTCTTCGTTTTCGAGAATCTGGATGGGCTTCGCCGCCAGCCGATAATCGAAATTCTCATCGGTTCTATGCGCCTCATTTTATTCGCCGCGAGCAATTGGCATTCGCCACCCGGTTCCGAAAGCGCGGGATGTCACTTTCAGTACCGGCGCGGCCTGTTTTCTCTTAAACTCCGCATTCCGAACCAGCCGGAGGACCTTACGGACTGTTTCTTCGTTAAAACCTTGCGCGATGATTTCTTCCGCGGATTGGCAGCCTTCGATATGCAATTCCAAAATCCGGTCGAGCTCTTCGTAAGGCGGCAAGCTATCCTGATCGGTTTGATCCGGCCGCAGTTCGGCTGATGGAGCCTTGGTCAGCGTCGATTCCGGAATGTCGGCTTTTCGCTGGTTCCGGTGGCGCGAGACGCGATACACCATCATTTTGGGAAGATCCGCGATCACTGCCAGTCCGCCGTTCATGTCTCCGTACAGCGTACAATATCCCACCGCCAGTTCGGACTTGTTCCCCGTAGTCAGCAATAGCGCGCCGTATTTGTTGGACAGGGCCATCAGCAGGTTGCCGCGAATCCGGGATTGGATGTTTTCTTCCGTGACGTCGGGCTTGTGACCTTTGAACGCTCCCTCTAGAGTTTTCTCGTAGGTTTCCATGATGGGGGAGATCGGCAGTTGCAAAACCTGGATGCCCAGATTGCGAGCCAATTCCAACGAATCGTCCACGCTGCCTTGGCTCGAATAAAGCGACGGCATCATGACACCGAGCACGTTCTCCGGGCCTAAGGCATCAGCGGCGATCGCTGCGGTCAGCGCCGAATCGATGCCGCCCGAGAGTCCCAGCAACACCTTCTTGAAATGAGTCTTGCGCGCGTAATCCCGCACTCCCAGGACCAGCGCGTTCCAGATTTCCGTCTCCGGCGTGAAGTCATCTGCCGCGATGGTGCCGGTTTCGGAAGTGAGATCCACCGCCACTAGATCTTCGGCAAATCCCTTGGCCCGTGCGAACAGGCGGCCTTGCCTGCTGAATGCGCCGCTGCGCCCATCGAAAATGAGATCGTCATTGCCGCCGACCTGGTTGACCCAAGCTAAGGGAAGTCCATGCTTGCGGGCCATCTGTCCGAGCATTTTTTCGCGCAGCTCTTCCTTGCCAACGGTGAAAGGCGACGCGGAAAGATTGACGATGGCTTGCGCACCGGCCTGAGCCAGTTCATCAATCGGATCATGATGGTAACGTCGGCGCTTCCAGAAATCCCGATCGTTCCAGACGTCTTCGCAGATGCTGATGCCCAGACGAAAACCGTTCAGATCGAGAATCCCCGGCGCGCGTCCCGGCTCGAAGTAGCGATCTTCGTCGAAGACATCATAGGTGGGCAGCAGGGTCTTGTGGAATACGGGTCCGGTGGTCCCGTTGCGAAGCAGAATCGCGCTATTAAATAGCGGCCGCCCGATGTCGGCGGGATTCGGCGTCGCGGCTCCCACCAGTACCGGGGGAGCGTCCTTTAGTTCCGTGGCCAGGGACGCAAGCATCTCGCAGCTGCGTTGCACGAAGCCACTGCTCATCAGGAGATCGCGCGGAAGGTAGCCCATCAGCGCGAGCTCGGGCGTCACCACCAGATCCACGCCAAGCGCTTGCGCCGATCGTACACCGCGAGTGATCTGCGCGGCGTTCCCTTTCAGGTCCCCGGCGACCGGATTTATCTGGAGAAGAGCTACTCGCAATCGGATGAGCCCGCCCAACCCTGGATGAAGTATTACGGAAGTATTTCTTAGTCTAGCAGTGAGCGCGAATGAAACAAAACCCGAACGGGCCATGCTACATTGACCCTTGACGATGAACAGGATCTTATCCTGGGCACCAGAGCGCACGGGTTTATCAGGGGCGCCATGGTGGCCGACCTGCGTTGCCAAGGCTACAAGCGAATTCGCGCCGTCGACATTAAGCCGTTGGACGAGTGGTATCAGGTCTTCGAAGACGCCGATAACCTGATCCCCGATCTGAACCTGAAAGAGAACTGCGAGCGGGCCGCCGAAGGGCCCGCGAGCTCTACAATTTCGCTGCCAATACGATGGAGGCGTACCTTCCCCGAACTATCGAAAGCGTACTGAGCCAGGATTATCCCAATATCGAATACATCGTAATGGACGATGAGTCGACGGACGCACCATCGAAATTCTCAAAGGCTATGGCGACCGGCTTCGTTACTTCAGCGAACCCGACAGGTCCGTCGGACGCGGTTCACAAGGGCTTCCAGCAGCGGGCCCGAATATATAATCGCGCTCGGCTTTGGGGCCCTCCACGTCGAGCCGGGGTATCGTTTGCGTTTCCCGAATGGATCGCCGGGCAAGTGAGAAATCGCCTTGGGTTGATAGCCGACCTCTGCTAACTGTCTTTTGAGTGACTTGTCGATCTTGTCATGCTTCGCCCCGCCGCCTTCGGAACGATTGTAGGCGGCATCATTCAGTCCGGTCTTCCAGAGAAGCGTTCCGCGCGGGTGCACGATCGTCGAACACGTACATTCTGATCGGTCGCGGAGGCATCGCGCAGAGGGCCGTAGCAATCACAAGGGCCAAGGCAACTATGGTTTTCGGGGGTCTGCTCTAGCACGTATATGCGCTTTCCGGACGTGCGTCAAGGTAGTCTATTCTAAAGACCACGAAACAGGAGTTACCCTCATGCTCAAGTCCAGACTATTCTTCGCGGTGGTGGTGATCGCGGCGTTTGTTCCGGCATTCTTTATCCCTATCGCTGCAGGACAGGATAAAGGGGGTGGCAAAGCCGGAGGCAAGCAGAAGGGCAACGCAGGTCCGCCACCGCCGATGCCTGCGATCCTGCAAAACTACCAGCCCGTTACCAAGGAGCGCCTGTTGAAGCCGGAAGACGGCAACTGGCCCATGATCCGTCGAACCTACGACGGCTGGGGTTACAGCCCGCTCGACCAAATAACGCCTGCAAATGTGGCCCGGCTGAAGCTGGTGTGGTCATCCACGACTGGGGAGGGGCGCGCCCACGAATCGGCCCCGGTAGTGAACAACGGAGTCGTGTTCATCACCACGCCTTTCAATCAGGTGATCGCTTTCGATGGCACCAACGGCACGATCCTCTGGCGCTATCGCAGGCCGCGTCCTCAGGGTTCGATCGTACCCCATGAAGTGAATCGTGGCGTGGCTCTGTACGGCAACAACGTGTATGTCATGGCCGGTGAAGCGGTTCTCGTCGCATTGGACGCCAAGACCGGCGCCGAAGTCTGGAGCACTCCCATCGCCGATAACAAATCCGGATACTACAGTACGCTCGCTCCCCTGATCGCGGATGGAAAGGTCCTGGTAGGATGCTCCGGCGGCGAATACGGAATCCGCGGCTTTGTGGCGGCCTTCGATGCCGAGACCGGCAAAGAGGTGTGGCGCACATTCACCGTTCCGGCTCCTGGAGAGCCCGGCAGTGAAACCTGGCCCGCCGGCGGAGATCAATGGAAAACCGGCGGCGCCCCGGTGTGGGTCACCGGGAACTACGATCCCGAGACCAACTTGGCGTTTTTCGGCACCGGCAACGGGGGCCCGACGATTGGCGACAATCGGCCCGGCGACAATCTGTATACCGCGTCGACCATCGCGTTCGACGTCGCGACGGGAGCCATCAAGGGGTATCACCAATACCATCCGAACGACTCCTGGGATTACGACGAAGTGTCGCCGCCTATTCTGGTCGACTACCAGCGCAATGGGCGCACCATCAAGGGCCTGATCGATGTGGCGCGCGACGGCTACCTATGGTTTCTGGAACGCAGCGCCGGCCCGATCAAGTTTGTCGAAGGCAAGCCATACGTCTTCAACAACGTCATCCGCAGTCTCGATCCCGTCACCGGACGCCCCGATATCGATCCGGCGCACAAGCCTGGCACCAACGCACCGGCCGAATTTTGTCCCGGCGTCCATGGCGGCAAGACCTGGCCGCCGATTTCGTACAGTCCTAAGACGCGGATGATCTACATCCCGGCCAATAACAATATTTGCGGGCACAACGGCGGCGCTGCGAATGTCACTTACACGCCGGGCAGAGGATTCGTCGGCATTCAAGGCGGCTTTCCTCCGTTGATCGTGCCGGGCGCCGATCACTTTGGCGAAGTCCAGGCCTGGAACGTCGATACCGGCAAGGAGGTGTGGACCCACAACTACGCGCGCTCGCCGAATTGGGGATCGATGCTGGCCACCGGCGGAGGGCTCGTGTTCAGCGGCGGAACTGCAGATCGCAAGTTCCACGCCTTTGATGACACCACCGGCAAGCTACTGTGGGAGTTTCCGATGAGCTCGGGCGTCGAGGCGCCGCCGACTTCTTTCTCAGTCAACGGGAAACAATACATCGCGGTGCTGGCGGGCTGGGGTCAGGATGCCGGCGGAGAGGTGAATACAATGAGCCGATTGTTCCCAGGCGAGGTTCCGCCGATGCCGGATGGCGGCTCGGTGTGGGTGTTCGCGCTGGAGTAGATGGGCCTATTGCTGGCTGACTTGGGGCTTCGGAGAAAGCGCCGAGAATATTGCCACGGGCGATGAGTTCAGGCTTGATAGAATCGCCGTGGTCGCTCCGGTAACGTTGTCGAAAACCTCGAGGGTGGTGCTGATGTTGCAGAAGAAAGATTGGTTGGATCCAACTTTCACCACACCGCTGACATCCACGTGCGCCGCTGTAGTACTAAGCTCCGAACGGGCCAGATCGAGAAAATCGGCCTGCCCGAAACCCAGGTTCGCGACGGTCTTCTGCTTGATCAGTTTTCCCTGACCATCGTAGAGATTCAGGTCCACTTTGCAGGGCACTTGGGCGATGGAAACCGCGATGGGCGGAGCGATCCGCACCAGGTTGACTACGTTGAGCCGGGCCGTCTGGCCCGTGCCAAGTCCGATCATTCCGAATGAGAACGCGGGACTCGGCGCGGCAAGAATCGGTGACGCCGATCTTTCCTGTGCGGTGAGTGTCGCCCGCGTCAAGAGCAGGACGGCTCCCACCAGCGAAAGCAGAAATAACCATTTATTTCGCATAGAAAATCAACTCCTCCGATATCGATCCGAATGCCACCCTATGGTAGCTGGCAAGCGAAGTTCGACGCTTCGTCAATGCTCCCCGAGCCTTTGTACTTCGCGACCTGGGGATATGGGCAAAGCGGACGGGTGCGGTCCACCT
>Ga0207695_10011962_pt1 | contig 10446 bp, 3 predicted proteins | sample KBSC54metaG_FD_184354 | JGI IMG/M metagenome (GOLD analysis project Ga0207695, IMG submission 184354) | Corn rhizosphere microbial communities from Kellogg Biological Station, Michigan, USA - KBS C5-4 metaG (SPAdes) (version 2) | ecosystem: Host-associated > Plants > Roots > Rhizosphere > Soil... | reverse complement strand
GGACACGGTACGGAAGCCCAGGCTGGCCATGATCTCGCGCAGCTCTTCGGCCACGAAGAAGAAGTAATTGATCACATGCTCGGGCTGGCCGGTGAAACGCTTGCGCAGGATCGGATCCTGGGTCGCAACACCCACCGGGCAGGTGTTGAGATGGCATTTGCGCATCATGATGCAGCCCGATGCGATCAGGGGCGCGGTGGCGAAACCGAATTCGTCCGCGCCCAGAAGCGCGGCAACCGCCACGTCGCGGCCGGTGCGCAGTCCGCCATCGGCCTGCACGGCGATGCGGCCGCGCAATCCGTTCAGCACCAAAGTCTGCTGGGTTTCGGCCAGGCCGATTTCCCAAGGCGAACCGGCATGGGTGAGCGAGGTGAGCGGCGAAGCGCCAGTGCCGCCTTCAAAGCCCGAAATGGTCACATGATCGGCGCGGCATTTGGCGACACCCGCCGCGACCGTGCCCACGCCCACTTCCGACACCAGCTTGACCGAGATGCGGGCCTTGGAATTGACGCTCTTCAGATCGCGGATCAGCTGCGCCAGGTCTTCGATGGAATAGATGTCGTGATGCGGCGGCGGCGAAATCAAGCCGACACCAGCCGTGGAATGGCGAACCTTGGCAATCGCCTTGTCGACCTTGTGGCCCGGCAGCTGGCCGCCCTCGCCGGGCTTGGCGCCTTGGGCCATCTTGATCTGGATGTCGTCGGAATTGACCAGATATTCGGTGGTGACGCCGAAGCGGCCCGATGCGACCTGCTTGATCTTGGAGCGCATGGAATCGCCATTGGCCATCGGCACAAAGCGATCCGGCTCCTCGCCGCCTTCGCCCGTGTTGGAACGGCCGCCGATGCGGTTCATGGCGATGGCGAGTGTGGTATGGGCTTCGCGGCTGATCGAGCCGAAGCTCATCGCGCCGGTGGAGAAGCGCTTGACGATATCCGACGCGGCTTCGACCTGGTCCAACGGCACGCCCGCACCGTCGCTTTTGAACGCCATCAGCCCACGCAGGGTGAGCAGGCGCTCATTCTGATCGTTGATCTCTTGGGCAAACAACTGGTACTCGGCCGGATTGTTGCCGCGCACCGCATGCTGGAGGCGCGAAACGCTTTCCGGCGTCCAGGCATGATCTTCGCCGCGCAGGCGGAAGGCATAATCGCCGCCCACATCCAGCGCATCACGATAGATGGGATTGTCGCCGTAAGCGTCGCGATGACGCCGAACGGATTCCTCGGCGATTTCCTTCAGGCCGATGCCTTCGATGGTCGAGGCGGTACCGGTGAAATATTTCTCAATGAAGTCACTCGCCAGGCCCACCGCGTCGAAAATCTGCGCGCCGCAATAGGACTGGTAGGTGGAGATGCCCATCTTGGACATCACTTTGAGCACGCCCTTGCCCACCGCCTTGATGTAGTTCTTCTGAACTTCATAGGGCTTGAGGGAAATGTTGGCGCGGGTGCGGATCTGTTCCAGCGTTTCGAACGCCAGATAGGGATTGACCGCTTCGGCGCCGTAACCTGCCAGCACGCAGAAATGATGCACTTCGCGGGCTTCACCGGTTTCCACCACCAGGCCGGCCTGCATGCGCAGACCCTGGCGGATCAGATGATGATGCACGGCGGCAGTGACCAGTGCGGCAGGAACCGGAATGCGATCCGGTGAAACTTCCCGGTCCGACAGGATCAGGATGTTGTTGTCCGCCAGCACTGCATCGGTGGCGTTGTAGCAAATGCGGGTGATGGCGTTGGAAAGGCCTTCGGCGCCTTCGCTGGCGGGCCAGGTGCAATCGATGGTGGCGGTGCGGAAAGCGCCGTCCACCAGTTCGGAGATGGCGCGGATCTTTTCGACATCCGCGTTGGTCAGGACCGGCTGCGTCACTTCCAGGCGCTTATGCGCACCGGCGTCGCGGCCCAGAAGATTGGGCCGCGGCCCGATCATCGAGACCAGGCTCATCACCAGTTCCTCGCGGATCGGATCGATCGGGGGATTGGTGACCTGGGCGAAATTCTGCTTGAAGTAATTGTAGAGCAGCTTGGGTTTCTTGGAGAGCACCGCGATCGGCGTGTCCGCGCCCATCGAGCCGATGGGATCGTCGCCCAGCGCGGCCATCGGTTCCAGGAAGAATTTCAGATCCTCTTCGCTGTAGCCGAACGCCTGCTGCTTATCGAGCAGCAACGACGGATCATTCGCTTTGCTGCGATGATCCTCCGGCACGTCCGGCAATTCTTCCAGCTTGTATTGGGCCTGGCGCAGCCATTCTTCATAAGGCTCGGCATTGGCCAGCTTGGCCTTGATCTCTTCGTCTTCGACGATGCGGCCTTCTTCCAGGTCGATCAGCAGCATCTTGCCGGGCTGAAGCCGCCATTTGCGCTTGATCTTCTCTTCCGGAATGGGAAGCACGCCAGATTCCGAAGCCAGGATCACCAGATCGTCTTCGGTCACGATGTAGCGCGCGGGGCGCAGGCCATTGCGATCCAAGGTCGCGCCGATCTGGCGGCCATCGGTAAACGCGATGGCGGCGGGGCCATCCCACGGTTCCATCAGCGCCGCGTGATACTCATAGAAAGCCTTGCGCTTGGCATCCATCAGCTTGTTGCCGGCCCAGGCTTCCGGAATCAGCATCATCACCGCATGGGCGAGCGGATAGCCGCCAGCCACCAGCAGCTCCAATGCGTTGTCGAGCGAGGCGGTGTCCGACTGGCCGTGCGGAATCAGCGGCCACATCTTGTCCAGATCAGGACCCAGAAGTTCGGATTCCATGGTGCGGCGGCGCGCATTGATCCAATTGACGTTGCCGCGCACGGTGTTGATTTCGCCGTTATGGGCGATGAAGCGGAAGGGATGCGCCAGCTTCCAGCTTGGGAATGTGTTGGTCGAGAAACGCTGATGCACCAGCGCCACCGCCGAAGTGGTGAGTGGATTGGTGAGATCGCGGTAGAAGCGGCCCACATCATGCGCCAGCAGCAGGCCCTTATAGACCACCGTGCGGGTGGAGAAGCTGGGCATGTACAATTGCGTGATGGCCGGCTGCTTGTGCTTCTTCGCCAGATCGATCAGCGGATTCTGGGTCTGCTTGCGGATGGCGAGCAGCTTGCGCTCCAAAGCATCCTGGCTCTTGGTGTGCGGACCCATGGCGATGATCGCTTGGCGGATCAGCGGCATCTGGTCGAGCACAGTCTTGCCCAAGCCCGCCGGATCGGTCGGCACATCGCGCCAGCCCAGCAGGATCTGTCCTTCGACCTTGATGAAATGTTCGAACTGCTTGATGACGATTTCGCGCGCCTTGGCTTCGCGGGGCAGGAAACACATCGCCACGGCGTAATGGCCCGGTTGCGGCAGGGTCACGCCGGTGGCTTTGGCCCACTCGCGCAGAAGCGCATCGGGAATCTGAATCAGGATGCCGGCGCCGTCGCCGACCAGAGGGTCCGCACCCACCGCGCCGCGATGGTCCAGATTGATCAGGAGCTGGAGGCCCTGGCCGATGATCCCATGGGACTTCGTGCCTTTGATATTGGCGACAAAGCCCACGCCGCATGAGTCATGCTCATGCCGCGGATCGTAAAGTCCCTGTTTTGGCGGCAAACCCATCGCCAGACCCCAAATTTTCGCTTTTCGGCGCACCCAACCCGCCAATCCCTGCCAAGACAAGGGAAAAACGGGCGCCAGATTGCTTTTTGCACACCTGCGCCCCGGGGACTAGTTGCAACGCGGCATGGCGGCACCGCCCCAATTGCCGCACTTGACTCTGGTTTGGTGTGGAATAGTCTAGAACATAACATGAACAAAAGCGAAAAACTGGCAGATTTACGCCATTTCCTCGCGGACTATGCCCTCCCCTCGGATCGGCCGTCCGTTTCGCTGGGATGCCCGGCAGCGGATGCCGTGCTGGGAGGCGGCCTCAGGCGGGGTGCCGTGCATGAAGTCTTTGCCAATGACTGGGGCGCGAGCGGGTTTGCCGCCTGCCTTGCCGTCATGGCCGCGGGATCCAAACCGCTTTTCTGGATCCGGCCGGATTATGAGGCGCTGGAGTATGGCGCCCTGTCGGCCACGGGTCTTTTGGAATTGGGGGGCGATCCCCGAAACCTCTTTCTGCTCCGCGCCCCCAATGCCGCCGATGCCTTGTCGGCCACCGCCGACATTCTGGCCTGCCCGCATGCGGGGGCGGTGGTGCTGGAGCTTTGCGGCGCGCCCCGTTCACTGGATCTGGTCGCAAGCCGCAGACTGACCCTGCTGGCGGAAGAAAGCGGCGTCACATTGTTCGTACTGCGCGAAGGTGCGGCGCCCGAACCCAGCGCCGCTGTCACGCGCTGGCAAGTGAAAAGCCTCGCATCCGATCCGCAAGACGATGACTGGGGGAGCCCACGCTTCCATGCGCGGCTGACGCGGCACCGGCTGGGCAATCTCGGCGATTTCACCATGCAATGGGACAGCGAACATGGAATCTTCCACCAGGCGGCGGCGCATTCTGGCGCTGTGGTTTCCGCGCCTGCCGACCGACCGGTTGAAACGCCTCTCCAGCGGCGCGCATAACGCAGACTCACCATTGGTCATCGCGGGCCGCGCCAACAACGCGCTCTATGTCTATGCGCTGAACAAACGCGCGCAGCAGCTGGGGCTTCACCCTGGCCAGCCTTTGGCCAACGCCCGCGCCATGATCGAAAATCTGCCGGTCGTTCCCGCCGACGAGAAAGCCGACCTTACACTTCTGGAAGGCATCGCCGATTGGTGCGATCGATTCACGCCGTTGGTGTCGGTCGATGCGCCTGATGGCCTGCTGCTGGACATCAGCGGCGTCGCGCATCTTTTCGGCGGCGAAGCAGCGATGCTTCAGCATGTGCGGGAGAAAATCGCATCCCAGGGATTCGCGGTCCAGGCCGCCATCGCGGGCACATCTTTGGCGGCGCGCGCGCTGGCGCGTTACGCCGGGAGCACGATTGCGCCTTCCGGCGCAGACCGGGCCGTGATTGCCCCCTTGCCCATCGCCGCGCTGGATTGCGGCGAAGACAAGCTGCGGGCGCTCAAACGCGCCGGCCTCAAGACCATCGCCCAGGTGGCGGAGCGAGGTCGCGCCGAACTGACCGCGCGGCTGGGCATGGATTTCCTCACCCGCCTGCATGTGATGCTGGGAGCGGAAGAAAAGCCGCTCACGCCGCGCCGGCCCCTTCCCGATCTCAGCGCCGCACATCGCTTTGCCGAACCGATTGTGACCCAGGATGTCATCAGCAAGAGCCTTCACGCGCTGAGCATCGCATTGGCCGAAGCCCTGGAACGCCAGGGCCAGGGTCTGCGGCTCCTGGAGGCGGTGTTCTTCCGCGCCGATGGCAAGGTTCAGCGCATCGCAATCCGGACCGGCGCGCCGCTGCGCGATCCCGGCATCATGCTGCGGCTTCTCAATCAGCGGCTGGACGCGCTGGCCGATCCTGTGGACCCCGGCTTCGGCTTCGACCTGATCCGGCTGGAAGCAAGCATCGCCGAGGAAACCCATCCCGCCGAAGCCAGTTTCGACGCCGACGAAAATGCCCGCTGGCAGATCGCCTATCTGGCGGACCGGCTCTCCGCCCGCTTCGGCGAACACCGGGTGCAGCGTTTCGTACCCCAGGACACCCATATCCCCGAAGCGCAAAGCATTGCCGTGCCGGCCCAGGATCGCGACTTCGATGGGGTCTGGACACGCAAGCGCCGCGAAAGCGATCCACCGCTGCGCCCCCTGCGTATGCTGGAAAAGCCGGAAGAAATTCATTTCGTCGCCGCATCGGTGCCGGACGGCCCGCCAGCCCGTTTTCAATGGCGCCAATGCAGTCATGACGTGGTGCGCGCCGAAGGCCCTGAGCGCATCGCTCTGGAATGGTGGCGCGAAAATCCACACAAACGTCTGATCCCAAGCTCCGAACGGCTACGGCGTATAAAGCTCAAACTGCTTCCGGACCCCGTGCCGCCCAGCCGGGATTATTTCCGTGTCGAAACCCGCGCGGGACTGCGTTTCTGGGTCTATCGCGAGGGACAGCATCTGCATAACGATCTGGCGCCGCGCTGGTATCTGCATGGCATGTTCGCATGAGTTATGCGGAGCTGGCCGTCACCACCAATTATTCGTTCCTGCGTGGCGCCTCGCATCCCGGCCAGTTCGTCCAGCAAGCCAATGCGCTTGGCTACGCCGCCATCGGCATTGCCGATCGTAACAGCCTGGCTGGAGTCGTTCGCGCCTACGACGCCTGGCAGCAGCTGAAGCCGGGAGCACCGCCGCGATTGCTGGTCGGCGCGCGGCTGGTCTTTCAAGATGGCACGCCCGATATTCTGGCCTATCCGGAAGATCGCGCCGCCTATGGCCGGCTGTGCCAGTTGCTGTCTCTGGGAAAATCACGCGCACCCAAAGGCGAATGCTTCCTGACATTCGACGATTTCATAAATTTCAGATCGGGACTTCTTCCAATCGTCATGCCGCCTTCCGATGTGGAACTGGCGCGCAGCACACTGGCCCGATTTGAAGGGACCGTCTGGCTCGCCGCGTCGATGTTGTATAGCGGTGAAGACCGCCGCCGGATGAGAGATTTGCAGAGGCTGGCGCGGGAAACCGGGGCGCGCCTGATCGCCACCAATGACACTCTCTATCATCACACCAGTCAGCGCGAATTGCAGGACGTGGTCACCTGCATCCGGGAGCACACAACCCTGGCGGCTGCAGGCAGACGGTTGGAAGCCAATGCCGAACGGCATTTAAAAACCCGCACGGAAATGGCGCGCCTGTTCCGCCACGCCTCTCATGCCGTCGCGGAGACCTTGCGTTTCGCAGCGAAGATCAGTTTCTCCCTCGACCAGATCAAACAGAATTATCCGCATGAGCCGGTGCCGCCGGGGAAAACGGCGGACGGACATCTGCGCGATCTCACCAACGCCGGTCTTAAGCGCCGCTATCCCGCAGGAACACCCTTCAAGGTCGCGCGCCAGGCCCTGAAGGAATTGCGCTTCATCGCCAAGCAGGAGATCGCCCATTACTTCCTGACCGTGCATGACGTGGTGAAATATGCTGAGAGCCGGGACATTCTCTGTCAGGGCCGGGGCTCGGCGGCGAATTCTGCGGTCTGTTATCTTTTGGGCGTTACCGCCATCGATCCCAACAAATTCGAAGTGTTGTTCGAGCGCTTCCTCAGCGCCGAACGCCGCGAGCCGCCCGATATCGATGTGGATTTCGAGCATGAACGCCGCGAGGAAGTCATCCAGCACATCTACCGGCGCTATACGCGGCGGCGTGCGGCCCTCACTGCCACTGTCATCAGTTATCGCTCCCGCAGCGCCATTCGCGAAGTGGGCAAGGTCTTCGGCCTGACCGATGATGTCACCGGCAAGCTGGCCGACACGGTGTGGGGCCATCGCGGCGGCGAACTGGAAGATCATCAGGTGCGTCAGGGCGGGCGCGATCCCGGAAACGAAACCGTCGCGCGCGCGGTGCATTTCGCGGGAAAATTATCGGGATTTCCCCGTCACCTGTCACAGCATGTCGGCGGCTTTGTCCTCACCGAAGACCATCTCGACACCATCGTCCCCATCGGCCCCGCCGCCATGGAAGACCGCAGCTTCATCGAATGGGACAAGGACGATCTGGATGTCCTTCGCATCATGAAAGTCGATGTGCTGGCGCTGGGCATGCTCACCTGCATCCGAAAAGCCTTCCACCTGATCAACGCTTACACATATGGCGGCAAGCCGCCGCTGCAGCTGGCGACGGTTCCTCAGGAAGATGCGCAAGTTTACGACATGCTGTGCGACGCAGATGCCATCGGTGTGTTCCAGGTGGAAAGCCGGGCGCAGATGAACATGCTGCCGCGCCTGCGTCCCCGGAAATTCTACGATCTGGTGGTGGAGGTGGCGATTGTCCGTCCCGGCCCCATCCAGGGCGGCATGGTGCATCCCTATCTGAAAAGACGCAAAGACCCGTCGCTGATCAAATTCCCCGCGCCGCATCCCGATCACGGTCCACCGGACGAATTGCACAAGGTTCTGGAAAAAACCATGGGCGTGCCGCTGTTCCAGGAACAGGCGATGCGGCTGGCCATCGTCGCGGCGAAATTCACGCCCGACGAAGCCAATGGCCTGCGCCGCGCCATGGCGACCTTCCGCCACCTCGGCACCATCGGAAAGTTTCGGGAGAAATTCGTCACCCGCATGATCGCGCGCGGCTATGACGAGGAATTCGTTCTGGCCTGTTTTGAACAGATCAAAGGCTTTGGCTCCTACGGTTTTCCTGAAAGCCATGCCGCTAGCTTTTCATTGCTGGTTTATATTTCCGCCTGGATTAAGAAGCATCATCCCGCTGCTTTTGCCGCGGCGCTGCTCAATTCCCAGCCGATGGGCTTTTACGCGCCCGCTGAAATCGTGCGCGATGCGCGCGAGCATAACGTCGCCGTGCTGCCGCCCGATGCTGCCTTCAGCGATTGGGATTGCACCCTGGAACGGGATGCGGCGGGCGCTATCTGCCTGCGCTTGGGATTGCGCCAGATCGACGGCATCAAAGAATCCGATGCCGATGCGATCATGAATGGCCGCGGCTATGGCTATCGCGGCTTTGCCGATTTCGCCCGCCGCACGGCCTTGCCGAAACGCGCCCTGGTGATCCTGGCGGAAGCCGACGCCTTTCGCGGCTTCGGCCTGGACCGCCGCGAAGGCTTATGGGCCGTGCGCCGCCTGCCCGACGACAAACCACTGCCCTTGTTTGCGCGCCTGTCGGCCCCGGACCAGGGCGCCGAACAGATCACGCCGCTACCGGCGATAGCGCTGTCGGAACATGTGCTGACCGATTACCAGACCATCCGGCTGTCGCTAAAAGGCTACCCCACCGAATTCTTGCGGCCGCGTTTCGACGATGAAGGGATTGTGTCCTGCAAAAACGTGGGCGATTTGCGCGATGGTGCCGCCGTGCGTTGTGCCGGTGTCGTGCTGGTGCGCCAATGTCCGGGCGAAGGTACGGCCGTGTTCATCACCCTTTCCGATGAGACCGGTATCTGCAATGTCGTGATCTGGGAACGCATGTTCCGCCAATACCGCAAGGAAGCGATGGGAGCACGCCTGCTTCTGGCGGAAGGCACAGTGCAGAAAAGTCCCGAAGGCGTGGTGCATCTGATGGCGACGCGCCTGATCGATCGCAGCCAGGATTTGAACATACTGTCCGGCGATGCCTTGCCGCCAACCCCGCCCACGCACCGCCATCCCCGCAATGTGCGGGTGCTGCCGCCCAGCCGCGACTTTCATTAGCGCAGCATAAAACTTACGCGTTCCGCGCCGCCGGTCCGGTCTTGACGGTGCCGTGACGTTCCAACTTGCCCCAGCCCACCACGGCGCCGCGCAGCGCCATGGCGATGGACCGCAGCACCACATAGTACATCAGCTGGCGATAGCCGAAGCGCTGCAGTGGCAGCCACAGCAACAGTTTCCAATCCTCGCGCCGGTCGATGACAAAGCCCACCATCGCCGCCATCAGATCGACCACGATGAAAACGATGTAATAAATGCCCATCACCTTCAGGTCGGTGTCGGTGAATTCCGAGCCATGCTGCTTGTAGGCGATCCATTGCCCGATGAGCTGCCACACCACCAGCAAATCCGCCACCGGCGCCAGCGTGGTGAGAATGATCTGGAACAGCCACACCTGCGGCAGCGCCACCATCCCCAATTCGCCATAACGCGGATTGAAGGTGATGCGGCGATACTTCCACAGACATTGGAGCGTGCCGAACGACCAACGGAAACGCTGCTTGCCCAAACCCCTGAATGTCGCCGGCGCTTCGGTCCAGGCGATAGCCGTGGGATCGAAGATCGCGCGATAGCCTTTGGCCTGAATGGCGATGGTGAGGTCCTGGTCTTCCGCCAACGTGTCGGAAGGAAAGCCACCCATTTCCAAAAGCGCCGCACGGCGCCAGGCACCCACCGCGCCCGGCACAACAGTAATCGTATCCAAAGCCGCCAGCGCCCGGCGCTCCAAATTCTGCGCCACGATATATTCCAGCGCCTGCCAGCGCGTGACCATGTTGATGCGGTTGCCCACCTTGGCGTTGCCGGCCACCGCGCCGATTTCGGGATCGGCGAACCAGCGCACCAGACGCGAAATGGTATCGCTGTTGAACTGGGTGTCCGCGTCCAGCGCCACCACCACCGTACCAGTGGCCTGACGTATCGCCAGATTGAGCGCGTTGGCTTTGCCGCCATTGGGAATGGAGATGAGTGTCACGCGCGGGTCGTCGGCAAACCGCTCGCGCACCACGTCCGCCGTGCGGTCCGCCGATCCGTCGTCGATCACCAGAACTTCCAGATTGCGGTAATCGCTGTGCAGAATGCGATCCACCGTCAGCGCGATCACTTTCTCTTCATTATAGGCGGGGATGAGCACCGACACGGTGTCGCCGGAATGAGCGATATCGGGCGACGGCCTGCGCCATCCCATCACGCGATTGGCCACCGCCA
>Ga0207695_10011959_pt1 | contig 10447 bp, 10 predicted proteins | sample KBSC54metaG_FD_184354 | JGI IMG/M metagenome (GOLD analysis project Ga0207695, IMG submission 184354) | Corn rhizosphere microbial communities from Kellogg Biological Station, Michigan, USA - KBS C5-4 metaG (SPAdes) (version 2) | ecosystem: Host-associated > Plants > Roots > Rhizosphere > Soil... | reverse complement strand
TAAAGCACCAATCTTATCGGCTACATTACGGATAAAAGCATAATCCCAATCGCGCGAGTAAGCCGAAGCACCGCAGATGATCATTTTTGGCTTTTCTTTAAGCGCTACTTTTTCAAGTTGCTCATAATCAACATAGCCGGTTTCTTTTTTAACTCCATAAAAATGCGGCTCATATAATTTACCTGAAAAGTTCACAGCCGAACCATGTGTTAAGTGGCCGCCATGCGAAAGATCAAATCCTAATATTTTATCGCCGGGTTGTAAGCAGGCCAGCATAACCGCCGCGTTAGCTTGCGCGCCAGAGTGTGGCTGCACGTTAACCCATTCGGCGTTAAACAATTCTTTAGCGCGCTCAATGGCGATGGTTTCAATCTCATCAACTATCTGGCAGCCGCCGTAATAACGCTTTCCGGGTAAACCTTCGGCATATTTGTTGGTTGCAACCGAGCCGGCAGCTTCCATAACCTGCTTGCTAACAAAGTTTTCTGATGCTATCAATTCTAAGCCTTCTTCCTGGCGCTGTTGCTCTTCGTCTAACAGCTTAAATATAAGTTTGTCTCTTTTCATGTGATAATTAAAATCGCCGCAAAGTTAATAAACATTGAGGGATTAGAGGTTAGTAGATTGGAGATTAGTTTAGTATGTGAGTAAATTAGAGTTGTTAACATTGGGATAACACAACTCCTCAACGCCTTAATAGATCCTTGTAAAAGCTATTTGGCGTAATGGAATCGCAGTGAATATACTGTTATACCATCCTCATCTTTTTTGTAAACGATACGATGTTCCTGATTAATGCGTCTTGACCACAACCCGGAAAGATTATGTTTTAATGCCTCTGGTTTGCCAATACCGTTAAAAGGGTCAATTTGTATTGCTTGCAGTAATTGGCGGATACGCTTTAAAACTATTATGTTCCCACTCTTTTTCCAATACTCCAGATTTTCTAAAGCTTCGTCGGTAAAGTTTATGGTTTCCATATGTCGTCAAGCCCAAGTTTGGTTATTTCACCTTTTTGTTCTTGCGTTATAGATTTTTGCAGATGCTCTGCATTGGCATCAGACGACAATAAGTAAGCCGTGTCGTCGCTTACTTCGTTAGTTTTATAATCAACATGTAGTGCATCCAAAAAAATCCGGATAGCTGTTTCCTGATCATCAGTTGCGGGATGAATAGTTAGTGTTGTCATAAATCAAATATAATGGTTTTAAAACAGTCTATCAACCTTAATTACCCTTAGTCGAGATCCAAAAATTATTATACCCCAATCCTATTTGTATATCGATCAACTCTTGTTGCAACATCTCCAACACGGCCAGGAAGTTATACACAAAATGCACCTTGTTCTCTGATTCTTTGGCGATGGCTTTAAAATCCATCATTTTATTAATTCGCAGCAAGTCGTCAATGGCTTTCTTTTGCTTTTCAATGGTGTAGGGATATTGCGTTACGGTATGCGTCACTTCTTCGCTGCGGTTTTGATAATTGCGCATCAGCCGGCTGTAAACCATCATCAGCTTATATAAACTTACTTCTGATAATTCTTCGCCCGGAGTAGCTACGCGTTCGGCCTGCTCAAGGTCATATTGAATATTTCCGCGGCGTTCCTGTTTTAAACGCTCTTCTTCAAGCGGGCGGATCTCGTCGCACAGTTCTTTAAACTTTTTGTATTCTATCAGCTTACGGATCAGCTCTTCCTTACTATCAATTTCGTTCTCCCCGTCTTCACTTTCATGACGCGGCAATAGCATTTTTGCTTTGATACGCATCAGGGTAGCGGCCACAAAAATAAACTCGCTGGCAAGCTCAATGTTCAGGCTCACCATCTGGTGGATATAATTTAAAAAATCGTCGGTAATACGGGCAATCGGGATATCGTGGATCTCCAGTTCATCGCGCTCAATAAAAAACAGCAAAAGGTCAAAAGGCCCCTCAAACTGCGGCAACTTTATTTCAAAGCCTTCCTGCTCCATAGATGGTAAAAATACACGTAATTGCTCTCAAAAAGCAAAAAAATGCAACATCCTTCAATTTGGGTCAATATTTGCTGCTAAAAATCCATAAATTATTAATTAAACTTGCTTACTTTGTAAGTTAAATACGCTTATCAATATCAATGCAGGTAAAGGCCGGTGACTTATTAGAAAAGATTAACTATCCATCTGATTTAAGGGAACTTAGTGAAGATCAACTTGAACAGGTTTGCCAGGAGCTACGTCAATATATTATTGATGTGGTATCGGTAAATGGCGGGCATTTTGCCGCCAGCCTGGGGGTGGTCGAGCTCACCGTGGCTTTGCATTATATCTTAAACACGCCTTATGACCAGTTGGTATGGGACGTAGGCCACCAGGCTTATGGCCATAAAATACTTACCGGCCGCCGCGATGTTTTTGACACCAACCGTATCTATGGAGGCATCAGCGGTTTCCCTAAGCGTTCTGAGAGCGAGTATGACACCTTTGGTGTAGGGCACTCTTCTACATCGATATCGGCAGCGCTGGGTATGGCGGTCGCATCGCATTATAAAGGCGAAAAAGACAGACAGCACGTAGCCGTTATCGGTGATGGATCTATGACCGCAGGTATGGCTTTTGAAGCGATGAACCATGCCGGTATTGAAAGTTCAAACCTGTTGGTTATCCTTAACGACAACAATATGGCTATTGACCCTAATGTTGGCGCATTAAAAGACTATTTAACTTCAATTACCACCTCTAAGCCCTACAATCGTTTCAGGGATGATATTGCCAATGTGTTGACCAAAATATCGGCTATTGGCCCTGACGCTTATAACATTGTACAAAAATTAGAGAAAAGCATAAAAGGAACCCTCCTCAGAAAAAGCAATCTTTTTGAATCATTAAAATTCAGATATTTTGGCCCCATTGACGGGCATGATGTAAAAAACATGGTTAAGGTATTGCGCGACCTGCGCGATATACCGGGGCCAAAGCTTTTACATTGTATCACCACTAAAGGTAAAGGCTATGCTTTAGCCGAGAAGGACCAAACCAAATGGCATGCACCCGGCTTGTTTGACAAGATAACCGGCGAGATAAAAAAGACAAAGTACGACAAGCCACAGCCTCCTAAATACCAGGATGTATTTGGCCATAGTATTATTGAGCTGGCCGAAATGAACCCTAAGATAATGGGTATTACCCCGGCAATGCCGTCAGGATGCTCACTTAACCTGATGATGAAGGCAATGCCAACCCGCGCGTTTGATGTGGGTATTGCAGAACAGCATGCGGTTACTTTTTCGGCAGGTTTATCTACGCAGGGATTGATCCCGTTCTGTAATATCTATTCAAGCTTTATGCAACGGGCTTATGACCAGGTGATACATGATGTGGCCATACAAAAGTTAAATGTTATATTTTGCCTTGACCGTGCCGGTATAGCCGGTGCCGATGGTGGTACCCACCACGGGGCATATGACCTGGCTTACATGCGCTGTATCCCTAACATGACGATATCCGCACCAATGAACGAAGAGGAACTGCGTAACCTGATGTTCACTGCACAGCAGGATAATATGGGCCCATTTGTGATCAGGTACCCACGTGGGCAAGGTGTAATGGTAGACTGGCAAAAGCCTTTCAAAGCCCTGCAAATTGGCAAAGGCCGTAAAATATGCGACGGCGATGAGGTGGCATTGTTAACCATAGGCCACATAGGTAATGAGGCTGTGAAGGCTATTACCGAATTGAATACCGAAGGCTATAACCCGGCACATTATGATATGCGTTTTGTTAAACCGCTGGACGAAGAATTATTACACGAAGTATTTTCTAAATTCAACAAGATCATCACCGTTGAGGATGGTTGCATAGAAGGCGGAATGGGTAGCGCCATATTAGAATTTATGGCCGATAATAACTACCATGCACAAGTAGTAAGATTAGGTATCCCAGACCGTGTTATTGAACATGGCGAGCAGCCCGAGCTATGGGCAGAATGCGGTTATGACGCAAAAAGCATTATTGCCCAGGTAAAAAACCTTGCTGTTAGTCAAACCACTCATACCATAGCAAGTTAGAAGTTAACCTCCTGTTATCAAAAATATCAGAGCCGATTTCAAATAAAGAAGGGAGGTAATTAACAATCATCTCCCTTCTTTATTGAATTTTATATTCAAGATCTTAATGCGTTTTATAACTGGCCAAATCTGTATACAATGTACGGAATGAACTACGCAAGCCTATAGTGATCATAGTGGTCTTATCATTAAATTGAGCGTTTTTCTCTAATCTGTATAATCCGCCTAATTCAATTCGCAAATTATATTTAGGATTAAGTAAATAAGCCACTTTACCTTCAACATAGCTCATTTTTGTAGTAAGGCCCTGTCCAATATAATTGCCATCCAGTTTTGCCGGCATACTCCAAAGTTGAAATGGATCTTTACCATAATTAAGGCCATTCATATCAAGTCCGTAATAACCATAATCAAATTCGCCGCTAAAATCAAATCTTTTATAACTGTAATTTAATAAGCCAACAACTTCTCTGAAATTAGCTCCAAATGGATGCGCCAGCGGCTCTTCCTGTTCAGCGTAATTATTTATATTATCCAATCCTTCAGAGTAAGTGTATGGGGTTGCGCTATTGTATTCTACTAAATAATTTAATGCCTTTACATTAAACAAATCAGCTCCTTTTATGCCAAACTGGACACTGTATTTATTTCTGGAACTTCCATCACCCGAAAAAAAGCTTTTAGCCTCAAATTCATCTAAAACAAATTGGCCATAGGTTGTAAGGCCGTCTGATATTTTATACTTACCCGTAAAACCTATTACCGCATTACCGGGCGAGCCGTTTGACGCATCAACAGGTCTTAAAAAAATGATAGGGGTAGCATAGTTAAAATCAAACCCACGGTTATTCCCCGTTGAAGGGTCTATTTTAGGCCAAACAATAGCATCAAAGAAACCCAATGATAGCCTGTTGTTTACATTCCAGTCTAAATAATGAAATACCGCCCATTTGTTCCTGGTGCCAATAGCATATTGATCGGGCCGATAGCCCGGGGCAACCATGTATGAATACATGACCATGTATTGTACATTACCCAATGTACCGGTAAGTTTTAAAGACGGATAGCTGGATGCAAAGTCAGATAACAGCATTGACCTGTAACCATCGCCTATAAACGTTTTATCCTGGCCCAACATAATATTAAGATATTTTATTGGGGTATAAGATATAATGCCTGTTACGTCTGACCAATCTTTGGTCTGTTTTGTGCTAAATGTGCGATCATATGCCTGGCCGGGCACTACAGCCACCTGGTTAATATAGGTTGTTAAATATTCCGGAAAAACGGCTTGGTTTTCAAACCCATTAGTATAAAAATAGAATTTTTTTCCGATAGTACCACCTAACTGATACCCTCGTGTATTTAACCAGGTAGTTCTTTTTCCGCTAAAATCTCTGCCGACAGTAAGATCCGGCAGGTAATCACCAAAAAATGTATAGTCCGGTGTTTTCACATCAAATAGATGTTCGTTAAACAGCTTGCGGTGTACCCAGCTATGTTTTTGATCATCTGCGCCATAATTCATTAACGAATCATATCTGTGCTGCAAAACACTATCAATTATATATGATTTTAACGAAGTATGTAAACGTGTCTTTGTAGAATAAACATCTTCATTTAACTTTTGGTAAAACTGATAGGAATAAGGCTGATATTGAGCCTGTGCCATACCTACTTTAGCAAACAGTAAAACAAGAATTAAACTGCCTAAAAATTTCTTCATACTGTGAGTTTTATGTTGCAGATAGTTATTCGAAATAATTTAAGGTCTTAAAACCGCCTTTTTTCAAATAATCATCTTTTTTAACCAGGTGCAGATCAGACTCCATCATGTCTTTAACCAGGGCCTGTAAATCATATTTGGGCTTCCAGCCTAACTGGGTCTGTGCTTTTGTAGGATCGCCTATCAGCAAATCAACCTCTGTTGGCCTGAAATATTTGGAATCGACTTTAACTACGGTTTGGCCCATCTTTAATGATTCAGTATCCAAACCTAACTCTTCGGCCTTTTGCTTGTCAACATCGATGATCACCCCACGCTCGTTTTCGTCCTTACCACTAAATTCTATGTCTATACCCAATTCGCCAAAGGCCATCCTGATAAAGTCTCTTACGGTTGTTGTTACACCTGTGGCAATTACGTAGTCTTCGGCAGTATCCTGCTGCAGCATTAACCACATGGCTTCTATGTAATCTTTTGCGTGTCCCCAGTCACGGCGTGCGGATAGGTTGCCTATATAAAGGCAGTTTTGCAGCCCCAGCGCAATTTTTGAAGCAGCACGGGTGATTTTACGTGTAACAAAAGTTTCGCCTCGTATAGGGCTCTCATGATTAAATAAGATACCATTGCAGGCATACATGCCATAAGCTTCGCGATAGTTTACAATTATCCAATAGCCGTACAGTTTTGCTACCGCGTATGGCGACCGTGGGTAAAATGGCGTTGTTTCACTTTGTGGAACTGCCTGTACCAAACCATATAGCTCTGATGTTGATGCCTGGTAAACGCGTGTTTTTTTGGTAAGCCCCAATAATCTTACGGCTTCAAGTATCCGCAGGGTGCCTATACCATCGGCATTGGCCGTATACTCCGGTGTTTCAAAACTAACCTGTACGTGCGACATTGCACCCAGGTTATATATCTCATCAGGTTGAATTTCCTGAACAAGCCTGATCAAATTGGTCGAGTCTGTCAGATCACCATAATGCAGTTTAAATTTAACATTAGGCTCATGCGGGTCGTGGTATAAATGATCTACACGATCTGTATTGAATAAAGATGACCTCCTTTTAACACCGTGCACTTCATATCCCTTTTTCAGTAAGAATTCAGCAAGATAAGCACCATCCTGACCAGTGATACCTGTAATTAAAGCTACCTTCATTTATAATTTAACAAGAATTTTACAAGTTGCAATATTATCCAAATTAATTGTAAAAACTAACTAATAATTAGCCTCGAGCCCGCATTTGTGCGGAAAGCTAATTTTAAAAACATAACCTGATAAAATACCGGTTAAATCCCGGCCACGGTATCTTCAAGCTCACGATACCATGTCTCGCCGTATTTTCTTATCAATGGTGCTTTTAAAAACTCATGTACACGTACTTTAAGTTCATTACCAAAGCTGCATGCGGGGCTGCAAATGCTCCATCTGTCGTAATTTAAAACATCAAATTCCGGATATTTTGTTATGCGGATGGGATATAAATGGCATGATATCGGTTTCTTCCAGTCGACAGCACCTTCTTCGTATGCCTTTTCTATAGCACATTTAGTGATGCCACCCTCCCAGATCACATACGCACATTCTTTATTTACATCGACACAAGGGGTTGTGTAATCGCCCTCAAAATCGGTTACATATGTACCAACTTTTTCAATCGTCTTTATACCCTTTTCGGTCATGTAGGGTTTTACTTTTGGATAGATCTCGTCCAAAATATGCAATTCGTCATTATTTAACGGCGCGCCACTGTCGCCCTCTAAACAACAAGCGCCCTTGCATTTAGTCAAATTACATACAAAGTTTTCTTTTACTACATCTTCATGCACTAAAACACTTCCAACTTCTATCATTATATTTTTATTTTATTGGATTAAGGGGATATTTAAGCCCTTTGGCAGCCGTTAGTTCCATGGTAACACTGCCCACTATCAGGCCCACGTTTGCTTTTACGGGTATCCGGTTGTTATCATCAGTGATCCACAAATATAGCTTGCTGTCTTTTTTAAAGATCCGACCGGCAATAATTGTGGGGTTAAATTTAAGACAATTAAATTTACCAATAACACTGTTTACCACTTCTTTGCCTACATAAGTAATGCTTAACGTATAAATACCGTCATCAAGAAAATAAGGTATCTCAAACTTCTCACCAACTTTGATCTTTGAGATATCAAGCCCCCGTGCAAAATAATAGGCCGATACAAAGTCAAATACCTTCCCTTTTGACTGATAACCACCTTTAGCCGCAGTTATTTTACCTGTTTCGTGATCAAACTGTACCTTGTCTGTATGTTTCCAGCTGCCTTCACGCCTGTTCTCAGTATACAAATAGGGCAACAGGGTTGTACGGTCAACATAGCTCTCATACCGGTTACGTACTTTATAAAAAACATCAAAGGTGCCCGCAGTTTTGCCATCGGCAATGATATGATAGGTAGGATGCCCGTCAATTTTGTCGCCGTCTTCAACCCTTAAATTGCCTTCGGCACCCGTAAAGAAACCGTATTTGAACTTATAGCTTAACTGCTCGCCTGTTTTAAAAACAGGTTCGTTAACGTCTTTGGTTTCCTGCGCCGAGGAGAACCCGGCACATAATGTAATAAGTATTACAGTAAGTAGATATTTATTCATTTAATACTTATTACAAAAAACAATCCATTAATCTCTTCTTTTATAAATGGGTACGGTAGAGCATGGCTCGCCAAACATTAAACTTTTTACTACCGGGGTAAGTTTTTTACCTAATTCAACATAGGCAGATACAGGCACATCTATATCACCGCATCCTTTTATTACCAAACGCTGGTCGCGGTACTGTTCTGCATCAAGTTTGGCTATTTCTTTTACAAACAATACAGTTTCAAGTACATCAGCATCGCCAAAAACCACTTCACGGGCATACGGGGCCATCCTGTTAGCCAGTAGCAGATAGGCCCATGCGGGTACTATCGCATCGGCAGAGCAGGTAACAGCTACGTTTTTGTCCTGGTATTGTGTCCAGTCGTGTTCTTTCACAAATTCCCTAAAGTCTTTCTCGCGCAATATCAATCCCTGGAACAAATTATCTTTAATATCATATACAACCCTATCACCGGGTGCGTAAAAATCTGCCGGATCTAAAGTAACCAAACCGCTTTGGGCTACCTTATTCACAAAGTTTTCTTGTATCTCCATTTTGCCGCTAAATAAAAAATCCGGGATAACGAATTAATAACGTTATCCCGGATACAAAATTACTTTAAATATTATCTATAACAGCTTAGCCCTGTTATCTTTTACATTAGCCTTATCATTCAGGGCCTGTAAAATAAGTCCCTGAGACCTTTGCAGCAAGGCCTGGCCTATTTGCTCTTTCTCTCTAACCGCGTTTGTAAGCGGCGGCGGAACGATAAAACTGTTAACAGATACTACATATACGCCTTGCTGACCAATGATCGGTTTTGATATTTTACCAATAGACAAGCCAAATACGGTACCTATAGCTTTATATTCTGCTGATGAGCCCGGGATAACCGGATTAGCAAAAACAATGTTTTGTAACGGTAATACTTTGGTTCCGGCCTTTTGGGCAATTTGCTCAATAGATGAAGAGCCACTTGATGCAGCTGCAAATTTATCGCTTAATAATTTGCCTTTTACTTCATTACGAACAGCAGGCTCAATTTTCTTTTTCACAAGATCAAGCGATAATATGCCTTTAGGTTTAACCTCGGTTACTTGGGCAACAACATACTGGTCGCCAACTGTAAACACCTGGTCAGAAACGTCGTTTTTCGATGCCTTGAATACCCATCTTACCAGGTCGCGGGCATCTGTAAGGCCCGGCAGGCTTGACGCGATACCAGCTATGTCATTAGCTTCGGCAATTTTTAAACCTGCCTTTTTAGCCTCGGCATCAAAATTATCTTTGCTTAAAGAAATTAAGAAAGCCTGCGCTTTGCTGTATGCCGCAGATTGTGTATTGCTGCTTGCAGATAATACTTTATCAACTGTAGCTACTTTAACTACTTTTGATGAGCCTTTCTGATCTTCTATCTCAACCAGGTGTACACCAAATTGTGAGGTAACAATTTTGATCTCGCCTTTTTTACCATCAAATACTGCGTTCTCAAAAGCAGGCACCATAGCGCCACGGCCAAAAGTACCTAATTCGCCGCCTTTGCTTCCCGGTACTTTAGAGAAAGCATTGGCAGGAGCCAATGAAGCGAATGTTGCTTTACCTGATTCGATCAGTTTTTTAAGTGAATCGGCTCTTGCCAATGCTTTCTCTAAAGTACCGCCGCTTTCTGTCGGGGTAATTAAGATATGTCTTGCCTTAACAGAGTCAGGGCTCATACGCGCCTCAACCAGTTTACTAAGCTTATAACTGCCGTTTGACAGGTATGGGCCGTAAATAAAGCCTGGGTTCTGTTTAAAAATTATGCTGTCAATTTTTGGATCAAGCTCGCCTTTATGCTGATAAGCCAACGGTGTTTTTGTTTCAGAATTGATCTGTACAAAAAGTGAGTCGTTGGTGCTTTTGCTAAAATCAGGAAGTAATTTATCTAATTGTCCTTTTACTGCAGCAGAGTCGGCAGCCGAAGGAGCAGCATTAAAACTTACGTAGCTAATATCTCTTGTTTCCTGCTGATTTTTAAATTCGCCTTTGTGCGCGTTATAGTAATTACTA
>Ga0207695_10011957_pt1 | contig 10449 bp, 5 predicted proteins | sample KBSC54metaG_FD_184354 | JGI IMG/M metagenome (GOLD analysis project Ga0207695, IMG submission 184354) | Corn rhizosphere microbial communities from Kellogg Biological Station, Michigan, USA - KBS C5-4 metaG (SPAdes) (version 2) | ecosystem: Host-associated > Plants > Roots > Rhizosphere > Soil... | reverse complement strand
CCGCGCGGTCATGGCCGTGTCCCAGAAAGACATGGCCGTGAGTCCAGATGCCATGATTGTGCGGGTCGTGGACATGTTCGTGCGCCATGACGCGATTGTACCGCGCGGGCGCCGGGGTGCGAAGCGATTTCGCGGTCCGTGTCGCTTTTGTTAAGGATGGCGGGGAGCCCGACAGTGCGGGCTTCAGCGTGCGTGCGGTTTGAGGATGAGCGAATGCATCCGCTGCCCCTCGCTTGAGCTCGGGGTGTTGGCCTAGCTTTTCTTAGCGAGTGTTAGCGAGTCTAGAAAAGCTGGCCCCTCGTCGAGCGAAGCGAGCGAGGCGCAGCTCGAAATGGTCCACAGGATCGTTCGGATTGTGTCAGGCGTTGAGCGCGCTGCTGCTGCCCCTCGCCTGTGCTCGGGGCGTTCGTAACTCAAAACGGTCCGCAGGACCGTTTTGCCGGCCTGCGGCCGTCGTTACTCACTTATTCCACGTCGAGGCGACGTGATCGGGATCTTCCTGGGAATCGCGTTCCGACACCAGAAAGTCGTAATAGCCGCAGCTCTTGCCGCCCGGATAGGAGCGGCAGATTTCCGGCCGCGCTTCATAGATGGTGCAGCGGCGCTTGTCGGTGTCGAAAAAGCGGCAGATGCGGCCGAAATGCTCGTCCGCCTTGCGGCGCATGGCATAGGGCTCGTCGCCGTCCACTTTGGTAAATTTCTTGCGGGCCGTCTCGAAGTCCAGACCGAAATGCCGGGCCAGGCGTTTCACGTCGCGGCTATTCAAGGGAATCACGGGATAGGAACAGCAATATCCCGGACATTTCGAACAATCGTAAGCTGCCACAATACACTCTGATCGAACGGTTTCGTGAAGGCCGACAGCGATAGCACGAACCTTGCGCCTCCGTGCAAGGGAATCGGCGGCCGCCGCCGGATTTTCGCCACAGGGATGTGCGGGAATATGTGCGGGGGGACGCCTATTCAGGCGGCGGTTTGGCGTATATTTGCACAGGCCGGAACTTGGGCTTCTGCATGACAGCGGCGAATGAGCGGTAAAAAGCCAGTATTCTTCGATGCCTCGGGCCGGCGCGCGGCGCGGCTGTCCGCATTGGGATGGGCGGCGGCGCTGATCAGCACGGTGCTGGCGATCGGTTTTGTCGCCAGCCTGGTGGTGGCCAAGCCTGTGGCCACGGTGGATTTTCCCAGCCGCACCTATTCGGCCCCACCCAAGGATCTGGCAAAAAAGGCCGTGGCGCCCGGCTTGCTGCGATCGGCGGTCCGGCTTGCGACCGAGGCGCAGAATCGCAGGCTGGAAGCCCGGCGGTTGCGCCGGCTGCGCGCCAGTCAGCCATCGCGGGTATTGCCCGCCATCCTGTCGCCGCAGAAGGGCCGGTCGCTGGCCATCGGCTATTATGTCAATTGGGATACGGGAACCGGCGGAGCGAGTTTCGATTCGCTCAAGCATGCGCTGCCCCATTTGGACTGGGTGATCCCCAGTTGGCTCTACCTCGACGGGCCGAATCTGAATTTCAAGACCAATATCGACAGCCGTTCCCTCAATTACATGCGGGCCCACAAACCGGGTGTCGCCATCCTGCCCAACCTGCAGAACATCACCCAGGGCGAATGGAATGGGCCGGGCCTCGCCAAGCTTTTGGCCGATCCGGTTCGCCGCGAGAAACTGGCTGAGGACGTTGTCAAGGTTCTGGCCGCCAACAAGCTGCAGGGTGTTTCCATCGATTTTGAGAATGTGACCAAAGAGGCGCATCCCGACCTGCAAATCTTCCTGGCCCGCCTGTCGCAGCTTTTCGCGCCGCATGGCTGGATCATCGTGCAGGCGGCGCCATTCGATGATCCCGACTGGCCGTATCAGGCCTATTCGCAGATCGTCGATTACACCGTGCTGATGGCTTACGACGAAGCTGACGATTCCAGCGCCGCAGGCGCCATCGCGGGACAAGGCTGGTACGAAAAAATTCTCGACAAGCGGATGCGCGAACTGCCCGCCGATTCCACCATCGTGGCGATCGGCTCCTATGCCTATGACTGGGTCAATCGCGGTCGCGCCAATGTGCTGGGTTTCCGCGACGCGATGGGTGCCGCCCGCGATGCCGGGGTCACGGTGCAATTCGATCCGGCCACCAACAATCCTCATTTTGCCTATCGCGAAGGCGACGGCACTTTGCACGATGTCTGGTTCCTGGATGCGGCGACGGTGTTCAACCAGATCCACGCCGCCGATCATTACCGGCCTGCGGGATACGCGTTGTGGCGGCTGGGTTCGGAAGACCCCACCGTGCTTCCGCTGATGGGTCAGCGCTACGATTTGCCCGCGCCCGCCAATCTTAAATATATCGCCGCCGACATGGAGAATGTCGATCTGGACGGCACCGAAGGCGAGATTCTGCGGGTCGAAGGCAATCCGCAGCCGGGCTTGCGCGAGCTTCAGATCGAAAAGGAAACCGGTGCTATCGTCGATGAGCACTACAAAAGCCTGCCCACCGGATTTGTGATCCACCGGGTGGGTCAGGTGCCCAAGAAGCTGGCGCTGACATTCGACGACGGTCCCGATCCCGACTGGACGCCGGCGATCCTGGATATCCTGAAAGCCAAGCATGTCCAGGCCAGCTTCTTCGTCATCGGTGCGAATATGGAAGCGCATCCCGGCCTGGTGCAGCGGATTCTGGATGAAGGCCATGAGATCGGCAATCACACCTTCACCCATCCCAATCTGGCCGATACGCCGCTGGCGGCGGTGCGTCTGGAATTGAACGCGACCCAGCGCCTGTTCGAAGCTCTGACAGGGCGATCCATGCGGATGCTGCGCCCGCCTTATTTGGGCGATGCCGAACCCAGCGACGCCGAAGAGATCGTGCCCATCGTGGAAGCGCAGAAGCTGGGCTACATCACCATCGGCACCCATGTCGACACGCTGGACTGGCAGGAATTGCCGGTCGAAAAGATGATGCAGCTGGTCGAGAAGGAAGTGCACGATCCCAATCCCGACCTGCGCGGCAACATCATCCTGCTGCATGATTCCGGCGGCGACCGCACGCAGACCATCAAGCTGTTGCCGATCCTGATCGACCGGATGCGGGCGGAAGGCTACAGCTTCGTGCCGGTGTCGCAGCTGGGCGGTTTCTCTTATGACCAGGTGATGCCCAAGCTGTCCCTGACGGTGATGCTGTATGCCGACCGGATCGTGTTCCTTACGCTCTCCTTCGTTGGCCAGTTTCTTTATTATTGCTTCATCGGCGCGATCATTCTGGGTGTGGCGCGTCTTCTGATCCTGTGCGGGCTGGCGCTGGCGAACCGGGTGATGGGATGGCGCCGGCCTTCGCCCGATATCGTCCATTCCGGCGAGACCGTGTCGGTACTTATTCCCGCCTATAACGAAGAGAAAGTGATCGCGCTGACGGTCGATCGCATCCTGCACAGTGACTATCGCAATCTGGAAGTGCTGGTGATCGACGACGGCTCGTCCGACCGCACTGCGGATGTGGTGCGCGAGCGCTTTGCCGATGAGCCGCGCGTGACGTTGATCTCCATTCCCAATGGCGGCAAAGCCAACGCGCTCAATCTGGCGATACGCGAGGCCGCCGGCACCGTGGTGGTGGCGCTGGATGCCGATACCCAGTTCAACACCGACACGATTTCGCGGCTGGTGCGCTGGTTCGCCGATCCGGAGATCGGCGCGGTGGCAGGCAACGCCAAGGTGGGCAACCGCATCAACATGGTCACCCGCTGGCAGGCGCTGGAATATATCGTGGCGCAGAATCTGGAGCGCCGGGCGCTGGCGGCGCTGGATACGCTGACGGTGGTGCCCGGCGCGGTGGGCGCCTGGCGGCGCACGGCGCTGCTGGAAATGGGCGGCTTTCCCGCCGACACGTTGGCGGAAGATCAGGATCTTACCATCGCCATTCAGACCAAGGGTTATCGGGCGATTTTCGATCCCACCGCCATCGCCTGGACTGAGGCGCCGGCGACATTCCGGGGGTTGGGCAAGCAGCGCTTCCGCTGGTCGTTCGGTACTTTGCAATGTCTGTGGAAATACCGGCGCATCACCTTCAATCCGCGCTATGGCGAATTGGGCATGGTGGCGTTGCCGCAGGTCTGGCTGTTCCAGATCATCCTCACGACCCTGGCGCCGGTCGCGGATCTTCTGGTGGTGTGGCAGCTGGTCGGGCAGTGGATTGCCTACAAGCAGCATGGTTCGGAATTCACCGACACCGACCTTAAGCTGATCGGCATCTACTATATCGTCTTCATCGTGGTCGATTTGTTGGCGGCGATGGTGGGTTTTGTGATCGACCGCCGCGAGGACTGGAGGCTGCTCTTCTGGCTGCCGTTGCAGCGCTTCGGTTATCGCCAGCTGATGTATTATGTGGTGCTGCGCTCCATCGCCATGGCGCTGCGCGGCGCCGTGGTGGGTTGGGGCAAGCTGGAGCGTCACGGCACCGTCAAGACCGGCCCGGCGGCGCGGGGCGCGTAAAGCAGAATTATTTTCCTTACCCTTCGACAGGCCTCAGGGTGAGGAGTTTCAGTGAAAATCGCGGCTGGGTGGCAGCACCCGCACGTTGCGGGGATGGCGATGCGTGGGCGGGGTGGGCGGCAAGGCGTCGCCGGACAGGATGTTGAGATCCAAACTGCGGTCGATCAGATGCGTCGCCATCAGATGCACCACGCCTTCGGGGCTTTTCTGCACCTTGCCTTCCGCCAGAAGCAGGCGCGCGCCCATGACTTCCTTGCGGTAATTTTCGAAGATGCGGGCCCAGATCACGACATTGCAGACGCCGGTTTCATCCGACAAGGTGACGAAGATGGCGGTGCCCTCGCCCGGCCGCTGGCGCACCAGCACCACGCCGGCGCAGCGGACGAAAGCACCGTCCTGAAGATCGCCCACCCGTCCGCAGGGGGCGATCCCTTCTTCCTCAAGATAGGGCCGCAAAAATTCGGTGGGATAGCCTTTGAGCGACAGCCGGATGGTCTGGTAATCGGTGAGCACATGTTCCGACAGCGCCATCGCCGGCAAAGGCGCGATCTGCTCGGTACCCTGATCGGGTGCCGCGAGACGCGCGAACAAAGGCAGCGGTTTGTCGTCGGGCAGGCGACGCACCGCCCATAAACCTTCGCGGCGGTCCAGGCCGAAACCGCGAAAGGCGTCGGCTTCCGCCAGAATGACCAGGCTGCGTTTGGGCAAGGCAGTGCGGCGGGCGAAATCGGCGAAACCGCGATAGCCATAGCCGCGATTGCCCATCATGATGTCGGCGTCCGCCTCTTTGATGCTGTCGATCTGGCGCAGCCCCAGGCGCAGGCAGATTTTGCCTTTATCATCGCGCTCCAATGTTGAATCCCAATCACTGAAAGCGGCATCGGGCGGCAACACGGTCACCTGATGCTCGCGTGCATCGCGCACGATCTCGGCAGGGGCGTAAAAGCCCATGGGTTGGGAATTGAGCAGCGCCGCGGCGAAAGCGGCGGGATGATGTTTCTTGATCCATGCGGAGATATAGACCAGCAGCGAAAAGCTGGCGGCATGGCTTTCGGGAAAGCCGTAGGAGCCGAAGCCTTTGATCTGCTCGAAACAGGCCAGGACGAATTCCTCGTCATAGCCGCGTGCCAACATGCGGGTGACGAATTTTTCCCGGAATTTGCCGATGGTGCCGACATGGCGGAAGGTGGCCATGGCACGGCGCAGCCCATTGGCCTCTTCCGCCGAGAATTTCGCCGCCACGATGGCCAGCCGCATCGCCTGTTCCTGGAAAAGAGGAATGCCCAATGTTTTTTCCAGAACGGGCCTGAGCTCGTCCTGCGGATATTGCGGGCCCGGCTTTGGAAATTCGAAGATTTTGCCGGGATTGTCGCGCAATTCTTTGCGCCGCTTCAGATAAGGATGCACCATGCCGCCTTGGATCGGGCCGGGCCGCACGATCGCCACTTCCACCACCAGGTCATAGAATTTTTCCGGGCGCAGGCGTGGCAACATGTTCATCTGCGCCCGACTTTCTACCTGGAACACGCCGATGGCATCCGCGTCACACAGCATCTTGTAAACGCGCGGATCGTCTTGTGGAACTGTCGCGAGCGTCAATGGCGGTTTGTTGGCGTATGTGTAAGCGTCGATCAGCTTGAACGCCTTGCGGATGCAGGTAAGCATGCCCAGCCCCAGCACATCGACTTTCATGATACGCAGAACGTCCAGGTCGTCCTTGTCCCATTCGATGAAGCTTCGGTCTTCCATCGCGGCGGGGCCGATGGGCACGATGGTGTCGAGCCGGTCTTCCGTCAGGACGAAGCCGCCCACATGTTGGGACAGGTGCCGGGGAAAACCCGATAATTCCCGGGCAAAGTGCCGGGCGCGGGCGATCGTCTCGTTTGCGGGATCGTGTCCGCTCTGGTGCAGCTGAGAGTCTTTCAATCCACTGCCATGATGACCCCATACCGTGTCGGCCAACTTGCCGGTGACATCGTCGGTCAGCCCGAAAACCTTGCCCACCTCGCGGATGGCGCTGCGGGAGCGATAGCTGATGACGGTCGCGGTGAGGGCGGCGCGTTCGCGCCCATACCGGCGATAGATGTGCTGGATGACTTCCTCGCGCCGTTCATGTTCGAAATCCACATCGATGTCGGGCGGTTCTTTGCGTTCGCTGCTGAGAAAGCGTTCGAACAAGACTTCGAACTTGTTGGGGTCGATGGCGGTGACACCCAGCAGATAGCAGACTGTGGAATTCGCCGCCGAACCACGGCCCTGGCACAGAATGTCCCGGCTCTCGGCATATTTCACCACGTCATGCACGGTCAGGAAGTAATGCGCGATTTCCTGTTTGGCGATGAAGCGCAGTTCCTTCACGGCCTGGCGCGCGATCTTGAAGGGCGTTCCTTCGGGATAACGGCGCTTAAGGCCGGCTTTGGTCAGGTCTCTGAGATGTCCGTCCGCCGTTTTTCCCGGCGGCACGGGTTCATGTGGATAATTCTGTTTGATCTGATCGAGCGAAAAATTGATCTTTGCCGCGAAGTGCAACGTCTCCGTGACGGCAGCGGGCGCGTGGCGAAACAGGCGCGCCATTTCTGTGCGCGTTTTCAAGTGCCGTTCGGCATTGGCTTCCAGCCGTCTGCCGGCAGCTGCCAAGGTTATGTGTTCGCGGATGCAGGTGACCACATCCTGCAATTCCCGCTGATCGGTATGATGGTACAGGGCATCGTTGGTGGCGATCAGGCGCGCACCGGTTTCCCGCGCCAATTTCAGCAAATCCCGCAATCGGCGGCGGTCTTCGCCCGTATACAGCATGGATGCGGCCAGCCAGACCGGCCCATTGAATTTTTCCAGCGTGGCCCTCGCCTTTTCCACATCGGGCGGTGGCATGACGATTGGCAGGAGGCCGGGACGATATTCCGGTTTCATGAAGTCGTCGAAGGTGAGGAAACATTCGCCCTTGGGCGCGCGCGATTTTCCCAAGGACAGCAATCGGCAAAGCCGGCCATAGGCGGCCCGGTCTTGCGGATAGGCGAGGATGTCGGGCGTCCCGTCCTGGAAGACCAGTCGGGCGCCGATGAGAAGGCGGGGCGGCGTTCCCGGTTTCAACCTCTGTACGGCATCATAAGCGCGCACCACGCCTGCCAGGCTGTTGCGATCGGCGATGCCGATGGCGGCATAACCCAGAAGATTTGCTTGTTCGACGAACTGCCCCGGATGCGAGGCGCCGCGCAGGAACGAGTAGTTGGTGGTGACGGCCAGCTCGGCATATCGATTCATGCGAACAGTCCATGCATGTACCAATGGGGCGCGAAGCCATTGGATCGATATTGTCCGTCGCGATAGAGCCAGAAGCGCAAACCTTCGCGCGTCTCGATGCGGAAATAATCCCGGCTGGGCGGAATGGGCTTCGGCAGAAGACCAAGTTTTTGTCGCCGTTTCTGTTCGCTGTCGGGGACGATGCGGTCCGGCGGGCATTCTTGCCACCATTCCAGGGCAATGCGTTCGGGGCCTTCGGCACGGACGACGTCGAACTGTGCTTTGCGCCAGCGGAAGCGCGCCGGCGGCCCGTCTGGCACCGAAGCGCCTACGACATGAATTTCCTCCGGTCGTTCGAACATGCGCCAAGGACGCAAGGGCGGGTCCTTATCCTGGCGTTTGCGCATCCAAACACCGTCGAAATCGCGATCCTGGGCGGGCACGGCCACGCTTTGCGCTTCGGGGATGTGGGTGTCCTGGGGCACGAAGCGTTGCACCCGGTGTTCGCCGAACCGGGCGGAGAGGCGATCCGCCAGATAGGCGATCTGGCGGCGGGCATTCTCGTCGGCATCAAAACTGGCTTCGGCGGAATGGGTTTCTTCGGCAATGCGGGCTTCCAGCCGGATCAGGTCGAACCCGAAACCGGGATCAAGCGGATCGGCCAAGGCATCCAGCTTCTGGTTCAAAAGCCGCAGCATCATGTCCGGATCGCGCAGCGGCGCGCCGGTCCGGATCACGATGCGCTGTACTTTACCGTCGGCGCGGAAAAACACGGCTTCCAGAAGACGCAGGCCCTGGCCCTGCCGTTCCAATATGTCGCTCAGCGCCTTGCTCAGATCGTGCAGGCTTTTGCTGATGACATCCTGGGTCGTCACCGGTTCGGCGAAATGCTGCGCGGCGCTGAGATCGGGCAAGGGCCGGCGCGGCGCCAGTGGTTTTTCCTCCGCGCCCAACATCACATGCAGGCGGGTGAGAAAAGAAATACCCAGCCGCGCGGTCAGTTCGGCGCGGCCCCGTTCCGCCACCTGAGCAATGGTTTTGAGGCCGGCGCGTTTGAGCGCCCGCAATTTGTCTTCGCCGCAATCCAGCGCGGCAATGGGCAAGGGCGCGATCGCGGTCCGGTCTTCGCCTGGGCGCGCGATGGTGCCGGCAGCGTAACGGGCCAGTGCATGCGCTGAAAGCGATGTGCCCGCAATGGCGCCCTGAACCGCGAAGCCCTGGGCAGCGATTTTTCCCCGCACATGCCGAAGCATTGCTGCTTCACCGCCGAAAAGATGGGCGACGCCGGTGATATCCAGCAACAGGCCGTCGGGTGCATCGGCCGACACCAAAGGCGTGAAGCGGTCGCACCAGTCGGCGATGCTTTCCAGAAGTGTAAGGTCGGCCTTCTCATCGGCGGGAACGATAGCCAGATTTTCGATCATGGCGCGGGCATTGGCCAAAGGCTGGCCAGGGTGAAGGCCCAACTGCTGCGCGCGTCTGTTCAAGGCATAGACATAGAGTGCGTTGTTCGCGCGTCCGGCAACGACCAGCGGCGTCTCTGTCGTGTCTGCCTTATGCGCGCCGCTGGCGAGGCGTCTCAACCGATCGGTCGGCAGGCGGGGAAACCACAGCGCCAGAATGCGCCGTCGCTTGGCGGAAGAGTCCATCTTCGCTGTTCCATTCCAAAGTGAAATCGCTGAGCGCGCCAAGCCGGTGGCGCGTCAGCCGCGCGGCAAAGCGTGGGCTCCCCCAATCATCGTTCAAGGGATCGGAGGCGAGGCTTGAAACCTGCCAGCGGGTGGCGGCGGCGCTGGGTTCGGGTATCGCGCCTTCGCGCAACAGAAATAACGTGACGCCGCTTTCTTCCGCCAGCAGCGCCAGCCTGCGGCTGGCCACCAGATCGAGGCAGCGGGGCGCGCCGCACAGCTCCAGCACCACCGCTCCCACATGCGGGCAGGCCAGGATATCGGCGGCGGCCGAAAGCGCGTCGGCGGCATCGGACGCGCGCAGCAGGAAAAGATTGCGGGAATCCCCCCCCAATTCCAGAAGACCCGTGGCCGACAGGGCGCCATATTCCAGCGCCTCATAATCCGGCCGGACCCAGAACAACGATTTGCCCCGGGTGGCCTGAATAGCAAGGCAGGCGGCGAACCCACTGGCGCCCCAGTCGCCGGCAAAGACTTCATGCACGGCGCCCGGCCGGAGGCCCCCGCCCAGGATGGCGTCGGCGGCCGGAACCCCCAGCGGAATGGGGGGCCGGTCGGGGGGAAGGCCATAGCGTGCGAGGAAATGGCGCAAATCAGCCAGTTTTTCGCTTTTGTTCATGGTATGTTCTATACTATTCCACACCAAAACAGAGTCAAGTGCGGCAATTGGGGCGATACCGCCATGCCGCGTTGCAACTAGTGCCCGGGGCGCAGGTGTGCAAAAAGCAATCTGGCGCCCGTTTTTCCCTTGTCTTGAAGGGGATTGGCGGGTTTGGGTGCGCCGAACAACGAAAATTTGGGGTCTGGCGATGAGTTTGCCGCCAAAACAGGGACTTTACGATCCGCGGCATGAGCATGACTCGTGCGGCGTGGGCTTTGTCGCCAATATCAAAGGCACGAAGTCCCATGGGATCATCGGCCAGGGGCTCCAGCTTCTCATAAATCTGGACCATCGCGGCGCGGTGGGCGCGGACCCCCTGGTTGGGGACGGCGCCGGCATCCTGATTCAGATTCCCGACGCGCTGCTGCGCGAATGGGCCAAAGCCA
>Ga0207695_10011955_pt1 | contig 10450 bp, 7 predicted proteins | sample KBSC54metaG_FD_184354 | JGI IMG/M metagenome (GOLD analysis project Ga0207695, IMG submission 184354) | Corn rhizosphere microbial communities from Kellogg Biological Station, Michigan, USA - KBS C5-4 metaG (SPAdes) (version 2) | ecosystem: Host-associated > Plants > Roots > Rhizosphere > Soil... | reverse complement strand
AGAGAGCGTAGGCAGCGTACCGGTGATGACGACTGTCTTGCCCGTGAGGCTACCGGCGCCATTGCCTGCGTGCTTGCCGGCCGGTTCCTCGAAATTCACTCCTCGTTCGCGCAGCTTCTCGATCAGCGCTCTGGTGGTGTCGTTGGCGAAGTACGCCGCCACGGATCGCCCGATGATGTCGCCCACACCGCGCACGGATGTGATCTGTTCTTCGGTCGCACGCGCGAGAGCATCGAGCGTGCGAAAGTGCCGCGCGAGGACCTGGGCAGCCATCTCGCCCACGTGCAGGATGCCGAGTCCGTTGAGGAGCCGCGAGAGCGGCTGTCGCTTCGACGCGTCGATTGCCGCCACGAGATTCTCGGCGCTCTTCTCGGCGAAGCGCTCGAGCCGCACCAACGGCTCGACGGTGAGCGAGAAGATGTCGGCGAAGTCGTGCACCAGGCCCGCATCGATGAGCTGGCGAATTCGTGCGTACGACAGCCCGCGAATGTCCATTGCGCCGCCAGACACGAAGTGCACGAGGCCCTCGAGCTGCCGTCCGGGACAGGCAACGTTAGGACAGTACACCGCGGCTTGATCCGCGTCGCGCTCGACGGGTGTGTTGCACACGGGGCAGCGATCCGGCATGTGCCATTCGCGCTCGGTTCCGTCGCGGCGCTCGGGAATGGGTCCGATCACCTGCGGTATCACCTCGCCGGCGCGCTTGACCTGCACCCAATCGCCGATGCGCAGGTCCTTCTGCCGCACGAGCGCCTCGTTGTGCAGCGTGGCGAGCTTCACGATGACGCCGCTGATCTCCACCGGCTCGAGCATGGCGTAGGGATTGAGCGCGCCGGTGCGGCCGACGTTCACCCGGATGTCCTCGAGACGCGTGACTTCGATGTCGGGCGCGAACTTGCGCGCGATGGCCCAACGCGGCTCCCGTCCCACGTCGCCTAACTCGTCCTGGACGTTCAGCGCATCGACTTTCACCACGACGCCGTCGATGCCGAACGCCAGCTTGGCGCGCAGCGTGTGCTCGACTTCCTGGACGAACGTCACGACCTCTTCGAGCGTCTGGCAATGCCGCCGGTGCGGCTCGACGGGGAAGCCCCAGCTCTCGAGCGTGTCGAGCAGTCCCCACTGCGTGGTGAACGGCAGGCGCACGCCGGGCCCGGGCGCCACGGCGTAGCCGAAGAACCGCAGGCGGCGCTTCGCGGTGATCGCGGGGTCCAACTGCCTCAGCGATCCCGCGGCCGAGTTGCGCGGATTGGCGAAGACTTTCTCCCCGTCTTGCCGCCGGCGGTCGTTCAGCTTCTCGAATCCGTCGAACGTCATGTAGCACTCGCCGCGGACTTCGATGAGGTCCGGTGCGTTAGGCGTGTGCAGCCGGAGCGGAATGTCGTGGATGGTGCGCAAGTTGATGGTGACGTCTTCGCCTTCGGTCCCGTCGCCCCGCGTCGCGCCGCGCACGAGCACGCCGCGTTCGTACGTGAGATTGACGGCGTTGCCGTCGATCTTGAGCTCCGCCGTGTAGCCGGAGTCGCGGACCTCGGCGCCGGCGATGCGCACCGCGCGAACTTCCCAGTCGCGGAGCTCGTCGTCGTCGAATGCATTGGCGAGCGAGAGCATCGGCACCAGGTGATCGACCTTGGCGAGACCGCTCTGCACCGCCGCGCCGACACGCTGCGTCGGCGAGTCCGGCGTGCGGAGGTCGGGACACTGGTCTTCGATGTCGCGCAGCTCCCGCATCATCAGATCGTATTCGCGATCCGAAATCTCGGGTGCGTCGAGGACGTAATAGCAGTGATTGGCGCGTTCGAGCCGCGCGCGAAGATCTCGCGCCCTCGTCTCGAGCTGCCGGCAGTCTGGGGAACGATCGTTCGGGGGCGTCACGAACGAAAAATATGATGTTCGGGCGGCGCGCGCAGCGCGCCGGCGGATCAGCTCTTCGCTTCTTCTCCGACCACCTCGAGCGTCACCGACACCAGCCTCTCCAGCTCCTCATCCGCCGACGTTGCCAGGAGCGTTTCGGCCCACATGTGGTCTTCGGTGTTCGTGTAGCGGTCGAGCAGGCGGCGTACGAATGCGATGAGCGCGATGCGCTGGAGCTCGCCCTGGCGGCCATTGCGTTGGGCTTCTTTCTGCCCGCGCTGGAGGGCTTCGTAGCGGTGCGCGTTGCGCAGCGCATTGGCGGTCAGGGCGGCTACCACCTGGCAGAAGCGGATGTCGCGGTCGGAGAACGGCGCGCCCTCGCGCTCGGTGCGCAGGAAAATCGCGCCGATCACGGTGCCGCGCCACCGGATCGGCACCACCACGATCGAGCGGACGTTTCGCAGCGCGAGCACCGGCTGCATCTGCTGGAGCATCGGGTCGGCGGCGGCGTCGGGAATGAAGACCGTCTCGCCGCTCTCGAAGGCGCGCTTGAGCTCGGGATACCGGTCGAGGTCGACGATGAGGTTGTTCATTGCCGGCGCTTCGTACGTCGCCATGAGGCGGACATCGCGCTGTTCGCCCAACAGATAGATCGAGCAGCGGTCGAGGCCGAACGTGTCGCCTAACTTCTTGGCGATGGTCTGCAGGATGTCGACGAAATGCAGCGAAGACGAGATTTCGGTGAGGATGTCGACGACGGCCACGAGGTGATCGCGTTCGCGCTCGAGCTCCGAGATGCGCGCGCGAAGCGTGGCGATCGTGTCACCGTTACCCGACGGTTGCTCCTCCCGCGGGCGCTCCACTGCCATGCTGATCATGAAATTTCCTGACGTTCGCGGTAAACTCGGCGCTGGCGTATCGGACGACGCGGTCGCGTCCCGTTCGCTTGGCCACATACAGTGCGTCGTCGGCGGCTTGCAGCAATTCGTCGCGATTCACCAGCCGCTGGTCCGGCCAGGCCGCCACGCCGCAGCTGATCGTGGCTTGGAACGGCCGTCCCTCGAAGGAGAACCGATGCGCCGCTACCCTGAGACGCGCCCGCTCGGCGAAGGTCACCGCGGCGTCCACCGCGGTGCCGGGGAGAAGGACCAGAAACTCTTCGCCGCCATAGCGCCCAACGTGGTCGATCTCACGCATCGACGCGCGCAGCACCGAGCCGATCTGGCGCAGCATCTCGTCGCCGGCACGGTGGCCGAAGTCGTCGTTCACCTGCTTGAAATGATCGAGGTCGAACATCGCGACCGCCAACGGTTCTTTTAGGCGAACCGCGTGCTCGAACATTTCGTGGAACCGCTCGTCCAACCGGCGGCGATTGTCGAGTCCCGTCAGCGGATCCGACACCGCGAGCTCGAGGAGCTTCGCGTTTGCGCGCTCGAGCTCGGACTCGCGGCGCTGCAGCGCATCCTGCAGCGCCTTGATGCGGAGCATCGATCGCACGCGCGCCTCGAGCTCCATGAAGTCGACGGGCTTGGTGACGTAGTCATCGGCGCCGGCGCTCAAGCCGCGAACTTTCTGCTCGACCTCGTCGAGCGCCGTTTGCATGATGATCGGAATGAACGGCAGCGACGGATCGGCCTTGATGCGGCGCGCGACTTCGTTGCCATCCACCCGTGGCATCATCACGTCGAGCACGATGACGTCGGGCGGAGAATCGGCGACGATCTTCAGCGCCTCCGCGCCATCACACGCGCACTCCGTGACGTACCCGGTCGCATCGAACCGGACACGGAGCACCTCGCGGCTGTCCTCGCTGTCATCGACAATCAGGACCCGCGGTGCGCGCCGAACTTCACCGTCCATCGCCTCGGCCAATGAATCGCTCCACCTCGCTCACGACCGTCTTGGGCTCGCACGGCTTTGCGAGATAACTGTCGCATCCGACTTCCATGGCTTTCTCGCGATCCGACGCCAGCGCATGCGCGGTGAGCGCGATGATCGGAATGCGACGCGTTTTCGGATCGCGCTTGAGCACCTGCGTCGCTTCCCAGCCGTCGATCACCGGAATCGAAATGTCCATCAAGATCAGATCGGGCTGCTCTGTGCGCGCCTTGGCGATGCCTTCCTCGCCGTTCAATGCCTCCGTGACTCGATAGCCGAAGTGCTGCAGAATCGTGGAGTACACGATTCTGTTGTCTTCGTTGTCTTCCACGAGCAGCACGGTTTTCAATCTGATGCTGGTCATTCGTGTCCTCGTGCGGAGTGCCCTGCTGCATTCGGAAGACAGGCGGATCGCAGGCTGCTCTCGTTCTGATCGCGGAAACGCTCGAACGCACGGCCAGTGCCCGTCTCGTCGGGCACATGCCTCGTGTGGCGTGAGACCTCGACAGATACCGCAGCGTTAAGCAAGCTTCTTGCCATGCTCGCTCCCATCGGCTCCAGAGTAACGCACGTTAACGATGTCTCGCCCAACAGATTCCATTACTTCCCGAACCCGAAACAACGACCCCAACGCAGCGGAGGCGAACGTGTCTGACGCGACCGATGATGCAGATGATGTCGAGGACCAGGACAATGAGACGGAAGACGAAACCTCGGGCGTCGCAATGTTTGCCGGCGGCCTCATGCTTGGTCTGGTGCTGGGCGCGGGCTGCGCGCTCTTGATGGCGCCGCGAGCCGGCGACGAAACACGCCGGTTCCTTCGCCGTCGCGCGCGGCGGCTCGGCGAGCACGTGTCCGACCGTGTAGAAGACCTGCGGGATGACATTCGGAGGAGCGCGCGGAAGGGCGAAAAGAAACTGCGGCAGAGTCTGAACCTCTCGTGACACGGCCGGCGCCGCAAGTCTGCGGCGCCGGATTCTGCGCGTCTTCGAGACCGGTCAGTGGAGCTTGGCGAGTTCCTCTGCTGCCTGTTTCTTGTAGAACTTGTCGTTGTATTCAGTGATCGGGCCGTCGATCACTGCCTGAAACTGCTCGCGTGCCTTCTCCCGATCGCCGGGCTTGTCCCGATCGCGGTAGATCTCGGCCAGGTCCAGTCGGTGGACGATGCGCTTGGGATCGACGGCGACTGACTTCTCCATGTAGTAGACCGCCGAGTCCCAGCTCGCCTGATCGAACACGCCGCCGCCAAGGAAGGTCTTGGCGAAGAAGCGCGAGAAGCCGCTCAAACGCATGATTTCCGCGTTCCAGCGGCCGAGCACGTGCAGGGCGCCGGCGTGGAGCGAGTCGTACTTGAGCGCATCGAGCGCTTGATTGCGGACTTCCTTTCCGTACTTCACGCGGTCGTGCGCGCCCAACGTGAGCGCGACGCGTCCCAGCGCTCGCGCGAGCGCGAAGTGACCCTCGGCGTTGGTCGAATCCGCCGCTACGGCGCGGCGCGCGAAGCGTTCGCCTTCTGCGAAATAGTCCTTTCGTTTGCTCTTGTCGGGCTCGAATTCGCCGAGGTCAACGGCTTCGCGTGACGCCTTCCAGAGCGCCTCGTAGTTGGTCGAGTCGGCGGACAGCGCCGCTTCGTAGTGCTCGAGCGCGGTCGACGGCTGCAGCGCGGCGTCGGCGCTGTCGCCTTCGGCAATGTGGACAGCCGCGGACTGCGCGTGAGCGGAGCCGGCAACGAGTGTGAACGCTGCCGCGGCGATGAGGTAGCGGATGTACATGAAAGCTCCGACATTTGGACGGTGAAAGCGCATCAGGTCGCAGCGCTTCGCGCCGGCGACAACGTAGAAATACCCCCAACCCCGGTCAATGCTCGTCACACGGCTCATCGAGCGGAAACGAGACGGTGGTCGTCTCGAGCCGTCGGAATGGAGTGCGTTGATTCGGTCATATGTGGCGGGCGACGTCCCCGACTATCAGATGGCGGCGATGCTGATGGCCGTGTACGTGCACGGTCTCGACCGCACCGAAACGGCTGCACTGACCGATGCCATGCGGCGAAGCGGCGCCGAACTCTCGCTGGCACATCTTGCCGCCGCGCGCGTGGACAAGCACTCGACGGGCGGCGTGGGCGACAAAACCTCGCTCATCCTTGCGCCGCTGGTATCGTCGTTGGGCGTGGCGGTGCCGATGATGACGGGTCGCGGGCTCGGGCATACTGGAGGAACCCTCGATAAGCTGGAATCGATCCCGGGCATGCGGACGGACATCGCGCTTGCAGACGCGCGCGCGCAGCTGGAGCGAATCGGGTGCGTGATGATGGGCCAGTCGGCGGAGGTGGTGCCGGCGGACCGCGGGATGTACGCGCTGCGCAACGCAACGGCGACGTCCGAGTCGGTACCGCTCATCGCGTCGAGCATCATGAGCAAGAAGCTGGCGGAGGATCTGACGGGGCTGGTGCTCGACATCACGCGCGGGTCGGGGTCGCTGGTGCCGGATCTGGACGCGGCGCTCGAGCTGGCCGGGACGATGGTTTCGTTAGGCGAGAGCCGCGGCTGCACGGTGGTGGCGCTGCTCACGGCCATGGACCGTCCGTTGGGGCGCGCGGTGGGCAACGCCCTGGAGATGGAGGAAGCAATCCACGCGCTGCAGGGCGACGGTCCGCCGGACCTGATGGCCGTGACCTTTGCGTTAGGCGCCGAGATGCTGCAGCTGGGCGGCGTGGCCGCCGATGGCGACGACGCGCGCCGGCGCATGGAGCGCGCGATCTCGTCGGGTGAGGCGGCGCACCGGCTGCAGGAGGTCATCGAGGCGCAGGGCGGCAACCCGGGCGTGGTGGATGACCCGGCCGTGCTGCCGCAGGCCGGCGCCTGCGAGCTGTTCGAGGCACCGCGCCGCGGCTTCGTCGCGCGCGTGGACCCGCGGCCCATCGGCCGCGCGCTGATTGCGTTAGGCGGCGGCCGCGAGCGGCCCGGCGATCGGCTCGACCCGGGCGTCGGCTTCGTGATCACCGCCAAACCGGGCGACTGGGTGGAGCGCGGGGAGCCGGTCGCGACGATCTTCGCCCGCGACGACGCGGCCATCGACATCGGCCGCGCCGCGCTGCGCACGGCCATCGGGATCGCGGACGAGGCCGATCACCCGCTGCCGCTGGTCTCGCACCGCGTCACGATCGATGGCGTGACGCGGACCGCCTGAACGCAGCGGGCGCGCTCACTCCGCTTTCATCGCAATCACCGGATCGATGCGCGACGCGCGCCGCGCCGGAATCCACGACGCCGCGGCGGCGACCGCGCCCAGCACCACGGCCACGGCGGCGAACGTCGGAACGTCGAGCGGCGTCACGTCGTAGAGCAGCGACCGGATGCCGCGCGTCGCGCCGATGGCGCCCAGCAGGCCGAACGCGATGCCGCCGAGCGTGAGCAGCAGGCCGCGCGAGACCACGAGCCGCACGACCGCCGCCGACGTCGCGCCTAACGCGATCCGGATGCCCAGCTCGCGCGTGCGCTCCGTGACCAGGAACGCGATCACGCCGTAGATGCCGAGCGTCGCCAGCAGCAGGGCCAAAAGCGCGAAGGCGCCGAGGAGCACGGTGTAGAACAATGGTTGCGACGTCGAGGCCGCCATCGCGTCGCTCATGCTGCCCAGCTCGTACATCGCCACGTTGGGATCCACCGCGCGCACCTGTGCCGCGATCGCGGCTTCGACGGCGGCCTTCGGTGCGTGGCTCCGCACCAGAAACGTCACGCCTAACGGAAACGTGTTGTACGGCACGTACGTCGCCGGCGCCGGCGTTTCGGCGAGCGATTCCTGCTTCGTGTCGTGCACGATGCCCACAATCTCGCCGCGCACCGTGACCGTCGTCGTGTCGTTCGACCGCGGGGTGTACGAGACCCCGAACGTGATGTGCTTGCCGATCGGATCCTGCCCCGGGAAGTACCGCTTGGCCAGCGCCTCGTTCACCACCACCACCGGCGGCGCGTCCAATCGGTTCTCCGGTTCGGTGAACACGCGCCCGCGCACGAGACCCAGGCCGACCGTGCGAAAATAGCTCGGCGAAACGGGGATGACCGCGGACTCCGGTTCGCGGCCCGGCTCGGGTTTCGGTTCGCCATCGAGCGTGAACGACGTCGACACGCTGTAGGTGGGATCCGGGTCTAACGGACGGCCCGCGGCGACCGCAACCTGCTCGGTGCCCGGCAGCGCGGCGAGACGTTGCAGCACGTCCCTCGTGTACGCGATGGTCGGCGGCGAATCATCGTACCGTTTGCCGGTCAGCGCGATGTCGAAGACGTACAGCTGGTCCGCCCGGAATCCGGGATCGACGTGCGTGAGCCGCTCGAAGCTGCGGATGAGCAGGCCCGCGCCGACGAGCAGCACCATGGCGAGCGCCATTTCGATGACGATGACCAGCGAGCGCGTGCGCGTCGTCCCGCCGTGGCTCGAGCCGCGCTGGCCGTCGCGCAGCGCCGGCGTGACGTCGCCGCGCGTCGTGTGCAGCGCGGGCACCAGGCCGAACAGCACGCCGGTCGCGACGGCGAGCAACGCCGCGAACAGCAGGATCCGTCCGTTGACGGCGATTTCAGTTAGGCGGGGCAGTCCGTGCGGGCCGAACGACACCACGAGATCCACGGCCCACGCCGCCAGCAGCGTCCCGATCACCGCGCCGCCAACGGAAATGAGCAAGCTCTCGGTCAGGAGCTGCCGGATCAGCCGCCAGCGCGACGCGCCGAGCGCCGTCCGCACGGCGATTTCGGTCGAGCGCGATGCCCCGCGGACGAGCGACAGATTGGCGATGTTCGCGCAGGCGATGAGCAGGACCAATGCGACCGCTCCGAACAGCGACCACAACGCGGGCCGCACATCGCCGACGAGCTCGTCGCGCAGCGGCGATACGTAGGCGCCGATCTTGGCGTCCTGGCCCGGGAAATCGTGGGCGATGCGCTCGGCGACGGCCTGAAGGTCGCGTCGGGCGGCGGCCACCGTGACGCCGGGGCGCAACCGTCCGATCGCCGACATCTCGTGGAACCCATGCGCCTGGTCGCCGCGCTCGAAGTCGCGCCACACGGCCGGAACCCAGACGTCCGGATCGGCGGGATAGGAGAAGCGCGGCGGTGCGATGCCAACGACGCGATACGGCGTGTCGTTGAGCCGGATGCTCGTGCCAATGATCGATGGGTTGGAGCCGAACCACCGCCGCCACGCGAGATCCGAAAGGACGGCGACTTTGGTCGCCTGCGCCGAATCCTCACCGGCCACGAAGCCCCGGCCGCGCTCGAACCTCACGCCTAACAAAGAAAAGAAGTTGGCGCCCACACGCGCCCGATTGAGCCGAAGCGCCGGCAGGCCCGGGCGGCCCAGCGTCGCGCTGCCGCCGCCCACCACCGGACTCATCGCGATGAAGCTGTGGCTCTGCGCACGGTAGTCGTCGAGGTCCGGCGGCGACATATTCATCGGCTTTCCGTCGGGCGACGTCGACTCGATGAACATCAGTCGCGACGGATCCACGAACGGCAGCGGCCTGAGCAGCACGTTGTCGACGATGCTGAAAATCGCCGTGGTTGCGCCGATCGCGATGCCGATGGTCGCGATGGCGATGGCCGTGTAGCCGGGCATGCGCATCAGCTTGCGCAGTCCGAAGCGGAGGTCGTGTGTGAGTGACATGCGCGCGGCGTAGAGGAACTATCGTGCCGCCATCGCCCGATGCGAAACTCGTTGCTGCCGCAGCGCTTGGGCGCGAGCCGGCGAGCGCGGTGCCCGCTCGGATTGTTCGTGAGTGGGACATGCTGTCCGATTCCGGACAGCACATCCCACACGCTTCGTTTGCGTCAGATGTCGAGGTTGCTCACGAACTTCGCGTTCGCTTCGATGAACACCCGCCGCGGCTCGACGTCGTCGCCCATGAGCGTCTGGAAAATCAGGTCGGCAGCGACGGCGTCTTCCATGTCGACCTTGAGGAGTGTGCGCCGCTCGGGATTCATCGTGGTCTCCCAGAGCTGGTCTTTGTTCATTTCGCCTAACCCTTTGTACCGCTGGATCACCACGTTGACCTTGGCGCCGTCCCCGTTGCCAAAGCGCTGGATGTACGAGTCCCGCTCGGTTTCGGTATAGGCGTAGTACTCTTCCTTCCCCTTGGCCACGCGATACAACGGCGGCTGCGCAATGTACACGAAGCCGGCATCGATCAGCTCGCGCATCTGACGGAAGAAGAACGTGAGCAGCAGCGTGCGGATGTGCGCGCCGTCCACGTCCGCGTCGGTCATGATGATGATTTTGTGGTAGCGCGCCTGGTCGATCTGGAAATCATCTCGGATGCCGGCGCCGATGGCAGTGATGATCGAGCGGATTTCTTCGTTAGACAGCACCTTGTCGATGCGCGCTTTCTCCACGTTGAGAATCTTGCCGCGCAGCGGGAGGATGGCCTGGAACTCGCGCGCGCGTCCGCCCTTGGCCGAGCCGCCGGCGGAATCGCCCTCGACGAGGTACAGCTCGCAGAGCGGCGGGTCGTTGAGCGAACAGTCGGCGAGCTTGCCCGGCAGCACGCCGGAGTCGAGCGCCGACTTCTTGCGGGTGAGATCGCGCGCTTTGCGAGCCGCTTCGCGAGCCCGCGCCGCAGACACGGCCTTTTCGACGATGATGTTGGCCGAGCGCGGATGCTCTTCCAGGTACGCGGCGAGAGACTCGTTGATCACGCTGCGCACGGCGCCCTCGGCTTCGGAATTGCCGA
>Ga0207695_10011953_pt1 | contig 10452 bp, 10 predicted proteins | sample KBSC54metaG_FD_184354 | JGI IMG/M metagenome (GOLD analysis project Ga0207695, IMG submission 184354) | Corn rhizosphere microbial communities from Kellogg Biological Station, Michigan, USA - KBS C5-4 metaG (SPAdes) (version 2) | ecosystem: Host-associated > Plants > Roots > Rhizosphere > Soil... | reverse complement strand
CCGCCGGCCTGATGGGCCTGCAGGACGCCCACGTCGACGAATACGTCAAGGCCGTCGTCCGCTCCGAGTTCAAGGAGGCCGGCGACGAGGACGTGCTGCGCAAGGTGTTCGAGGACCTCAAGGGAAGCGGCGTCAACGTCACCGAATCCGACGTCCGCATGAAGATGGCCGAGCTCCTCGCCCAGGCCCGCGACGAAGTCCGCAAAGGGCGATAGCCCCCTCCGCTCATCCCCGCGCAAGCGGGGACCCACGCCTCTTCACGCCGCCTTCAGCCGCTCCATCTCCTGCGCGAACTCGATCCGCAATTGGTTGGCCTCGTCATCCGGCAGCCAGTTGGCCATCTGCGGAAACACCACCTGCCACATCCGCGCGTCCCGTTCCGCCCAGGGCATGCTCCTGGCGTCCCGCGCGACAGATAGCAGGGCATGCAGCCGGCGTCGGACATCCTCCGGATCGGGCGTGTAGCTCCGAACCGGCGGCGCCATCCGCCCTTCGCCGACGCCGAAGAGACTGAGCTGGTTATCGCCGCCGGGCCCGAAGAGGTCGATGGGGTCAGGCATAGTGGCGCGTAAACTCGCGAGGACCGAAGGTCGGACGGCCCAACCTTGCTGATTCGGCCCTGTTCGGAGAAGACTAGCTGGGCCGCCTGTCCACAGAAGAGCCCAAAGCAGCTCCGTGAGTGCGACTGACGCCGACATACTCGCCCAGGCGATCTCTGATTTCGGCGCGGCGGGAAAGTCGACCCTCGATAACCCTGCCATGAGCGGCGAACCGGTGGATCAGCTTCGCGCGCCCATATCCGCGAACGCCGCTCCGAGGCCGCCCCGCCGCTCATGTCCGCGCCGGCGCGGACCCAGTGCTGAATCTAGGTGGGCCTAAGAAGCTGATCAGTCGTTTCGCAAGATTGCGATCGTTCGTGATTTCGCATTCCCAGATCACGAGTTCATCCCATGCAAGCTCTCGCAGCTTAAGTCTGACCTCGATATCGCGAGCCTTGTTGCGATTGAGTTTGGGCTGCCAATATTCGGTACGTGTTTTCGGCACCTTCGCTAATCGGCAGCCAGGGTGGCCATGCCAATAGCAGCCGTGGACGAAGATCACTTTCCTGCGGCTGGCAAAAACCAGGTCTGGCCGACCCGGCAATCGCGTTCCATGGAGGCGATAACGGTACCCAAGTCGATGAAGCAACGAGCGGACAGCGAGCTCGGGCTTGGTGTTCTTGTGACGAATAGCCGACATCGTCCGGCGACGGACGTCTGGCACATCCGGCCATGCGTCATCTCCTCGCCGAGGCATTCGATCTTCTCTTCGCAGGAGAGGCATAATGCCATGCGCCGGTCAGACCAGCCGGGATAACCTGAGGCATGAATCTCCCTGAGTCGGCGGCGGGAACCGCTTCTGCGTTGGACTGGAAGACGTATTCAGTCCGCGCTGCCGGTCGAGCACCATTGCTGAAATTCATCGTCGACGGGCTGGTTGCGCGGGGGTGCCGGGTACTCTCGACCACGGCGCCGAACAAGGCGCCGTTCTACATTGTCTTCGAGACGCCATCCGGATCTCGGCAAGGTGTTCTTGCCTATGCGTTTTTCGCCAATTCCCGGCAGACGGGCGGTCGTCCACGAGACGAGCATCGATTTCAGGTCAAGTACGGAAGCGAACTGAAGGGTGTCCTCGAGATCGCGGTCGATCCGCACGAGCTGATTACGACCATCCTAGTTGGGATTGATACAGCCCGCGGCCTGTTCGTCGCTGCTGATCCACTGATGCACAACCCCTCTCCGATGTCGCGCTCGATCGAGTTCAAGGCATCGCACGCAGAAGAGATTGCCCATGATGGCTGGGTGGCGTGGGAGCGAGACCGACACAAGCCCAAGACCAAGACGCGGCCTACGGCGGAAATCGACGAGGACACGCGGATCGAGGTTTTGGTCGGTGGCAGTCGGGATCGAATCTTTGACCTGATCCAGCTCGAGAGAATCGCTAGGGGGCTCGATCCCGGCGAGCGCCATCACGTCGCAGACGAGCTTGGGAATGCGGAGGGGCTTGGCCGTGCCTCCGCCGCGTCCCACTCGCTACTGCGCGAACTGGAGCTTCCGCCCGAAGCGCTCTTCGATCTCATCGATGGCGCAAGCCGACTGAAGATGGCCGTTCGCGGTTGGGTCGCAGAAGCGAAGCTCGTCGATCACCTCAGCGCGACACCTGGCGTGACCGACTGCAGGCGTCTCGAAGGCGAGGGCATGCCAGACGTGAGCTTGCGATGGCGAGGTGGCCCTCCAATCCTTGTGGAATGCAAGAACACGCTGAGGAAAGCCGACGCCCGCGGACATGCCCGCGTGGATTTTCAGCGCACCCGGGCCTCCAAAGGCGACCCCTGCTCTCGCTACTATCGGCCGTCTGATTTCCAGGTCCTTGCGGCATGCCTGCACGCTGTAAGCGGGGAGTGGAAATTCCAATACGCGGTCACGGGCGAACTCCCGCCCCACAAGTCGTGCCCGGGCCGAATCTCCAATGGGATCGCAGTCGCTGAACCCCTCTTTACGGATCGGCCTGAATTAGTGTTCTCTAAATGTTCGGCGTAACGAGTCGTCGCCGATGGTGAGGGCGGGCGGGTGCAACTGAAAGCAATATCCCTCTACAGCGGGATCGGGGGCCTCGACTTCGGATTCGAAGCCGCTGGATTTGAAACCGCCGTTGCCCTGGATCTTGATGGAGCCGCCTGCGCATCACTTCGCCTTAATCGGAAGTGGCCTGTCATCGAGGGCGACGTTTCGCGGATCACCTCCGACGCGATATTGCGAGCGGGGGGATTGGCCGTTGGCGAGGCAGATATCCTGATTGGCGGGCCGCCCTGTCAGCCATTTTCCAAGTCGGGCTACTGGGCGACTGGCGATGCGAAGAGGCTGGATGATCCCCGCGCAAACACGCTGCACCAGTACCTTCGCGTTTTGCAGGATACGCAGCCGGCTGCGTTTTTGCTCGAGAACGTTTTGGGTCTTGCCTACAGCGGCAAGAGCGAAGGTGTAGAACACGTTCGACGAGGTATTGCGCGCATCAATGCCGCGACCGGATCGCGGTATAGCTTTGAAGTGCAGGCGCTCAATGCTGCGGAATTTGGCGTCCCGCAGCTACGGGAGCGGGTGTTCATCATTGGCTTTCGGGACGGGCGCCACTTTCGATTTCCATCTCGCACGCACGCGCCAGCGGATGAGAGTGTCGAGCTTCATCTGGAGTCGTTTCGCAGCGCTTGGGATGCGCTCGGCGATCTTCCATCCAATCTCAACGACCCCGCGCTTCAGATGACAGGGAAGTGGGCTGAGCTACTCCCTTCGATCCCAGAGGGATCGAACTATTTGTGGCACACGCCGCGCGGCGGCGGACAGCCGCTTTTCGGTTGGCGAACTCGCTTCTGGAACTTCCTGTTGAAGCTCGCGAAAGACCAGCCTTCGTGGACCATTCAGGCTCAGCCTGGCCCTGCAACCGGACCATTCCACTGGAGCAACCGTCGGCTCTCAGCGGCGGAGTTGGGTAGACTGCAGACGTTCCCGGATGGCCTGATCTACCCCGAAAGCCGTTCGGAGGCTCAGCGTCTGATTGGCAACGCCGTGCCGTCGGCGCTAGCCGAGGTTCTCGCCCGAGAGATCCGCAGGCAGTTGTTCCGAGAGGAAGCGTATCGGTCAGCGCCGACACTGATCCCCCAAAGGCGAGCCGCTTGTCCACGCCCCGAGCCCGTAGCCTCGGTTCCTCAGAAATACATGTTCTTGGCAGGCGACCATCAAGCACATCCAGGGACCGGGAAGGGCCGCCGCGCCGCCACGCGCCTCTCAAGAGCGGCCTAGCAACTCTAGCCGGAGAACGCACAAATCCTTGACTCTCCGGCCCCTCCGTGTTCTACTTATGTTCTCATGGGCGCGGATGGCGGGACCAGGGCGGAGCGGGCGGGGCGGATGCTCGCGGAGGCGGCCGAGATCATGCTCGGCGCCATGCGCACGCTCGCGGTGAAGCTGGAGGCCGCCGAGACGCCGGACGAGGCGCAGGCCGCGGCGCTGGCGCTGCAGCGGGCGAACCGCGGGCTGCGCCAGACGCTGCTCCTGGAATCCCGCCTGGAGATCGAGGCGGCCAAGGCCGCCGAGCGGCGAGAGGCCGCAGCCGGGGACGCCCGCGAGGCGGCGGTGAAGGACCGCAAGGTCCGCGTGCGGCTGGCGGTGGGGCGGCAGGCCTACGAGGCCTGCGACAGCCGCGAGGACGCCGACGAGGTCATGGACCAGCTCGACGCCTGCCTCGACGACTACGTGCGCGGCCATTTCGACGACCTCTCGCTCGAGGCGCTGATCGCGCTCCTGATGGGCGACTTCGGCCTGGCGGCCCCCGATGCGGCCGAGGCCGCCGAGGCGCCCGCCGAAGCGGCCCGGCCGGCGCCGCCGCGGCTCGTGCAGCAGCCCGACCTCGGCTGGGCCCCCGCCCCCAACTCCTCCTAGGGCGCGGGGAACTGGCCGCGCCGCATCTCCTTCTGCGGTTGATTCCTACCGCGCCGCCGCCAGCAGCGGGCGGCTGATCTTCTTGGGCACGATCTGCGACCAGGCTTCGCGGACCAGCTCGGCGAGCTCGGCTTCGTCGAGGTGGTCCAGCTCGACATAGGCCCAGTGCGTGGTGGCGACCTTGCACTTCGAGAACGTCTCGGGGCGCACCTCGAACAGCAGCTCCTGGTGGCCGCGGTCGAGCTTCATGATCGCGCGGCCGTTCGAATGCAGGGCGAAGGTCTTCTTCCCCACGTTGAACCACGGCTCGCCCTTGTAGGTGACCTCGTGCGCCCCCGGCAGCGCCAGGCTCAGCCGCCGCAGATCCTCGAGCGTCGCCATGCCCGCGAGCTTAGCACCGGACCCCCGAAAAGAGGGAACCGCGGAAAACGCGGAAAGGCGCAGAAAACGGAGCCTGTCTCGGATCCCTGGAGGCTCAATCGATCGCGCCCAAGGCGCGATCAAGAAGGCGAGAACGCCGCCGCACCGCCTTCCGCGCCTTTCCGCGTTTTCCGCGGTTCACTTCAGGGCGGCGCCGCCGCTGCGAACCGTTCGTGTGGTTCGTGGACGAACCCTACTCCGCGGCCTTCGCCGCCCGGGCGTCTTCGCCGAACACGCGGGCGAAGATGCGGTCCACCGCCTTGAAGTGGTAGCCGAGGTCGAACAGCTCGGCGAGCTCGGCGTCCGACAGCGTCACCTCCGGGTCGGCCTTCAGGAAGTCGAGGAACGCCCCTTCGCCGCGCCAGACCTTCATGGCGTTCCGCTGCACGGCCGCGTAGGCCGCCTCGCGGGAGGCGCCCTTCTGGGTCAGCGCCAGGAGCACCCGCTGCGAGTGGACGAGGCCGCCCAGCCGCTCGAGGTTCGCCTGCATGGTCTGCGGGTAGACCACCAGCCGCTCGACCACGCCGGCCAGCCTGCGCAGCGCGAAGTCCAGGTGGACGGTGGCGTCGGGGGCGATGCCGCGCTCCACCGAGGAGTGGCTGATGTCGCGCTCGTGCCAGAGCGCCACGTTCTCCAGCGCCGGGACCACCGCCGAGCGCACCAGGCGGGCCAGGCCGGTGAGGTTCTCGGTGAGGATCGGGTTGCGCTTGTGCGGCATCGCCGAGGAGCCCTTCTGGCCGGGATCGAACGGCTCCTCGGCCTCCAGCACCTCGGTGCGCTGCAGGTGGCGGATCTCGGTCGCCAGCCGCTCGACTGAGGAGGCGACGACCGCCAGCGCGGCGAAGTAGGCGGCGTGCCGGTCCCTGGGGATCACCTGCGTCGAGACCGGCTCGATCGCCAGCCCGAGCCTGGCCGCCACATAGGCCTCCACCTCGGGGGCGACGTTGGCGAAGGTGCCGACCGCGCCGCTGATCGCGCAGGTGGCGATCTCGGCCCGCGCCGTGACCAGCCGCTGCCTGGCGCGGACGAACTCGGCGTAGTGGCCGGCGAGCTTGACGCCGAAGGTGGTGGGCTCGGCGTGGATGCCGTGGCTGCGCCCGACGGTGGGGGTGAGCCGGTGCTCGTAGGCGCGGCGCTTCAGCGCGGCCAGCACAAGGTCCACGTCCTCGATCAGCAGGTCGGTGGCGCGGGCCAGCTGCACGGCCAGCGCCGTGTCGTTGACGTCGGAGGAGGTCATGCCCTGGTGCAGGAAGCGCGCCTCGGGCCCGACGACCTCGGAGACGTGGGTCAGGAAGGCGATGACGTCGTGCTTCACCTCGCGCTCGATGGCCTCGATCCGCTCCGGGTCCCAGACCGCGTCGCGGCCTTTCTCCCAGATCACCCGGGCCGCCGCCTTGGGGATCACGCCCAGCTCGGCCATGGCCGAGGCGGCGTGGGCCTCGATCTCGAACATGACCTTGAACCGCGTCTGGGGGCTCCAGACCTCGGCGGCTTCGGTGCGCGCGTAACGAGGGATCATCGCGCCTGCGGTGTGCGGCGGGGCGGCCCGGAAGTCAAATGTCGCCCTCGGCGTCCCAGTAGGCGAGGACGCCGAACGCCGCCAGCCGCGAGATCAGGCGGCCGACATTGGCCAGGTTGCGGGCGATCGCCGGCTGGTCGTCGCCGCGGCGCAGCGTCGCCAGCTCGGCCAGCCAGCCGCCGCGCACCTTGCGCGCCATGCCCGCGGCCTCCAGCTGCAGCACGTGGCGGCGCACCGTCTCGGCCGGCAGCCGCAGCCGCCGGGAGAGCGCCAGGATGCTCACCGGCCGGCGCAGGTGGTCGGGCAGCGGCGCCTCGACCTGGCGCGTCCCGAGGTCGAGGTGCTCGGCGTTGGCGCGGCCCATCTCCAGCACCAGGACGCCGGAGACCGGATCGCCCACCCGCTTCAGGAGCTGCTCGTTCACCCGCAGCATGTACTCGCCGGTCACCCGGTTCACGAGCCGGATCGGCGGGGCGCTCAGCGGCGGCCCCAGCGGCTCGGTGCTGGGCGGCTGCACGCCGGCGGCCTTCAGCTCGACCCAGAACGCCTTCAGCCGCTCGTAGCGGGCGACGGCGGCGGCCAGGTACTCGGGCGTCGTCAGGCTGGCGGCGGGGACGACCAGCCCCTTGGGCGTGGCGACGAGCGCGCCGGCGCGGACCAGCCGGCCGGCCCGTCGGCGCACGGTCTCGTAGGGCAGGCTGAGCGAGCCTGCGACTGCGGCGATGGAGATCGGTCGGCGCAGCTCGTCGGGCGGCGGCTCGTCGATCTCGGCGTAGGCCAGCTGCAGCTCGGGGTCCTGGTTGAACAGGGCGAGGTTGGCCTCGATGACGATCGAGACGATCAGCGGATCTAGCAGGTTGCCGGGCCCGCGGGTGATCGCGATCATGTCCATGATCAGCTCGATCGAGGCCCGGGCGATCCGCCACATCGGCGCGGCGCCTTGCGCCGCGGGCGCGGCCGCCGGCGCGAGCGGAGCTTGGCCGTCATCCATGGGCTGCATGGTGTGTCGGGAATCGGGCCGCGGCAAGCGCTGCCTGCGTCGCGCCGCGGCCGACGGAAAGACTCGCGCGCCGCTGGATTTCGGCGCTTAATCTCGCTCGAGGCTGACCGATGGCGCGGGCTCTGAGCCGACATACCGACGAGACCCGGTACGCTCCCGAGGGGCGCTATGAGGCGCTCTTCAACAACATGTCCGAAGGCTGCGTGCTCTGCGAGGCGGTGCGTGACGAGGCCGGCCAGCTGGTCGACTACATCGTCCGCGACGCCAACCCGGCCTTCCGCAGGCGCGCGCCGGGTGGCGAAGCGATGATCGGCCGCCGCGAGACGGAGATCCGGCCCGGCGTCCGGCCGGCCTGGTTCGCCGCCTGCGCCCGCGCGCTCGCCGGCGAGGCGGTGCGCTTCGAGTTTCGCGACCGCCTGTCGGGCCGCTGGTACGACGTGCACATGACGCGGATCTCCGACGTCGAGTTCGGGCAGTTCTTCGTCGACGTCAGCGAACGCAAGGCCGCGGAGCGGCGCCAGGCGGAACTGTTCGAGGAGCTGAACCACCGGGTGAAGAACAACCTCGCCGTGGTCTCCTCGATCCTCGAGCTGCAGGGCCGCGCGAGCCCGCCGGAGGTCAGGGCGCACCTCTCCAAGGCGGTCGACCGGATCCGTTCGATCGCCGACCTGCACACCGCCCTCTACGCCCAGAAGAGCTCCGAGGACGTGGCGCTTTGTCCCTATCTCGAGGAGCTCGGCCGCAGGCTGGCGGCGTCCCTGTTCGAGCACCAGGAGGCGCGGGTCTCGGTGCGCTGCGAGGCCATCCGGCTGCCGGTGAAGGAGGCTGTGAGCCTCGGGCTGATCGTCAACGAGCTGGTCACCAACGCCGCCAAGCACGCCTTGGCCGGGCGCACCGGCGGCGAGGTCGATGTGGCCGCGAGCCTTGCGGGCGGCGAGATCCGGCTGGTGGTGAGCGACGACGGTCCGGGGATCGCGCCGGAGCAGGCGGAGCGCGGCGCGGGCCTGGGGCTGCGCGCGGTGCGCTCCCTGGCCGAGGGACTGGGCGGCCGCGTGCGGATGCTGGACGGCCCCGGCGGCCGGGTCGAGGTGTGGGCGCCCGCCGCCGGGAGGGTCGCCAACGACGAGCGCCAGCAGCCGTTGCTCTGAGCCGGCTCTAGGCGCGCACCGGGGACGCGCGTAGGCTTGGGATAGGATGGAGGAGACGGCGATGGCGAGCGAGACCCTGGTCAGGACCGAGACGCTGGCGGGCGGCTGGGTGAAGCCGCGCAACCGCTGGCAGGGCGCGCCCAACTCCATCCACAGCGACGCGGTGGCCAAGAAGATCGGCATGCGCGGGGGCACGATCCCCGGCACCGTGCACCTCTCGCATTTCGCCCCGCTGATGAACGAGCTGTGGGGCGAGCGCTGGCTGCGGCAGGGCTCGATCTCGATGTTCTACACCTTCGCCACGCTGGATGGAGAACAGGTGCGCGCGGTGGTCGAGCGGCCGCCGCCCGGCGCCGGCGAGGACGTGCAGCTGGCGGCCTGGGTGGAGACGCCGGAGGGCCGCAAGGTGTGCACGGGCACGGTCGCCGTGGGCCGTCCGGACGCCACCGCCTATGTGCGGGGCCTGGAGCTGGTGAACGCGGGGCGCGAGGAGATTCGCATCCTCGACAACATGAGCCCGGACCTCGAGCTGCTCGACAAGCCCGACTACGTCGTCAAGGACGGGGGCGATCCGGACGGCGTGATCCGCGATCCGCAGATGATGTACCGCGCACTGCAGCCCTATACGCCGGGCGTCACCGTGACCGACGCCGTGGGCTTCTTCGGCGCGACCGAGGTCTGCCTGCGGGCGGGGCCGATCCGGACCGGCATCCCTTACCGCAAGACGGCGCGGGTGGTGTGCGTCGGCGCGAGTCCGAAGACCGAGTTCGCCTGGTTCGATTCCGAACTGCGCGACGAAAAGGGAACGCTGGTCGCCGAGATGCGGCACATGACCCGCTGGATGAAGGTTTCCTCGCCGAAGTGGACCACCTGATGGCGAACGCACCCAAGGACGACGGCCGCGAGGCCCGCGAGCTCCGCGCCTTCGAGCACGGCTCTTCGGGGGCCACGGCGGACTTCGCCGTGGACGGCCGGCCCAGGCGGGAGGACGCCTTGGTCGAGGCGCCTTATTCGCGGCCGGCCGAGCCCCTGGCCGATGGCGAATGCCCCGACCAGCTGGCCGAGAAGCGCGCGCTGGCGGAGGACGACCTCGAAACCCGCATCGACGAGGCCAGCGAAGAGAGTTTCCCGGCGTCGGATCCCCCGAGCTTCATGGCCCGATCCACCTGAAGAGGCGATGTAGCGTTGAGCGTAACAGTGGTCGGGGATCCGTCGCTCGGGATGCCGCCTGTCGACAACGGGTCCGGCGTCGCGGACCCGATCGCCCGCCGGCGCGAAGAGATCCTGGACGGCGTCGCCGAGGGCGTCTTCAGCCTGGATGCCCAGTGGCGCCTCACCGACTGCAATCGCGCCGCCGAGGCGCACGCCGGGATCAAGCGCGAGGAGGTCCTGGGCAAAATCTACTGGGAGGTCGCCCAGGCTGCGGCCGACAGTTCGCTCGGCGCCCTGCTACGCGAGGTGATGGCGACCCGCCGGCCGGCCCAGGCCGAGGCGCCCTCCGCGATGAAACCGGGCGCGGTGCTCGCGGTTCGCGCCTTCCCGCTCTCGGATGGCATCTGCGTCACCTTTCGCGACGTGACCGAGTCCCGGGCGGCGGCCCGGCGCGAGCGGGATCAGGCGGAGCGGCTGGAACTGGTGCTGGCCGCTTCGGGGCTGGGCGACTGGAGCTGGGACGCCGCCTCCGATCTGATGACCTTGTCACCCAAGGCCGCCGCGGTGCACGGCCTGCCGCCCACCACAACGCCGACCTGGGCCGAGATGCAGCAGAGCCTGCATCCCGACGATCGGCCGCGCGTGTTGGAGGCCGTGGCCAAGGCGATCGCCCGGAAGGCGCCTTGCGTGGTCGAATACCGAATCCGCCGCGCCGGCGACGGCGCTGAGGTCTGGGTC
>Ga0207695_10011950_pt1 | contig 10452 bp, 9 predicted proteins | sample KBSC54metaG_FD_184354 | JGI IMG/M metagenome (GOLD analysis project Ga0207695, IMG submission 184354) | Corn rhizosphere microbial communities from Kellogg Biological Station, Michigan, USA - KBS C5-4 metaG (SPAdes) (version 2) | ecosystem: Host-associated > Plants > Roots > Rhizosphere > Soil... | reverse complement strand
ACGCCCACGCTCGCCTTCGTCATCAACCGCGTCGGCGAATATCGCATCGATGTCGCCCCAGACGGCAACGGCACCATCGTCACCGCATTCCACGGCGGCGGCGACGCTTACGGCGAAGCCGGCGCACGCTTCCGCATCGAGGAAGGCCAGTCGATCCGCTTCAATGATCCGCAGCTGCGCGACTACGCCAGCAATGGCGTGCCGAACCCGGACGACTTCGACCGCTTCTGCTTCGAGCGCGACGGACGCTGGGACAACTCGCGCTCGCGCCAGTTCGTCTCCGAAGACGTGATCGGCTACGACGACCTCGACAGCAACGGCAGCTGGGATACCTCGCCCGACTACGGCAACGTCTGGTATCCGAGCCAGGTTGCGGTCGGCTGGAGCCCCTACAGCTACGGCCGCTGGAGCTGGGTCGGCGCCTACGGCTGGACCTGGGTCGACTCTTCGCCGTGGGGCTTCGCGCCGTTCCACTACGGCCGCTGGGCCTACATCGGCAACCGCTGGGGCTGGTGCCCGGGTTCAGCGCGCGAGCGTCCATACTATGCGCCCGCACTCGTCGCCTTCGTCGGCGGCGGCGGCGCACGTCTGTCCTTCAGCGCCGGCGGTCCGGTCGGCTGGTTCCCGCTTGGCCCGCGCGACGTCTACGTGCCGAGCTATCGCGTGAGCCGCAACTACTTCACCAACGTCAATATCCACAACACGACGATCAACAACGTCACGATCAACAATTTCTACGGCGGCTACCAGCGCGGCAACCTCGACTACGGCCGCATCAACTACGCCAACCGCAACGTCGCCAACGCGATCACCGCGGTGCGCGGCGACGTCTTCACCGGTTCGCGCGAAGTGCGCGGCTCGGTGATCCCGGTCAACCGCGAGACGTTTGCCAACGCGCGCGTGGCCGGTTTTGCCGCGATCGCGCCGACGCGCCAGAGCCTCGCTTTCAACGGCGGTGTCCGCGCTGGCGCACCGTCGCAGGCCGTGCAGACGCGCAACATCATCGCCGCCACGCGCCCGCCGGCGCCGATGGCCTCGTTCGCGCAGCGTGAAAACCTGCTGCAACGTGATCCGGGCCGCGCTCTGCCGATCGCGCAGATGCGTACCGCGCCGACCGTGATCGGCAACGGCCAGGCAGCGCAGCGTGCGACTCTCACGGCGCGTCCGAACGTCAATGTCGTCACCCGCGACGGCATGCCGGCGCGCTCGATCGCGCCGGCGATCCAGCCGCGCACGGGCGGTCCAGTCCAGGCCGACGCCCGCGTGCTCGACAGCGATCGCCAGAACGGCAACGGCCGCAACGACCGCCGCGTGATCGACAACAGCGCGCGCATGCAGAACAACCCGCAGGTGCTGCGCGGCCAGCAGACGGGCAACCCCACGGTCGAAAGCCGCACGGTGACCGGCGCGCCGAACGGCCGCACGCAGATGGATGAACGCCGTGCATTGCAGTCGAGCCGCTACGTCAATCCGAACGCGGCCGACAACGGTCAGCAGCGCGTGCTGCGCGGCGACAACAACAACGCCACCGTCGATACCGGCCGCAAGGACGAGCGCGTGCAGCGTGACAACCGCCAAGAGTATCGTTCAACAACGGTCGAACGCGCGCCGCGCGCCGACGTCCAGCAACGCCAGCAGGAAATGCAGGTCCAGCAGCAACAGCAGGCGCAACAGCGTCAGCAATTGCAAGTTCAGCAACAACAGCAAATGCAGCAGCGTCAGGAAATGCAGATGCGTCGCCAGCAGGATTCCGGGGTGCAACAGCGCCAGCAGCACCAGACCCAGGAACGCCAGCAAATCCAGATCCAGCAACAACAGCAGGTACAGCAACGTCAGGAAATGCAGATGCGCTCGCAGCAGCAGGTCCAGCCGCGTGCGGAAATGCTGCGCACGCCACCGCAACAGCAGCAACAGCAGCAACACAACGAGCAGCCGCAGAAACGTTCCGACCAGCCGCAACCGCGTGAACGCGCGAAGCGCGACGACAACAAGAACGATCATCGCTGACCGTCGTCCGACACGTTCAATCTAAGCGCCCGGCCTATGCCGGGCGCTTCTTTTTGTGCTTCGACCGCGATTGGCATCGCGAGGCGCTACAATGCACATATGCCCACCATTCAACTCAACGGTGAGACGCGGCAATTGCCGGCCGCGACCAGCATCGCCACCCTGCTCGAAGCCGCCGGCTACGCGGAGCGTCGGGTCGCAGTCGAGGTCAATCGCGAAATCGTGCCAAGGAGTACGCATCGCGAGCGCGTGCTGCGCGACGGCGACCGCGTCGAGATCGTGCATGCTTTAGGCGGGGGCTGAATAGTTCCGACAGAAAAATTACTGCCGCTTTCAAAAAACGAATCCATGAACGCCCAGATCCGTCCCACTCCCAGCACCGGCAACGATGCTCTCGTCATCGCCGGCAAAATCTACCGCTCACGCCTGCTGACCGGCACCGGCAAGTTCAAGGATCTCGACGAAACCCGCCGCGCGACCGATGCCGCGGGCGCCGAGATCGTCACCGTCGCGATTCGCCGCACGAACATTGGCCAGGACAAGAGCCAGCCCAACCTGCTCGACGTGCTGCCGCCCGACCGCTACACGATCCTGCCGAACACCGCCGGCTGCTATACGGCAGAAGACGCGGTGCGCACCTGCCGCCTCGCGCGCGAACTGCTCGATGGCCACAATCTGGTCAAGCTCGAAGTGCTCGGCGATCAGAAAACCTTGTTCCCCGACGTCGTGCAGACCTTGAGGGCCGCCGAGCAACTCGTCGCCGACAAGTTCGAAGTCATGGTCTACACGAGCGACGATCCGATCCTCGCGCGCCGCCTCGAGGAGATCGGCTGCGTCGCGGTGATGCCGCTGGCCGCGCCGATCGGCTCGGGCCTCGGCATCCAGAACCGCTGGAACCTGCTCGAAATTGTCGAAAACGCCAAGGTGCCGATCATCGTCGATGCCGGCGTCGGCACCGCATCCGACGCTGCGATCGCGATGGAGTTGGGCTGTGACGGTGTGCTCATGAACACCGCGATCGCCGGCGCGAAGGATCCCGTACTCATGGCGAGCGCGATGAAGAAGGCCGTCGAAGCCGGGCGCGAGGCGTTCCTCGCCGGCCGCATTCCGCGCAAGCGCTTCGCCAGTGCGTCGAGTCCCATCGATGGAACGATCGGGTGAGCGAAGCGCAACCGCAGCGCCACATCCGCAGCTTCGTCCTGCGCCAGGGCCGCTTCACCCCCGCACAGCAACGCGCGTTCGAGCAGCATTGGGCGCGCTTCGGCCTTGAACCCGCGGCGATGCCGCCGGATTACGCACAAACATTCGGCCGCACAGCGCCGCTCGTGCTCGAAATCGGCTTCGGCAACGGCGAGCAACTGCTGCACGCCGGCGTGCACGAACCGGACAAGAATTTCCTCGGCATCGAAGTGCATCGCCCCGGCGTCGGTCGTCTGATGAATGCACTGGCCGCGCATGAGGTCGCCAACGTGCGCCTCTACAATCATGACGCCGTCGAGATCCTGCGCAATGCGATCGCGCCGGAATCGCTGGCTGAAATGCGCATCTATTTTCCGGATCCCTGGCCGAAGAAACGCCAGCAGAAGCGCCGCCTGATCCAACCCGATTTCGTCGCCTTCCTCGCGAGCCGCGTCGAACGCGGCGGCCGCTTGCATTTGGCCACCGACTGGGCCGACTATGCCGCGCATATGCTCGACGTGCTCGACGCCGCGCCCGACTGGCGCAACGTCGCTGGCAAGGGACAAGGCCTGCCGCGCCCCGACTGGCGCATCGAAACACATTTCGAGAAGCGCGGATTGCGCTTGGGTCACGGGGTTTGGGATTTCATCTACGAACGAGTTTGAGAACACGACCGAAACATCGCGGCAAAGCACCACACTTTTGATTTGCTCTTGAAAAGTGACCCGCGCGCTGGACGCGCGCAGAAAAGCGAATGGACGCGCCTGCAGCCCTGAAGTGCATTGCTCTGCATGGCTTCCATGCAGTCTGGATTCCGGCAATTCTTGTCGGAATGACGAGAAAAAGAACGAGCGCAGCGCCCGATGCGATGAATCAAGGACTCCTCCTCACCCACGACATGCTGCTCGTGTTCGGCCTGCTCGCCTTCACCGTGCTCATGCTCGTGCTCGAATGGATACGCGGGGATCTGATCGCCCTGCTCGTCATCGTCGTGATCGGCATCACGCGTCTGGTGCCGGTCGAGCAGTTGTTCGACGGTTTCGCCGGCAACGCCGTGATCTCGCTGCTCGGCGTGATGATCATGGGCGCGGGACTCGACCGCACCGGAGTGCTGAACAAGGCCGCCTCGTTCATCCTGCGCATGTCACGCGGCGTCGAGTCACGGCTCTCGTTCGCGATCAACGCGATGGTCGGCGGCCTGTCGTCGATCCTGCAGAGCCAGGCCCTGGCCGCACTGTTCCTGCCCGTGGTCAGCCGCGTCAGTTCGCGCACCGGCGTGCCGCTGTCGCGACTGTTGATGCCGATGGCGTTCTGCATCCTCTGCGGCACGAACATGACAATGATCTCGAACTCGCCGCTGATCCTGCTCAACGACCTGATCGCGAGCGCGAACCGCAACCTGCCGCAGGGCGCGCAGACGATCCAGACCTTTTCGCTGTTCTCGATCGCGCCGGTGGGCATTCCGCTGCTGTTTGCCGGTCTTGCCTATTTCGCCCTGTTCACGCGCCGCCTGCTGCCTTCGGAAGCGGAAAGTCAGGGCGTCACGCCGGGCCGCACCGATACCTATTTCGCCGAAACCTACGGCATCTCGGGCGAAGTGTTCGAGCTGACCGTGACCGCGGAAAGCCCGCTCGTCGGCATGAGCGTGCTTGAGGCCGAGGCGCTGCGCGGCGCGCCGCTGATCCTCGCGATCAAGAACGGCGACGAGGTGCGACTCGCACCGCCGGCCGACACGATGATCTGGGTCGGTACGGTATTGGGCACGCTCGGCAAGCGCGCCGAAATCGAGCATTTCGCCAACCTCAACCTGCTGCTCGCGCAGACGCGGCTGCGTTGGTTCCGCGACATGTTCAATCCGACCCGTGCCGGCATCGCCGAGGCCGTGATCCCGCCGAACTCGGAGTTCGTCAAGCAGAGTGTCGGCGCGCTGCATCTGCGCAAGCGCTACGGCATCAGCGTGCTCGCGGTCAACCGCGGCGAGGAGATCCACCGCGAGGACGTGCGCGCCATCGCCCTGCGCGCCGGCGACACGCTCGTGCTGCACGGCCTCTGGCGCGATCTCGCCGTCGCCGCCGAGGACCACGACTTCGTCGTCGTCACCGACTACCCGAAAGAGGAAGGCCGACCGCACAAGATCTGGCACGCCATCGCCTTCTTCGCATTGGCGATGGGCCTGGGCCTGTTTACCGATCTGAAGCTGTCGATCGCGATGCTGACCGGCGCGGTCGGCATGCTGCTCGCCGGCGTGCTCAAGATGGAAGAGGCCTACGGCGCGATCAACTGGAAGACGATCTTCACTCTCGCCTGCCTGATCCCGCTCGGCTGGGCGATGGATGCGACCGGTGCCGCAGCGTGGCTGGCGCAGGAAGTGCTGCGCTATCTCGGTGCCTGGCCGCAATGGGCGCTGCAGGGCGTGGTCGCGGTGCTCACGCTGTTCTTCGCCCAGATCGTCTCCAACGTCGGCGCGACGGTGATGATGGTGCCGATGGCGATCAACGTCGCGCTGGCCTCGAACGGCAATCCGGCGATCTATGCGCTTATCGTTGCGATCTCGACCTCGAACAGTTTCCTGATCGCGAGCGCCAATCCGGTGCTCACCCTCATCGCCGGCCCCGGCGGCTACCGCGCGCGCGACTTCCTGCGCGTGGGCCTGCCATTGACGCTGTTGATGCTCGTGGTGATGCTGGTCGCGGTCAATCTCGTGTTCCGCTGATCCTATCGGGTGCGGATCAAATTTCGCGCAACATCACATCGCCGCCGCGCGACTCGATCGCCACTTCGGTCAGCCCGGTGCCACGGCACGGCCCGGACACGCATTCGCCCGAAGCGAGGCGGAACATCGCGCCATGCGCGGTGCAGATGACGTGGCCGTCCTCGATGAGGAATTGTCCCGGTGCCCAGTCGAGCCGGCGCCCGGCGTGCGGGCAGACGTTGCGGTACGCGCGCACCGCGTCGCCGTGGCGTGTCAGCATCAGCGAATCGCGAATCCCGTCACGTTCGTCGACGAATCCCGCTTCGAACGCACCACCTTCAGGGATATCGTCGACTCGACATAACGCTTTCGTAACGGTCATCGGTATCTAATTGCCTTTGTTGCGCGGCATAGGGGATGCCGGCTTTGTCCATTTTGCCACGGAGCGTCGCCGACATGTCCTATTGGCGCTGGTTCAACCGCCCTCACCATCCTTTCGCACGCATTCTTATCGGCGTGCTCGGGTTGGCGTTGCTGGCCGGCGTAGTCGCCTTGGGATTTCTCGCACTCGTTGCTTTCGCCGTAGTCGGCACCATCGTTGCGATCGTGCGCGCGCTTTCCCGCGCCGCCACGCTGCATCCGGCGCCGCCGCGCCAGCCGAATGTAATCGAAGGCGAATTCGTCGTGCTGCCCAATCGCACAGCGTCGTTCAAGCACTGATCGTCCGCATCGCCGGTACCGCATGGCGCCGTGCAAGCGGCGCTGTCGCCGATTCATGGCGGCCGATAAAATGCGTCGATGAACGACCACCCCCCTGCCGCCTCTCCGGCCCGGTCTCTCTCGCCTGAGGTCCTGGTGCCGCTCGCGCTGTTCGGCGTGTACGTGATCTGGGGCTCGACCTACTACGGCCTGCGCGTCGCCCTGGGCGGCTTCCCGCCGTTCGCGCTCGCGGCGATCCGCTTCGTCATCGCCGGCGGCTTGCTCTATGCGCTGCTGCGCTGGCGCGGCGGTGCAGCTCCAACGCGGCGCCAATGGTTCAACTGCCTCGTCACCGGCACGCTGCTGCTCGGCATCGGCAATGGCGGCGTGTGCTATGCCGAGCAGACCGTCGCCTCGGGCATCGCCGCGGTCGCGGTCGCCAGCGCTGCGCTGTTCATGGCGATATTCGCGGGTTGGTATGGACAATGGCCGAATCGCATGGAATGGCTCGGCCTCGTCATCGGCTTCGTGGGCATCCTCGTGCTCAATCTCGGCGGCGAACTGCGGGGATCCCCTGCCGGGGCGATCGCGCTCGTCCTCTCGCCAGTGGCGTGGGCGTTCGGCTCGGTGTGGAGCAAGCATCACGACATGCCCGAGCCGATGATGAGCGCCGCCGCACAGATGCTCGCAGGCAGTGTGCCACTCGCCGTCGTTTCGTTTTTCAGTGGCGAACACTTGAACGCGATGCCCGATGCGACCTCGATCGCGGCGATGGCCTACCTCGTCGTGTTCGGCTCGCTGCTCGGCTTCAGCGCCTACATCTACCTGCTGCACCACACGCGCCCGGCGCTGGCCTCGAGTTACGCCTACGTCAACCCGCCGGTCGCCGTGCTCGTTGGCGTGCTGCTCGGCGGCGAGGCAGTGTCGCGCCTCGATATCCTCGGCACCGTAATCATCGTCGCTGGCGTCGCCGCGATCACGCTGGCGAAGGCCAGGAAGCCGTAAGATCGATTCCCGCGCACCGCAAGACCCGGATATACGCGCTAAACCCAGTCGGTCAGCCGTTCGCGCGCATACACTTCCTTGAAGCTTGGCAGCGCTTTCATGCGCGCAGCGTGCGCGCGCAACGCCGACCAGGCATCGGTGGGCCGTGGCATATTGCGCGACCAGCGCATCAGCATGGTCAACACGAAATCGGCGGCCGATCGATGCTCGCCGAGCAAATACGGACCCTGCGCTTGCAGATGCTCGTTGACCTGTTGCCACGCGGACTCGAGGGCTGCGCGCGACGATGCTTTCACCTTGTCGATGTTTTCATCGCCTGCTGGCTCATCCGGATGGAACCAGCCACGATACGCCGGCATCAGCGTGTAGGCGCAAAAGAACATCCAGCGATAGTAAGCTGCGCGCTCCGGCGTACCCACAGCCGGCGCAAGGCGGGCCTGCGGATACAGGTCGGCCAGGTGCATCGCGATCGCTGCCGACTCAGTCAGTACCTGACCGTCGATCAGCAACGTCGGCACCCTGCCCTGCGGATTGAGTTTCAGATATTCGGACGATTTCTGTTCGCGCTTGCCGAAATCGAGCATGTGCAAATCATGTTCGATGCCCAACTCGATCAGCAGCCAGTGCACGACCAGCGACGCGGTACTTTGCGAGCCGTAGAGGATGATGCTCATGCTCAGGCGACCACCACAGGAATCTTGCCGATCTTGGCCTGCCATTCGCGCGGACCGGTCTGGTGCACGCTCGTGCCACTGGAATCGACTGCGACGGTGACCGGCATGTCCTTGACCTCGAATTCATAGATCGCCTCCATGCCGAGGTCGGCAAAGCCGACGACCTTCGATGCGCGGATCGCTTTCGAGACCAGGTAGGCAGCACCGCCGACCGCCATCAGGTACACCGACTTGTGCTTGCGGATCGCTTCGATCGCGGCGGGTCCACGCTCGGCCTTGCCGACCATGCCGAGCAGGCCGGTCTGTGCCAGGACCTGCTCGGTGAATTTGTCCATGCGCGTCGCCGTGGTTGGGCCCGCAGGGCCGACGATTTCGTCGCGCACCGGATCAACCGGACCGACGTAGTAAATGAAGCGCCCCTTGAAATCGACCGGCAATTTCTCGCCCTTGTTGAGCATGTCGACGATGCGCTTGTGCGCGGCATCGCGCCCGGTCAGCAGCTTGCCATTGAGCAGCAGCACTTCGCCGGGCTTGAACGTCGCAACGAGTTCGGGCGTGATCGTGTCGAGGTCGACGCGACGCGCACCAGTCGGACTGTAGGTCAGCTTCGGCCAGTCCTCGAGCGATGGCGGCTCGAGCGCGACCGGGCCGGAGCCGTCGAGGACGAAGTGTGCGTGGCGTGTCGCTGCGCAGTTCGGGATCATCGCGATCGGCAGGTTCGCCGCGTGTGTCGGGTAGTCGCGCACCTTGATGTCGAGGACCGTGGTCAAACCACCGAGGCCCTGCGCGCCGATGCCGAGCGCATTGACTTTTTCGTACAACTCCAGGCGCAGTTCTTCGGCGCGGTTCGACGCGCCGCGCGCCTGCAGGTCGGTGATGTCGATCGGATCCATCAGCGATTCCTTCGCGAGCAGCATCGCCTTCTCGGCGGTGCCGCCGATGCCGATGCCGAGCATGCCCGGCGGGCACCAGCCTGCGCCCATCGTCGGCACGGTCTTGAGCACCCAGTCGACGATCGAGTCGGAGGGATTGAGCATCGCGAACTTCGACTTCGCCTCGGAGCCGCCGCCCTTGGCCGCGACGATCACGTCGACCTTGTCGCCCTGCACGATGCTGACGTTGATCACCGCCGGCGTATTGTCCTTCGTGTTCGTGCGCTTGCCGGCCGGATCGGCGAGGATCGAGGCACGCAGCTTGTTTTCCGGGTCGTTGTAGGCGCGGCGCACACCTTCATTGACCATGTCCTCGACGCTCATCGTCGCATCCCAGCGCACGTTCATGCCGACCTTGAGGAACACGGTGACGATGCCGGTGTCCTGACAGATCGGCCGGTGGCCCTCGGCGCACAGGCGCGAGTTGATCAGGATCTGCGCGATCGCATCCTTGGCCGCAGGTGACTCCTCGCGCTCGTAGGCGGCGGCGAGGTTTTTTATGTAGTCGACCGGGTGGTAGTAGCTGATGTACTGCAGCGCGTCGGCGATGCTCTGGATGAAGTCGGCTTGTTTGATCGTGCTCATGGCGTAGGGCGGAGGCTGATTTTCAATGAGAAGTGCGGCCAAGGGCGGCCGCTTTTTGATCCTCGCAATCATGGTCGATTGCCGAGATACGCCCCATTTTCGCACCCCTTGCGCTGCGGTGCATCATACCCCACTGTCACCCGCCTCCCGTCGTGGTCGGCTGCGCTATGCTTGCGCGATGTTGAGCGCCGCTCTCGTCATCGTCTCCGGTATCGTCTGGCTCGGCGTGCTGTTCGCCGTCGCGGTCTATGGCGAACGCCATCCGCGCGTGCTCGAAAAACGCTGGGCGATCGTCTATGCGCTCTCGCTCGCCGTGCATTGCACCTCGTGGACCTTCCTCGGCAACACGACCCAGGCCAGCCGCTCGGGCTGGTGGGTGCCGCCGAACTTCGTCGGCGCAATCGCGATGTATGTGCTCGGCATCGGCATACTTTTTCGTCTCGTGCGCCTCGCTCGCGAACACAACTCGAGTTCGCTCGCCGACCTGATCTCCACGCGTCTCGGCCGCAGTCCGGCGCTGAGCGCGCTGGTCACCGCAGTCATGCTGCTTGGCATGCTGCCCTACATCGCGCTGCAGCTCAAAGCCGTCGCGATGAGCTTCACCACGATCCTCGGCGATCCGCGTGGCCTGACAGCATGGCGCGACGGCGCGCTCTGGGTCGCCTTGTCGATGGCGCTG
>Ga0207695_10011943_pt1 | contig 10458 bp, 11 predicted proteins | sample KBSC54metaG_FD_184354 | JGI IMG/M metagenome (GOLD analysis project Ga0207695, IMG submission 184354) | Corn rhizosphere microbial communities from Kellogg Biological Station, Michigan, USA - KBS C5-4 metaG (SPAdes) (version 2) | ecosystem: Host-associated > Plants > Roots > Rhizosphere > Soil... | reverse complement strand
GGAGGAACCATCCCATGATCATCCACATCCTGCTCCTGGGACTTGCCAGCGATACCGTCGCCGCGGTGCGGCACATTCCCGTCGCGCCACGAGAGACACTCACGGTGACGATCGCCGCGCCGGCAAGACGGGAGTCGCAGGCCCGCACGACGGCACCGGTTGTCCTGCTCCCCGGTCTGCTGGGCGCGTCGTTCGGATATCGCAAGGTGACACGCGCGCTCGTCGACAGTGGACACGAGGTGTACGTCGTCGAGCCATTGGGCACTGGCAGTTCATCTCATCCCGTTGACGGGGACTACTCGCTCGATGCCCAGGCGGACCGCGTCAGTGCGGCGCTCGACTCGCTCGGCGTGGGCAGGGCGATTCTGGTCGGTTCGAACTTCGGCGCATCTGTCGCGATGCGCCTGGCGTACCAGCATCCGGAGCACGTGGCCGCGGTGCTATCGCTGGACGGAGGACCGATTGACCGGTCGTACACTGCCGGCGTCTCGGTCGCCATGAAGCTGGGGCCGCTGCTCAGACTCTTCGGCGGGAGCGGACTGGTCAGGAAACGGATCCGCTCTTCACTGATCGACGCGTCGGCAGATCCGGCGTGGGTGACGCCGGAAGTCGTCGAGGTTTATGCGCACCCGATCGCCTCCGATCTCGGCGCCGCACTCTCGGTCATGGGCGCCATGCGCAACGCGCGTGTGAGCGAGCCACTGCGCGACAATCTGTGGCGCATCACGCAGCCGGTGCGGCTGTTGCTTGGCGCCACGAATCGGCGCAACGGCATAGAGTCCGACGAGGTCGCGCTGCTGCGCGAGGCACTGCGCGATTTCGCGGCAGACAGTGTCGCGGGCTCGGGCGTGTACCTGCACGAAGAGCGCCCCGATGCGGTCGTGGCCGCGGTGCTTTCCCTCAGCGACGCGCTCGGCGCCGTAGCGGCGACGGCCCGTGTGTCACCACGCTAGACCACCCGGATCATCCACCTGCGGAGGTACCATGATTCCCACGCTCACTTCATCGTATCGCGACTGGGGCTTCATTGCGCTCGGCTTCAGTAGTGGAGTGCTCATCGAGCTCGTACTTGCCCTGGCACGCGGTCACTCAGTGGCCACGGCCCTGTTCACGCACGGCGCATGGGGAATGGCCGTGGGCCCGCTGGTGGTGTGGAGCCTGCTGCTGCGGCGCACGATTCCGCATCGCATCGTGCTCGTGTTGGGGGCGGTGGCACTCGTGATGTACGTGGCGAGCGCTGTGCGCTAGGTTGCTCGGGGCAATGGGGTCAGAGTCGATTGAAATTCAATCGACTCTGACCCCATTGCTCCCCATTGCCCGCTTACGCCACTTCTGCGGCCGCCGGTTCCACGACATTTGCTGCGACGCCCGGCCGGAAGAGCACGGCGAAGATCACCAGAATGATCACCGCTCCCGCCGCCGGCACGAGCCAGATGGAGCGCCAGTCGTGCGCTCCGCCCGCCGTACGGTACGCGTCCACCACGGGCCCCGAGAGCAGCGAGCCAATGAACAGCCCCACGCCTTGCGTGATGAACGCGAGCAGCCCCTGCGCGGCCGCGCGGATCTTCACGCTGGCGCGCTGGTCCACGTAGATCTGCCCCGTCACGAAGAAGAAGTCGTAACACACGCCGTGCAGGATGATGCCGAGGTAGAGCATCCAGGCGAGCGAGGTCACGTTCCCGAACGCGAAGAGCACGTAGCGCACCGCCCAGGCCGCCATGCCGAGCAGCAGGATGCGCTTGACGCCCAGCTTGAGCAGCGCGAGCGGCAGGAGCAGCATGAAGCCGATCTCGAAGAACTGGCCGAGCGTCATCTTCGCGGCCGCGTTGTGCATCCCGATCTCGTTCAGGAAGGGATTGGTGAACGTGTAGTAGAACTGCAGCGGGATGCAGAGCAGGAAGGAGCCGAGGATGAAGATGGCGAACGCGCGGTCCTTCATGAGCGACAGCGCATCGAGGCCCAGCACATCGCGTGCGCTGAGCTTGTGGCCGGCGGCGTGCGGCGGCGTATGCGGCAGCACGAAGGAGAAGACGCCCAGGACGATCGACGCGCCCGCGGCAATCCGGAGCGGCACGGCGGTGGCTTCGAGCCTGAGCGTTCCCACGATGAGTCCGGCCACGATCCAGCCGATGGTGCCCAGCACGCGTACCATCGGGAATTCGCGCGCCGAGTCCTTCATGTGATCGAAGCAGATGGAATTCGTGAGCGCGAGCGTAGGCATGTAGCACAGTGCGTAGACAATGAGCACCGTGTAGAACGCGGCGAACGAGGTGAGCGTACTGACATACCAGAGAATGACGCCGCCCACGAGGCTCAGGAGCCCCAGGATCTTCTCGGTGGCGAAGAAGCGGTCCGCCACCATGCCGACGAAGAACGGCGAGATCATGGCGGCAATGGCGGTGGCGCCGAAGGCGAGGCCGATCTGCGTGCCGTCGAACTTGAGCGACGTGCCGAGGAACGTGCCCATGGTGACGAACCATGCGCCCCAGACGAAGTATTCGAGAAACATCATCGTCGAGAGCTTTACGCGGGTGGCGGTCACTGCGGGATCTCCTGGGGATGGGCGTGGCGACAGAAGTTATTCGTTTCGCCACGAATGGCTACCCTGCGCCGGGTGTGCCCTTCCCCCAGCGGCGCTCGCGCTGCTGATTGCGCGGCATGAGCGCGAGCATCCTGGTGGAAGCGTGTGTGGACGCGGTGGCATCGGCCGAGGCCGCGGCGGCGGGTGGGGCGAGCCGCGTGGAGCTGTGCGCGGGGCTGGTGGAGGGTGGCACGACGCCCAGCGAGGGGATGATCGCGGCAGTGCGCGAGCGCATCGCGATTGCGCTCCATGTGCTCATTCGCCCGCGCGGGGGCGACTTTCTCCTCTCCCACGACGAATGCGCCGTGATGCGCCGCGACATTGATGTGGCCAGGCGTTGGGGCGCGGACGGCGTGGTGCTTGGCGCCCTGCGTGCCGACGGGACGATCGATGAAGAGACGACGATGGCGCTTGTGGAGCACGCGCGTCCGCTGTCCGTCACGTTTCACCGGGCGTTCGACATGACGCGCGACCCGGTCGAGTCGCTCGCCGCACTCGAGCGCCTGGGGATCGAGCGCGTGCTCACGTCGGGCGGTGCCGCATCGGCGCGTGCGGGGATCCCCATCCTGGCCATGCTGGTGCGCCGCAGCGGCGGCCGCGTGACCATTCTGGCGGGCGGTGGAATAACCGATGAGAACGTGGGGGAGATCGTCGCCGCGACCGGGGTGCACGAGGTGCACGTGCGCGGTGCGGTTCGCGAGGAGAGCGCGATGCGCTTTCGCGCGGCCGGCGTGACACTGAGCCGGGCCACTCATCCAGATGAATTCGCGCGCGTCGTGACGAGCGCCGAGGCCATCCGGCGAATCGCCCTCGCGCTGGAACGGCACCAATGATGCATGAGCGTCAGGGTTGGCCGTCGCCTGACGGCCTCAACCTCAGGGAGGAACAGCCATGTCAGTCGCGAAGGTGACCGAGATCACGTCGCAATCGCCGAAGGGATTCGACGATGCGATTGCGAAGGGAGTGGCGCGCGCCAACAAGACGCTGAAGAACGTGAAGGGAGCGTGGGTGAAGGGGATGAAGGTGGAGGTTGCGGATGGGAAAGTGGCTCAGTACCGCGTGGACCTGAAGGTCACCTTTGTCCTCTCAGACTGACTGGAGGAAACGATCATGCCAGACGATCCGACACCTGATTTTTCCGACGTGCAGGGAGGGAGTTCATCCACCGCGCCGGACGCGAAGGCGCCTGCGGAGCAGAGCTATACCGTGGCGCCGGGCGACAACATGCGAAAGATCTCGCAGAAGTTCTACGGCGACGAAATGAAGTGGAAGAAGATCTGGGAAGCGAACAAGGACAGCATCAAGAACCCCGACCTGATCCGCGTGGGCCAGGTCCTCAAGATTCCGGCCGCGTGAGCGAACAGGAGACCATCATGCACGCACGAAAGACGACGTTCACCGCGCTCGCCGTGACGCTGGCTGCCCTGTCGCTGGCGGCATGCAAGAAGAACGGGGCCGCATCGGCCGCCGACACCACGGCGGTTGCCGCGACGAAGGATACCACGTCCATGGGACCGACTGCCGCGCCCACCCTGTCCGTCGCCAGCGTGGATCTCGGCAAGTCCATTGGCGCCGACAAGAAGGTCAGCGCACCCACGACGACCTTCGGGTCGCGGGACACGATCTACGCCGTGGTGAACACCGAGGGCGCCGCGACTGGCACCCTGTCCGCCAAGTGGTCGTTCGTACAGGGCACCAAGGAGACCGTGATCGACTCGGCGTCGAAGAGCATCACCCCGACCGGCCCCGCCACGACGGAGTTCCACATCACGAAGAAGAGCGCCTGGCCGGCAGGACAATACAAGGTGGACATCTCGCTCAATGGAGCGTCCGCCAGCGTCAAGAACTTCGAGGTGAAGAAGTAGCGGCCGCGCGCGCGGACGCAGCGCCGGCGTGATAATGGGGGCTTCAGCGCCCCCATTATCGTTTCCTGCCGGTTACCCTTCCCTCCACCCCGCAATCCATGTTGAATTAAGCGTCGCCTGACGGACTCACGCGCGTCCTCCTCTTCCCGTCTCGTCCCCCGCCGCAGCGCCCATGCACCTCGTCACCCTCGACTGGATCATCGTCGGCATTTCGGTGGTGATCTCGTTCCTGCCCGCGATTTTCTTCTACCGGCGCGCAGGCCGGAGCACGGCGGAATTCTTCACCTCGGGACGCGCCGCGCCGTGGTGGCTGATCGGTGTGTCGATGGTGGCAACGACGTTCAGCACCGACACGCCGAATCTCGTGACGAACATGGTTCGCGAGAATGGGGTGGCCGACAACTGGCTCTGGTGGTCGTTCCTGCTGACGGGAATGATGACGGTGTTCTTCTACGCCAGACTGTGGCGACGGTCCGGCGTCATGACGGATCTCGAGTTCTACGAGGTGCGCTACTCGGGGAAGGCGGCGAGCTTCGTACGCGGATTCCGCGCCATCTATCTCGGCCTGCTCTTCAACTGCGTCATCATGGGCACGGTGAATCTCGCGGCGGCCAAGATCGCCAACATCGTGCTTGGCATGCCCATGTGGGAGACGCTCCTCATCTGCTCGGTGATCACGATCTTTTTTGCGTCCGTGTCAGGACTCTGGGGCGTCCTGGTCACCGATTCGATCCAGTTCTCGATCACCATGACGGGCACCTTCGCGGTGGCGTACTTCGCGCTCAAACAGCCGCAGGTGGGCGGGCTCGCGGGACTGGTCCAGAAGATCGATCCCAGGACGCTCAACCTGCTTCCGGACTTCGGGAACTGGAGTGTGGCGCTGTCCGCCATGATCATCCCGCTCACCATTCAGTGGTGGTCAGTGTGGTATCCTGGCGCGGAGCCGGGCGGCGGGAGCTACATCGCGCAACGCATGCTGGCGGCCAAAACGGAGAAAGACGCCCTCACGGGAACGCTGTTCTTCAATGTGATGCACTACGCGCTCCGGCCGTGGCCCTGGATTCTCGTCGCGCTCTCCTCGGTGCTCGTCTTTCCGAATCTGAGCGACATCCATCGCACGTTCCCGTACGTGGACCCGCATCTCATCGGGAACGACATGGCCTACCCCGCGATGCTCAAGTTTCTGCCCGCGGGATTCATGGGGCTGATGATCGCGGGCATGCTGGCGGCGTATCGGTCCACGATCGAGACGCATCTCAACTGGGGCACCTCGTATCTGGTGCACGATTTCTACCGCCGATTCCTGAATCGCTCGGCGTCGGAGAAGCATTACGTGCGGGCGGGACGGATCACGACGGCGGTGCTCATGGTGTGCGCCGCGCTGCTCACCTTCGAGCTCGATACCGCCAAGGAAGCGTTCGACCTCATTCTGTCGATCGGCGCGGGTACCGGGCTGCTCTACCTGCTGCGCTGGTTCTGGTGGCGGGTGAATGCCTGGTGCGAGGTGGCCGCGATGGTAAGCTCATTCCTCGTGGCGGCGGGATTCTTCATTGGCGGGAAGATGGGTCACTCGGTGCCGTCGCACATCTCGCTCGTGGTCACCGTGCTCGTGACCACCATCGTCTGGGTGAGCGTGGCCTACCTGGCGCCGGGCACGGACCGCGCGACGCTCGAGTCGTTCTACCGATTGGTGCGACCCGCCGGGCCCGGATGGAAACCCATGCAGGAGGCCACAGGCATCAGCACGTCGCCTGACAGCATGCCGATGTCCTTGCTCGCGTGGGTGCTGGGCTGCCTGTTCGTGTATGCGGCGCTGTTCGGCACGGGCAGCTTCCTGTACGGCCGCATGGTGCATGGCACGGTGTGGCTCGTCATCTTCGTGTTGAGTGGCGTGGGGTTGCTGCGCATCATTCCGCGCATGTGGTCCCGTGAGAGTACCCCCGTTGTGACACCCGAGGTGGAGAGCGCCGTCGGGTGACGGCGCCGCCGACGCGGGCGGTGATTCTCGCGCGCGGGCTGGGTACACGCATGCGCCGCGAGGACGCAGCCGCCGTGCTCGACGCCGGCCAGCACGAGGCCGCCGCACTCGGCATCAAGGCCATGATTCCCATTGGCCGTCCCTTTCTCGACTACGTGCTGAGCGCGCTCGCGGACGCGGGGTATCGCGACGTGTGCCTCGTGATTGGTCCGGAGCATGATGTCATGCGTGAGTACTACACGCATGGGGTGACGCTCACGCGGCTGCGCGTGCACTTCGCCACGCAGGAGCACCCGGCCGGCACCGCGGATGCCGTGCTCGCCGCGGAGGAGTTCGCCGGGGAAGAGCGCGTGCTCGTGCTCAATTCGGACAACTACTATCCCGTGGACACGTTCAGGGCGCTCGCCGGCATTCCGGGTTCCGGCGTGGCCGCATTCGAGCGGCGCGCCCTCGTGCGCGACGGAAACATCCCCGCCGAACGGGTGCAGCAGTACGCCATGCTCGTGACCGGACCGGATGGCACGCTCGCGCAGATCATCGAGAAGCCGGATGCGGTTACCATGGCCACCTTCGGCGACGATGCATTGGTGAGCATGAATTGCTGGATGTTCACACCCGCGATCTTCGACGCCTGCCGGCTGGTGCGGCCATCGGCGCGGAACGAGCTGGAGCTGCCGGATGCCGTGCGGATCGCGATCCGCGACCTGGGCGCGCGCATTGCGGTCGTTCGTGTGACCGGCGGCGTGCTGGACCTCTCCAATCGCGGCGACATCGCGGAAGTGAAGGCTCGCCTGGCCAGCGTTCCGGTGCGGTTGTGACGGATCCGCGCGTGGTACGGCTCGTCGCGGCTGGAATGAGCAGCGGCGAAGCCCGGCGCAAGGCAGCACTGTTCGCGCGCGCGACGGCGGCGCTGGGCGAGCTCGGAGCGGCGAGCGGCGACGCTGGCACAGGGAGCGGCGACCCGCTGCTCGCGTGGTTCGTCCCCGGCCGCGTGGAAGTGCTCGGCAAGCACACGGACTATGCGGGGGGTCGCAGTCTGCTCATGGCCGTGGAGCAGGGCATCTGCCTGGTCGCCGCGGCGCGTGCCGACAACCTCGTGCGTATCGTGGCGGTCGACAGCGCCCAGGAGATATCCTTCGCGCTCGACGACTGCCCCGAGCCGCCGGCGGGCCACTGGTCGAACTACCCCATGACGGTGGCGCGGCGCATCGCGCGAAACTTCCCCGGCGCTCGCTGCGGCGCGAACATCGCGTTCGCGGGCGATCTGCCCGTCGCCGCGGGGATGAGCAGCTCGAGCGCGCTGGTCGTGGCGATCTTTCTCGCGCTGTCGCATGTGAACGGGCTCGCTGAGCGCGACGAGTATCGCGCGGCGATTCATTCCCCGCAGGACCTCGGCGCGTATCTGGGGAGCCTCGAGAACGGACTGGACTTCGGCTCGCTGGAGGGCACGAGCGGCGTCGGCACGTTCGGCGGCAGCGAGGACCAGACGGCCATTCTCTGCTGTCGTCCGGGAATGATGAGCCGGTATTCCTTCTGTCCCGTACGCGCCGAAGGGGAGGTTCCCTTTCCAGCCGGGCACATCATGGTGATTGGCGTGAGCGGCATCACGGCGGAAAAGGCGGGCGCCGCGCGCGAGGCGTACAACAACGCGTCGCTGGCGGCGCGCGCCGTACTGGACCGATGGCACGAGGCGACGGGGCGCGGGGATGTCTCGCTTGCCGCCGCGGCGACCAGCGCACCCGATGCACCGGCACGCATCCGCGCGATGCTCGGCGCGGGTCGCTCCGGGCGCGCGACGGACGCGCTGCCGCTCGATCGCTTCGACCAGTTCTACGACGAAAGCGAGGTGATCATTCCGCGTGCGTCCGACGCGCTGCACCGGGGCGATCTCGCCACGTTTGCGGCGCTCGTCGCACGCTCGCACGCCAACGTCGAAGTGCTGCTCCGCAACCAGGTACCCGAGACCATGCTGCTCGTGCGCGCCGCCCGCGCGCTGGGCGCCGTGGCCGCGTCGGCATTTGGCGCCGGGTTCGGCGGCAGCGTCTGGGCGCTCGTGCCGGCCGCGGCAGCCGATGAGTTCAGCGCCCGTTGGCTCGAGAGCTATCAGCGAGCGTTCCCCTCGAGGGCAACGAGCGCCGCCGTGCTCGCGACGCAGGCAGGGCCTGCGGCAGTCCGGATCTGATCGATCGCGGGAGAGTGGACCTGGCGCACGACTTCGCCGCCGTGGTGGACGATCGCTAGATTCCGTCCACCTCGTACCGGGCACGGACAACCCATGAAGTCGTCTTCCCTGATGGCGCTCGCGAGCTTTGCGCTCGCCGCCTGCGCCACGCCGCGCACCACCGCGCGCCCGCCTGCTCCCGCGCCGGCGCCGGCGACCGTGGTGTCGCCGGTCACGTCCGGCAGCATTCCGCGCTCGTCACGTGCCAAGGCGCCGGCCGGGTGGCAACTGCTGGATGAAGCCGGCGACAGCCTGCCGGGCATGGGCGTGTTACGCGCCGAGCGCGAGCTGCTCTCGGGCATGCAGCCACGGCAGACGGTGCTCGTGGCGGTGATCGACGGCGGCGTGGATACGGCGCAGAAGGATCTCGTGCCGCATCTCTGGCGCAACCCGAAGGAAATTGCCGGCAACGGGAAGGACGACGACCACAACGGCTACGTGGACGACACGTGGGGTTGGAACTTCATTGGCGGCAGGGACGGCCGGGACATCGATCACGAAACGCTGGAGGTCACGCGGCTCTTCGCGCGCTGCAAGGGGATTGCGCCATTGAGCGTGGGCGGCCCTGATCCGTCGCCCCAGCTCTGCGCGACGGTGACCGCCGAGTACGAGCAGAAGCGCGCCGAGGACACGCAAACGCTGGAGAACATCAACGGTGCCGCGCGGGCGCAGGAGCGGGCGCTGCAGATTCTTCACGCCGCCATTCCCGATTCGCTCACGCCGGCGCGCGTGCAGCGCTTTCAGCCGACAGACACGCAGCAGCAGCAGGCCCGGGCCGTGTACCTGCAGCTCGCGGGTTCGGGGCTCACGCCGGACGTCGTCGCGGAGGCGCAGAAGCAATACGAATCGCGCGTCCGTTATGGCTACGATTCCACCTACAATCCGCGCGGCATCGTGGGGGACGATCCGGCGAATCTGACGCAGCGTGACTATGGCAACAGGGATGTCATGGGGCCGGACGCGCTGCACGGCACGCACGTGTCCGGAATCATTGGCGCCACGCCTGACGCCGCCGACAGCGTGCGCGGCATCGCGCAGTCGGTCCGCATCATGATGGTGCGCACGATCCCGGATGGCGATGAGCGCGACAAGGACGTGGCCAATGCCATTCGCTACGCGGTGGACAACGGCGCGCGTGTGATCAACATGAGCTTCGGCAAGCCGTACTCGCCGCAGAAGTCGGTGGTGGATGATGCCGTGAAGTACGCCGACGCGCACGGCGTGCTCATGATCCACGCGGCCGGCAACGACAACAAGGACATTGACGCTGGCGGCAACTTCCCGACGGCCGTCTATCTGGATGGCGGCATGGCGAAGAACTGGATCGAGGTGGGCGCCACATCGTGGAAGGGAGGGCCGGCCCTGGTGGCATCGTTCAGCAACTACGGACAGAAGCGCGTGGACGTGTTTGCGCCGGGCGAGGACATTCTGTCCACCATTCCCGGCAACCAGTACGAGCGCGACAGCGGCACGAGCATGGCGGCGCCAATGGTCACGGGGCTGGCCGCCCTGATGCTCTCCTACTATCCGGACCTCACCGCGGTGGACGTCAAGCGGATCATCCTGCAATCGGCCAGCCGCTATCCGTCGCAGATGGTGACGAAACCCGGTACGGGGGCGGATGCCGCGCTTGTACCATTCGGCACGCTCTCGGCCACCGGCGGGATCGTGAATGCGTACGCGGCGCTCCGGATGGCGGGCAGTCAGTCGGCTGGGAAACAGTGATGCGCGCCGACGCACACGTGGTGCGATCGCACGACGCCAGCCCGGCGTCAGCGGCCGTGGTGAGCCCGGCGTCGCCCGCCGCGCGCCG